>ENA-UOJO01002386-UOJO01002386.1-human-gut-metagenome-genome-assembly--contig:-P57-NODE-2386-length-20165-cov-8.188066_pt1 | contig 20165 bp, 14 predicted proteins | sample MGYA00242351_ERZ723898 | MGnify/ENA metagenome assembly ERZ723898 | reverse complement strand
CGCGGCGGGCAGTTTTCAGCCCATGCGTGAGGAGGCGAAGCCGACGAGCCATGGGTCAGCACACCACCATCCTCACGCGCCGAGCTCCGGCAGGAAGCGACAGCGCGTGAGGATGGACCTTGGTCCGGGAAATCCACATTTGCCCGGGTCAGCCGTAATGATTATTTTTGCATCAAAATCTCCAATGCCATGAGCAAAATGTGATTCTCATACATCAGAGCCGCCAAACGAAACGATTGCACGCGTCATGTATTACAGCGGCGTAATTGAGCATTGGGGCCGTGGTCTGTCAATGATATTCGAGGAGTGTAAGCATGCAGGACTCCAACAGCCAATGGTAACTCAACTTATCCCTATACAGCCGGGAGGCTGGTGCCCTCGAGGGTGCGGTAGAGGTTGAGGGCGTAGACGTCGGTCATGGCGGAGATGTGGTCGAGCACGGCCTGGATTTTGCCGAAGAGGGTAGGGGCCTGCACGTCGTACTGCTGCGGAAATTTGGCAAGCAACAGACGGGAGTAGTTGAGCTCGGGATGCGTCACGGCGCGGATAAGTTTCTCCATCAGGTAGGAGATGATGCGGTTACCGGCCAGCTCCACGTCCACGACGGAGCCGGCGCAGTAGATGCGGCGGCTGGAGAGGCGGGTGCAGCGCTTGTAGCCCTCGCGCTCCAGCGGGCGTATGTCGCCGAGAAGCGGCGTCCGGAAGTCGCCGCGCAGGATGTCGTCCTCTCGGCGCAGGAAGGCTTCTGCGCACTGCTCCACAAGAGCGCCGATGACGCATGAGCGCAGATAGGCTATCTTTTCGTTGGGGTCGTCGACGGTATCCATGATGCCGGTCATGTGGGCCTGCCTCCCGCTGTCGAAGAATGCCATGAATGCGTCTATCACCTCGTCGGTGCCGAGAATTTTGAGCTTGTGGGCGTCCTCTATATCCATCACTTCGTAGCAGATGTCGTCGGCAGCCTCGACGAGAAATACCAGCGGATGGCGGGCGTAGTGTATGGTGCCGTCGGGCGTCGGGTGTCGTTTCATGCCGAGGGTCTCGGCCACGCGCACGAAGTCGTCGCGCTCGCTGGTGAAGAACCCGAATTTGCCGCGGGTGGCAAGCGACGACTCGAAGGGATACTTGACGATGGCCGCTAGGGTGGAGTAGGTCATGGCGAAGCCGCCGGCGCGGCGTCCCTTGAACTGGTGGGTGAGCACGCGGAAGGCGTTGGCGTTGCCCTCGAAGGTCGTGAGGTCGCACCACTCGGCGTCGCCCAGGCGTTCGCGCAGATGGACGCCCTCGCCTTCGCTGAAGAAGGTGGCGATGGCGCGCTCGCCGCTGTGGCCGAAAGGCGGATTGCCGAGGTCGTGGGCCAGACATGCGGCGGCCGTGATGTCGCCCAGGGCGCCGAGCTTATGCACCCATGCCTCCCCGGCATAGCGCTCGCGCAGCGCGTCGGCCACGCGGTCGGCCAGGCTTTTGCCCACGCATGCTACCTCCATAGAGTGGGTGAGGCGGTTGTGCACGAAGATACTGCCCGGCAGGGGGAACACCTGAGTCTTGTTCTGCAGGCGGCGGAAAGGCGAGGAGAACACGAGGCGGTCATAGTCGCGCCGGAAGTCGCTGCGCAGGGCGCTTTTCTTCGGGTCGTGGTAGTGCTCCAGCCCGAAGCGCTTGTCGCATATCAGGGAGTCCCAGTTCATCATAGCATCCATATTGCGATTGAGGTGAGAAGGCTCATGGCCGCGAGTACCCACGCGAGCGCTATGCGCTCGCGGGCGCATGCGAGCGCCGCATAGGCATAGAAGGCGATGACTGCGGGATAGGCCCACAGCATCCACGACGCTTCGGTGGCGCGGCCTATGAGTGTGGGCCATGCGGCCAGCGGCAGCAGCGTGACGATGACGGCAGCCTTGAGCCAGGGATTGGAGATGCCGCGCTTCATTTCTTGTCTTTTTTGTTTTTTATCTCGCGATAGGCCTCCACCGTGGCCTGAAGCCCGCGTTCCAGGCTCCAGTGCGGCGTGAAGCCGAAGTCGCGCCGGGCGTCGGAGATGTCGCAGTTCCAGTTGCGCTGACGCATGATGCGGTACTTGTCGCGGTTCAGCGTCGAGGCTTTGCCCTGAAGTGCGGCCACCTTCTCGGCCACTACCGACGCCGCGTAGGCCGCCCACAGCGGCAGACGCACGGGGATGACGAAGCGGCGCCCCAGCAGGCGTGCCGTCAGGTGGCGGAAGTCGGCCTGCGAGTACGCCCGGTCCTCGCTGAGGATATACTTGCGGTGGAGCGTCGCCGGCGTGTTGAGAGCCAGGAACATGGCGTCCACGAGGTCGGCCACGTAGATGAATGTCAGCATCTGTCGGCGGTAGCCCACGCCGAAATCCCATCCGGCGTCGATGCTCTTTATCATCATGAGGTAATCCTTCTCGTGCGGACCGTAGACTCCCGTCGGGCGGAAGATGGTCCAGCGCAGGTCGGGTTGCAGCTCGAGGCACGTCTCGGCCTTGATTTTGGAGAGGCCGTAGCGTGTGTTGGGATTCGGGACGGTGGCCGACGTCAGCGGCGCGTAGGTCTTCTCGTCGCCGGGGCCGAGGGCGCTGAGCGAGCTCATGTAGAGGAAGCGTTCCGGCAGCATGCCTACTTCGTGGAGCACCTCCGTGAAATCGCGCACATACTCATAGTTGATGCGGTTGAAGTCGCGGAAGTTGGCGCACTTTGTGGCCCCCAGATTCCAGATTATGAAGTCCCATCCCTGCGGCGACGGTGCCTCGCGGCGCAGCGTCGCGGCTATGGCGTCCGGATCGTCGTAGTCGAAGTCGACGATATGCAGCCCCTCCTGGCCGAGCCACCGGCGCGATGTTCTCGGGCGCACTCCGGCCCATGTCTCGTAGCCCCGGCGCAGGGCTTCCGAGGCGATGAAACCGCCGATGAAGCCACCGGCTCCCACTATAAGCAGCGTCTTTTTCATATTGAAGTCAGTAGAATGTATGGTCCGCGGCTGAACTTTGTCGGCCAGCGGGCCTACAAATATACGAAAACTTTGCATATGGACGGAAAAATTCGTATCTTTGCGCCGCAAAGCCCGGATGGCGGAATCGGTAGACGCGTCGGTCTCAAACACCGATGGAGCAATCCGTACCGGTTCGATCCCGGTTCCGGGCACGGCAGTCCCTCTGTAACTCATATAGTTGCAGAGGGGCTTGTTTCTTATAATGCGATTTGTGGTATTTATTGTCTCCGCCGCACGCCACAGAACGGAAAACGCAGTTTTTTGAGGGGTAAAATTATAGGAAAACGCAGTAAAATGACCCATAAAATTCATGGAAAACGCAGTTTTTTCAATCTTAGAGCCATTATCCGCGTGACATCAAGTACGCGCTGAGCGATGTCAGCTCAAAAGAAGTGCTTATCGTATCCTACCCACGATAAAGTTACCCTTTTCCCTCTCCCCGGCCCGCGGAATGAACTTTCCGCGGGCCGGGATGTTCTTTTATCAGAACCAAAATCGAAAACAATCAACTCATCTTATAAAATTAAGGAATATGACAACTGCTCCTCTTCAGGGTATCAAAGTCGTGGACTTTACGGAAGTGCAATCCGGCCCTTCTTGCACACAGCTTCTTGCCTGGCTCGGTGCCGAGGTAATCAAAATCGAGCGTCCCGGTGTCGGCGACGCCACACGTAAGGAACTTCAGTTCGACCCCAACGATCCCAGCTACTACTTCCTACAGCTGAACAGCGACAAGAAATCGCTCGCTCTCGATGCCAAGACGCCCGACGGCAAGGCCATCCTCACCAAGCTCATTCAGGGCTGCGACATCTTCGTGGAGAATCTGCATCCCGGCGCCATGGACAAGCTCGGCTTCTCCTGGGAAGCCGTGCATGCACTCAACCCCAAGTGTATCTACGGCACCATCAAGGGATTCCCCGTATCCTCCAAGTACGCCAACCTTAAGGCCTACGAGCCTGTGGCACAGGTGACGGCCGGTGCGGCTTCCACTACGGGCTGGTACAGCGGCGACGACAACATCCCCACGCAAAGCGGTGCCGCCCTCGGCGACTCCAACACCGGCATGCACCTTACCATCGGTCTGCTTGCAGCGCTGCAGCAGCGTGCCCGCACCGGCGAGGGCTGCTACGTCTACCAGTCGATGCACAACGCATGTCTTAACCTCTGCCGCATCAAGACCCGCGACCAGCTCACGCTCGACCGCATAGGCTACCTGACGCAGTTCCCGCAGTACCCCGACGGCAAGTTCGGCGACTGCGTGCCCCGTTCCGGCAACACCGAGGGCAGCGGCGTGCTGGGCTGGACCTACAAGTGTAAGGCCGCCGGCGGCCTCGACAGCGAGGTCGACGCCAACAACTACGTATATGTGATTCTGCAGCGCGGCGCCAAGGACTTCGAGCTCGCCTGCCAGGCTTTCGGTTTCCAGGACTGGCTGACGAATCCCGACTTCAACACCGCCGATGCCCGCGACCGCCACAAGGCCGAGATTCTCGCCCGTATCGGGGCATGGTGCGCCGACAAGACCAAGTTTGAGGTCACCGAGATACTCAGCAAGGCAGGTGTGCCTGTGGCTCCCGTGCTCTCCACTAAGGAAATCATGACCGACGAGAGCCTCTACGACGGCAACACGCTCGTGCGCATCAACCAGGGCGGCAACATCGGCGAATTCGTCACCGTGGGCGTGCCCTTCACCATGAGCAGCTTCCAGCCCACCTACGGCCCGTGCCCCGAACTCGGCGGCAACACGACCGAAGTGCTCACCGAACTCGGCTACACGGCCGACGATATCGCCCGCTTCAAGGCAAACGGCACCACCGCGCCTATGCCCAAGCCTGCAGCAGCTCCTGCTAAATAAGGTTTTCATACGCTTTCCGGCGGAGGACCGGCCCTCAGGGCCGATTCTCCGCCCCGCAGGCGTAACACCGGCCATTCTCCTCTCTCGACTCACTTTGAAAATTTAACGAACAATGACTACAAATACAACGCCGGCAGCCGCCGGCAAGCCGCAGTTTCCCGAGCAGGTCACAGGCATGTACATACTTGCCGAGTCGCTGCGCCGCCTCGGGCTCATGCATGTCTACGGCCTCGTCGGTATTCCCGTGACCGAGGCCGCCTATGCCATGCAGAAGCTGGGCATAAACTATTACGGCTTCCGCTTCGAGCAGCAGGCCGGCATGGCCGCCGCCACCCACGGCTACCTCACCAAGACTCCGGGCGTCCTGCTCACGGTCAGCTCGCTCGGCTTCATGAACGGACTGACGGCCACGGTAAACGCCACCGTCAACTGCTACCCCATGATTCAGATTTCGGGCGCCAGCGACCCCACCATGGTCGACATGGATATGGGCACCTACGAGCAGCTTGACCAGCTCAACACAGCCCGTCCCCTCGTCAAGGCAGCCTTCCGCTGCAGCCATGCCAAGGACATCCCCGTAGCCGTCGCCCGCGCCTACCGTGCCGCCGTCAGCGGCCGTCCCGGCGGTGTCTATATCGACATGACTACTCCTGCGCTGGCCGAAATCATGAATGCCGCCGACGCCGAGAAGCTCTTCTATACCCCCGTCGATGTGTACACGCCGGTAGCACCCTCGCAGGATGCCGTCGCCCGCGCCGTGGAGATTATCGCCTCGGCCAAACACCCCGCCGTACTGCTGGGCAAAGGCGCAGCCTACGCGCAGATCGACGACAAGATAAAGACACTCATCGAGACGTACAGCATACCGTATCTGTCCATGTCGATGGCCAAGGGCCTGATGCCCGACAAGGGACCGCTGAGCGCGCTCTCATGCCGCAGCACCATCATGGAGCAGGCCGACGTCACCATCGTCATCGGCGCCCGCATCAACTGGATGCTGTCGTTCGGCCGCGGCAAGTGGAACCCGGCCATGAAATTCGTGCAGCTCGACGCAGAGCCCACCGAGATGGACCGCAACGTGCCCATAGCCGCACCCGTAGTGGGCGACCTCGGCCTGTCGCTTGACGCCATTCTCGCCGGCCTGAAAGGCCGCACCATGGCCGCCGACCCCGCATGGCTCGCCTCGCTCCAGGCCGAGACCGCGGCCAAGAACACCAAGTTCGCCGGCCGCCTCGAAGCAGCAGCCACAGCCATGCCCATGAACCACTGGACGGCTCTCGGCGCTATCAAGCCCGTGCTTGAGGCCAATCCCGATGTCATCCTCGTCAACGAGGGCGCCAATACGCTCGACGACACCCGCGATACCGTAGACATGGCTCTGCCGCGCCACCGCATCGACTGCGCCACATGGGCCATTATGGGTATGGGCATGGGCTCGACCATAGGCGCCGCTGTCGCCACCGGCAAGAGCGTGGTTGCCATCGAGGGCGACTCGGCTTTCGGTTTCTCCGGAATGGACTTCTCCACCATATGCCGCTACAAGCTTCCGTGCACCGTCGTGATATTCAACAACGGCGGCATCTACAACGGCATCGGCGTAGACCCCAGCGGACGCGGCGACGTGGCTCCCACCACGCTCGATATCAATGCCCGCTACGACAAGTTCGGCGACGCTTTCGGCGCGCAGACCTATTACGTCACCAATCCGGCCGATCTCGCCAAAGCCCTGACCGAAGCAATAGCCTCGCGCAAGCCCAGCCTGATTGACGTGCAGCTCGCCGCCGATTCCGGCAAGGAAAGCGGACACATAGGCTACCTCAATCCCACGCCGCTGATCGACTACACCGTATAATCCCGCATACCGTGCCGCAAGGACAGCGATATGGCCGCCCCTGCGGCACGGCTCACGTTTCACATCAACCAAAATTCAAACCACAATGACACACATCATATTATACGCCATTGTCCCTATCGTGGTCATCATGCTTCTCGGTTACGTGTCCGGGAAAAAGGGCGTCTTCTCCGGCGAGGATGCCAAGAAGTTCAACAAGGTTGTGCTCGACTATGCCCTGCCTGCCGCCTTGTTCGTGTCGATAGCCCAGGCCAGCCGCGAGGACCTCTACCACGACCTGAAGCTGTCGCTCGTGTCGCTCGTCGGCATCATGGCGTGCTTCATGCTCGTCTATTTTGTGTTCCGCTACTGTTTTAAGAAGAACACCGGTGCCGACGCCGCCGTGTCGGCCCTTATCAGCGGTTCGCCCACCATCGGCTTCCTCGGCTTCGCCGTGCTGGAGCCTATCTTCGGCACTACTCCCGCCGTGGCTCTTGTCGTTGCCATCGTCGGCATCGTAGTCAATGCCGTCGGCATTCCCGTGGGCCTCTCGCTCATGAACGCATCTCTTGAGAAACAGAATCCCGCGCAGAAGCACCAGAGCGCCTGGGCTCCTGTCATTCATGCCCTGGAGCAGCCTGTGGCATGGGCTCCTATCCTGGCCGTCATACTCGTGCTCTGCGGTCTCAAGTGGCCGGCATGGGCAAGCCCCTCGTTCGACCTGATGGCGAAAGCCAACGCCTCCATGGCCGTGTTCTCGGCCGGTATCACGCTCTCGGCCATCAAGTTCTCCTTCAACTGGCAGGTTGTGCTCGGCTCTATCATGAAGATGGTGATGATGCCTCTGGTTATCCTCATTATGGGTCTCGCATGCCATATGGATCCCCTCAACCTCAAGATGCTCGTAGTGGCTGCCGCCCTGCCGCCGGCATTCTCCGGCATCATCATTGCCGACGAGTACGACACATATGTAGCCACCGGCACCTCGTCGCTGACTTTGAGTGTAATCCTTTTCGTAGGCTTCTGCCCGCTGTGGATATGGCTCACTGATGTGGCTCTGAAGATGTTCTGAAGATAAGTCTTATTCCTGTTGTCCGCCCGTGCCGGGCCTCTGAATAGAGGCGCAGCACGGGCGGATGTCGTTTAAACAACTTGCGGTTTTCGTGTGTTAACTATAAAACAGCTGATTATGAAATTCATCACATTGATAGCCGCTGCTCTGACGGCGCTTTCTGTCGCCGCGCAGAGCCACGTCGACACCTACAACGATTCGCTCATCGCCTCGCACCGCTTTGTGTGGGTCGACGGCAAGCCCGCACCCGAAGAAGTCGGAGCCTATGTCGATTCGGTGCGCCGCGTCATCGGCAAATTCTACTACGACCAATTTCATCATTTCCAGGACCCACAGGCCCCGTATTTTCTTTTTCTGAGCAAGGATGCCGCCCTCGCCATGGGCATAGGTGGAGCCGTGCGCATGCGTGCCTACTACGACTGGGGAGGCGCCGTGCCAGCTTCGGCTTTTGCTCCCTACCTTATCCCGATGGAGGCCGATCCCGCGGCACGGCGCGCTGTCAGCGCCACTCCGTCCGGCACCTGCCTGTTCTTCCGCGTGATAGGGCAGAACAAGCTCCTCGGCGAGTATCAGCTCTACATCGAGGCCGACTTCACGGGCTATCAGGGACGCGACTTCAAGCTCAAGAAGTCCTACGCCATAATCAACGACTTCACTGTGGGCTATGCACCGTCCACGTTCTCCGACCCCGCCGCGCTTCCGCCTATGGTCGATGCCGCCGGCCCCAACAACAAGATTTCGCCCACCACCTGCCTGGTGCGCTATATGCCCGTTGTCCGCGACCGCTATGTCTTCGCCGTGTCCGCCGAGATGCCTGCCACGGCCGCCGACCACACCTCGGGCCTCACCGCCAAGGTGCGCGACTGGCTACCGGACTTCGCCGCCTTCGCACAGTACCAGTGGAATCGCGGCCAGCATGTGCGCCTCTCCGGCATTCTGCGCACCTTGCCCTACCGCGACGTGGCCGCTGGGCGAAACCACACCGTCGCAGGGTGGGGCGTACAGCTCAGCTCCGTGGCCCACCCGCTGCCGCCCCTCACCACATACGTCACCCTCAACTACGGCCACGGCTACGGCAGCCTCGGCGGCGACCTGCTCATGGGCAACTACGACCTTACGCCCGACCCGAACCTGCCCGGACGCATGTACGCACCGCGCTCGTGGGGATGGTGTGCCGCCGTGCAGTACAACATCCGTCCCAACCTCTTCTGCACCCTGCTGGGAAGCCAGACACGCTACTGCCCGCGCCGCCCCGTCGCGCAGGACGAATACCGCACCGGCTATGTTGCCGCCCTCAACGTCTTCTGGATGATGACAAAGCGCATGACCGTCGCGGCCGAGGCCGACTACGGTTACCGCCGCAACACCGACGGCGCCCACCGCAGCTCCAAGCGCTTCAACCTCATGTGCCAGTTCTCCTTCTGACCCACGTAGCGCAGCCGCGCATGTAGGGACGCACGGCTCGTGCGTCCACCATTAACAACCTGATTATCAATCATTAAATACAAGAGCTCCCCACTCTTTACTCCCCACTTCTAACTCCTCACTCCTAACTTTACTCCGCGTCTTTTATTATCCGCGCCAGGCGTGAGGTGACGGCTTTTTGCCCCGCCGCGTTCAGGTGTACCGCGTCGCTGAACATCTCCGCCCGGTGGCTGAACTCCGGGTCGAGGTTAAAATAATATATCCCCGTGTCGGCGTCGGCAATCGCCCGGTAGAGGCTGTCAACCCTCGCATACGCTTCCGGCTGAGCTTCGTTGTAGACGTACAGCCCCGGCATGCCTACGAGCAGAATGCGTATGCCGCGTTGCCGCAGCATTTTCAGCGTGTTTCGGAATGTGACGATACGTACGCTGTCCGGCGCTATGTATCTGTAACTTCCGCTGCCTACGTGACGCCGTGCCGCTGCTGTGTCCACCCGGTTGTGGTGTATGTTGTTCCAGTTTCCGGCCATGCCTCTGAGGGCGTAACTGATTTGCTCGTCGTTATATCGTGCAAGCGGCACCGTCTTATACAGCAGCCGTCTGCCTGCCGACAGCTTTGTTGCCAGCAGGCTGTCGGCCGCCGGTGCGCCCGTCAGTGGCAAAAACATGCGGTGCATATTCTTGGTGAGGCGTCGGTTGTTGAAAAGCCACGGGTCAACGGCATATACCACTGTGTTCACCGAATCTCCGGCCTCCGAGTCGAGGACATAGTGCAGCAGCACGTCGCGCTCCTCCACTCCCGCACCCGAGAGGCAGAATTTTGCTATATTTCTGCCGAGGCTGTCCTCAAGGTCTTTTTTGTCGCTGCCTTGCGCCAGCTGCGAATGACCTGTCAGCAGTATGTGCGGATGTCGGTCCAGGCCGTAGAATCGGTGCAGCCCGTACTTCAGCAGCGCGTCTCCTGCGAAGTTCAGGACTGTGAATGCGGCGATGGCGATAATGATTCTGCGCAGTGTCGGTCTCATGGTCAGAACTGCATATAGATGAATTTATCGCCGCTGAAGCAGAAAAGAGCTATAACGCAGAGCAGCAGCACGCATTCGGCATCAGTCATTTGCTGCATGGGCCGCTTGTGCCGCCGGCTCAGCCATTCCCGCACCACGAACAGCAGCAGAAGCACGCCCGTGATGGCGAAGGATGCGGACGACCGGTTCAGCAGCATAAACGGTACGGCCGGTGCGTCAGAGAAAATATGTCCCACGATGGCCGCGGCCGTGCCGCTGTCAGGTACACGGAAGAATATCCACGCTACGGTGACGATTACAAAGCACACGGCGCCGTACGCCACGCCGCCGCGGTCGAGTCTAAGATAATGCTCCAGCAGGTAGACCATGGCATGTATTGCCGCCCAGATAATGAAGCCGGCCGTCACGCCGTGCCATATGCCGCTGAGCAAGAACACCGCGGCTATGTTCAGCACCCATCGCATTGGACTCACCCTGCTGCCGCCCAGAGGGATATAGACGTACTCGCGGAACCACGAGGTGAGCGATATGTGCCACCTGCGCCAGAAATCCTTGATGGATAGAGAGAAATACGGGAAGCGGAAATTCTCCATTATCCTGAAGCCGAGCATGCGGGCGCAACCTATAGCCATGTCGGCGTAGCCGCTGAAGTCGCAGTATATCTGTATGCTGAAGCACACGGCCGCCAACGCAAGGGTGGTGCCGTTGTAGCTCATGGGCGACGAGTAGACGGCTGACACATAGTCAGCGAGGCGGTCGGCTATCACTGCCTTCTTGAACAGACCCCACACGAATGCCTTGATGCCGGCGCCCACGGCGGCGGAGTCGATGACTGCGGGCCGCGACAGCTGGGGCATCAGCGACCCGGCTCGCTCTATCGGGCCGGAGAGCAGTGTCGGCATGAACGAGATGAACAGACTGACTTTAAGGATGTTTCGCTCCGCCGGTATCGTGCCGCGGTAAACGTCTATCGTATAGCTGAGAGCCTGAAATGTGAAGAACGACAATCCCACCGGCAGCAGCCACGACGAGCCGAATGCTGCCCCGTATTTGAAGAAACCGAGCAGTCCGAGGCATAGGATTGCGGCCGTGGCTACGGCTCTTTTCCCGTGAGGCCCGGCGGCCGATAAGGCGCACGTGTAATTGACGGCTATGACCGCACAGAGCAGCAGCGGCAGCCATGGCCCGAAGCTGCCGTACAGCACCAGCGATGCCGCCAGCAGCCACGCATTGCGCAGCTTTGTGCATCCGTAACGGTTCAGGACATAGTTCACGCTCCATACCACTACGAAATATACGGCAAATTCAAGGCTGTTGAAAAGCATGTGCGGCTGCGGACTGTGTTCAACCGACAAAATTAGTCATTTTCTGCATTATAAAAAAGCCTCCCATCCCCTTCGCTCTTGCGTACACGCCTCCCCCTCTTACCTATCCCCTCTCAACTATCAACTAAAAAAAGAAAAGCGCGGGACGCGCGAATCCATGATTAACCCAGCGTGGAGCGTAGCGCAACGCGGGGTGGGGCAGAGAGCATCATACACGACAGAGCCCCGGAGGGGCGGGCTATAACTCCTAACTCCACACTCCTCACTCCTAACTGTCCATATGTTTCTCGCCATCTGCACTAACTCCCCCCGCATTAAAAAAACTAAAAATGAGATGCGAACGGTGCATTTATGAGCATAATATGTTAATTTTGCACTTTATTAGAGTAACCAGTCAAACATACATATGGCAGAGATTAAGACCATAGGCATTCTGACTTCCGGCGGCGATGCCCCGGGCATGAATGCCGCAATCCGTGCGGTCACACGTGCGGCAATTTTCAATGGGCTGAAAGTCAAAGGTATATATCGCGGTTATCGCGGTCTTATCTCCGACGAGATAGTCGATTTCCGCACACAGAATGTGTCGAACATCATCCAGCAGGGCGGTACCATCCTTAAGACTGCCCGCTGCAAGGAGTTCACCACGCCCGAGGGTCGGCGTCTGGCCTACGACGTAATCCGTCGCCACGAAATCGACGCCCTCGTGGTGATAGGCGGCGACGGCTCGCTGTCCGGCGCCCGCATCTTCGCCAACGAATTCAATTTCCCCATCATAGGCCTACCCGGCACCATCGACAACGACCTCTACGGCACTGACACCACCATCGGCTACGACACGGCCCTCAACACCATCATGGACTGCGTGGACAAAATCCGCGACACTGCCACGAGCCACGAGCGCCTCTTCTTTATCGAGGTCATGGGCCGCGACGCAGGCTTCCTCGCCCTCAACGGCGCCATAGCTTCCGGTGCCGAGGCCGCCATCATACCGGAGATCAGCACCGAGGTCGACCAGCTCGCCGAGCTCATCAAGAACGGTTTCCGCAAGAGTAAGAACTCCTCGATAGTGCTTGTGGCCGAAAGCCCCGTCACCGGCGGCGCCATGGGCATGGCCGAGCGCGTGAAGAACGAGTACCCCGGCTACGACGTGCGCGTCTCGATTCTCGGCCACCTGCAGCGCGGCGGCTCCCCCACGGCCCACGACCGCATCCTCGCATCCCGCATGGGCTCCGCTGCCATCGACGCCCTCATGGAGGACCAGCGCAACGTGATGATAGGCATACGCAACGACGAGATTGTATACGTCCCGTTCTCCAAAGCCATCAAGAACGACAAACCCATCAACCGCGAGCTCCTCAACACTCTCCGCAAGCTTTCTATTTGATAGTAAATAAGGTTCCCTCCTCCCTCCCCCCCCCTCTTACCTATAAACTATCAACTATAAACTCAACTTAATGGACATCAAGCGATACAACATCGTCAACAACGCCATGGGGTGGCTGTGCTTCCTTGTGGCCGCGGTGACATATCTGCTCACGATTGAGCCTACGGCCAGCTTCTGGGACTGTCCGGAATTCATCACGCAGGGCGCGAAACTCGAGGTAGGCCATCCGCCGGGCAACCCCATCTTCATGCTCGCGGCCCGCTTCTTCGTGACTCTTTTCGGCGGCAGCATGAGCATGGCCGCCGTGGCCGTCAACAGCATGTCGGCCCTCCTGAGCGCGGCCACCATCCTGCTGCTCTTCTGGACCGTCACCCATCTGGTGCGTCGTCTCGTCGTGCGCGACGGCGCCACCGAGATTTCCCTGCGCAAGACGCTGATAATCATGGGCAGCGGCCTCTGCGGCGCACTGGCCTATACCTGGAGCGACACCTTCTGGTTCTCCGCCGTCGAGGGTGAGGTCTACGCCTTCTCCTCGTTCTGTACAGCGCTCGTGTTCTGGCTGATTCTCAAGTGGGAGAACCGCGCCGACGACCCCAACAGCGACCGCTACCTCGTGCTCATTGCCTACATCATCGGTGTCAGCATCGCCGTACACCTGCTCAACCTCCTGTGCATCCCCGCCATCGGTCTCGTGTTCTACTACCGCAAGTGGAAGACGGTCAACGCCAAGGGCTCCCTCATAGCTCTCGGCGTCTCCTGCGTGCTCGTGGGAGCCATACTCTACGGCCTCGTGCCCGGATTCATGAAGGTGGCACAGGGCTTCGAGATATTCTTCGTCAACTACATCGGCCTCGGCTACAACATGGGCGTCCTCATCTACGCCATCGTGCTGACGGCCGTCCTGTGCTGGTCGGTGCGCGAGCTCTACCGCCAGCGGTCGCGTTCGGCCATTATCGTCAGCTGCCTGCTCGGCCTCGCCCTCAGCGGCCTTCCCTTCATCGGTCCCTGGTGGCTGGGCGTGCTCGTGCTCGCCGTCCTGGCGCTGTGGCTCCTCGCCTCCTCCGTCCGTATTCCCGTGCGTGTGCTCAACGTCGCCATGCTCAGCGTGCTCGTCATCTTCATAGGCTACTCCAGCTACGCTCTGCTGCTGATACGCGCTTCGGCCAACACGCCCATGAATCAGAACGCTCCGGACAACGTCTTCTCCCTCGCCTCCTACATGAGCCGCGAGCAGTACGGCGACCGTCCGCTGTTCTACGGCGTGGCCTTCGCCGAGGAACTTGAGACCGTCAACGACGGCCAGGGCAACCTCTATGTGCGCGTCGACCGCAACGGCCGCCCCATGACGCGGGTGCTCGACGGCTACCTCCGCGACGAGGAAGGGGGCGCATACAACGACGCCGAGCCCATCTGGTCGAAGGTCGTCAAGACCGCCGAAGGCCAGCCCGACGAGTACGTGCAGGAAACCGACAAGCCCCACTACCGCACCGTGCCGGACATGAAGATGCTCTTCACCCGCATCTACAGCACCGACGAGCAGAACGCCCGCCACGTCAGCGCCTATAAGGGCTGGGCCGACTACCGCACACCCGACATCGACAACATACCCCGCGAGGTGCTCGACCGCTGGGCCGACGCCGGATATGCCCCCCTCTACGAGGTGGCGCCCTACATGAGCCATCAGTCCACAGTCACCACCGCCGTCGACGCCCTCGGCAACCCAGTGGCGCAGACCACGGCATGGAAGCCCGGCTTCGGTGTCAACCTGCGCTACTTCGTCAACTACCAGCTCAACCACATGTACTGGCGTTATTTCATGTGGAACTTCGCCGGACGCCAGAACGACATCCAGGGCAACGGCGAGCCGCAGCTCGGCAACTGGATTTCCGGCATACCCCTGATAGACAACGCACGTCTGGGCGACCAGAGCCTCCTCCCCGACGAGTTCGGCAAGGGCAACAAGGGCCACAACGTGTTCTACATGTTGCCTCTGCTGCTCGGCCTTATCGGCCTGCTGTGGCAGGCGCTCCGCAGCTTTGGCCCCGACGGCAAGCGCGGCATCGAGCAGTTCTGGGTGGTGTTCTTCCTCTTCTTCATGACGGGTATAGCCATCGTGCTCTACCTCAACCAGACTCCGGGCCAGCCCCGCGAGCGTGACTACGCCTTCGCCGGCTCGTTCTACGCCTTCGCCATCTGGATAGGTATCGGCGTGGCTGCGCTGGCCTATCTGCTGCGCGACCTCGTGGAGCTCGTCACCAAGCGCAAGGCCGGCGAGGGCGCCAAGTGGGCCACGGTGGCCGCAGCCGTCGCTGTCGGCATCGCCGTGCCCCTGCAGATGGTGTCGCAGACATGGGACGACCACGACCGCAGCGGACGCTACACGGCCCGCGACTTCGGCATCGACTACCTCCAGTCGCTCGACGAGAACGCCATCATCTTCACCAACGGCGACAACGATACCTTCCCCCTGTGGTACGCGCAGGAGGTGGAGGGCGTGCGCCGCGACGTGCGTGTGGTCAACCTCAGCTACCTCACCACCGACTGGTACGCCAACCAGCTGCGTCATCCCTCCTACGAGGACAACGCCATCGAGACGTTCGCCACGCCCGCCGATTATGCATACGACAGACTGGCCTACAGCTTCGTCGTGCCGCAGACCGACAGCCTCGTCTCCGCCGAGAGCTCCCTGCGCCGCCTGTACGCCTCGGACAGCCGCACCTACGGCGCCCACCTCATGACGGAGCCCAACATCCGTCTGGAGGTAGACACGGCCGCCGCTTTCGCCCGCTTCGGCATCAATCCTGCCGACAGCGCCTCCGTGCTGCTGCGCCACTTCGACGCCCCGCGCGTCAACATGCGCGATCTCGGCTCGGGCATGACCCTGAGCCGCACGCTCTCGCTCGACATGTTGGCCCATTCGCTCAAGAACGGATGGAAGCGCCCCGTCTACTTCGCCAGCACCGTTCCCTCGAGCTACTACCTCGGTCTGCGCCCATACCTGAGCGCCACCGGCCTGGTCTACGAGGTCACTCCCTTCCGTGATTCGCCTGTCAACGTCAACGCCTTCAAGAGCTACGAGAACGCACTCTCGCGCTTCCGCTGGGGCGGACTTGACGCGCCGGATGCCGATCGCCTCTACCTCGACGAGACCGTGCGCCGCATGGTCGGCTCGGTGCGTTCGGCACTCTTCTCCACCGCCGAGGACCTCCTCGTTGAGCCCGACGCGCCAGCCAGCGACTTCGCCGTGCGCTACGCCCGCGAGAACGGCCAGCCCGTGCCCGCCACGCAGCGCGACATGGCCCGCGTCATGCTCGACCTCATCGTCAGCAAGCTGCCGGGCGAAGTCTCGCCCTGGGACGGCATGATGGACGTCTACATCGCCTCCAAGTACTACGACATGTGGCTCGACACGGGCCGCGCCGACGACCTCGAGAAGGCACGCCGCCTCCTCGACGCCGGCGAGAAGCGCTACGCCCAGCTTGTGCGCTACGCCTCGTCGCTGACGCCCTCGCAGCGCGCCCAGCTCGGACGCACCGACGATTACGCCCTCCAGTACCTCGGCATGGTGGTAGGTCTTCAGAACCAGATGGACGTCGTGGAGAAGCTCGCCAAGATGCCCGAGAAGAAGGAACTGCTCGACGCCGTGCGCGAGCGCCTTCAGCTCGAGTACGCTCTGCGCGTGTTCCCGCTGCTCTACGTCGACGGCTACGACGAGGCCGACATCCGCACCGCCTCCGGTGTGGACGCCTCCACTCCCACGGCCGACCTGCCCCCCGTGGCTTACGAGAGTGCCGTCCTCCTGGAGGCGCACAAGGCCGCCGGCATCGACCCCATGGCCCGCACATCCGAGATTGAGAAGAAGTACGGCATCGACCGCCGCGCCTGGGGACAGTTGCTCTGACCTGCCTATGCTGATCGAACGCCCTCCTTTGCTGTATCGCCTCCTCTTCCCGGAGGCGATATGGCGTATAAAGCACCGCCACCGCCGTGTGGTCTATCTCACCTTCGACGACGGTCCCGTCCCGGAGGTGACCCCCTGGGTGCTCGATACGCTCGACCGCTACGGCGTGCGCGCCACTTTCTTCATGGTCGGCGACAATGTGCGCCGCCATCCCGAGCTCCTGGAGGAGGTGCGCCGCCGCGGCCACAGCTACGGCAACCACACCATGCACCATCTCCAGGGCATGCGTGTCAAGGCCCGCAACTACTGGCGCGACATCTGCGAGGCCGATGCCCTCATAGAGAGCCCGCTTTTCCGGCCGCCACACGGCATTATGCGCTGGAAGCAGGCCGCCGCCATCAAGCGCCATTATAATATAATAATGTACGATCTCGTCACCCGCGACTACTCGCGCCGCCTCACGCCCGCCCGCGTGCTGGACAATGTGCGCCGCTATGCGCGCAATGGCAGCGTCATCGTCTTCCACGATTCGCTGAAGGCCGAGCGAAACATGCGCGTGGCGCTCCCTGCCGCCATAGAGTGGCTGCAGAGCGAGGGCTACGGGTTCGAGGTCTTTCCCATGACGTGACATGATGCCAGCCGGTGCCGACCTGTCTTCTGCCGTACGTCGCCTGTGTGCCGACGCCGGCGCCTGTGCCTGTGGAGTGGCGCGGGCGGCAGAGGTGGCCCCGGAAGATATGGCGCTGCTCGACGCGTGGCTGGCCGAAGGCCGCCACGGCTGCATGGACTACATGGAGCGCTGGCGCGACCTCAGGGCCGACCCGCGCACGCTGCTCCCGGGGGCGCGCTCCGTGCTTGTGTGCGCCTTCTCGTGCCGCCAGCCGCAGCACAGCGCCCACATAGCCGACTATGCCCTGGGCAGCGACTATCACGCCGTGCTGCGCGCACGCCTTGAACCCGTGGCCGAGGTCATACGGAGCATGTGCGGCGGCGACACACGCGTGTGCGTCGACTCCGCGCCTCTGCGCGAGCGCTACTGGGCCATGCGGGCCGGAGTTGGCTCGCCCGGTCTCAACGGCAAGATTTTCGTGCCGGGCGCTGGCTGCGACGTCCTCCTGGCCGAGATTCTCTGCACGGCCGAACTGCCGCCCGACGCCCCGGCCGCCCCGTCGGCCTGCACCGCCTGCCGCCGTTGCGTCGAGGCGTGCCCCGCAGGCGCTCTCGACGGTCGCGGAGGCGTCGACGCGCGGCGCTGCCTCTCCTGCCTCACTCTGGAGTGGCGCGGACCGCTGCCGCCCGGCACCGACCTGCACGGCCGCCTCGCCGGCTGCGACGTGTGCAGCCGCGTGTGCCCGGCCAACCGCGGCGACGCACTCCCCGTCGCCGAGCTGCTGCCGCGTCCCGACGTCCTTGCCCTGACCCCTGCCGCTGCGGCGGCGATGGGCCGCGGGGCATTCGGGCGTATGTTCGCCGGTTCGGCGCTGATGCGTATGCGCCACGGCGGTCTGCGTCGCAATGCCGACGCCATATTGCATATTGAAGAATCATAACCTATTGAAGATATGAGATTTGACGAGTTAGACCTAAGTGATGATGTTCTCGACGCACTCGATGCCATGAATTTCAGTGAGTGTACCCCTATTCAGGAGCAGGCCATTCCTGCCGTGCTTGAGGGACGCGACCTCATAGCGGTGGCGCAGACCGGCACCGGCAAGACCGCCGCCTACCTCCTCCCTGTCATCGACCGCCTGGCCTCCGAGCCTGAGCCGGACGCCATCAACTGCATCGTCATGGCTCCCACCCGCGAGCTCGCGCAGCAGATTGACATCCAGATGGAAGGCTTCTCCTACTATGTCCCCATCAACTCCGTTGCCATCTACGGCGGCACCGACGGCGCCACCTTCGCCCAGCAGCAGCGCGGCCTCAAGATGGGCGCCGACGTTGTCATCGCCACGCCTGGCCGACTCCTCGCCCACATGAGCATGGGCTATGTCGACCTCAGCAAGGTGCAGGTGCTCATCCTCGACGAGGCCGACCGCATGCTCGACATGGGCTTCTACGACGACATCATGCAGATTGTGGCCCAGACGCCCTCCACCCGTCAGACCCTCATGTTCTCCGCCACCATGCCGCCCAAGATCAAGCAGATGGCGCAGAAGATTCTCAACGACCCCGCCGAGGTGAAGATAGCCGTAAGCCGTCCGGCCGACAGCATCGACCAGTCGTGCGTCCTCTGCCCCGAACGCCACAAGACGCCCGCCCTGCGCTACCTCTTCGCCTCCAAGGCCTCGAAGCGCGTAATCGTCTTCGCCGCCTCCAAGCTCAAGGTCAAGGAGCTGACGCGCGAGTTGCGCCGCGCCGGCTACAACACCGCCGAGATGCACTCCGACCTCGACCAGGAGCGCCGTGACGAGGTGATGCACGGCTTCCGCAACGGCCGCATCGACATCCTTGTCGCCACCGACATCCTCGCCCGCGGCATCGACATCGACGACATCGCGCTCGTCGTCAACTACGATGTGCCCCGTGAGGCCGAGGACTACGTCCACCGCATCGGCCGCACCGCCCGTGCCGGAGCCGGTGGTTCTGCCGTCACCCTCGTGGGCGAGCGCGACCGCCAGCGCTTCGCCGGCATAGAGCGCTTCCTCGGCAAGCCCGTCCGCCGCGAGGAGATTCCCGCCGAATATGGCGTACGCACCGACGACGGCACCGTAGACTACGACGAGGACGACCGCCGCTGTTCCGGTTCCCGCCACGGTTCCGGCTCCGGCAAGCGCCGCCACAAGCCCAGCAACAGCAAGTCTGCTCCACGCCGCAAGCCCAAGCAGGATGCTCCATCCGCCGCCCCCTCCGCGTCGGCAGAAGCCCCCGCCGCACAGCCTTCCGCCGAAGGCTCCACTCAGCCCAAGAAGCGCCGTCACCGTGGCGGTCGTCGCCACCGCCGCCGCGGCCAGGACCCGTCCGCCGATTCCGCACCGCAGCAATGACGCTGCAAAGTTACAACACAAAAAAGCCGATCAATGTAGTTTTTGTACAAACACCAAAATTTTTTTGATGTCACCTCGGCTGGCGAGACACAAAAAAGTTAGGAGTGGGGAGTTAGGAGTGAGGAGTGTTCATATATTATTATGGCCGGAGGCCATGGATTTTGTTAACGCGGGCGCTTGCGCCCGTGGCCGGAGTCCATCCTCACATTCAGCCCCGGAGGCGGCTGAACAACCCGCAAACAGAGAAAGATGCGGTTATATGCAGCCACCTCCGGGGCTGCACCTGTAATTAGTTCATAACCACGGGCAACAAGTGCCCGCGGAAATCTAGGACTCGCGCAAGCGAAAAGTGTTAAAAAATTAG
>ENA-UOJO01002373-UOJO01002373.1-human-gut-metagenome-genome-assembly--contig:-P57-NODE-2373-length-20206-cov-8.195127_pt1 | contig 20206 bp, 10 predicted proteins | sample MGYA00242351_ERZ723898 | MGnify/ENA metagenome assembly ERZ723898 | reverse complement strand
TAACAAAATCCATGGCCTCCGGCCATACAATTATGTTATACGCAGCACATTGCAACCCGATAAAATAAAAGCCACCAACCACACGGAGATAATGTCTTATTTGAACCGCATTGCACGAGACGTGCGTCCCTACAAGTTGGGGGCACGGCGGAGCCGGGATGTACAAGCCGGAGGCGGAGGGGCTGCACTACAATTGGCGGGCGCGATGTATCGCGCCCCTACGATTTACCTTAAACGTACATCGCCTCTATCTGGTCGGCGTAGAGGGCGTTGATGATGGCGCGGCGGATTTTGAGGGTGTTGGTGAGTTCGCCGGCCTCGATGGTGAATTCGTGGGGGAGAAGGGTGAATTTCTTCACTTTCTCGAAGCCTGCGAGGCCTTTCTGGAGGCGCTCAATGCGCTCGGCGATGAAGCGGCGTATCTCGCTGTTCTGGACGAGGTCCTCGATGTCGCTGAATTTTATGCGCTTGCTGCGGGCGTACTCTTTCAGAGCCTCGAAGGCGGGAACGATGATGGCGCTGACGTATTTGCGCCTGTCGCCGATGACGGCGACCTGCTCGATGTAGCGGTCCTCGCCGAGGCGGCTCTCGATGGCCTGGGGGGCAATGTACTTGCCGTTGCTGGTCTTGAAGAGGTCCTTGATGCGCTCGGTGAGCACGAGGGCGCCGCTGTCGTCGATGCGGCCGGCGTCGCCGGTGCGGAACCAGCCGTCGGGGGTGAAGGCTTCGGCGGTCTCCCTGGGGCGGTTGTAGTAGCCGCGCATGACGGTGGGACCTTTGACGAGGATTTCGTCGTTGTCGCCTATCTTCATCTGTATGCCGGGGAGCACGGTGCCGACGGTGCCGAACTCGAAGCCTACCTGCGGGTAGCAGGTGACGGTGGCGGTGGTCTCGCTGAGGCCGTAGCCTATGACGATGTCGATGCCGCAGGCGTGGAGGAATTCGGTAATCTTGTCGCTCAGGGGGGCGCCGGCGGTGGGGAATATGTTGCCGTGGGGTATGCCTATGACGTGGCGCAGGGCGGCGAATATCTTCTTGTCGAAGAACTTATACTGCTGCTCCAGGAGCCAGGGGGCCTTGAGGCCGAGGCGGGCGTACCGGTTGTTGCGCTCGGCGCCTACTTTCAGGGCGCGCTGCACCATCCAGCGCTGAAAGCCCTTCATGCGTCCGAGGCGTTCCTCGACGGCGGCGTAGACCTTCTCCCAGAAGCGTGGCACGGAGCACATGCACGTGGGCTTGACCTGGCGCAGCGACTGCTGCACGGCGTGGGGGTCGCGGTTGATGGCGACGCGTATGCCCACGTGTAGGCAGAAGTAGGTCCATGCTTTCTCGAAGATGTGGCTGAGGGGGAGGAAGCAGAGCGAGCTGTCGGCGTCGCTGAGCATGGTGAGGCGCTCGTCGTGGATGCGCACGGCGGCGTTCATGCAGCTGTGGGGCAGCACGGCGCCCTTGGGCTCGCCGGTGGTGCCGGAGGTGTATATCAGCGTGAAGATGTCGTCCGGCGAGGCGGCTGCGGTGCGGGCTTCGACGGCTGCGCGGCACATGGGCGAGGCGGCCTGCCCGAGGGCCAGGAAGTCGGCCCAGCGCATGGTGGTGGTGTCGTCGGGGTCGAGCTTCACCTCGGGATTGTAGACGACGATGCGCTCCAGCGAGGGGCAGCCGGCGGCTATGCTGCGGGCTGCATCGTAGTGGCGCTGGTCGCCGGTGAAGAGGATGCGGGCGCCGGCGTCGCGCACGATGTAGACCACCTGCTCGGGGCTGCTTGTGGCGTATATCGACACCGGCACGGCGCGGTTGGCGTATGCGCCGAAGTCGGTGATAAGAATTTCGGGGCAGTTGGGAGCGAAAATAGCCAGCATGTCCTGCGGCTCGACGCCAAGTATCTCCATGGCGCACGCGGCGGCCTGTGTCCGGCTCTCAAGTTCATTCCAGGATGTGGGCACCCAGTCTTCGCTGCCCGCATACTGGCAACTGAAGGCTTCGCGGTCGCCGTAACGCCGCGCATTTGTGGCCACAAGACCTGTGAGAATATTAGTCATAAATAGTCTTCTTGTTCACAAATCGGCAGCAAAGTTACGCCCTTTGCTTTTAATTTCAACAATTCAGGGGATGTAATCGGCCCGGCGTTAAGATTCGTTTGCAAAATATCCCGCAAATTAACTTCGGTTAACACTTATCCGAAAACTGAAAAACTGAAATTTGCCTGTTCGGCGGATTTTCCGTATATTTGCATGCTAAAACCGCATACACACACTTCTCCCCCCTATCCGCGACAATGGGAAAGATAAAGGAACTACGCCTGAAAATAGCTCACAGCGACTCGCTGCTGTTCTCGTTTCTGCGCTCCGGCGCGTCATCGCAGGCAGCATCGTGGGTTGACCTGAGCCTGGGCTTCGCACTGTTCGCGTGGCTCGGGCTGGCTCCGTGGCTGTCGACGGCCGTGGGCGCGCTGGTGGGAGGAGCCGTCAACTGCATGCTGTGCTACCGCTTCACTTTCCATGCGCAGGGCTGCCCCTGGAAAGCCGTCATCGTGAAATATATCATGGTGTGGCTCGGCAGCATGGTCCTCAACTCGGGCGGCACACAGGTGTGCTACCTGCTGATGCAGAACTGGGAATACCTGGAGGAGCTGGGCTTCCGGCCGGACGGCTACTATGCCGCCGCGCGCCTGGGCGTGTCGCTGCTCGTGGGCTGGTTCTGGAACTTCTGCCTCCAGCGCTACTTCGTGTTCCGCCACCGCGGTTTCGATGCCTACGCCATACGGTTTGTCGACGCGCTGTTCCCGCACCACCGCCGCATCGAGGAGGCATGACGCCACCATCCACACTGACAATTCCTACCACACTCCGCCAAAATGCCTAAGAAGCCTGCCGACTCGCCGCTGATGAAACAGTACTTCGAGATGAAGAACGTGCATCCCGACGCCGTGCTGCTCTTCCGCGTGGGCGACTTCTACGAGACTTACGGCGACGACGCCGTGACGGCCTCGCAGATTCTGGGCATCACCCTGACACGGCGCTCCAACGGGGGCGCCGAAACCAAGATAGCCATGGCCGGATTTCCGCACCACGCCGTGGACACATATCTGCCGCGCCTGATACGCGCGGGCAAGCGCGTGGCAATATGCGAGCAGCTGGAGGACCCGAAGCTGACTAAAAAGCTCGTGAAGCGCGGCATAACGGAGCTGGTGACGCCGGGCGTCACCACATCGGACAACGTGCTGGAGCGCTCTCAGAACAACTTTCTGGCAGCCCTGCACTTCGGCCGCAACGCCACGGGCGTGGCGTTTCTGGACATCAGCACCGGCGAATTTCTCGCCGCCGAGGGCGACACGGCCTACATAGACAAGCTGATGGGCAGCATGGCGCCCAAGGAGGTGCTCGTGATGCGCGGATGCCGCCGGCGCCTGGAGGAGGAAATGACGACGCGCTACCTCTGCTTCGAGCTCGACGACTGGGTCTTCACGCTCGACGCCGCCGACGAGCGCCTGCGCAGGCAGTTCTCCACGGCGTCGCTGAAGGGATTCGGCATCGACGCCATGCACGAAGCCATCGTGGCCGCCGGCGCCATACTCCACTACCTGGACATCACGCAGCACACCCACACGGCCCACATCAACGCCATAGCGCGCCTGGAGGCCGAGCGCTACGTGCGCATGGACCCCTTCACGGTGCGCAACCTGGAGCTGCTGGAGCCATTAGGGAGCGAAGGCCGCAGCCTGCTGGGCGTGCTGGACCGCACGGCCACGCCCATGGGAGCGCGCCTGCTGCGCCGCTGGCTGCTATTCCCACTGAAGGACACGCACGAGATAAACGACCGCCTGGACATCGTGGAGCACTTCTTCCGCGACACCGCCGCACGCGACCGCCTGCTGGAGCTGCTGACACGCATCGGCGACCTGGAGCGCCTCTGCTCCAAGATAGCCAACGAGCGCATCACGCCACGCGAGATGCAGCAGCTGCGCGCGGCCCTGCTCGCCATCGGCCCGGTGCGCGCCGTGTGCGAAAACTCAGGCCTGGAGGCGCTGCTGGCAATAGGGCGGCAGCTCAACGACTGCGCGGCTGTGGCGGCACGCATAGGCCGCGAGATAGAGGAGAACGCGCCCTCGCTGCTGAACCGCGGCGGCGACATCATACGCAGCGGAGTGGACAGCGAGCTCGACCGCCTGCGCGAGATATCGCACGGCGGACGCGAGTACCTGCGCCGCATGCAGGAGCGTGAGAGCGCCGCAACGGGCATCGCGTCGCTGAAGATAGGCTACAACAACGTCTTCGGCTACTACATAGAGGTGACGCACACCCACCGCGACAAGGTGCCGCAGGACTGGATACGCAAGCAGACACTCGTCAACGCCGAGCGATACATCACGCCGGAGCTGAAGGAGTACGAGCAGCAGATCATCACCGCACAGGAGAACATCGAGTCCATACAGATGCGCCTCTACGCCGCCCTGGTGGCCGACGTGGCGGCCTACATACCGGCCATGCAGCTGGACGCGGCTATGCTCGCACGGCTGGACGTGCTGCTCGGCTTCACCCGCGCCGCCGCGGAGGGGCGCTACTGCCGTCCCGTGGTGGACGACTCGCTGGTGCTCAGCCTGACGGAGGCGCGCCACCCCGTGATAGAGCGCGAGCTGCCGCCGGGCGAGCCGTACATCGCCAACAGCCTGACGCTCGACAACGAGAAGACGCAGATAATGATGATAACCGGCCCGAACATGAGCGGCAAGTCGGCACTGCTGCGCCAGACGGCCCTGAACGTCATCATGGCGCAGTGCGGCAGCTTCGTGGCCGCGGACGCCGCCCGCATAGGCATCGTCGACAAGGTGTTCACCCGCGTGGGAGCGAGCGACAACATAGCCCTGGGCGAGAGCACCTTCATGGTGGAGATGAACGAGGCGGCAAGCATACTCAACAACATGAGCGAGCGCTCGCTGATACTCTTCGACGAGCTGGGGCGCGGCACGAGCACCTACGACGGCATCTCCATCGCATGGGCCATCGTGGAGTACATCCACGAGCACCGCGGACTGCACCCCAAGACACTCTTCGCCACGCACTACCACGAGCTCAACGACATGGAGAAGCAGTACGCGCGTATAGCCAACTACAACGTGAGCGTGCGGGAGATAGACGGCAAGGTGGTGTTCCTGCGCAAACTCGCTCCCGGCGGCTCGGAGCACAGCTTCGGCATACATGTGGCGCGCCTGGCGGGCATGCCGCGCAGTATCACCGACCGCGCGGACGAGGTGCTGCGCAGCCTGGAGGCCGGCGCGCGGCGCGCGGAGGCTCCTGCCGTGCCGCAGACGGCTCCGGCAGGCATGCAGCTGTCGTTTTTCCAACTGGACGACCCTGTGCTGGCGCAGGTGCGCGACGAGCTCCTCGGCATCGACATCGACCGCCTGACGCCGCTTCAGGCGCTTACGAAGCTGAACGACATCCGGTCGATACTTACGGGGAAATAGGTTAGAGTTTATAGTTGAGAGTTTAGAGGTAAGAGGGGGGCCGGGCGGCTCTCCTGTTTTGTTTCTGACTTTTCTAAACCGTAAACTATAAACCATAAACTGTAAACCGTAAACGAGAAAAAGGCCGCAAGCGTGGGGTACTTGCGGCCTTCCTATCAGCGGTGTGCCCGTGAGGGGCACGCCGCTATGGTGTGGTTATTATGCTTTATTTCCAGCCCGGATTCTGCTCCAGTTCATATCCATGCTCAGCATATAGGTTGATCTGAGCCGTACCGATAGGATAGAGATACTCACGGTCGGTAAATACGCGGCTTTGTGTGCCGGCATTGGACACATTGCTCTGAATGTAGCCATCGGAATTGATATAGACTCCACCCAACTTGTCGGCGGGAACGTTCTTGAGGTTTGCGCCAAGCATGATGTTAGGATAATTCTGCGTGTCAAGCTTGTCGAGCTGGTGCCAGCGGATAAGGTCCCAGTAACGGATATTCTCGTCCATGATGAGTTCGCAGCGGCGGCAGCGACGGATTTCCCAAAGCAACGAGGAAACGTTCATATTGTTTGCGGGGTCGTTGATGGCGCTGAGTTCAGCCACGGTGCGAGTGGGCAGACCTGCACGCGTGAAAATCTCATTGATGGTAACGTTAAGGTCAGCATCGGTGAGACCAGCTTCGCCCAGCGTACCGAGTTCGGCCTTTGCCTCAGCATAAGCAAGCTTGACACGTGCGCCCCAGAAGATAGGAGCTGCAGTGTAGCCGCGGCCCTCGGTGGTGGCGTCAGCCAAAGGAATGTTGACGTTGTTGAACTTCTTGATCATATAGCCGGTAACGGATGTCTGCGCATTGGCATTGGGGCGTGCCCACTTCATCTCGGTGCCGAAAGCTACAATCTCTTCAACGGTCTTGGAAAGGCGCTTGTCGCGGACAGCCAGCGCGGCTGCGATGGAAAGATTGCCGTCGGCATCGATTACACCTGCATCGTCAGTGTTTTCCGTAGTCAAAGCCCTGGGCATGCCGTCCTTGAAAAGGTAGGCGTCAAAAGCGTCCTTTGTAATGCCGCCGTTCTGCTGATTGCACAGATAGGGAACGAGAGAGTTGCCGAGCTGACCTTCAGCATAGCCTTTGAGGAAGATTACCTCAGGGTTGCCGGTAAGGCTGGGGATATTCTCCGTTGCTACATAGTACGAGTTGTAGAGGCTCTGATAGTCGTCGCAGAGAGGATATTTGCCCATGACTGCGGCAGCGGCGTTGGCGGCTTCAGTAAAGTACTTTTTGGCGCGCTCGGTGTCGTTCTGATGGTACTTGGCGAAAGCGCCCTCGAAGAGGCATATTTCTGCCTTCATGGCTTGTGCCATGTCGTTAGACCATTCGATTTTGCTGGATTCCTTGAGGATGTGGGCAACAGCGAAGTTGAGGTCTTCGAGGACGTAGTCCATAACTTCGTTGCGGTTGGTTCGGGGGCCGTAGAGTTCCTCGCTGTCTACATTGAGCACCTTTTTGATGAGAGGCACGTCGCCGTAGCAGCGTACGAGGTCCCAATACTGATAGGCACGGTTCATGCGTGCGATACCGAGGGCATTGTTCTTAATACCCTCAGGGAGTGTGCTTCCTTCAAGACCTTCGACTATGGTATTGATGCGTCGGAGCGCTGCGTAGGTCGAGGACCACACGCTGGAAGTGGATGGCGCCTGACGGAAATTCCATTCGGCGAATGCCATACCAACGCCCGACTGCATGTAGGCTGTCTGGTCGTCGGAAAGGCCGTGATTGTAGAAGTTGGTGCTCCAGGTGGCTCCGTTGCCGTAGCCTGTATAGTAGCCATAGAGACCGTTGAGCTGGAGGTTGACGTTGTTCTGCTCGTTCCAGTACTCGGGTCGGTTGACCTGCGTCTGCGGCTGGAAACGGTTGTCGTCCAGCAGGTCGTCGCAACTCGTCATGGAAGCTGCCACAACGGCGAGGGCTCCGAATATGATATGTTTTTTCATATTGTTGTTGCTGTTGAAGTGTTTAGAAAGTTACTTGGAGACCGAAGGAGTAGCTGCGCATCATGGGGTTGGTACGTCCCATAGCGCCTACACCGGCTGCAGCGGCCTGACCGCGGGCCGAAGTGGAGAGCTCAGGATCCATACCGAATTTGCCGGCACCGTTGTAGATGAAGAAGGGATTCTCGCAGGAGAAGTAGATACGTGCACGCTGTATGAGAGCATGTTTGGTGATCTCGTACGGCAGCGTATAACCTACGGTAGCGGTCTTCAGGCGCAGATAGGCCATGTTGGTCAGATAGCGGTCGGTGGTAGTCCAGTTGTTGATACCCTGGTCGAGTGTCTGACGGTAGCGGGTATTGTATCCGAAGTTGCCCGGATAGATGACAGGATATAGGTTGTTCTGGTCGATGTCGTAGCCGGTGATTTCGAATGTCTCGGGATCGTAGATATACTTGTTGAATCCCTGTTCGATCTGATGCTTGTAAATGGGGTTGCCGTTGCCCTGCGCCTGCATGAGGACGAAGTTGTTGATCATGTAGAATTTGCGCTTGCCTACGCCCTGGAAGAAGAGGTCGAGATCGAAGCCCTTCCATGCACCACCGATGCGGAAGCTGTACTCGTAGCGGGGCATTGCATTACCTACGACCTTGAGGTCACCATGGTTGTGGGCGGAAGCCACGGGCCACCATCCCTGCTTGGGATCGTCGGGGGCGAGTTCAGGATATTTGAGGAACTTTGCGTCTTCGGGATGATTGGCGAGGTATTCAGCACGTTTGCCTGCACCCGGGTCGGGCGTACCACAGTTGATAACGCCGTCGCCGTTGAGGTCCTTGTACTTGACATCGCCGGGGCCATATACGAATTTGCCATATTGCAGATCTTCCTGACTTGGCACACCATTCTTAAGCTGCCATATGCCATTCTCATCCTTGCCGCTGAAGTCATCGACCTCGAAGAATCGGTCGAACTCCATACCCCAGATGTCGCCGTAGGTCTGACCTTCGTAGAGGCGGTTGGTGTTGGAACCGGAGCCGATACGGTAGGAATAGAGCGTGAGGTTGTCGTTCTGCCATTTCGTAACTTTGGTCTTGGCGTCACCGATAGAGAACGAAGCATATACCTGAGCATCACCGAAGGAGTGGTTCCAGTTGATGCCAAGTTCCCAACCACGTGTCAGCAGACGGCCCGAGTTCTGATACGGCGCCTTTGTTCCAAGTGTCTCGGGCAGGTCGGCACCGGGAGCGAGCATGTCACGTGTCTGGCGGCTGTACCAGTCGAAGGTGAGGTTGAGGCTGTTGTTAAAGAATCCGAGGTCGATACCTACGTCAGTGGTCTGGATACGTTCCCATGTGAGGGTGCTGGAGACGAGCGAGGGAAGACCCTGACCCTTAATCAGGCCCGAGCCGGAACCATTGAGCCAGTTTAAGTTGGCCGGCTTACCGAAGACGGAGAGGAACATGTCGGTGCCTATGGCTTCATTACCGACCTGACCCCAGGATGCACGGAGCTTACCGTTGCTCCACCAGCTCTTGAGCGACTTGAAGTAACCTTCTTCCGAGAAGCGGTAGCCTGCGGAGAACGAGGGGAAGAAAGCCCACTGGTCTGCTGCGGGGAAACGGCTGGAACCGTCGTAGCGACCATTTGCCTCAAAGAGATATATGCCCTTGTAGTCGTAGTTGATACGGCCGAAGAAACCGGCTGTGGCACTGCAGAGGTCGTCGGAACCTATAGTCATGTGGGTATACTGAGGATTACCTTCATTGTCATAGGTGAGACCATCGGTGAGGCCGAGGCCGGGGAGTGAATTATCAAGAAGGTTGTAGCGGCGTGCGGAGTACTGGGTGTATTTGTACTCCTCAGCGTTTGCACATACCATAACCTTGAGGTTGTGGCCGCTGCCGAAAGTCTTGGCGTATGTAGCAAAGACGTTCATGGTCCAACGGGTCGACTCCGAAGAGTTCTTCTGGGCGTAGGTATTGATGGGATCGGACGGAGTTACGTAAAGATTGCCATAAGGAACATCACCCCTACCCCAGTTCCAGTTAATGAAGGTGTACTGAGGATTGGAATAAGACGAGCGCAGGTTGCGGATATCGTATGTAAAATCGGCATGCAGGGTGAGGTCACGGATGATTGTAGCATCCAACCAGGCCTGAAGACGCATCTGACGTGTGCGCGTCTGGTCGAGGTTGCCCTGAAGACGGTCGGTAATATCGTTGCGTGTGCCGTACTGAGTGCCCGTCACGGGATCGGTGATATAGCCGTATCCTTCCTCGAACGAAGGCCAGCGCCATACATATTCATATGCGTAACGGTTGGTCCAGGAGTCGTCGTACTCACGCTGCGAGAAGTTCATGCGGGCACCGGCTTTCAGGAACGAGAACAGTTCTGTGCTGACACTCATGTTGGCCATATAGCGGTGCATATGGTCGGGATTATAATTCTGCAGGCCCTGCTTGGAATCGTAACCGAAGCTCAGGCGGTACTGCGTCTTGCCGGATGTGCCCTCAATCGATACGTTATGCTTCTGCGAGGGAGCAGCACTGTTGAAAAGTGTCTTGTTGACATCCCACATACCATAGTGGTACCATTGTCCGGTTTCCGGGTCCTGAGCATAATCGCCTACGTTATCCCAGCTCTCGAAGGGCTGCAGCTCGCGGTAGTCGGTATAACCCTTATAGCCGTGCTGTTCCTCCCAGGCCTTTACGTATGGAAGCAGCTTGAGATATTCCATACCGGAAACTTCGGTATTAAGCTGAGTTTCGACGCCTGTGCGCGCGTATGCCTGAAGGGAGGCTTCGATACTCTCGGAGTTAAGAGCCATGTGAGGATAGATCGTAGCGCCACTCCATGCAAAGTTATTGGTATAGGTAATCCTGACTTTTTCCTTGGTGTTGGCATTCTTGGTTGTGATAAGGATAACACCAAAGGCGGCACGCGAACCGTAGATAGAAGCAGAAGCGGCATCCTTGAGCACGCTGATGTCCTGGATGTCTTCCGGATTCAGATATGCGAGATCGTCGGAGGCTACACCGTCAATAATTATAAGGGGGTTGGAATTTTGTCCGTTGGACATTGTTCCGACACCGCGGATGTTGATGGTCGAACCGGAACCGATACCACCGTCGGTATTGGTGATGGTCAGACCGGGAACGGCGCCCTGCAGGGCCTTGGTGACATCCTGCACGGGACGTGAGTCCATGACGCGGGCGACGTCGACGGTTGCGACGGCGCCGGTGAGGTTGGCTTTCTTCTGTGTGCCGTAGCCTACGACTACGAGCTGGTCGAGCTGCTCAGTGGTGGGCTGGAGATAGACGGTCATGCCGTTGGCGGCGGCGATCTCGACGGTCTTGTAGCCTACGTAGCTGATGCGCAGCGGAGTGCCGGGAGCTACTTTTATCACGAAGTTGCCTTCGAAGTTGGTGGTGACGGCGTTAGTCTTGACGCCTTTCTGCATTACGCTTGCACCGATCACGGGTTCGTTGTTCTCGTCGAGAACAGCTATATATATTATTAATGTGTAGTGGTGGCGTTTTGTCTGCAAAATGTCTGCATCACGAGGTCGCGCTTGATGTCGTCGTCGATGCAGCGGTAGCGTGCGAATGCCGCGCTCCCCTCCTTGTGGCCCGAGAGGGCGCCCACGATGCCGGGGTCGCGCGCCTGGCGGTAGAGATTGCCCACGAAGCTGCGGCGGGCGAGATGGCTTCCGGCCACATCGCATATCGGGAGCATGCGCTCGCGGCGGTTCACGCCGTCGAGTACGGCCACCGCGCGCGTTATGCCGCAGCGGCGCAGGAGCGCCTTGATGCCGCGGTTGTAGCTGTGGCGCGGCGGAAAGGGCAGCAGCGTGTCGCCTCGCACGTATCGGCCGAGGATATCAAGTGCCGTCGCGCACAACGGCACCCGCAGCTCTACAGGTCGGATGCCGCACGTCTTGCGCGCGATATAGTGCAGCGTGGTGTCGTCCACATTGTCTCGGGTCAGGCGCATCAGGTCCGACACGCGGCACCCGGTAAGACATTGGAACAGAAACACATCGCGCAACTCGGCATCGCGTCCTGTCAGCTGAGCGTCGGCCAGCGTCCGCAGTTCGGAGGCCTCCAGAAAGTAGGGCGTGCCGTACACCTCCTGAAGGCTCGGCATGTAGGAATCGAACGGCGACACCGGGCAGCGCCCGCAGCGCTTGAGCCATCCGAACACCGCCCGCAGGCGCCGCAGCACGGCGCACACCGTGTTGTGGCCGCGCGCCGACTCGCTGCGCAGCCATTCCGCGAACGCCTCCACCGAAAAAGTCTCCGGCGTGGCGCGGCCGCTGTCGTAGCGCCTGAGCATACGTTCGAGCGTGCGGTACTGGCGCGTACGCTCCACCCCTATCTTTCGGCTCTGCAGGAATGGTGATATGCAGTCGGCAAGCAGCGTCGGGCCGTCTCCGGCGCCACCGCCGTGCAGAAGCGCACGGAGTGCCGCTGCCGTAAGTCGCTCCGGCGACACTGACGCGCAGAGCTCATATATCCTGTTCATTACGGCGGCCAGGGCTGCATTGGCTTCGGCGGCCTCGCGCCTGCGTCCGCGCGGCGCATATATCCGTCCCTCCTTCCAGCAATCGCGCGGCACAAAGACTCCCGATTTAAGGCGGAACTGCCTGCGGCGGTCCACGGTAAGACGCATCAGCACCTGAGAGCGTCCCAGTCCGTCGACACGCTTCGACAGCGTACAAGTGATTTTCATAGGCTGGTTTTTTGTCTGCAAAATGTCTGCAAAGATAATTTATTTCCTCGTGCCGGCAGTATTATTCCGCTATTTCATACAAAAACGGACATCGGGAGCCCGCCGCGCTCCGCGGGCTTCCGATATCTGTCAATGATTAGGAAGAGAATGTATCTGCTGTAAGCCTTGCACTTCCCATTTTTTGTATCCCTTGCGCCATCCGTAGGCGTCATCCCCGCGCTAAATGATTTTTTACATTTTTATGTCATTTTTGCTTGCTAAATGTGAAAAATACAGAAAATATTGCTACCTTTGCAATCGTAAACCTACTATTCACTTATTCCTCATGCACTTATGCGGACAATTCCAATAATGCATAATATTTCTCCAACCTACAATATGAGTCTTTTTACAAGATTTTCAGGCTCTCAGCCCACGGAATCTTATAAATACGGACTTTGCTCTAACAAAATAAGTGTTAAAATCTCTAAAAATATTTTTCTATTTCAAAAAAACTCTCTAAATTTGGCTCGCAATGCCACTGGAGGGTGTGTTATGCACCATGAGCCAATACAACACGTTCCCAGCGAACGCAATAACAAACATCTAACATACACGCATTTAACAGAAAAACAGAGACTCCTCGACTACCTTAAATCATGACCGCCGGACGCCGGATGCGTTCCGGCAAAGTTCATACCAAAAACTGATAAACCACCAATACTATTTTTAAATATGAGAAAACATCTGTTTGTGACACTGCTCCTGACGTGCGGCTTGCCGTTCGGTTATGGCTTCTCAGCTTTCGCCGAACCTGCTCCGCAGACTCAGAACCAGAACGTCGCCACAATCACCGGTACTGTTCTCGACGAGAACAACGAACCCGTGATCGGTGCAAGCGTAATGCAGAAAGGCGTCAAGACTAACGCCGTCACCACCAACTTCGAAGGCAACTTCGTGATAAAAGTAGCTCCCGGCACTCCGCTGCGCATCAGCTACGTAGGCTACAAGACCGTCGAGATCGCCGCCGCCAACGGCATGACCGTCTATCTCCAGCCCACCACTGAGCAGCTCGACCAGCTCGTAGTCGTAGGCTACGGCACACAGAAGAAAGCCAACCTCACCGGCGCCGTATCGACCGTCGATGTGGCTAAGACAATGGAAGGTCGTCCTTATCAGGACCTGAACCGCGCCCTGCAGGGTGCCGTTCCTGGCCTGACCATCACCACCGCCTCCGGTGACCTCGCCGAAGCGTCGCAGATGCGTATCCGCGGCATGGGCACGCTGTCGTCGAGCAACGCTGCCGGCGGCAAGCCCCTCATCGTCGTTGACGGCATCGAGATGGACGACTTCTCGCACCTCAACACTCAGGACATCGAGTCAATCTCCGTACTGAAGGATGCCGCATCCACGGCCATCTACGGTACACGCGCCGCATTCGGTGTCATCCTCATTCAGACAAAGGGTGCCTCCGAACGCAAGGAGAAAATCAGCGTGAAGTACAGCAATAACTTCGGCTGGGATCAGGCCACATATCTGCCTGACTATCCCGACGTGCCCAGCCAGCTGCGCGCAGGCATAGCCGGCGTGAAACGTGCCAACGGCGGCCGCGCCGAGGGCTTCGGCATAAACTACGACGAGCTGCTGCCCTACGCCGAGGCATGGCTGGAACAGAACGGCGACATCCGTCTTGGCTATCAGGAGATGCGTCCGTACGTCGACGAGAACAACGTGGGCGACTACTGCGGTCCCAACGGCAAAGCTCTCTACTATGCGAACTGGGACGTGGCAGGCATTCTCTTCAACAACGCCGCCCCGAGCAATAGCCACAATCTCTCAATCAGCGGCACCACAGGCAAGACCAACTACTACATGAACTTTGCCTATGACGGCAAGCAGGGTCTGTACAACTTCAACCCGGACAAGATGCGCAAATACAACGCATCCATCAATCTCAGCACCAAGCTGACAAACTGGCTCGAGGCCGGCGCCCGCATCAACTTCGCACGCCGCACCTACAGCCGCCCGAACACATACTGGTCCAACCAACTCCAGACAGTATGGCGCTGGGGCTCGTGGTTCGGTCCCTGGGGTACGATCGACGGCAACGACTTCCGCCTCATCTCCGACCGTAAGGAAGCCCGCACCCGCACCACCGTCACCGACTTCCTGCGCATGACGGCCTACCTGAAAGCCAACATCACCAAAGACCTCGTGCTGAACGCCGACTTCACATACTGGACCCGCACCCAGAACGGAAAGGGCGGCGACGGCTATGTTTCGGGCATAAACCAGTGGAACCGCGACATAGAGCCCAGCATCATCGTATCGCCGGCAAACTCCTACACTGACCGTTCCAACAGCAAACAAAACGTATGGAACATGAACGTGTACGCCACATACAACAAGACCTGGAACGACGTGCACAACTTCACCGCCATGGTAGGCGTCAACGCCCAGGCCGAGCGTCGCGAAGGCTTCGGCGTGCAGAAGACCAACCTCTACAACCTCGACCTTCCCGAGCTGAACCTCGCCGCAGGCGCCCTGACCTTGCTCAACAACAACTTTGTATTCAACAACCATAAGGCATACGCAGGCTACTTCGGCCGCGTGAGCTACAACTACAACGACACCTACCTGCTGGAAGTAAACGCACGCTACGACGGCTCCAGCAGCTTCCCCGGCGGCAAGAAGTGGGCCATGTTCCCCTCCGTATCGGCAGGCTACCGCATCTCGCAGGAGAAATTCTGGGAACCCATCCGCGACTGGGCAAGCAACGCCAAGATCCGCTTCAGCTACGGTGAGGTCGGTAACGAGGACATCAGCCTCTATACCTACCGTTCACTCATCGACCTGCGTTCCGTAGCCACCAGCTACTGGGTAGACAAACAGGGCGGCCAGAAGCTGACCATGTTCAACATGCCTACCCTCGTCAGCAGCGACCTGACCTGGGAGCGTATCCGCACCACCGACGTAGGCGCAGACTTCGGATTCCTCGACAACTCACTCAACGTGACATTCGACTGGTATCAGCGCACCAACAGCAACATGCTTGCTCCCGTAATGGAACTGCCCGCCGTAGTAGGTGCAGACGCTCCGGTAGAGAACGCAGGTAGCCTCCGTACGCGCGGCTGGGAACTCAGCATCGGATGGAACCACAGCTTCGGCGACTGGATGGTATATGCAAACGCCAGCATCTCCGACGCAAAGACAGTCGTAACCAAGTGGGACAACGACAACCCCCTGATTAACTCCAACTACACCGGCAAGGTATACGGTGACATCTGGGGCTTCGAGACCGACCGCTACTTCACAACCGACGACCTCGGCGCAGACGGCAAGCTTGACTACATCACAGCAAAGAACCCCAACGGCAAGGTAGCCGACCAGACAGACATGCAGCTTGGCACCTTCGTATACGGCCCCGGCGACATCAAGTACAAGGACCTCAACGGCGACGGCGTCATTGATGCCGGCAAGCGCACCAAGGACGACCACGGCGACCTCAAGGTTATCGGTAACACTCTGCCCCGCTACGAGTACAGCTTCCGCATAGGCGGTGCCTACAAAGGCTTCGACCTCGACCTCTTCTTCCAGGGCGTAGGAAAGCGCGACGTATGGTCCACCTCACCTTTCAACTTCCCGCTGATGCGCCTGGCCGATCTCACTGTCTATAAAGGGCAGACCGACTATTGCGTCTATGACCCCGAAAACGGCATCGTAGATATCGACCAGAGCCACCGCTACCCCGCCCTGTATGCAGGCAACGAAGGTGCAGGTCGCTGGAGCGAAATCGGCAACGGCCGCAACAACTACTACCCGCAGACCCGCTACCTCACGAGCATGGCATACCTGCGCCTGAAGAACGTAACTTTCGGCTACACCGTACCCGTTGACATCACCAAGAAGTTCTACGTTCAGAACCTGCGCGTCTACTTCAGCTGCAACAACCCGTGCCTGCTCTACAAAGGCAACGACCTGCCAGTCGATCCCGAAGTCAACGCAGCCCAGGGCTACACTGCCGCTACCGGTACCAACATCTCAGGCAATGCCGCTCTCTTATGGGGCCGCAACGTTCCTATGACACGCACGTTCTCGTTCGGCCTGCAAGTAACATTCTAACCCACTCACAAGCAGTAACATGAAAAAGCAATATATAATCCTGCTGGCCGCCGCCACAGGAATGGCTCTCAGCTCCTGCAACGACTTCCTTGACAAGCCGGAACTCGACAAGATGGAGAACAATCCGCAGTACTGGAACAACGAGTCAAACCTCCAGGCGCAGACCAACCGCCTCTACAACAATTTCTCGGGCTACGGAGGCCAGACCGGATCCTTCTACTTCGATGCCCTCAACGACGACCAGGCAGACCCCGCTTTCGCCGACTGGAACACCCGCGTTGTGCCCGGTGCCAGCAGCACCTACAACAACCCGTACATCGAGATCCGCGGTTGCAACTACATCATCACCAACGTTCGCAACACGACGCTCTCAACAGAAGTCAAGAACAAATATGAAGGCATCGCCAAGTTCAACCGCGCCTATCAGTTCTATTCGCTCGTCCGCCACTACGGCGACGTGCAGTGGGTGAGCGACCCTCTGGCTACAAACCAGACCGACATCATCTACGGTCCGCGCACCGACCGCCACATCGTGGTCGACTCCATCCTCCGCGACCTTGACTATGCCATTGCAACCATCGGCAAAGGTTCAAGTAAGTCGAGCTGGAGCTCGGACGCAGCCCTCGCCCTGAAAGCCGACGTCTGCCTCTTTGAAGGCACATTCTGCCGCTACCGCACAAAGGCCGACAACAACCTGGAGCCTAACGAAGAGCGTGCCGTCAAGTACCTCAACGAGGCTGTAAAGGCCGCAGAGGCCATCCTCAACGCCGGTTATACCCTCAACCCGGCGTACGGCACCATCTACAACTCGATCGATCTGTCGGGCAATAGCGAGGTGATATTCTTCAAGCCCTACAGCCAGCCAGAGGCAAGCTTCGGCCACGGTACATGCGCCTACACCAACAGCACATCGACGATGAAGGGCATCAACAAGCTCGCCTTCGACGCCTTCCTCTTCCGTGACGGCGAAGCCAAGGCCAACACTACCCTCGACACCAACGACGAGGCCGCAGCCGACGGCAGCATCCAGCACCTGCTCGATGTACGCGACAAACGTCTCGGCGTCATCATCGACCCGTTCGTAGGCTTCGGCGGTCACGAAGGCAGCCGCTATGAGGGTTGCCCGACGCTCACCTCCAGCACCGGTTATACCATACGCAAGTTCTACACCGAGGCTCTTCTTTCAGTATCAGACGGTAAAATCAACGACTACTACCTGAAGACTATCGGTCAGAACTACACTTCGGCCCCGATATTCTATCTCGCTCCCGTGATGCTTGCCTATGCAGAGGCCAAGGCTGAGCTCGGCACTATCTCGAAGACCGACCTCGACCTCACCGTCAACAAGCTGCTCGACCGTGCCGGCCTGCCCGCCATGACGATGTCGCCCAAGCACGACCCGGCCAACAACCATGGTGTAAGCGACCTGCTTTGGGAAATCCGCCGCTGCCGCCGTTGCGAACTCATGCTCGACAACTTCCGCTACTGGGATCTCGTGCGCTGGCATCAGCTCGACAAGCTCGACACCGAGAAGTATCCCGAACTCTTCTACGGCGCAAACGTGACGAACGTGCCCAACATCAAGCCCGACCTTGTAACCGTCACCAACGGCTACATCCACTCGACGCCCGATGCGAAACGCGTATATGAGTACAAGTACTATCTCGACCCCATCCCCTCGGGTCAGATAAGCCTTAACGAGAACCTCGGACAGAACTACGGCTGGAAATAAAACCCTGAACCGAAACACACATCAATAGCGAGCCGCAGCCCCCGTGCAGGGAGCTGCGGCTCTTCTTTTCCAGAGAGGCGGCGGCGATGCGATTTGCCTATGCTGTTTTTTATTTCTACCTTTGCATCAGAACACAAGCATCACCGACATATGAAATCCATCTACCGTATTCTGTTCCTTATACTGCTGACCTGCGCATGCGCTCCGACGGACGCCTCGGCACAAGCATTCGCCGTGACCCACAAGCCCTACATGGAGACCTCCGGCACGGCCGCAGGCTCGCCCTCCAGGGCCGAACTCATGAGCCGCCTGCGCCTGTGGGTGGCGCTGACGTTCGACCGTTCGGACGTGATAGACATGACCGACGAGCGCACGGGCACAATGGTGCTGAAATGGAGCGCTCCCGTGCCCCAGGCGTCGAAATGGCTGACGGCCGCCATGAGCGAGACGTGCGTCATAGACGTGGCCGACGGCGGCGCATTCCGCCTGCGGGTGTATGCCCCGCGCGTGACGTTCGCCACCACGGAGCGCGCCGACATGCTAAACGAGCTGGGCATGATGAACGCGGAGGCGGAGGCCGACCGCAACCTTATCACGGGTCTGGGTCAGCGCGTCTACGGCGGGGCGGCGGAGTGGCCCGTGGACGAGCGCCTTGACGACATCGTAAACGCGTATCTGGAGCAGTTGCAGGCCACGCAGCAGTTCCGCAACGACCGCGACCGTGAGCGCGGACGCGCCACTGACGAGTACCGCGCCGTGGAGCATGCCTGGCGCATCGTGCACGATGTCCGCCAGGGCGTGCAGCAGTACCACGCCACGCTCGTGCAGTCTCTCGCCACCGGCCTTAACTAAAAGTTACTTCACCATAGCGAGATACAGAAGGACAGAGGGCGATAAAGATACAAAAATACACAAATATCAAAAATAACATATTGGATATTAATCCATACCTATGTCGTTTGTAAAAAGGATATTGCTTTGCGCGGCGGCGCTGTGGATGCTGCCGGCGCTGGCGGCTGAGAGGGGCGACACGGCGGTCAGCTTCGTAATCTGCGACTCCGGCCACGACGTCTACGAGCTGGAAGGCCACGCCGCGCTGCACGTGACGCTGCCCGACGGGCACGATGCGGCAGTACACTGGGGCCTCTTCGACTTCGATGCACCGGGCTTCGTGTGGCGCTTCGCGCTCGGCGAGACCGACTATCTGTGCGGCGCCACGCCCTGGGACCGGTTTCTGGAGAGCTACCGCCGCCAGGGACGGCGCGTCACGGAGTATCCGCTGCTGCTTGACAGCGCCGAAAAGCAGCGCTTGCTGCAACTGCTTCAGGACAACTTGCTGCCCTGGAACGCCACTTACCGCTACAACTACGTGAAGGACAACTGCTCCACGCGCCCGCTGCGCATGGTGGAGGAAGCCATCGGCGACACGCTGGCGCTCGGCCGTCCGACGGGCCATGCCGGCGACACGTTCCGCGGGATGATGCGCGCCTACCACCGCAACTATCCGTGGTATCAGTTCGGCATCGACCTGGCTCTCGGCGCCGGCATAGACTACCGCCTGACCGACCGCGAGAAAGCATTCTCCCCCATAGCTCTCGAAGTGCAGCTCGCAAAGGCCACGCGCACCGACGGACGCCCCATTGCCGGCGAAGCCGTCGTGGCGGTAGCGGCGCCCGCAGGCACCGCCGTGGCAGGAGCCACGCCGTGGTGGGCCACGCCTATGGCCGCAGCCCTCGTCGTGCTGGCCGCTGCAGTGGCCGTCACCGTGCGCGACCGGCGCCGGCGCCGGGTGTGCCGCGTCTTCGACGCCGCGCTCTACGGCGTGCTGGGCGTGGCCGGCTGCCTGGTGTTCTTCCTGACCGTATTTTCCTCCCACGAGGCCACGTCGCCCAATTTTCTGCTGGCGTGGGTGAACCCTTTGTGCCTCGTGCCCGTTATTTTTATCTGGATAAAAAAGGCACAACGCCTTGTATTATGCTATCAAATTGCTAACTTTGCAGTGATTTTCGCAATGTGCGCCGCGTGGCCGCTGCTTCCCCAAAGCGCCAACATCGCATTCTGGCCCCTCATAGCCGCCGATGCGCTGCGTGCTGCCAACTACATCACAATCACGGCTACGGCCGCAAAACATACACGGAACTAAGAGGCTGTTTAAAAACGGATGTTAACTCAGGGGTTGCAGATTTTGGAGGGTATT
>ENA-UOJO01002356-UOJO01002356.1-human-gut-metagenome-genome-assembly--contig:-P57-NODE-2356-length-20302-cov-4.381538_pt1 | contig 20302 bp, 20 predicted proteins | sample MGYA00242351_ERZ723898 | MGnify/ENA metagenome assembly ERZ723898 | reverse complement strand
TTAACCATAAACAAGCAGTCAGAGCTTTTCATATAGATGCACATATATATAAGCCGGTGGGATTGGCAGGAGGCCTTTTCTACCGGCTCAACCTATTTTCAGGGGTTTTAGGACGAACCGTTGAAAATGCATTGAAAATACATAAGGAATCAGCTACAATGGATGAATCAATGTAAATAAAGAAGGTATAAGAATGAATGCAGGAATTATTGCAAAGCAGATGCTGATTTTGTTCCTTATGATGCTGACGGGTTATGCTGCATATAAGAAAGGGATTGTATCCGGGGAAGGCGCCAAGAGCCTTTCGTCTGCAATTATCAACATTTTTAATCCGTGTCTGATTATCTCAGGTGTCCTGAACAAAACAATTACATACAGTACGGCCATGGTTACGGAGAATCTTATCCTGGTGGCTGTCTTTTTTGTGGTGCTGATACTGCTCAGCAAGATATTTGCCAGGATCATGGGGCTTTCCGCCGCCGAGGTCAACTGCTACCGCCTGATGATGATATTCCCCAACCTGGGATTTATGGGGATTCCTCTGGTACGCAGCCTTTACGGTGAAGAGGCAGTGATATTTGTGGCATTCTATATTGTGGGCTATAACCTTTTGGTCTATTCCTACGGCATACTCCTTGCCATGGGAAATGCCCCGGCAGCTGACGGACAGAAGCCGGAACTGCCATGGAAAAAGGTATTTAACATAGGGACAGGGGCATGCGCGGCCGCCATCCTTATCTTTGCATTCCACATCCGTGTGCCGGAGGTGATGGGCACATTCGTGGACAGTGTGGGCAATGCCGCCGTACCGCTGTCCATGATGACCGTGGGAATCATGGTGGCCCAGTCCGACCTTAGGGAACTGGTGACGGATAAAAAGCAGCTGGTGCTTTCCGCCATACGTCTGCTGGTAATACCCGCCATCTGTATACCGCTTATGAAGCTGCTTCCCGTGGACCCGGTATCCTACGGCATCTTCATCCTTCTCATGGCCATGCCGGTGGGCAGTGTGGTGATGATGGTGGAAAAGGAGTATGGCACAACGGACGGGAGTATTTCAGCCAAGAGCATTGCGCTTACCTCGGTGCTGTCGGTGGTGACGATTCCGTTGGTGACGTATCTGGCGTAAGCGGCAGGCACATTTTAATATGGGTTCCCGGACTTTTTGACTTTAAAACTTTGACTAATCGATGTAAATGGGGTACTATAAGAAAGATGGTCCGCAATCTGTCATTCCAGGGAGTCTTTATAATTGCCCTGCAGCGGATACGGACCATGAAAATTTACATCCAAAGGAGAAGTTATGAGCAAGCAGAGAAGTAAGGAACCTGTATCAGGAACCGTACACCAGAACGGCGGTTTTGGCAGTAGTTTTGGATTTGTGCTGGCCTGTGTGGGTTCTGCTGTTGGAATGGGCAACATATGGATGTTTCCGTACCGTGTGGGACAGTATGGCGGCGGAGCATTCCTGGTTCCCTATATTTTATTTATTGTTTTGTTCGGACTGGTGGGACTGTCAGCGGAATTTGCCATTGGCAGGCGGGCTAAGACCGGAACACTGGGCGCCTACGAATATTGCTGGAACCGGATAGGAAAAGGCAGGCTGGGTTATATCCTGGGCTGGATACCGTTACTGGGATCTTTGGGAATTGCCATCGGATATGCAATCATCGTGGGCTGGGGGGTCCGCGCCCTGGCCGGTTCGGTAACCGGGGCAATCCTGACTGAGGACGCGGCCGCCTATTTCAGCCAGGCCACGGGGAATTTCGGAAGCGTTCCCTGGCATGTGCTGGTTATCGTCATTGCCGCAGCCATCCTGATGTTTGGCGCCACAAAAGGGATTGAGAAGATTAATAAGGTCCTGATGCCTTCTTTCTTTGTCCTGTTTGCCGTCCTTGCAATCCGTGTGGCATTCCTTCCTGGCGCAGTGGAGGGATATAAGTTCCTGTTTACACCGGACTGGAGCGATTTACTTAAGGTAGATACCTGGGTCATGGCCATGGGCCAGGCATTTTTCTCATTGTCCATCACTGGGTCAGGAATGATTGTATACGGAACGTATCTGTCCAAATCAGAGGACATACCAAAGGCGTCCATCCGCACCGCCTTTTTTGATACGGTGGCGGCCATGATGGCAGCGCTGGCCATCATGCCGGCTGTTTTTGCCTTTGGGATTAAACCCAATGCGGGCCCGCCCCTGATGTTCATCACCCTGCCAAATGTATTCCGTCAGATGCCCATGGGCCGCCTGTTCGCGGGTCTGTTTTTCCTGTCCGTGGCTTTTGCAGGTATTACAAGCCTGATTAACATGTTTGAGGCGGTCAGTGAATCCTGGCAGACCAGGTTCCGTCTTTCCAGAAAGACGGCGGTTGCCCTTTGCAGCGGGATTGCGCTGCTGGTGGGGATTTTCCTGGAAGCTGAACCGAATGTAGGTTCATGGATGGATTTCATCACAATCATCGTGGTGCCCTTTGGCGCGGTACTGGGCGCGGTATCCATTTATTATGTGCTGGGATTCGGGGAAATTGCCAAGGAACTGAAGGAGGGCAGGAAAAAGCCGCTGGGAAGCTTCTTTGGCCCGCTGTCCAGATATGTGTATGTGCCGCTGGCTGTGATTGTGTTTATTCTGGGGATTGTGTACGGCGGAATTGGATGATTGATGTTATTGGATGGATATTGCGGGAATACCGTGGCTTGGATGGGGAATGTCCGGGCCGCGGTGTTTTTTCTTTTTTATCAGAAATTGGCTGTATGGGATGATGCAGTATGATAACCAGGCAACTGTCTTGACACAGGGTATTTGTCACGATATAATCATACTAAATCTATGGGAATAGTTGATTGGACGAATAACAAGGGAACATACCACAATTATTTACGCAAGGCTGTGCCAGGTTTATATACAAAGGGGAATGGAAGTATGCAGGAAGAACAGAGGAACCGCTATCTTGATTCGATTCAAATGGAAAATGCAAAGAAGCTTGGAAAAGCACGGGTCGCTGTATTTGGCAGGGGCTGCGTGGGTAGTTATACTGCGGAAACACTTGTTAAAAGTGGCATAGGGACAGTGGAACTGATTGACAGGAAACAGGCGGAGAACCTGCTGAGGGCATACCCTCCTCCCATTCTGGAATATGACTATATCGTAGATACCATGGATGTGCCAGAGGATAAGATTGCGTTAATAATATTAGCCGGAAGGTATCATATACCTGTAATCAGCTGCATGGATACGGGAAAATGCGTGAATCCCTCCGCATTCCAGGCAGGGGATATATTCAGCATACATCAGGGCGCATCTGCAAGGGGGCTGTCAGATATGCTGTATAGCCATGGTATCCGGCGGCTGAGGGTGGTATATTCCAGGGAAGAACCGGGAACGTCTGGGGATGACGGAACCTACAGTGACTGCAGCCATTGCAGCTGCCCTCCTGACAGGGCAAGGAAATGTACCCAAAGGAGGCGCCCAAGTGGATGCAATGCATATGTCACTGCAATGGCAGGTATGCTTCTGGCATCTGAGGTGGTCTTAAGCCTGGCAGAGGGGGACTGAATTAGCAGACATCAGTCTAAAGATGGGGCATGTTTTTTACGGTACTGCAGAGGGCTGCATCCGGCCTTCAGCTTGAATACCCTGGAAAAGGAACTGATATTCATATAACCCACTGCCTGGCTTATCATCTCCACAGACAGGTCCGTATTAATAAGAAAATCCTTGGCCTTTGTAATGCGGTATTCCGTGATGTATTCGCTTACCGTTATGCCGGTCACTTCCTTGAAGATATAATACAGCTGGGTTTTGCTGATTAGGAAATGCCTGGCAATGTCCTCCGTGATAAGAGCTGTGTCATAATGATTTCCAATGTACTCACACATATCAGATACCTGCTGGGCATGATTCTGAAAGGATACGGAATGGGGAGTTCCATACTGCTGGAAGTAGAGCTGGTTTGTCAGAAGGAGGAACTGCCCCAACAGGAACTTGGTATGAAGGTCCTGTCCGTATGGGTTATCGCGATTCTGATAAGCCTCCATCCGGAGCAGCAGTGAAAGGAATCCTTCCAGCTGATTATCCGGTACAGAGAGAACCACGGGCTGTCCGCTGTGGTTCAGGAGGAAGCATTCCAACAGATTGACTTCCGGAGTTGAAAGATAGGAGATATAGCTGGAGGAAAAGTATAGAACGAACCGGTCACAGATTCCGGATTCTTCCTCCGGAAAGATATAGTGCAGGTTCATTGGATTTAACAGTATCATCCCATTTCGGGGAATATGGGTTATCCCGCTTTCAAATTTACATTTTAGGGTGCCTGAAAGGGCAAATATGATTTCCAGCTGCTTATGCAGGTGGAAATTCTTTTTTTCTGTGGTTTCTGTTATTTTATGCCGGATAGAAAATTCTTCCGGAAAACACTCTGTATATCGAGAATATGATTGATTCATCTGCTAAAATCATCCCCCTGCTGATTCCCAGCACTGTATTGCATGAATACTGGTGGGAATTATGGTCTTATTATACCACGATTTGAAGGATTTGCAAAAAAATGTACATAAAGTGCAAAAAAAATGGAGGGTATTTTATGTATAATGCTTGATATAAGAACAGCAGGCAGAAACAATGTCAGGATATAAAGCAAGGGAAGGACAGGGGGATAAGACCGTGATTGATGATATTGTTAAAAATACAAAGAAAGCAGCAGCTATCTTATCTGATATACGGGCACTCCCTGCGGACCGTCTTGATAAAGAAATGGTGCTGGGACTTTTAAGAAGGGCAGTATGCATTAAGCTGATGATTCCAGAAGTCGACGAGCCTCAGATAAAGAATCTGGTAATCACGGGTATTAAGCAGCAGGTCATGAGGGCGGGTGGCCTTTCTGATAATGTAATCAGGCAGCAGATCAAGAAATATGACTGCCACCAGACCAGTCTGGCTGCACAGAAGAAAACCCTTCTGTTCATGTTCATGGAAAGGGAACTGGGTATAACACTGGAAGATGATGAGGCAGTAGACATTGAAACCATGGACCAGCTTGCTGAAGCATTTATAAAGCATCTGAAGGAGGCATAGGAATTGGATATCAGCAGGATAAGGGAAGATTTTCCTATATTCCAAAACCAGATACAGCCGTTTGTCTATATGGATAACGGCGCCACGGCCCAGAAGCCTTTGGCGGTGGTGGAACGTCTGAGAAATTTCTATCTGTATGAAAACTCCAACATACATCGGGGAAGTTATCCTCTGAGCAGCCATGCATCGAATATGTATGAGAAGGCCAGGGAGTGCATACGGGATTGGATTGATGCGGAATATGCAGATGAAATCGTATTTACAAAAGGCAGCACCGAAGCCATTAACCTGGCTGCCTGTGCGTTGTTTGAAGCATGGGTCAGGCCCGGGGACAATGTAATTGTGACAGAGCTTGAACATTCCTCCAATTTCTTCCCTTGGAAACACTGGTGCGAAAGAAGCGGAGCAGATTTCCGTGTGGCAGAGGCAGATAAAGATGGAAGCCTTGACGCGCAGGCAGTGCTGTCGTTAATCGATGGACGGACCAAATTGGTTGCAGTGACAGCGATGTCCAATGTGACCGGATTCCGTCCAAGTCTGGATATCATGATCAGGGAAGCCCACCGGCAGGGGGCACGTGTCCTGGTAGATGCATCACAGGAAATCGTACACCAGACTGTATCAGTAAATCAAATGGAATGTGATTTCCTGTGTTTTTCCGGGCATAAACTTTATGGGCCCATGGGAACCGGGGTATTGTACGGAAAACGGGAGTATTTAAAGGAAATGCCGCCCTATCTGTATGGCGGTGACATGGTGGAAAAAGGGGACACCGGCATCATCTCCTACAAGACAGAACCCGGTAAATTTGAAGCAGGGACGCAGAATATTGCAGGAATCCTGGGGCTGGAGGCAGCTATTACATATCTTAAGGAACAGGGATTTGACAGCCTGGTCCGGTACGAAGCGGAGTTATCGGTCTATGCAAGGAAACGGCTGGGGCAGTTGGACGGAATACATATATTGGGGCCGGATATCATTTCCCCGGTCATCACATTGGAGGCAGAACATCTTGGGGCCTATGATTTGGGAGTGCTTCTTGCAAATCGGGGAATCGCGGTCAGATGCGGCGCCCACTGTGCCTATCCGCTTATAAGAAGGATGGGAAAAGAGAGCATATGCCGCATATCCCTTGCTATTTATAATACCAGGGAAGAAATTGACTATATGGCAGAGGCACTGGAAGACATCCTGGGAGGTTTTAATGGGAATTGCAGAGGTGGAAAAAGAAGTGATTGTTGATCTGTTACAGCTAAACGACGCTGGTTCCCAGTGCGATTATCTGATGCGGCTGGGAATGGGATTTATGGGAGATAAGGATATAAAGACAGAACTGTATAGGATTGGGGGATGCAAGACAGCAATCTGGCTGAGAACAGAGGAAACCAAGGGAAGGGTTAAGTTTACAGGCGATAGTGATTCGCTGCTGGTGAAGGGGGTCCTCGCCATTTTGGATAAGATGTATAATTTGCAGTACATACAGGATGTAAAAGGACATCCGCCGGAGTTTCCTGATTATATATCTGATGAGGTGATTTATCCGGAAATTAAACAGAATGGGATATTGAAATGTTATCAAAGGTTGGCCGCCTTAAGTTTAAATTAAAAGTGTAAAAGGAGAGAGCAGATATGAAATATGCAATGGATGTAAAGGTGAATTTAAAACCAATCTTCAGCAACCTGGTACATACGGACTGGTGGGAAGGTCCATGCCGTGTAGGCGTGATGGAAGAAGGAACACCGGAATATGAGCGCAGGGTTGGAAAAGAGCAGTTTAAGATATGGTATGACGAATTAAAGGATAATCTGGATCTGACCCGCTGTAATCTGATGGAGCCCGCTTATATGGAGTTTGATGAGAGCTTTGTGATGAGGGATTCTGAATTTGAAAAGCTGATGCCTCAGAACCATGAGGTGGACCTGTATCTGATTACTTACCGGGTTCCTGGAATTGAGCGCCTGAATAAGCCGGTTTCCATGATTAACCTGGGACCTACCCCTATCGACCTGATTGGCTATTACCGTGATATCGGCCTTGAAGCATATATGGCTCATGATTTTGATGAGTATAACCGTCTTTTAACCTATCTCCAGGTGCGAAAGGCAGTTGCCAATACTAAAATCCTGATTCTGTCCAATGCGGAACAGACACCTGCATCCGTAAATACCAGCTGCTGCGACCTTGTAAAGCTGTTTACACGCTATGGAATCCGCAACAACCGGATTGATTTCAGGCAGGTATTTAAATATTTTGACGAAATCCAGGCTGATGAAAGCCTTCACCAGGAAGCCAGGGCGTTATTGGATGGGGCTGAAAAGGTTGAAATCAGCGAGGAGTATCTGTGCAATGATTTAAGATATTTCCATGCGGTCCGTAGAATGATGGAAAAATATGACTGCAACGCATTTACAACCCCATGTAAGGAATTATGTGCAAGCCGTTTGCCGCAGCAGAATAAGTGTGTTCCCTGTATGACCCATTCCTTGAATAAGGATGACAGGATTCCGTCTGCCTGTGAGGAGGATCTGGCTGTTTGGATGGCAATGATGATGATGATGTACCTAACCCGTCAAAGCGTGTTCATGGGGAATCCCGTACTGGTACTGGCAGGCAGCAAGACGCTGGAACAACTGGGAATGCCTAAGCTTTTAACCCAGCCGGGACAGACCTTTGACCATGATGTGCTTGAAATACACCATGCTGTGCCGGTACGCAGGATGCGCGGATTTGACCAGCCGGAACAGAAGTATGAGATTGGACATTTCACAACCCAAGGCTGGGGCGCCCATTATCATGTGGATATGGCTGAGGAAGAGGGGCAGGTTGTTACATTTGGACGTTTTAACCGTCAGGGAACCAAGATGATGGTGGCAGTGGGACATACAATCAGCTGTGAGTTCCGTCCCGTATACTGCAGCCCGGCCGTATATTATGAAATTGAAGGCGGGGCAAGGGAATTCCGCCAGGCATTGGCAAAGGGAGGATACGGACATCATCAGGCCATTATCTATGGCAACCATGTGAAGGAATTACAGGAACTGGGAGAGATTGTTGGATTTGAAGTGGAGTATTTCCATTAAGGAGGAGTTTATGAAGCTGAAGAAATTAATGTCTATCATATTAGCAGTATCATTAGCAGGCGGCCTTGCCGCCTGCGGCTCAGGTGCTAAAAAGGAGGATTCACCGGGAACACAGGCAGGTCAGATCACCCAGGAAGCAGGGCAAAAAGAAGCCAGTATCATACTGACCTATGCAGAGGTCAATCCGGCAGACTCTCTTGACGGCCAGGTGGGAAGTTTCTTTAAGGAGCAGGTGGAGTCCCTGTCCAATGGTTCCGTGACAATCGATATCCAGGCATCCGGTGTCCTGGGGGCAGAAAACGATGTGCTGGATAATATGACGGCAGGTGGGGGAACGGTTGATATGGCCCGTATCTCCTGTTTTGCCCTGACTAATTACGGCGGTAAGCTTTCTGCCCTTCCAAGTGTACCATTTACATTTGACAACAGGGAGCATTATTGGAAGTTTGCAGAAAGCGAAATGGGGCAGAAGATTCTGGATGAACCCTCTGGATTAGGTCTTGGCGTAAAAGGACTGTTCCTTATGGAGGAAGGGTTCCGTCACTTCTTTTTTAACGCTGAAATCAAGGGCATTGAGGATTTGAAGGGAAAGAAAATCAGGGTATCCTCGGATCCTATCTTAACTGGCGTTGTGGACCAGCTGGGAGCGTCGCCTACGGTTATTTCCTTTAATGAATTATACTCAAGCCTTCAGTCCGGCGTTGTGGATGGGGCAGACCAACCCACGGCATTATATGAGTCTAATGCATTTAATGAAGTTGCACCATATCTGATTGAAGACGGCCATACCATGAGCGCTTCCGAAGTCATTATAACGGAGGATGCGTGGAATAAATTATCGGACGGCCAGAAAGCTGCTGTATCAGAAGCCGGCAAGGCTGCCGGCCAATATTGCAGGGAACTTTCCAGTAAGATTGAAGAGGAGAGTAAGGAACGTCTGAAAGAAAAAGGCGTTACATTCATCGAGGTGGCAGACAAGCAGCCATGGAAAGATGCCTGCCAAAGTATTATCTCTGAGTATACGGCTGGATATGAAAATGAATATAAGCAGATTGTTAATTTGAAATAAACGGTTAGGTTACAGGGTGGAGTATTTGAGTCGTAGATAGGGGATGAAGCGCTGTTGTAAACATAATTAAAGACTATAGAAGGGTTTTATACCCGTTTCTATCAGATAATCATGTTTATCTGCAAGATTTTGCTGGTTGCAGATATCGGGATAACTTCAGTTGCAGTGCTGGGCAGGTATGTGCCATTTATGCCTGACCCGGCCTGGAGTGAAGAGATTGTCCTGACCTGTATGATTTATATGGCATTATTGAGCGCGGCCCTGGCCGTCAAACGCCAGGCCCATATAAGGATGACGGCACTGGACCGTTATCTTCCTGAAAAGCTGGTTAGGATATTAGATCTGTTTGGAGACTTGGTGGTTCTGGTTTTTGCAGGTATCATGATGTGGGAGGGATGGTCATATGCTGTCAGGGTCGGGGAAAAAAGCATGTATACCAGCCTTCCTTGGCTTTCTAAGTTCTGGTTATATGTTCCGGTTGCCTTTGCAGGATTTGCTATGATTTTGTTTGAACTGGAAGCAATTTATAGGCATATCAGGACCATGTCCGGAAAGGGAGGTAAGGATGAATGGTAGTTAATACAACCGCAGTGGCAGTTTTGCTGATTACATTTTTTGCCTTGATACTGCTTAGGGTGAATATTGCATTTGCAGTGGGAGCGGCGTCTACCCTTTGTCTTATGTACCTGGGTATGCCTCTTAGCAATGTCTGTCAGCAGATGGTAAAAGGGCTGAATTCATTTTCCCTGATGGCAGTACCGTTTTTCATAACCATGGGATGCCTGATGGGGACGGGAGGGATATCAGAAAAGCTGATTGCCTTGGCCAATTCACTGGTTGGATGGATGCGCGGGGGAATGGCCATGGTTAATATTGTGGCATCTTATTTCTTCGGAGGTATATCAGGTTCGGCAACAGCTGATACCGCATCGCTGGGTAATATTTTGATACCTATGATGGTGGGGCAGGGATATGACGATGACTTTTCCACAGCCGTCACCATCACATCTTCTGTGGAAGGTCTGTTGGTCCCGCCCAGCCATAACATGGTAATCTATGCAACAGCGGCTGGAGGAGTATCGGTAGGGGCACTGTTCATGGCGGGGTATATCCCCGGCGCACTGCTGGCGGTTTCACTTATGATAGGCTCCTATATTATCTCGGTTAAGAGAAATTATCCCAAGGGAGAGGCGTTTGATATAAAAGTCTTTCTTCGCCAGCTGAGTAAGTCATTCTGGGCGCTGGCGGCTGTATTAATTGTTGTGGCAGGTGTTGTGGGAGGCATTTTTACGGCAACGGAATCAGCTGCAATTGCCGTGATATACAGTATGCTGGTAAGTGTATTCATTTACCGGGGACTGGACTGGAAAGGTGTCTGGAGGGTGTTGGGGGAATGTATTGACACATTGTCAATCGTATTGATTTTGTGTGCCACATCCAGCATATTCGGATACTGCCTTACATACCTTCATGTACCGGATTTGGCTTCCATGGCGATTTCGGGGCTCACGGACAATCCCATTGTGCTTACGCTCCTTATCAATATAATCCTGCTGTTCCTTGGGTGTATCATGGACATGGCGCCGATTATCCTGATTGCCACTCCGATTCTTCTGCCACTGGCAAAAAGTATCGGAATTGATCCGGTCCAGTTTGGGATTATTATTGTCCTTAACTGTGGAATCGGCCTTCTCACACCTCCGGTGGGAACATGCCTGTTTATTGGCTCGGCTGTTTCCAAGGTATCCATTGAGCGGATTGTAAAGGCAGCGCTGCCCTTTTATGTCTGCATGATTGTAACACTGCTTGCGGTTAGCTTTATCCCGCAGGTCAGTTTATTCCTGCCAAGTATTTTTATAAAATAGGAAATGCTGTTCAGCAAAAAATCACCTTGGCAGATTTTCTGTCCATTTCGGTGCCTTCAAACAGCGGCAGCTTAGCTGCATGAATAAGTATACATTCATTAAAATGCCGTACATCCGGCATGCTAATCCAAAGGTAAACCGTTAATGCTAACAGAAATCCGCGCAGAACCCACCCCAATTTGCATAACCGCGTCATTGACAGATATTGGGGATAAGCCGTATAATTTTCATAGAAAATGTATAAATGAAAAGAGGAAATGGAATGGCAAGACCGAGAAGGAATACAGCTACGGCCGTAGCTAAAGCGGATACAGCGGAGACTGTGCAGGCAGTTAAGAAAGAAAGCGCTGTATGCGCTGCTGAGGAAAAAGGCACTGTCAGCGCAGCTGCACAGAAGGACGCAGCATGTGTGTCTGAGAAGAAGGGCACTGCCGGTGCGGCTGAAGCGCAGGACACCTTCCATGAGGCAGGCAGGACCGTAGTTGTAGAGTTTGCAGGGAAGCAGATAATGGCGAAGGACGTTCTCAAGAAAGCCGAGGAGGCATATCTGGCAGCCCATAAGGGCGTTGGAATCAAGACCCTGGAGCTTTATATTTCGCCAGAGCAGAATGCGGCCTACTACGTGGTAAATGGTGAAGCATCTAAGGATTTCGTGATTCAGTTATAGTATAACAGGATAATGTACCGTGTAAAACGCCGCCTGCCGGGATGATTTCCTGGCAGGCGGCGTTTATGGATTGTGGCTCATGGCCTGTAAACAATGATTTCGTCAAAGCACCCGGCACTCTTTTGGATTGCCCGTTCATTGCCCACTGTCACGATCGGTCCCTGTTCCAATAAGTCATGGATGATCTGGGATGCCTCATACTGGTGCTCCAGCCGGGCATTTTTTATGTCCGCAATCATAAGGTTAATCTGTTCCGTGTCAATTCCGGCCATGGCCCGGCGCATATAGCGCATACGGTTATTCAGCGTTCCGGCAGGAGGCAGTGCCTGGGCGTAGGCGCTAAGGATATAACCGTCCAGGTCCTGCTGTGTCAGGGAAATGTCCAAGAGCGCCTTTCCCGTATTGGAGAACAGTTCCAGGGTGGACCTGACTTCGGGGTCAGCAGTGCTCCACAAGGTAAAATATCCGGCTGGAATGTAAAAGTCAATTCCGCTGTCATATGCCCCGCCCTGATAACGTATGGCGGGCTTCAGGTATTTATCCGCACATGCCATGAGGAAGGGGAGATACCTGCCTTTAAAGCCTGCATTTGAGCGAAAGTCCCCCATCATACGGGTTTCCTGGGCAGGGGCGTCCACGCATATGGCCAGCTTCTGTTTCTGAGGCGGCAGGATGAAGGATGGATACCGGACCTGTGCGCCAAGGCTGGAGTCCCTGCAGGCTGTCCCACGGGCTATCCTACTGGCCGCCCCGTTGGCTGTCCCACTGGCCGCCCCGCTATCTGCCCCACTGGCGCCGTCTGCCTGTCTGGCATCTTGTTTTCTTCCGAGGACATCCAGCTGCCATATGGCATCCTGTTTTCTTCCAAGGACACCCATCTGTCTCATGGTACCCTGGCTTCCTCCAATATTACCCAGCTGCCTTATGGCTTCCTGTTCCACGTCCCCCAAGACATCCGGATTTGCGGATGCCATGAACGTGAGACGGCTTCCGGATAATATGGCAGCGGCTATACGCCGGAGTGTGTCTGTTATCTCTTTGGCGGATTCCGGTTCTTCCCTCAGTTTTTTTGCCACATCCTTCAGGAAATAATAAACGTCCTGACTATTGAGCAGGTTCCTGAACCTGTATTCCTGCCTGATATAGCCTTCTGCCAGGCTGAAGGACAGGGAAGAGGCCATATCGGCCCGGGACAGGTCGTAATCAGGGAGATATTTTTCAAGGATGCGCAGTATGGTGGGAATATCATCGTATTCCCCTCCGCCCATAATATCCAGAAGGAAATCCAGGCTTTCCCCAAAGTCCGCGGTGAGTCCGTACCAGAATACGGTCATCATGGGGCGGCTGTCGGCGCCGGCCGCAGAATCCAGATAGAGTTCGTCAAAGGTACAGTCGTGAAGGTATTCCTGCTCCAGGGTTTTTTGCTGTTCCACCGTATACCGGCCTGTATCCAGTTCCGTGAGCAGCATCTGATACAGGGACAGGAATTTAAGTTCCTCCTGGGGAATAAGGCTCAGGTCAAAGTATATCTGGTAGCTTCCAACCGCGTCCACGCCGGCTGGGGCGGTGTAGCTGGTCATGGTCCCAAATTCCTTTTTCCGGAAGGGAGCGCCCGGCGCTGGGGACGGAAGGTCTTTTGGATGTATGAGGAAATCCATATTGCCCCAATCCATGGAATTCCACTGGCGGAAAGCTGCCGTGTCCTTACACAGGCGCTGCCGCTCATCCATGGACATGGAAGCCAGTGTTTCCTTCAGGTACTGTTCCTTTTCCTCTTCCAGTTCCTCCGCCATTCCGGGACAGGGCGACGTTACCACAACAGCGCTGGTGACAGGGGCAAGTGCCTGGGAAGCCAGCATTTTAAGGATGGACTGGCTGTTGTCATGGGCGAATCTGCGGGAGGCTGTTTCGTAGAGCTGGAAATAGTCTGTTTTGCCTGTCTGGCTCCAATACCTGCCGATTTCCTCGGAAATGTTAAATCCCAGGTGGGACCCTTCCCTGGTTAATGCATCGCTTAGCCTGTTTTCCTTCATGGCGGCCTGGTACAGTTCAGGGGTAACCCCATTGGCGCTGATTTCCTGCAGCGCGTACCGGATGATACGGCAGAACCCATCCTTTTGTTCTTCATCCCCATTCCTCAGACGGAAACGCAGGGACGGGGCAGGCAGAAGAAGGTCCAGATATACCTCCATTACGTTGTTAATGCCGGCTTCCCTTGCACACCGGTGCCAGGGGGAGGTGTCACTGTCAAGAACATCTGTAAATAAATCCCAGTAAATTAGTTCCTCCTGGCTGCTGCCTGTCAGGTCGATGGCATAGTCAATGATGGATGCCTGTTCCCTGGGACTGTCTGCATAAGCAGGACTTTTGGCTGTAAGGCAGCGCTTGCCGGGGGCAGGCGCCTGATTCATGACGGGCAGCAGGGAGCGGTGCGTTCCTTTGTAACGGGACAGGTGTTCCTTGTCAAGGAATTCAAGTACTGACCGGTAGTCCGCATCCCCGTAAAGCACCATCAGGCAGTTGGAGTAATCATAACAGCGGTTAAATGCTTCCCTGACAAGTTCAAATGAAAGTTCCCTGTAGTGAAGGTGAAGCCTTCCAAGCAGGTTGGACGCAGGAAGCCCGGGATACAGGGCTTTGGCTGTGAAGCTGTCGGCATTTTCCTGAATGTCCGTGAGATGGCCCCAGTCCTCGCTGAGCACGGTGCCCTGCATGGACAGGGGGCCATCTGGCTCTTCCAATTCCAGACGCAGCGCCTCCCTCAAAAAAAAATTCTTCTCCTTCAGCGCATCCGGCTCCTCCATGCAGCACAGGTACACATCCACCAGCTTTATCAGCTGTTCCTGGCTCAATGTACATATGGGATAACAGGTATATGTATTATCCGTAAGTCCGTTCATGAAGGTGGAATAACTCTTATTGTCCATGTCAAAGAAAATATCCCTGCTGGGGTATTTGCGGCAGGAGGACAAAAGGAGGTGTTCCAGTATGTGGTTTGTGTCGGTGCCGTCAAACTGGGGCGTCCTGTAAATCAGGTTAAACCCCAGTTCCGGGTCATCGTTCTGTATATATAAAAGCCGGGCGCCGCTGTGGGCGTGGTAAAACTCCACGGTCCGGGCACCCAGCATGTGTATGAATCCAAGTTCAGTCACGGTGAATCCTGATATGGTTTCGCCGGTTCCTGGCAAAGATACCATGATATGTCTCCTTTCACATGCAAACCTCACTATACTATAGCATTTTGACTGGGGGTTTTGCAAGGAGTACCTATTCACAAAAACAAGAACCGAACCTTTTAAAAAATTACGGTTCCTTTTTTTGAGTGGGTATCTGGCTTTAGCATATTAGGGAAGAAAAAACGTTGACAGGAGTTTTAGGAATCGATATAATATATTTAACAAGAGAACCGATGACTAGATTAGGCCTAGCCACCTCGGTTGATAGTTACTAAAAAATAGCGTCTACCGGGCAAGGTGAAGGACGCTATTTTTTATGCATGTAAACAAGAGTTATTACTGCACATAGCATGATTACAAAGGTAAATAAATCGCCATATGTAACATACATGAGCACCAGCCCCTTTCTTTTGTATGAGTAGGCGGTTGGACATATCGCCCCATCGGTTCCCCTGGTAAATATATTATATTGTCATGATGATGCCCGAATTAAGTTTCGGGGCCTATCTCATTCAATCTTTGTGGAATCATTTTCCTCTATATACTCCAATAAATCCCAATGCCGATAATTGTTCCAGTAATAAAAGCAGTTTAACATAAGAAATTGCCATATATAAAAGTATGGATTGGTGTAATTAGTTTGTCAATAAAAAAGTACCAAAAATATCGTAAGGTTGATTCAGCAAAGGACCTTTTTAGGAACAGGTTTGGATTTGATAAAGGCTTATGTGACATGTGTCATAGTAAAATGGCATAAAGTCCGCTATGATTAAGACATCGTAATGATTTGAACTTAAGAACTTGAATATATGGCCATATGGAAGTCTAAGGAGAGAATGCGATGCGTGAAAAGACAGACAGTACTTTATTAAACGTGATACAGCTGGTAAACCAGGAGAGCAGCAGGGGAACCCTGGATTTGGAAATGATAAAGCCGTATCTGAATGATTTCATCCGTGCAAGGTCCGTGCCAAAGGGTGGATATATAACCACGGAGGATGTTATCATTAAGCGGGTTTATTACATTATTACAGGTTCCTTTTATGAACTTCGTTCCTCTGAACATGGTAAGACAAATCTCCTGTCCAGAAAGAAGGCGCCGGAGTTCCTGGGCGTTGACCGGGCAGTGAATCCAAGGAAGGCAAGCCTTTCCACCAACCTGGCTCTTGAACCCTGTATTGTATTGGAGATAGACACCAATTACTTTGTTAAAAGCCTGAAGGAAAATGGAGAACTGGGGCTGGAAATCATCAAAAATATCTGTGCAAAGCTGTCCAGGGCCTCCTACCGACCATATCCTGTTCCACACCACCGGGGAAAAGCTGATGCTGTATATCATCCGGTACTGGGAAGAATATCACACAGGAGGTAATGAGTGCACGGTGGACGTAAAGAACATGTATATTGCAGATGACATCGGCGTCAGCACCAGGACATTGTACCGGGCGCTGAATGAGATGAAGGACCAGGGGCTTTTAAATGTGGTCAGGGGAAATATTGTGGTGACTTCTGTACAGATTCAGATAATACGCAGAAGATGCGAAAGTTTTATGGAAGGTGGTGCAGCTTCTGGCCCAGGAATCCACAGGTGGAACAGTATATGGATTCCCTTCCCGGAACCAGCATGAAACCAATCCTAAGGGGAGAAAAGGAAAAGATACGGGAGGAAGTGGTGGTATATGAGGAATACGGCCCTGTGCGGATGATCCGCGGCGACCGCTATAAACTGGTATACAGGACGCCCTATGGACCTCATGAGCTGTTTGATTTAGAAAAAGACCCGGATGAGGAGCAGAATTGTTTCGATGATCCGGAGTACAGAAACATTAAGGCTGACCTGTTCCGGCGGCTTGAGAAATGGTTTGAGGCTTACACACTGGAAAAGTATGATGGCCGCAAATTCCCTGTGAGGGGGGACGGACAGATGGAGCGGCTGGAAAAGTACGGTACTGAGACAACGGTATTCAAATCATTTTGAGTTTTACATGTGCTGACAGGTATCAGTGATGCCCGGCGTAAATACGCCGGCGGGCACTGATATCTGTCGGCGTATTAATGCCGTAAGGTACAGACCCCCCTATCCGCGTATTTACGCCGTGAGACACAGACCCCTGCCGCAATATTAACGCTGGGCGTCACTGATACCTGTCCGCAAAACACAGCCGCGGCAGCCCAAGGAGCGCGGCAGCTCCGGCCAGGGTCGTACCGTAGAATAATATCTTATCCTTCAGGTAGAGGAAATCCACGATGCTTCCGTTGCAGACCGTACTTCCCGTGCACAGCACCAAATCCGCCCAGCTGCAGATGGACTGGCTGACACCGGGGGCCCCGCCATCCTCTACCAGGACGCCGTATCGCGTCTGTCCGATGTTCACAGGACTTAAATCAGCTGCCCGCAAAGGAAACTGTCCGGACAGGCGTTCTAACAGGGATGGCTGGTATCCAATCAGCCCGATCCTGGGGTGCCCGTATACGCTGGAAATATACTCCGCTGCATCCGCCGCGCACTGTTCCGGGCCATCGCACCGGCAGTGGACCGTACATTCCACCTTCCCCAGGTGTTTCATCACGGCGTTGAGGGCGGCAATGAACAATCCCCGGTCATGGGAATCAGTCTCTATATCAAGGGCGCATATATCTTTAAGCGTCCCCCTGTAAACAGAAGGCGCATCCGTAAATGCCTGGCCAAGGGCTCCCATACATTCGGCCTGGACCATCACGTCTTTGCCTGTTATAATAGGGAAATCCCTGCGTTCTGTAATTCCGATGGCTTCCTCCGGCGTCAGTGAACGTGTATTGATGTCCACCCTTTCCTTAAGGATTCCCTCATTTTCCAATAGTTCCGAAAATCTGTGTTTCAATTCCCTGTAAAATGTATCCGCTGTAATTGCATCTCCTGTCATATCTTTTAATCCCTCCCAAGAAATTGTTCAACTTCATCACAATAGTGTCCATCCATGAGCCTGTCTGCAGAAGCCACTGCCTTCAGCCGGCCGTCCAGCAGGATACCTACCCTTTTGGCCAGCAGCCTGGCTTCGGTGAAATCATGAGTTACAAAGATTATGGTACATTGAAAACGTTCATGTATTTTTTCAAGTTCCAGGTAAAGCTGCTGCCTGGTAGCCGGGTCCAGGGCTGAGAATGGTTCGTCCAGAAGAAGGACTTCCGGTTTAAGGGCCAGCGCCCTGGCCAGCGCGGTGCGCTGGCTTTCTCCCCCGCTTAGGGTACCGGGATACTGGTTCCTGATATGGGTTATGGACAGCATTTCCATGAGGGCGTATGCGCGTTCCTCCTGCTCAGCCCTGGTGAAGCCGTGCATTTTCAGGCCGTATACAATATTGTCATAAACCTTCATGTGTGGAAATAGTCCGTGGTCCTGGTACACAAAGCCGAGCCTGCGGTTAAAAGGCGGGATTTCCATGACGTCAATGCCGTCATACAGGACAGAACCGCCGGTTCCAGGAAACATGCCCCCAATGGCCTCCAGCAGCACGGTTTTGCCGGACCCTGTACGTCCTAGTATAGCAAAGATTTCCCCTTTTTCAATGGTAAGGGACAGGGGATACAGTGTAAAACTACCCCGTTTCACGGTAAAATTGTGGATAATGATTTCCTTCACTTAATGTCCCACCTGCCTTTCGCGTCCATAGGGAGACTTCCCCAGCACCTGGGCCAGCGCCAGGGTACAGCCGGAAATCATCAGCATAAGCATGGCTGTGGCCATGGCCGTGGGATTATTCCCGGTTGAAATGCTCAGATAGATGCTGCCCGGCAATGTCTCGGTTTTAAAACGGGTCACGCCCACCAGCATAAGGGTTGCCCCAAACTCTCCTAAAGCCCTGGACCAGGTCAGGATGAAGGCGCTGGTTAAGCTGCCCCGGCACAGGGGGAGCAGGATGGTAAGAAAGCATTTCCAGGGGGAAGCCCCCAAGGTCTGCGCGATAAATTCAAGCCTCCGGTCCGATGCTTCAAATGCAGTCCGGATTAAACGGACAGCATAAGGAAGGTTTACCAGGATATGGGCCATCACGATGCCGGCAGGGGAGAAGACTACTTTGAAACCGTGCTCCTTCAGCCATTTACCGGCGGGTGAAGAGAAGATTATGAGAAGGCTGAGCCCCAGAAGGATATAGGGAAGGGAGAGGGTAAGTTCTATCATCAGTCCGGACAGACGTTTAAATGGCATGTCTGTCCGCGTAAGGGCGTAGGCGGTGGGGAGCGCCAGGGCCATTACAATGACAGTGGATATGCTGGCAGTGGTGACGCTCAGGCGGAATGCAAATAAGACTTCCTCTGAACGTATGGTTTCTGCAAAGCAGGGAATCCCGCTGATAATGACAGCGCTGATTGCGCTGCCGATGAAGAATATCACCAGCAGCGCTGTCCCGATGGTTATGGCTGAGAATAAATCATACTGTCTGCAGCGGTTCCTATTCCACGATTTCATATCCGTATTTTACCCATATTTCTTTGACCGTGTCAGAGTCTAAGTACTGGTTGAACGCAGCAAGGGCGTCTTTATCCGAAGCGCAGCTTAAGGAGGCGGCAGGGATGGTCTTGATGTATGGATCCAGGTCCTTTGTATCCACGATTTCCACACCTTCTGCATCGCAGTTTTCCTTCCAGACAATGGCTGCATCGGCCTCCCCCGCGGCCAGGGCAGTGGACATCTGGGGAGCAGTGGCCGTGGTTGCCTCAATCTTTACCTGGTCAAAGATACCGGCATCGGTCATGGCTTTCTTTGCAATCTTTCCAATGGGGGTGGAATCCACGTCGCCCATGATAAGACTTACACCATCCCCGGTCAGGTCGGAAAGCCCGGTGATGTTTTTGGGGTTGCCGCTCTGCACTGCGAGCACAGGTATGTGTTTTACCAAATCCTTTTTGTCCTCCACATAGGATTCCACGGGCTTAAGTTCATCCCCGGAACCGGCAACAAACATGTCGCCTTCTTCGGTAGTGGTTATCTGTGACTGGATCTGGCCCGCGTTGGCATAGGTGGCATTTACCTGGCATCCGGTGGCGTCTTTGAATGCATCGGCGATTTCCTGGAAAGGCGCCGCCATTCCGGCGCCGCAGTATATCATCAGGGTATGGCCGGTCAGGTCGGGGAGTTTTGGGCTATCTGCGGATGTCCCGGCGCCGGATACGCTGGTGTCGGATACGCTGGTGCCGGATGCGCTGCTTTTTGCGGAGGCAGCGGTCTGCTCCTGTTTGGCGTCCGTCTGGTCCTGGGCCGTGGCTGAGGGGGCGGATGAGACTGCCGGGGAACCGGCCTCATTGCCCTTGGAGCACCCACCCAATATGGATGCACCCAGTGATGCAGCTAAAAAAATTGCGAATGTTCTTTTTTTCATTGTAATACCCTCCAAT
>ENA-UOJO01002354-UOJO01002354.1-human-gut-metagenome-genome-assembly--contig:-P57-NODE-2354-length-20320-cov-115.716260_pt1 | contig 20320 bp, 16 predicted proteins | sample MGYA00242351_ERZ723898 | MGnify/ENA metagenome assembly ERZ723898 | reverse complement strand
TACGAATGAGCAAAAAAGAAGCACGAAGGCCGGAACCTTCGTGCTTTTTTGGTGGGCCAGGCAGGACTCGAACCCGCGATAACCCCGTTATGAGCGGGGAGTTCTAACCGACTGAACTACTGGCCCTTATGACGTTGTTTGAGATTCTTTAACCGGCTTTCGTACCCAGAAAATACCCAAGTCCGATCTTGAAGCCGCTCAAAAAAGCAAAAACAACGGAAAATCGCTGTTTGGAAAAGGTGGAAACGGTAAGGTCTGGCGGTTATGAGCCGCCAGCTCTGACCAACTGAGCTACTAGCCCGCAAATGCTGCGCTGCAACATCTATCAGTATACCAAATTCTGCGCAAAATGAAAAGCATTTGCCCGAAAGTTTATTTGGTGCGGTGGGCGTCCAGCTTCTGCTGCAGGAAGGTGTCCAGCATTTCCTGCGGGAACAGCGGTTCCTTGTAGCCGAAGGCCTCCCGGATGAAGATCAGGGTCACCACGGTCTGGCGGCCGGGGTCCAGCCGCAGGGTATAAAGGGTGTCCAGCGGCTGCTGGGTGGGTTGGTGCAGCGTCAGGTGCAGCAGGAAGCCGCCGTCCTTTTCGCGGCGGCAGTCGTAGGCAAACACGTCGGTGTCCCTGTGCTCGTCCAGACGGTCGAAGCATTCGTCCAGCGCAAGGTCGGTGCGGAACTCCGACAGGCCGGACGGGCCGTACTGGCTGCGGCGGCCAGACTCCCGCCGGGAGAGCAGAAAGACGATCACGCCCAGCACGGCGGCGAGAAAAAGGATGGAAACAGCGGCGTTCATGGCGCACCTCCGAAAGAGTTTTCCTTATTGTAACACAACGCGCGGACTTTTGTGCTATAATATTTTTAATTCTTTGAAAATTTTGACTTTTTGACAAAGGGCCTGCGCCACAGCGCGGGCGGGAGGAACGCAATGAAGCTCAAATTCACACGCAAGACCTGGTACTTTTTCCTGCTGGCAGCTGCGGCCATGTCCATGCTGGGCGGCTTTGCCGTGCTGGGCGGCATGGATTTTTCGGGGCTGGAGCTGATCGTGTTCTGCATCACCGGCATCGCGGTGCTGTTTCTGGCCGCGCAGAAGGGTGCCCCGGCCAAGGATAAGCGCAATTACACGCTGGTGTTCGTGCTGCTGATGCTCAGCAAGCTGGCTGCCGGGGGCTGGGCGGGCGACCTGTGCTCGGCGCTGGTGTGGCCCAGCCTGCTGGCCATTGAGTACGGCCACGGCAGGCCCGTTCAGCGCCAGCTGCAGCTGGTGTGCATCGCGGAGGCCATGCGGGTGGTGTTCTGGATGATGACGAAATACGCCGGTATGAGCAGCTTTGCCTTCTGGACGAACCTGATGTTCGTGCTGCTGGCCTGCGCCCGCGGCTGGGCGGCGCTGGTGCTCTACAAGACCCAGGAGGAGACCCTGTGACCCAGCGGCGCAGGTCCAAAAAGACGGAAGTGAAACCGCGCCGCTTCGGGCGGCGTGCCTTTCTGCTGGGCGCAGGTGCGGCCTGCGTGGGGGCGGGGCTCTGGCTGCGGCGGAAAGACCTTTCCGCGCCGGATAAAACGCAGGAAGATCAACCGCCCGTTCAGAACCCGGCCCTGCCTGCCGGGGAGTGGCGGGCTGTGTGGGTGAGCTACCTGGAATGGGCGGCCATGGATTTTTCCTCGGCTGAGGCCTTCCGGGCCGGGTGTGCCGAAATGCTGGACAACTGCGCGGGCCTTGGGCTGAACACGGTGCTGGCGCAGGTGCGGCCCTTCGGGGATGCACTGTACAAGAGCCAGCTGTTCCCGTGGAGCCACCTGTGCACCGGCACCCAGGGGCAGGACCCCGGCTTTGACCCGCTGGATATCCTGCTGCAGGAGGCCCACAGCCGCGGGCTCTCGGTGGAAGCGTGGGTGAACCCCTACCGGCTGCGGTCGTCGGCCGCCATGCCGCCGAACCTGGCGGAGAACAACCTTGCCAGCACTCACCCGGAGTGGGTCTGCGCCGTGGGAGAGGGGCTTTACCTGAACCCGGCCGAGCCCGCTGCGGCGGACTATGTGGTGCAGGGCGTGGCAGAACTTGCGCAGAACTATGCGGTGGATGGCATCCACTTTGACGATTACTTTTACCCCACCACGGAGGAGAGCATCGACGCGGCGCAGTTTGCGGCGTCCGGTGCGGCCGACCTTGCCGCCTGGCGGCGGGAGAACGTGAGCGCCCTGGTGCGGAAGGTGTACCGCACCGTGAAGGCCGCCGACCCGACGCTGCGGTTCGGCATCAGTCCGCAGGGGAATCCCGACAACGATCTCAACGGCCAGTACAGCAACGTGACCGGCTGGCTGGCGTCCGGCGGCGAAGAACAGGCAGTGGATTACCTCTGCCCGCAGGTGTACTGGGGCTACGGCTATACGCTGCAGAGCGGCAGCACCCGCTTCGCCTTTGAGAACATCGTGCCTGCCTGGCTGGCCTACCCCCGGGCAGAGGGCGTGGCCCTCTACTTTGGGCTGGGGGCCTACCGGGTGGGCGTGGGCGACGGCGGAGCCAACGCCGACAGCGTGAGCGGCTGGAGCACCGGCAGCGCGCTGGCCCGGCAGGTGGAGGACCTGCGCGGGCAGAACGCGGGCGGCTGGGCGTTGTACCGTTACGGCAGCCTGTTCGGGGCCGGGGCACCGGCGCTGGCCGCCGCCGAGTGCGAAGCCCTGCGGGCGCTGAACGGCTGAAAAGTGAAAAATCGGGCGGCAAACCGCACAAAAAGAAAAGCCCCGGTGGGGCGTTTCTTGCCCGGCGGCGCGGGACAAATATCTTGTACCGCACCGCAAAATGCGGTATACTATATCTGTATCTGCCCGGCGGAAGATGCAGGGCGGGAGGACGAAAACAAAAGGAAGCATCTGCTTCGTGAGGAACGCTATGAAGATGAAAAAACGGCTTTTGGCATTGCTGCTGGCAGCGGTGCTGGTCATGAGCCTGACCGGCTGCAAGGAAACGCTGAAAAATGTGGCCCAGAAGGTCACCGGCAGCAGCAATCAGGTGCAGGAAGAAGACACCACCCGCTGGGCGGACGCCACCAGTGATCAGCTGATCATTCAGGGCATCGCGGACGCATCGGCCAAGTTTGACACGGCCGTGGTGGACGGCACCCTGTATGCGGTGTTCAACGGCATCTGGACCCGCCAGACCAGCTACTTTACCGTGCCCTCCGGCACACTGAACATCATGGGCTGCGGCACCGCCGAGGGCACCCAGAAGTTCAAGGTGGCCCTGTGGAAAAAGGTGGACGGCGGTGCCGAGTATGTGCCGGACAGCACCTATTATATCAAGACCGACGGCCAGAACTACACCTGCACCGTCTCCGGGCTGGACCCGGCGGCGCAGTACCGGGTGACCATCTCCTATGACTCCAGCCGCTACTACCTGTACGGCCTGCTGAAGGTGGAGGGTGTCGGCTGATGAAGACACAGACCAAAAATTCCCTGCTTCTGCTGCTGTGCTCCTTTATCTGGGGTACGGCCTTTGTGGCTCAGAGCGCCGGTTCCGGCATGGGAGCCTACAGCTTTCTGGCCGGGCGCAGCTGGCTTGCCGTGGTGGTGCTGATCCCCACGGTGCTGGTGTTTGACGCCATCCGCCGCAAAAACGGCACCGATGCAAAGCCCAAGACCGCCGCAGAAAAGAAAAAGCTGCTGACGGCGGGCCTTGTGTGCGGCACCTTTCTGTTCGCGGCGTCCGCGGCCCAGCAGATCGGCATCACCCTCAACCCGTCCACGGCCAAGGCCGGCTTCCTGACGGCCATGTATGTGGTGCTGGTGCCGGTGTTCGGCCTGTTTTTGGGCCGCAGGGGCAGCGCACAGCTGTGGGTGAGCATGGTGGTGGCCGTGCTGGGCCTGTATCTGCTGTGCATGAAGAACGGCTTTGGCAGCATCGAGTCCAGCGACTGGGTGCTGCTGAGCTGCGCGGTGCTGTTCAGCTTCCAGATCATGGCGGTGGACCACTTTGCCCCGCAGGTGGACGGCGTGCGGCTGAGCCTGCTGCAGTTCTTTGTGGTGGCGGTGGAGAGCACCGTGGCGGCGTTTCTGTTCGAAGCGCCCACGGCGGCACAGTTTGCCGAGAACGCGCTGCCCATTTTCTACTGCGGTGTGCTGTCCAGCGGTGTGGCCTACACGCTGCAGATCTTAGGCCAGCAGGACCTGAACCCCGCCATCGCCAGCCTGATCATGTGCCTCGAAAGCGTGTTCAGTGCGCTGGGCGGCTGGCTGCTGCTCAGCCAGAGCCTTTCCGCGCGGGAAGCCTTTGGCTGTGCGCTGATCTTTGCCGCCGTGGTGCTGGCCCAGCTGCCGCTGGAAGTGCTGCACCGCGCCAAAAAGGCATCCTGACCCCGTGGCGAAGCAGCAGCCCGTGCCGCAGCTGCGCACGGCAGGCGGCATCCGGTATGAGCTGACCCGCAAACGGGTGAAAAACCTGAACATCCGGGTGCGGGAGGACGGCACTGTGGCGGTGAGCATCCCGCTGCGCACGAGCGCAGAGGCGGCCGACCACTTTGTGGCCGCACGCGCCGCGTGGGTGCAGCAGGCACAGGCCCGTGCCCGGCGGCGCAGCCTGCAGGACGCCCGGCCCCTGCCGGACAAAGAGACGGCGCTGGCCCACTTTACCGCCATGAGCGATAAAGTCTACCCGGCTTTTGCCGGGGTGCTGGGCGGGCAGAAGCCAACCATCAAGGTGCGCAGCATGACCAGCCGGTGGGGCGTGTGCCACATGGCAAAGCGGCAGATCACCTTTGCGCTGCAGCTGTACAACCAGCCGGAAGCGGCACAAATTTATGTGGTGGTGCACGAATACTGCCACTTCCTGCAGCCGAACCACAGCCCGGCCTTCTGGGCCGAGGTGGCAAAGCTGCTGCCGGACTGGAAGGCCCGGCGGAATCTTTTGAAGTAAAACAGGAGGGGAGTTCCCTTGGAAAACGAAAATAAGTCCGGCGATAAATATTCCAAACTGGCCGGCAACACGCTGATCTTTGCAATCAGCAGCTTTTCGTCGAAGCTGCTGACGTTGATCGTTCAGCCGTTCCTTACCTACGCCATGGCCGAGGTCTCGGACCTGGGCCTTTCCAAAATTCTGAGCCAGTACGCGAACCTGCTCATCCCGTTCGTGTCCATGGGCATGTCCAACGCCATCATCCGCTTTGGTCTGGACAAGGGCAACAGCGAAAAGCAGGTGTTCACCAACGGCCTGCTCACCATTCTGGGCGGCTTTGGCATTCTGGTGCTGTGCTGGCCCATCACCCAGTTTTTGCCGGATATGGCGCAGTACGGCCTGCTGATCTACATTTATGTGCTCATGAGCTGCCTGCGCACCCTGTGCACCCAGTTCGTGCGCAGCCGCCAGTGGAACAAGCTGGTGGCCGTGGACGGCGTGCTGTGCACCGTGGCCACCATGGCCTTCTATGTGCTGTATCTGGTGGGCTTCAAGTGGGGTGCCAACGGCTACCTGCTGGCCATCATCAGCGGCGACCTTGTCAGCGTGCTGTTCCTCATGTTCACCGGCAAGCTGTGGAACTATGTGGAGCTCAAGGGTCTCAACAAGGACCTGTGGAAGCAGATGCTGCGCTTCTCGCTGCCCATGATCCCGGCGCAGATCAGCTTCTGGATCATCAACGCGTCGGACCTGTTCTTCGTGCGTGAGATGTGCAACGGGCTGGACGGCCGCGACGGCAACGCATGGAGCGGCCTGCTCTCCACCGGCTACTTCCTGCCCACCATCCTGACCACCCTGGGCCTGATCTTCTACGACGCGTGGCAGCTTTCTGCTGTGACCGAGGAAGACGGCCGCGCAAAGTTCTTCACCAAAATTTTCCGCACCTATTCCAGCGTGCTGTTCTGCTGCGCGGCGGGCATCATCTGGCTGTGCCGCCCGGTCATGCACGTGATGAAGTCCAACTACTACTATGCCTGGCACTTTGTGCCCTTTTTGGTGCTGGCTTCCACCTGCAGCTGCTTCAACCAGTTCCTGAACAGCGTGTATGTTGTGAACAAGAAGTCTTCCCGCAGCATGATCACCATGATGGCGGGTGCCATCAGCAACTGCATCATGAACTACTTCTTCATCAAAGCCTGGGGCCCTGTGGGCGCGACCTACGCCTCCTTCCTGGGTCTGGGGCTGGTGTTCACCCTGCGCGCCATCGACGCCCACCGCATGATCGGGATGCATGTGCACCCGGGCCGTGTGGCCGTCAATGCGGCGGCGCTGCTGTTCGAGGCCTTCGTGCTGCTGGCCGAGACGCCGCTCTACGGCCTGTGGACCGGCCTGATCACCGCAGCCATCATCCTGTACAACTTTGCCGGTGTGTGGGCCATGGCCCGCGTGCTGCTGCCCAAGCTCCTGGGCCGCCGCGGCAAGGCGCTGGTGAAGGTGATCGACGGCTGGATCGCCCCGAAAAAAGCATAAGTTTTCTAAAAACAGCAAATCCCCCGGGACCGCAGTTCCGGGGGATTTTTGTGTCTTTGATGGAATGGCTCCGGGCAGGCTCAGTGGCGGCAGCGGCGGCCGGTCAGGCTGGCCCAGGCACCGGCGGCGGTGAGGGCGATGCCGCTCAGGGCCATGGCCAGGGCAGCGAACAGGCTGGTTCCGGTCTGGGGCAGATGCGTGCCGCTGGGGGCAACGGTCTGCGTGGGCGTGCTGATGGAAGTCACAGGGGTCTCGCCGGGGGCCTCGGGCACTTCCGGGCTCTCGGGTGTTTCCGGGGTGATGGGGGTCGGCTCGGGATCAGGCGTGGGGTTCGGGCCCGGCGTCGGCTCCGGGTCGGGGGTGGGCTCCGGAGGGATCACCGCGTGGGCGGCCTTGAGGGCGAGGGCCTTGCCGCCGACGGTGATGACATAATCTCCGTTTTCATCCTGCAGGATCGTATAGTCCGAGCCATCCAGCAGAGTGTCCAGATTCATGATGAACTTCGGGATCTCATTGCCGTCCGCATCCACGGTGGCATCGGCATTCCAACGATTGTTTCCATCTTCGTCGCCATCAATATACCAGCCATCAATGGTGTGGCCGCAGTCCACCAGTGTCCAGTCGTCGTCCTTGCTGACCCGGCGCAGGATCAGCACATTCCGGTTCTTGTCCTCGGCGGAACCGGCCGTCAGATACAGGTCAGCCCCGGCCGTACCGGCATGGTTGTTGAGCAGGTAACCGGCCAGCCGGACCGTAACGCCGTTGTCGGCGTAGATGCCGCCGCCCAGCTGTCCGGCCGTGTTGCCGGAGATGACGACGGTGCTGCCGATGTCAAGCACTTCCTGCTCAACGGTGTTGGTCACGCTGCCCGCAATCGTGCGGTTGGGCATGGAGTTGCGGATATAGATGCCGCCGCCATTTTTGCCGCTGTTTTTCTGGATGGTATTGCCGCAGATGGTGGTATCCGGGGCGGTCTCGCTCTGTTCAGGGCGGGAAAGATAAATGCCGCCGCCGTCCTGTCCGGCCGTATTCTCCAGAATGGTGTTGCCCGAAAGGGTGACGTCAGTGCTGCCGGAAGCGGAAACGGAGATGCCGCCGCCCTGCGCAGTGGCGCTGTTGCCCGAAAGGGTGCTGCCGGTGATGGAGACCGAGCCGTCGGTGACGGCGGCATAAACACCGCCGCCCTGTGCAGTGCTGGTGTTGCCAGAGATCACGCTGTCCTTGATGGTGAGGGAAGCGTTTTCGACGGTCCCGCCGTGCTTGCCGCCCATGCTGACGCCGCCGCCGGAACCATTGGCTGCGGTGTTATCCGTGATCCGGCAGTGGTCGATGGTAAGATCGCCGCTGTCCGCGCAGACACCGCCGCCGCCATAGCCGGAGGTGTCGTTCCGGTTGCCGGTAATGGTGAGGTCCTTCAGCAGAATCTCGGAGCCCTCGGCACCGGTGATCTTCACGCCGCTCTCCGTGCCGCCGGTAATGGTGCCGTTCACGATCTCGACGGCGCCGCGGGAGCCATCGGCTTTCTTTCCGCTCAGGTCAACGGTGATGGTGCCGGTGACGGTCTTTTTGTTCAGGTTCAGCCGGATCCAGTCAAAGGTGGTCAGGCTGCCGGTGTAGTCTTCCTGCAGGACGATCTCCTGACCGGCTTTGGCATTCTTCACGACCGTTTCAAAATCGCCCATCACGGTGCCGTCTTCGTTGGAAGCCTGGGTGTTCAGGGCGACCTGCCGGGTCTCGCCGGGCAGCATCACGCTGATGCCGCCGGGCTGTATGGCGGGCGCGGCAATGCCGGGCTGCACGGCAGGCTGTGCGGCGTCCGGGCGGGCAATGGCGATCTCTGGGGGCTCAGGCGTTTCAGCGTCTTCGGCAGCATCGGCATCCTCCGCTGTTTCCTCAGCGAAATCGGCGGCATCTTTGGGATCTTCTGCCGCTTCCGCAGGCTCTCCGGCCGCGTCTGCGGGTGCTTCTGCAGCGGGCATGTCCACCACCACCGGGCGCGCCCCGGGCAGGGCAGGCAGGACCGCCGCATCCCCGGCGGGGGCGGCTTCCGGCTCCTGAGCGGGAGGTTCCTCGGTGCTCTGGGCAGGCGTTTCTTCCACAGGGTCCGCGGCAGCTTCGGCGGCGGGTTCTTCCGCAGCAACCGTTTCCGGGGACGGCTTGTCCTCGGTGGTAGTGTCGGCAGCGGCAGAGGGCTGCACATCGGCGGCGGCTTCGGGGGCTTCTGCCCCTGCGGAAAGCGGGCTGGCGGCCACACAGGCGGTGAGGGCCAGCGACATGGCGGCCAGTTTGAACTTTTTGTTTGTCATACGATCCATCTCCTTGCTGATCAGATGCACACGATAAAAGCGTGATAAACGGTACTTTTCACATCGCGCCCTTCTGTCATCGGGACTGGAACAGTTATTGCATACCATTTTCTGGAAAAACTGTCAATCCAATCGACGAAAGGGGAGAAAACAAGACAAACATTCGCAAAATGCGGCACGGTCTGCAAGACCGTCGAAAGCGAAAAAACGCCAAAAAGACGCAAAAAATCCCGCCATCCGAAGGGGATGACAGGATGAGGATGCGGGAATGCAGGCGTCAGCGGGAAAGCTGCTTTTCCAGCCAGTCGCCGATGTCTTGGAATACTTCCTGGTGGTTCGTTTCCACCAGCAGTTCGTGGCGGGCACCGGGGTAGAACTTGCTCTCGATGTTCTGCACGCCGACGCTTTCCAGGCTCTGGATGGCGCGGCGCACGCCCTTGCCCTGCTCGCCCACGGGGTCGGCATCACCGGCCAGGAACAAAAGCGGCAGGTCTTTGGGCATCTGCGCGAGGAAGGCCGGGTCATGCAAACGCAGGATGCCGCTGAACATGCTATAGTAGGCGTTCAGCGTGAAGGTGAAGGTGCAGCGCTCGTCGGCCAGATACTTGTCCACCTCGGCGGCGTCGCGGTTGAGCCAGTCGTGGGTGGTGCGGCCCTCCAGCCCCTTGTTGTAGCCCAGGAAGGACAGGTTCGCCACCAGCTTGCTGCGGTAGTGCCAGCCGTGGAAGGCGGCCAGCACCCGGCAGGTGGTCTTGGCAAACTGCACCAGTGCCTTGGGCTGGAAGCCGGTGCCCATGATGATGGCACCATCCAGCTCGCGGCCATACTCGCACAAGTACTGCCGCGCGTAGAAGGAGCCCATGCTGTGGCCCAGCAGAAAATACGGCACATCGGGGTAGAGCTCCTTGGTGCGCACGGTCATGGCGTGCAGGTCGGCCAGCACGGCGCGGTTGCCGTCCGGCTCGGCGAAGTAGCCGTAGTCGTCCTTTGAGCGGATGGACCCGCCATGGCCCAGATGGTCGTGGCCGGTGACCAGGATGCCCCGCCCGGCAAGGTACTCGGCCAGGGGTTTGTAGCGGTCGATGAACTCCACCATGCCGTGGGACAGCTGAAGAACGGCCCGCACTTCACCTTCCGGCACACAGCGGAACGCGTGCAGCGTCCGCCCCGGAACGGTGGAGGGGACCGTGAAGTCGATCATCGGACTCATGAGGGAGCCTCCTTTGTGTGAATTACAGCGCGCCGATCTTGCGGCGGCAGGCCGGGCAGATGCAGTAACCTGCAAACTGGACGGCACCGTCGTCCACCTCGCCGCAGAAATCGCAGCTGCCTGCGGGGCGGTGCTTCTTGAGCACGATGGCATCGCCATCCACGAAGATCTCAAGCTTGGTGTCGGTATCCAGGCGCAGGTTGGTGCGCAGTTCTTTGGGCAGAACAATGCGCCCCAGCGCGTCGATGCCGCGGACAATGCCGGTGCTTTTCATAGTATACCATTCTCCTTTTTCATGATCGCAAACTGGTGAAAAAATGCCGCGCAAAACGGCATCTTTGCGACATGCAGGCTGCACCTTCCGGGCACGCCTGCGCTACACTGCAATGACAGCCAATGACACAACAGGAAAATCATGCCAATGCTGACAAGCTTAGTATACAAAAAATAATATTTTTCGTCAATGATTCCGTGTCAATTCGACAAGAAGCAACCTTTTGTGTAGAACGGTGGAGAGAAAGAAATGTTTTCTGCACAGAGAGGGAAAGTTTCGGATTTTCTGGGAAATGCTTCACCGGACGAAGATGTTCTCTTTTGACGGACAAAAGAGAACCAGAAAGGACGGCGGTGCCCGGAGGGCATGAAAGCCCCAGTGGGGCTTTTAAGCCGCAGACCGGTTTGCGAAGCAAATGCCGCGTGTTCAGCGCGGCAAGGTCGCAGCGATTTCGACGCGCTGGAGCCGACGGGTTGCGGCACCCTGCGTCTGCTTCGTGCCTTGGGAGGCACTCGCATCCTGCAGGCCGCTGCCCCAACAGCTCCTCCCTGCATCCGCCGCTGGCGCGATGCTCCCACAGGGAGCCAGCGGCAGTAGATGCCGTTTGTCGTTACGACTCCTCCCGTGAAAAAACAAAAAAGAAAAGCCCGCAGGCTTTTCTTTTTTTGCAAATTAAAAATAATTTTTCCGCTATGATTGTCAGAGCGAAGCGGAGACAATTCTAAATCGTTGTTTACTCCACTGCGACCGGCGTTTCCGGCTTGTTCTCCACGCGGGCGCTGGTGCGGCCCTCGGGACGAATTTCTCCGGCAGCAGTCAGGGACATCTTGGTCAGCGTGGAGCCCACCAGCTCGTACACCAGCACCGAGAACAGCACCACGTTGCGCACCATGTGGCCGTCCGACAGCTGGGAAGCCGTGGCCGCCATGCCCAGTGCCACACCGGCCTGCGGCAGCAGGGTGATGCCCAGACACTTCTGGATATCCGGGCTGCAGCGGGTGGCGCGGCAGCTCAGCCAGGAGCCGCTGATCTTGCCGGCCGAGCGGGCCGCGATGTACACTACGCCGATGAGCAGCACCAGCGGGTTTGCAAGGATGGTCAGGTCAAGCTCGGCACCGGAAAGCACGAAGAACAGGATATTGATGGGGGACACCCAGCGGTCCATGAGTTCCTCTGAGGTGGGGCAGATGTTGCAGAACACGGTGCCGGTCATCATGCAGACCAGCAGCAGCGAGAAGCCGCAGCGGGTGCCATTGATCTCGAACTCGGTCATGGAAAGGCCCACCGTCGGCAGCACGAAGGCCACCGAAAGGCTCATGCGCTTGGAGCGGGAGTGGAAGTAGACCTCCAGCAGGTTCAGCACATAACCGGCAGCCGCACCCAGTGCCAGCGACAGAATGATCTCCAGCAGCGGCTCGAGGATGACGCTCACCGGGTCGATGCGGCCCTGCTCCAGGGCGTTCGCCACGCCGTAGGAAGCCGAGAACAGCACCAGGCCCACGGCATCGTCGATGGCCACCACCATCAGCAGCAGGTGGGTCAGCGGGCCGGAAGCTTTGTACTGCTTGACCACCATCAGGGTGGCGGCGGGTGCCGTAGCGGCCGCGATGGCACCCAGCGTGATGGCCGACGCCATGGAGATGACGTCCGGGCGGGCAAAGTGCAGCGCGATGAGGGCCGCGTCCACCAGCGCCGTGGTGATGACGGCCTGCGCAATGCCCACCGTGACGGCCTGGCGGCCCATGCGCTTGAGGGCACTCAGGCGGAACTCGTTGCCGATGACGAAGGCGATGAAGCCCAGCGCCACCTGGGTGATGATGCCGTAGCCTTCCACAGCGGCAAGGCTGTCAAAGCCGAAGCCGATGCGGCCGAGGCCCAGCCGCCCCAGAAAGAACGGGCCCAGCAGCAGCCCGGCGACCAGATACGAGGTGACAGCCGGAAGGTGCACCGCCTTTGCAAGACGGGACATCAGCAGGCCTGCGATGAGCGCGAGGGACAGACAGATCAGCATTTGCTCCATGGGTCGTTGTGCGGGAACCGGCCATGATCCGCAGGCGGCTCCCATTCCTCCTTGTCAAAAAATGAACGAAGCCGCGCGCGAAAGGGAAAACCGAAAGGGGAACGCACTGCGGCCGGACAAAAAATGCATACAAATCCAGTATACTCGCCGCAGCGGCAAAAAGCAACGGTTGTCCGGCAAATTGGCAAAGAAATTTTGCCGAAAGACCTGCGCAGTCAACCCCTGACGGGTTTGCCGGTCCCTCCGGGAGGGGGCGCTTTTGCAAGGGGAACCGGGAAATGCAAAAAAGCTCTCCCTTTCGGGAGAGCAGGCTGCGAATTCAGGAGAGGACGGAGAGCCCCTTTAGTTGAATTTGAAGATCTTGCGGGCGGTGCGGTAAGCGCCGAGGATGACCTTATCGCTGCCGGGGAACTTCATGTTGGTCAGGCCGCCCAGGTTGAACTTGACGGCATTGTACACGCCGGTGCTGGTGTTGGCCTTCAGGTACTGCCACAGCTCGGTGCGCTTTGCCTTGGCCTCGTCGGTGCCGTCCAGCAGCAGGAAGATGTCGCTGATGGCCATCATCACCGAGAGGTAATGCACCATGTAGGAGCGCAGGCGCTTCTGATCCTTCAGAGCGTCCAGGTCCTGGCAGTCGATCATGTGTTTGGTGACCCGCAGCTGCTGGTCCACACGCTTGACCATGACGCTCTCGTTCACGCTCTGGTCGGCGCGGCCGATGAAGTAGCGGTACAGGTCCAGGTCCATATAATACATGCTCTTGACGTAGGGCAGGGGCTGATAGACGAAGATGTTGTCCACATAGAAGGTGTGCTTGGGCAGCACCATGCCGCACTGGCGCAGCACCTCGGTGCGGTACATCACCGAGTGCATCAGAATGTTCTGGTCCGGGCGGAAGTGCCGCACATGGACCCAGTTGAACAGACGCTCCTGCGGGAACACGTTGGTGTAGCGCACGGTGTGGCTGGTGCCGTCCTCCACATGCTCATAGACGTAGTTGCAGATCATCAGGTCCGGTGCGGTGCCGCGGGCCACCAGGGTGGTCAGCTTTGCCAGCACCTTCTTCAGGGCATCGGTGTCCAGCCAGTCGTCACTGTCCACCACCTTGTAGTACAGGCCGGTGGCGTTGCGGATGCCCTGGTTGACGCCCTCGCCGTGGCCGCCGTTCTCCTGATGGATGGCCTTGACGATGGTGGGGTACTTGGCGGCATATTCGTCGCAGATGGCCGGGGTCTCGTCCTTGACGGAACCGTCGTCCACCAGAATGATCTCGGCCTGCTCGCCTGCGGACAGCAGCGTTTCGATGCAGTGGCGCATGTAGGCTGCAGAGTTGTAGCAGGGGACCGCAAAGGTGATAAGTTTCTGCATAATAAAAGATGCTCCTTTTTCTTCGAGTCCGGCACAGCGTCGGCCGGGATGGAGAGATGTAGCCTTATTATAGCATTTTCGCGCCTGAAAAGCTATCGTTTGCAAAAATTAACCGTGGCTTTTCGTGCTTTTTGCCGGAAATCGGCGTGTTTTCCTGCGCAAAAGGCGGCTTTTGTGGTATACTGGTACAGTTTGGAAGGCACCGCTCATCTATTATAACGGAGGAACTCATGGAAAACCCGCACAGCATCCTGAAAAAAGTTTTTGGCTACGACAGCTTCCGCCCCGGGCAGGAGCAGATCGTGCAGCGGCTGCTGGCTGGGCAGGATGTTCTGGCCGTGATGCCCACCGGTGCGGGCAAATCCATCTGCTATCAGGTGCCGGCGCTGCTTTTGCCGGGCATCACCATCGTGGTGTCGCCGCTGGTGAGCCTGATGAAGGATCAGGTGGGAGCCCTTGTGCAGGCCGGTGTGGCGGCGGCTTTTTTGAACAACAGCCTCACCGACAACCAGAAGGCCCTGATGCTGCACCGCGCCCGGGAGGGCTGGTACAAGATCATCTATGTGGCACCGGAACGACTGGAGATGCCGGGCTTCCAGCGGCTGGTGCAGGAGCGGGAGATCAGCATGGTGACGGTGGACGAGGCCCACTGCATCAGCCAGTGGGGGCAGGACTTCCGCCCCAGCTACCTGCGCATCCGGGATTTTGTGGCGAGCCTGCCCCAGCGTCCGGTGGTGGGGGCGTTCACGGCCACGGCCACCGCCCATGTGCGGGACGACATCCGGGAACATCTGGCTTTGCAGAAGCCCTACGAGGTGACCACCAGCTTTGACCGGCCCAACCTCTACTTCGAGACCCGGCGGGCCCTGCCCAGCCAGAAGCCGAAGGAGCTTTTGGACCTTGTGCTCAAAGAGGGCGACAACGCGGGCATCGTCTACTGCAGCACCACAAAGCAGGTGGATGAGACGGCCCGCCTGCTGCAGAGCCGGGGGATCCGGGCCGCCGCCTACCACGCCAAGCTGGACGCCGATACCCGGCGGAAGAATCAGGACGATTTCCTCTACGACCGGGTGCAGATCATGGTGGCCACAAACGCCTTTGGCATGGGTATTGATAAACCCAACGTGCGGTTCGTCATCCATTATAATATGCCGAAGGACCTTGAGAGTTATTATCAGGAGGCGGGCCGCGCCGGCCGCGACGGGCAGCCTGCCCGATGCACCCTGCTCTACTCCGGCACCGATGTGCGCACCATCCGCTTTTTCATCGACAAGGAACGGGAAGCAGACAACGGCCTGCCCGCCGATGTGAAGGCCGAAGCCGCCCGCAAGGCAGAAGAACGGCTCAAGTACATGACCTTCTATTCCACGACGCCCAAGTGCCTGCGGGGCTTTCTGCTGCAGTATTTCGGCGAAGCGGCCCCGGCCAAGTGCGGCAACTGCTCCTGCTGCCTGGCCGAGGAGCAGGAAGCCCAGCTGCAGCTGGAATACTCCCGCCGCCGCGCCGCCGACAATGCCCGCCGCCTGGCCGAAAAGCCGCGCCGCAGCAAGTCGACCGCGGCCGCAGGCGAGCTGAGCGAATTCGACGAAAAGCTGCTGAACGCCCTCTATGCCCAGCGCAAGCGTCTGGCGGGCAAGCAGAACGTACCGGCCTTCGTGGTGTTCAGCGATGCCACCCTGCGGGAGATGGCCGTGAAAAAGCCTATGAGCATCGACGAGCTGCTGAACATCAGCGGCGTGGGCGAAAAGAAAGCCGCCCGCTACGGCAATGCCTTCCTGCGCATCATCGAGGATGCGGTGGGCAGCCGGGAATGAGAAAAGAAACAGCATCTGCAAGGTTCGCTTCTGAATTCAGAAAATTGGCGAATTTTGCAGATGCTGTTGTTTTTTGTGGGTGAACCCTCTCAGTCTGCTCACGATGTTCGCAGCCAACTCCCCCGAAGGGGGAGCTTTATTTGTGCTGACCGGAAGATGCAAAAAGCTCCCCCTTTCGGGGGAGCTGGCATCGCGCAGCGATGACTGAGAGGGTCAAATCTCCTCACCGCTCCATGTTATGGGTGGCGAACACCTTTTCGTCCTCCCACCACACGGGCTGCCCGGCGGCAAGGGTCTTTTTCACATCCAGCAGACGCTGGTTGCTGCTGCCGCGGAAGCGCAGGGAGATATCGTGTTTGGCCTGCACGAACTCACCGTCCACCAGCACATCCAGCAGGCTGAGCAGCTCGTCGGTGGCTTCGCACCGGGCAAGGCTGGGCTCTTTGCCGGTGAGCTGCTCCCAGGTGTAGCCGGAGTAGCACCACACCGTTTTGTTCGGGTACAGGGCCTTGAAGTTGCGCACAAAGGGCAGCAGCTCCCGCTGGTTCTCCGGTTCCATGGGTTCACCGCCCAGCAGGGAAAGGCCCGCGATATAGTCCGGCTGGCAGGAAGCAAACACCTCGTTGCGGGTGGCCTTATCAAAGGGCTGGCCATAGCCGAAGTCCCACGCCACGGCGTTGAAGCACCCCGGGCAGTGGTGGCGGCAGCCGGAGACGAATACGCTGGTGCGCACGCCCGGGCCGTTGGCGATGTCGTAATATTTAATGGTTGCGTAGTTCATAAGTGATTCCCGTAATTTGCAAATAAGTTTTGAATGGACAGGAAGCTTGCCGCTGCGGCCCTTCCGGTGAAAATACGTTTGGAGCGGCCCGCAGGCCGCTCCAAACGTGAAATCAAAAATAATATTTCCGCTGTTATGCCTAGAGCGAAGCGGAGGGCATTCAAATCATAATTACAGATGCAGCACGCGGTCCTTGATCTCCTGCGTGCGGCCCTGGTTCCAGAACTGAGTGCCGATGTAGCCGCAGGTGCGGCGGGCAACGTTCAGCTTGTTCTGGTCACGGTTGCCGCACTTGGGGCACTCCCACACCAGCTTGCCGTCGTCCTCCACGATCTTGATCTCGCCATCGTAGCCGCACACCTGACAGTAGTCGGACTTGGTGTTCAACTCGGCGTACATGATGTTGTCGTAGATGAACTGCAGCACGCTCATGACGGCTTCCAGATTGTCCTGCATGTTGGGCACTTCCACATAGCTGATGGCACCGCCCGGAGACAGCTTCTGGAACTCGGCCTCGAATTTCAGTTTGGTAAAGGCGTCGATGGGCTCTGTCACATGGACATGATAGCTGTTGGTGATATAGTTCTTGTCGGTGATGCCGGGCACGATGCCGAAGCGCTTCTGCAGGCACTTGGCGAACTTGTAGGTGGTGGATTCCAGCGGGGTGCCGTAGAGGGAGTAGTCCATGTTCTCGGCCTTCTTCCACTCGTTGCACTTGTCGTTCATGTGCTGCATCACGCTGAGGGCAAAGGGCTTGGCACCGGCGTCGGTGTGGCTCTTGCCGGTCATATACTTCACACACTCATACAGGCCGGCATAGCCCAGGCTGATGGTGGAGTAGCCGCCGAACAGCAGTTTGTCGATCTTTTCACCCTTCTTCAGGCGGGCCAGTGCGCCGTACTGCCACAGGATGGGCGCGGCGTCGCTGGGGGTGCCCAGCAGACGCTTGTGGCGTGCCTGCAGGGCGCGGTGGCACAGAGCCAGCCGCTCGTCAAAAATTTTCCAGAACTTCTCAAAGTTGCCCTTGGAGCTCAGGGCGACGTCCACCAGATTGATGGTGACCACACCCTGATTGAAGCGGCCGTAGTATTTGGGCTTGCCGGTCTCGGGGTCCACATAGGGGGTCAGGAAGCTGCGGCAGCCCATGCAGGTGTAGCAGTGGCCCTCGCCGTTTTTGTCCACCTTCAGTTCCAGCATCTTCTTTTCAGAGATGTAGTCGGGCACCATGCGTTTGGCGGTGCACTTGGCGGCCAGCTCGGTCAGGTAGTAATACGGGGTGCCGGGACGGATGTTGTCCTCCTCCAGCACATAGATCAGCTTGGGGAAGGCGGGGGTGATCCACACACCGGCCTCGTTCTTCACGCCCTGATAGCGCTGACGGATGGTCTCCTCAATAATGATGGCAAGGTCGGCCTTCTCCTGCGCGTTGCGGGCCTCGCCCAGGTACATGAACACGGTGATGAACGGCGCCTGGCCGTTGGTGGTCATCAGGGTGACCACCTGATACTGGATGGTCTGCACGCCGCGGTTGATCTCGCTGCGCAGGCGGCGCTCCACGATCTCTTTCTTGCGCTCGGCGGAGACGTTCAGGCCTTCCATCTCCAGCTCCACCTCGGCGGCGATCTTCTTGCGGGAGACATCCACGAAGGGGGCCAGGTGGGTCAGGCTGATGCTCTGGCCGCCGTACTGGTTGGACGCCACCTGCGCGATGATCTGGGTGGCAATGTTGCAGGCGGTGGAAAAGCTGTGGGGCTTTTCAATATAGGTGCCAGAGATCACGGTGCCGTTCTGCAGCATGTCCTCCAGGTTCACCAGGTCGCAGTTGTGCATGTGCTGGGCAAAGTAGTCGGAATCGTGGAAGTGGATCAGGCCTTCCTGATGGGCCTTCACGATCTCCGGGTCCAGCAGCAGGCGGGCAGTCAGGTCCTTGGAGATCTCGCCGGCCATGTAGTCGCGCTGCACGCTGTTCACGGTGGGGTTCTTGTTGGCGTTCTCCTGCTTGACTTCCTCGTTCTGGCACTCGATCAGGCTCAGGATGCGCTCGTCCGTGGTGTTGGTCTGGCGCTTCAGGCTCTGGACATAACGATAGGTGATATAGTGGCGGGCAACATCATGGGCCTTGATGTCCATGAGCTGGTTCTCCACCATATCCTGCACTTCTTCCACGCTGACGGCGCGGTTCAGCGCCTGGCACTGGTCGGTGACATCTGCTGCGATCTGGGTGATCTGGTCTTTGGTCAGACGGCTCTGGCCGCCCACCGAATCGCTGGCTTTGGTGACAGCGGTGATGATCTTGGTAATATCAAAGGGAACCTCTGCGCCGTTGCGTTTGATGATCTTCATAAGCTCTCCTCCAACTGACAGTGTGAACGGGCACCTCTTACAATAAGAGATACCCGTTTGCGCACACGATATCCAACAAACTGAATGTAGCTCTATTCTATCACTATCTAGTGGCAAGTCAAGAAAAATACCACTACATTTTGCGTTTTGGAGCTTTGCCCAAAATTCATGGACAATTTTCAGGATAAAATCTGAGCAAAGACCTCTTGACAAGGAACATGCATTTCCGCGGTGTAATATCGCAAAATATTATACGGCGAAAGCCTTATATTACATTATATAAGGGAAAATGCATCGGTCGGAATGGCACGGAGAGGCAGACGGTTTTGAGCCGGGCCCCGGCCCGCCGCGCCTGCGGCAGCAGGGGCGGCGCATTTCCCCCTTATGGCAGGCAGCTGTTTTGCGGTGTATGCAAAAAACTTGGAAAAAAGTTGTCAAAAAGTGTTGACATGCGGGCGGGGGTGTGGTATTATACTTGAGCGCCAAGCGCTGAGCGAAAAGAACGACTTCTTCAAGTTCAGCACGAAGCCCTTGAAAAGAACCAATGAACGTTCAAATGTTCCGGTTTGTTCCGAGAAACTCTTGAACGATTCAAGTTCAGAAAGTTCAAAAGCTTCGAAAAAAGACTTGACAAAAAACCACTTCGGTGGTAAAATAAACAGGTCGTCAGCCGAACGGCTGAGGCGCACAGGACCTTGAAAATTGAACAATATCGAAAAACTTGTAAGGAACCTTTTAAGTGTTTGGAAAAACACTAAAAACAATTCCAAAAGTAATTCACACAGGACGCAAGCGATTGCGTGCTGAGCGAACAAGATTTAACACTTTTAAGTGATAAATATCATTTATAAAGAGTTTGATCCTGGCTCAGGACGAACGCTGGCGGCGCGCCTAACACATGCAAGTCGAACGAGCGAGAGAGAGCTTGCTTTCTCGAGCGAGTGGCGAACGGGTGAGTAACGCGTGAGGAACCTGCCTCAAAGAGGGGGACAACAGTTGGAAACGACTGCTAATACCGCATAAGCCCACGGGTCGGCATCGACCAGAGGGAAAAGGAGCAATCCGCTTTGAGATGGCCTCGCGTCCGATTAGCTAGTTGGTGAGGTAACGGCCCACCAAGGCGACGATCGGTAGCCGGACTGAGAGGTTGAACGGCCACATTGGGACTGAGACACGGCCCAGACTCCTACGGGAGGCAGCAGTGGGGAATATTGCACAATGGGGGAAACCCTGATGCAGCGACGCCGCGTGGAGGAAGAAGGTCTTCGGATTGTAAACTCCTGTTGTTGAGGAAGATAATGACGGTACTCAACAAGGAAGTGACGGCTAACTACGTGCCAGCAGCCGCGGTAAAACGTAGGTCACAAGCGTTGTCCGGAATTACTGGGTGTAAAGGGAGCGCAGGCGGGAAGACAAGTTGGAAGTGAAATCCATGGGCTCAACCCATGAACTGCTTTCAAAACTGTTTTTCTTGAGTAGTGCAGAGGTAGGCGGAATTCCCGGTGTAGCGGTGGAATGCGTAGATATCGGGAGGAACACCAGTGGCGAAGGCGGCCTACTGGGCACCAACTGACGCTGAGGCTCGAAAGTGTGGGTAGCAAACAGGATTAGATACCCTGGTAGTCCACACCGTAAACGATGATTACTAGGTGTTGGAGGATTGACCCCTTCAGTGCCGCAGTTAACACAATAAGTAATCCACCTGGGGAGTACGACCGCAAGGTTGAAACTCAAAGGAATTGACGGGGGCCCGCACAAGCAGTGGAGTATGTGGTTTAATTCGA
>ENA-UOJO01002344-UOJO01002344.1-human-gut-metagenome-genome-assembly--contig:-P57-NODE-2344-length-20362-cov-10.111883_pt1 | contig 20362 bp, 17 predicted proteins | sample MGYA00242351_ERZ723898 | MGnify/ENA metagenome assembly ERZ723898 | reverse complement strand
ATGTTACCTTTCCTTAAGTATATATCAAAAAGAGCTGATTTAACAGTCTTTTGTGGCCTGAAAATAGTGAAAAAATAAGTTATTAAATTTTAAAACTGATTGGTAATGCGGGCGATATGCCCAGGCATATGAAACATTTTGAACATGTAATCGTTGGACTACATAAATAAATGCTATGTGCGCATTATAGCATTTGCATGTCGTTATGTCGATACAATTTTAAAAAAATTTTGAGAGAATGAACTGTAACAACAACTTTACTTTTGGTATGTATCATGCTATTCTCCATGTAATAGGAGGAAATGAATATGGATAGTATATTTCATAGAGTAAGCATTCGAAAATATGAGGCAAAAGAAGTGGAGCAGGAGAAAATTGAACGGATGTTAAAAGCAGCTATGGCGGCTCCGTCTGCATGTAATCAGCAACCCTGGGAGTTTTATGTGGTGACGGATAAGAAGGTGATTGCGCAGTTGTCAGATGCATCTCCATATGCGCATTGTGCGAAAGAAGCACCTGTGGTATTTGTTCCATGCTATCGTTCGGAAGGCATTGCACCGGAGTATTTTAATATTGATATGAGTGCGGCAGTTGAAAACCTTCTTTTAGAAGCAGATACTTTGGGACTGGGGGCAGTTTGGATGGGTATTTCACCAGATGCCGGAAGAATGGATGCGGTACGCAAGGTGTTGAATATTCCGGCTGACTTGCATGCATTTGCGATTATTCCATGTGGATATCCGGCAGAGAGTAGAGCACAGGAAAATCGTTATGATGTTAGCAGAATACATTATATCAGGTAAAGAAAAATGTAATAAATATAAAAATGATGCCACTCACTGAAGTTGATGGGTGGCATCATTTTTTATGCTTCCACAAGCATGGATTTTATCGCTTCGTTGTATTCTTCTTCAGAATAGTCCTGAAGGATTTTTTCTTTTGACACATCATATTTAATCATATTACGAATTGCATCAATACGTTCTTCCTCACGTAATCGTTCGGATTCAAGTTGTAAAATTTTACCACCCATAATGTCACCTAACCTTTCTCTTACATTTTCGTTGTCTTTTGGAATGATATAATCCGCAATTTCTTCGATAAGTGTAATCATATCAATATAAAGAGTCGACTTCTTATCATCCGTACATTGTTCTAATGCAGAACTGATTTTTTGATAGTCTGTCAATAATTGCTCCAGCTTTTTCGTGTTACTACCTGAATTTTTCAGGAAGCTTTCATACCGTAGAATATGATATGGAAGTAGTATCAAAAGTCTTTTTTCGAAGATCGAATCCACGGTATAGTTTTGTGCTCGTAGGATCGGAACACGGTAGACAATCTGTTGTCCGTCTGCAAATTTTACGATTGCCTCGTGGTAATCAGGAAGACTACGCTTTCGGTGATTTCGAATATACAGTACGCACGATTGTGGAAATTCGATTTCAAAAGTTTCATTGTTTTTCTGTGCAAGTTCCAGTGCAATGGAAAAATCGTATTCAAACATTCGGATTATCATTCGTCCATCGAGGGAAGACTGGCATTCAAGATGATACGTGTGGCCTTCAATCTGTAGAATAGAATCGGTGATAATCTTTCCAAGCTTTTCATAGTGTTCATTCCGCAACTGCTGAAAGTGGATATCTTCGGAATAATTCGTCTGAAACACTTCGTTGATCAGCGGAATGAGAAGTGATGGCATCTTCTGGGCGATGGTCCGAAAGACATCGTCGAAAATAGTGCCATGGACTTCTTTGGTTGTTTCTGTAGTTACATCTTTGGTTTTTCCCATGTAGTATATGTTACCTTTCCTTAAGTATATATCAAAAAGAGCTGATTTAACAGTCTTTTGTGACCTGAAAATAGTTCAAAAGTAAAGTTATTAAATTTTAAAACTGATTGGTAATGCGGGCGATATGCCCGAGTATATGAAATATTTATGAGGATATAATAAGACTATATGTATAAATACCTTGTGTGCATTATAGCATTTATATGTAGTTATGTCGATAAGTTTTAAAGAATTTTGAAATGTTTTGAGAGAACGATAGGAAGATTTTCTGTAGATGTTTATTCGGAACTGTTTGTCCGGGCTGATGGGGCTGTGTTTGCTTTACTTTTTACAGGGAACATGCTATTCTCCATGTGATGAAACATAAATGACGGGCAAAATACCTTTAGACCGTCATATTATGATATGCCAGCAGCCTTGGGAATTCTATGTGGTAACGGATAAGAATGTAATCGCACAATTGTCGGAGGCATCGCCTTATGCGCATTGTGCAAAGGAGGCACCGGTGGTATTTGTTTCATGCTATCGCTCGGAAGGCCTGCATGCTTTTGCACTTGTACCGTGTGGGTATCCGGCAGAAGAAAGACCGCAGGAAAACCGCTATGATGTAAGCAGAGTGCATTATATCGCATAGTTTGGATATATACAGAAAAATAGTACGCAATAGTCCAGTTTTTTCGCTCCTTTTGGACATATACGAAAAAAAGATTAATAATGTCCAGATTTTACGTATGATTTGGATATATAGGAAAAAATGATTCGGAAATATCCAATTTATCTGTTTTTATTGGATATTTCAAAAGAGATATTTGTGATATGTCCAAAAATGAGAAAAAGCATGGACATAATAAGATTTTTTTCTGCATATGTCCATTTATCGGCAGAAAGCTGGATGTATGGGCTGTTTTTTCTGCATATATTCTGCTATGATACGAAAAGCTTGTCGATAAATAATTCTTCCTATTGTTGTTAAATTTTGTTATAATAAAATAAGCTATAGGTAAAAATATAGAAATAGGGGGCAGGCATGAATTACGGAAAAACATCCTTAAAACGTCGTGCGCGTCAGATAGATCGTAAGTCGGTAAAGGTACGCAGAAAAATCGGAGTAGTATTCGGCAAGATACTTCTAATATGTGTATTGGTTCTTGGTGTTGTTGGTGTCAGCACGGTAGTGGGGGCGGTAAAGGGAATCCTTGCATCCGCACCGGACATAGCAGCGGTAGATGTCATACCAACCGGATTTTCGACGACGGTACTTGCCAGTGACGGAAGCAAGATTGCAACACTGGTGGCCGAAGGCTCGAATCGCCGTTCAGTAACGCTTGATGAAATTCCAAAGGATTTGCAGCACGCAGTTGTTGCGATAGAGGACGAGCGTTTTTATGAGCATAACGGAATTGATTTGAAGGGAATCGCCCGCGCGCTTGTGGCGGATTTGAAATCCATGGATTTTACACAGGGAGCCAGTACCATCACGCAGCAGCTGGTCAAGAACAATGTGTTATCCGAGCAGTGGGAAAGCGAAAATACCGGAGATATCTCCAAAATTGAAAAAATGGAGCGGCAGGTGCAGCGAAAAATACAGGAAATGTATATCGCTGTGGAATTGGAGAAGAAAGTCGATGATAAGGACTGGATTCTTGAAAACTATCTCAATTCCATTAACCTAGGAAATAATACGTTAGGTGTTCAGGCAGCTGCAGAGCGTTACTTTGGCAAAGATGTGTCGGATCTTACGTTGTCGGAGTGTGCAGTTATTGCCGGAATTACGAAAAATCCGTCCGGATATAATCCGATTCTCTACCCGGAACAAAATGCGAAGCGCCGCAAGATGGTTTTAGATGCGATGCTAAAGCAGGGATACATCACACAGAAGCAGTATGATGAGGCTATGGCGGATGATGTTTATGACCGCATCTCGGAGCATAACAGTGGATTCGAGACTTCCATGAACAGTTATTTTGTCGATTCGGTGATCGATGATGTGTTCAATGATCTGGTAAAGGTAAAGGGCTATTCTGAAAGTGATGCGTATAAAGCAATCTATCAGGGAGGATTGACAATCAAATCCACGCAGAATCTGGACATCCAGAAAATCTGTGATGAGGAGGTTGCAAACGCAAGCAACTATGAAGTGGGAACAAAATATTCCTTTATCCTTTCTTTTCAGGTAAAGAAGGCGGATGGAAGCTTTCAAACATACACGAACCAGACAATGCTTTCTTATTATAAAGCGAAGAATAAGAACCAGGATTATTCCATCAATTACAGCTCAGAGGAAGCCTGTCGGGATGCAATTGCAGAGTATGAAAAGGATGTCCTTGAAAAAGGGGACAAGCTGGTAGATAATTCCGAATATATTTTTATCACAGCACAGCCACAGGTGGCCATGACCATCATGGATCAGAGTACCGGAGAGGTACAGGCGATTGTCGGTGGACGCGGTGATAAAGCAGGAAACCGAACCTGGAACCGTGCCACAAAGACGACGCGCCAGCCGGGCTCGACATTCAAGATTATCGCATGTTATGCACCGGCTTTGGATGCAGGCGGAATGACATTGGCATCCGTGGAGGATGATGCGCCATTTACGGTAGGAACCAAGACATACAATAATTACGATCACACATATAAGGGATTTACCAATCTTCGTACAGCAATCACGCGTTCCATGAACATTGTTACTGTAAAAACATTGCAGGACATTGGTGTGGATCTCGGATATCAGTATGCGGAAGATTTTGGATTTACGACTTTGGATGAAAACGACAAGAATCTTGGCATTTCGCTGGGGGGGCTGACAAAAGGCGTCACCAATCTGGAATTGACAAGCGCTTATGCAGCAATCGCCAATCAGGGAGAATATATTGCACCGAGCTTTTACACACAGGTGCTCGATCATGACGGAAATATAATTTTGGATAATACCAAGACAAAGGAACGCCGCCGTGTTGTAAAAGAAGAGACGGCATGGCTTCTTACAGATGCGATGAAAGATGTTATGACAGCCGGAACCGGAACCCGCGCCTATTTTGGAAATGGGATGGCGCAGGCCGGAAAATCCGGTACGACAACCAGCAATCGTGATGCACTGTTTGCCGGATATACACCGTATTATACCTGTGTGGTATGGGGCGGTTATGATGACAACTCCAAGCAGATGGGTGGAGCAGGAACTTCTTATCCAAAGAATTTGTGGCGTTCGGTTATGAAACGTGTGCATGAAAATCTTGAGAGCAAGGATTTTGAAAAGCCAAAAGGAATTACGCAGGCTACTGTATGTTCAAAATCCGGACTTCTTCCGAAAGATGGCGTTTGTGAAAATGATCCGAGAGGATCTTTGAAATATACCGAGTATTTTGCATCAGGTACCGCACCGAAAGAAGAATGTGATCATCATGAAGCACTCTCTATCTGTAAAGTATCCGGAGAAATCGCAGGACCGTATTGTCCGGAAAGCGATATTCAGACAAAGGTGTTTATCGTAGGAGCTGCGCAAGGATCGGCAGATTATCCGTATTGTGCAAGTGAGGCATTTATGCACAAGACCTGTTCGGTTCATGATGAAAATTACACACCGGGTGAGGAAGAACCGGAGAATCCTTCGGACGAAAATCCGACAGATGGTGAAAATGAGGATGAACAGACACCGGAAGAGGGGCAGGATGCTCCGGCCGATGAACCAGAAGAGCTGGATCCGTCGCTCGCTGCATTGGGCATCTGGAGATGGATACTGGCATTCCACCGATGAATACTACAAGGAGAACAATAAGATATGGAAACAACAGCCAATGGATACCGCGTTGTCTATGAAGGCGGAGAAGGTGAAATCGTAGAAAAAAAATCACGCTTTATCGCAACGGTACGACCGATAGAAACGGAAGAAGAAGCGGTAGCTTTTGTCAATGAGATGAAAAAGAAATATTGGGATGCAAGACACAATTGTTCGGCATTTGTAATCGGAAGCAGACAGGAAGTTACCCGTTGCTCCGATGACGGAGAACCGGCGCAGACTGCGGGGCGTCCGATGTTGGATGTATTGCTTCGGGAGGGCATTACCAATGTAGCTGTTGTAGTGACCAGATATTTTGGTGGAGTACTGCTTGGCACAGGAGGACTGGTACGGGCGTATCAGTCTGCTACCCAGGCAGGCCTTGCGGCCAGCAAAATAATTGAGAAGTGTCTGGGAAAGAAATTGATCATTCATACGGATTATAATGGACTTGGAAAGTTACAGTATCTGTTCGGACAGCAGAAGACAGCTATTCTGGATACGGAGTATGCTGCGGATGTGGTTTTGACCATTCTTGTTCCTATGGAGCAGAAAGACTTCTTATATAAAGAAATCACAGAACAGACCAATGGAACCGCACAAATGGAGTGGGGGGAAGATGCAGTATATGCGTTAATTGACAAAACTGTTCAAATTTTTTAAAAAATTTAAAAATAAGTGTTGACACAAGGTACCTATGTATGTATAATAGCTATTGTTGAAACAACACATTGGCCCATCGCCAAATGGTAAGGCAACGGACTCTGACTCCGTCATTTCAAGGTTCGAATCCTTGTGGGCCAGCTTTTAAGAACTTCGTTGGAAGTTCTTTTTTTTTACAATCATGCAGGGAGGGCACAAATGTATAGTTTTGACAGCAGAATTCGTTATAGTGAAGTGGATTCCAAAGGAACACTGAATTGGCTTGCACTGATGGATTATTTTCAGGATTGCAGTGTGTTTCATTCGGAAAGTCTGCACATTGGAGTAGATTATCTGGCGGATCATCATCTGGCGTGGGTACTTTCATCCTGGCAGATCTGTCTGAACCGCATGCCGAAGCTTGCAGATATGGTAACGACACAGACCTGGGCATATGGAATGAAGAGCTTTTATGGAATGCGTAATTTTGTGATGAACGACGCAAATGGGGAACGACTGGCATATGCAAATTCCATCTGGGTTCTGATGGATACACAAAAAGGACGCCCGACAAAAGTGCCGCAGGAGATGGTGGACTTGTATGGACTGGAGCCGCAGCTTCTGATGGATTGCAGTACACGCAAGATTGAAGTGCCGGAAGAGTATGAAGAAAAGGAGCCGTTTGTTGTTCCTCCTTATTTTATAGATACGAATCACCATATGAACAACAGCCGTTATGTGCAGGTGGCGCTTTCGTATCTTCCGGAAGATTTCACGTTTGAAGAAATCCGGGTGGAGTATAAGAAAGAGGCGGTCGTAAAAGATATTATGATTCCGCGCGTGAGCCGGATGCAGGACAAAACAATTGTTACCCTGTGCGGAGAAAACGGACGTGCATATGCTGTGATTGCGTTTTTACATAATCGTTGATAGAATAAAAACAGAAATTTTGAATTATTACAATCAGTAAAAAATCAGAGAACGGAGTAGAGAATGAAATTAGGAGAATATCAGGAATTATACTATGTGAAAAAAGTGGATTTCGGCGTATATCTTGCGGAAAATCTGACAAGTGAGACACATGTGCTTTTGCCGGCAAAACAGGTACCGGAAGATGCAAAAGCCGGAGATAAGATTCGTGTGTTTTTGTATAAGGATTCCAAAGACCGTCTGATTGCAACTACGAATACACCAAAACTCACACTTGGGGGTTATGCACCTCTTGTTGTCAAAGAAGTGGGCAAAATCGGAGCGTTTCTTGACTGGGGACTGGAAAAGGATCTGTTTCTTCCATATAAAGAGATGACCAGTCATGTGGAAGCGGGAGATGAAGTGCTTGTTACATTATATATTGATAAAAGTACCCGGCTTTGTGCAAGCATGAAGGGACTGTATGATCTGCTTTCCAAGGACTCTCCATATAAAAAGGATGAGACTGTTACAGGACGTGTATATGAATTTTCCGACAATTTTGGAACGTTCGTGGCAGTAGATGATCAGTATTCCGCGCGTATTCCAGTTTCGGAGGATCACAGTTTTCTGAAAGTGGGAGATGTGATCGAGGCAAAGATCACCGCAGTCAAGCCCGACGGAAAGCTTGACCTTACACTTCGGGAAAAGGCATATATTCAGATGGATGCTGATGCGCAGAAGATCTTAGAACTTTTAGATTCCTATGCGGGAGTACTTCCTTTTTCAGAGAAGGCAAGCCCGGAAGTAATCAAACGTGAGACAGGATTGAGTAAGGCTGCATTCAAACGTGCAATTGGTCGTTTGTATAAAGAAAGAAAAATTACATTAGATGGTGGAAAAATCCGGAAAAATTAAGTATAATGACGGCATAAGCCTATGATAGGGCAAATTTAAATGGACGGATGTCCTTATGAATCAGGAGGAAAACAAAATGAAGAATGTAATCAGTACAGATAAGGCTCCGGCTGCAATCGGACCATATTCACAGGCAATTGAGGTAAATGGAATGGTATATACTTCCGGAATCATCCCGGTAGTTCCATCTACAGGAGAAATCCCTGAGGGATCTGTGGCACAGGCAAAGCAGGCGTTTGAAAACTTGTCAAATCTGTTAGAGGCAGCAGGAACAAGCATGGATAAAGTTGTTAAGACAACCGTATTTATTAAAGAAATGAACGACTTCGGTGCAATCAATGAAGTGTATGCTGAGTTTTTCCCGGCACCATTTCCATCCAGAAGCTGTGTAGAAGTAGCAAGACTTCCGAAGGATGTTATGCTTGAGATCGAAGCGATTGCAACGAAATAAAAATGATATGATGGTCAAAAGGTCTTTTGACCCTTTAATCATAAAAATACGTAACAAAAAAGTGTGCAAATCTGCACACTTTTTTGTTGTTTGTAATACTTTTGAAACAAATACGGATTTTTAAACAGAAATGTCAATATTTCCGCCTAAGTTTGGGTATACGGAATTTTCCATCATCCTGGTAATTCCGTCACTCATTGTGGCATTCATGTCCAATGCATTGTCCAACATCTTCATGCTTACAGACTGCGTAAGGGAAGAAGTATCGGAAAATTGCAGGGCACTGAGTGCAGAACTGACATTTGCGATATCCATTGGTAATACCTCCTGCAATCATTTTGTATTTCTTAATATTATTTCATAAAAAATTAAAAAAATCAAGGAAAAATGGTCCTATGGTACTAGGCGCGGACTTGACACATACAGGGGGCTTTGCTATAATAGCACCGTAACATTTGTAATAAATTCGTAACAAACGATAGTTCGTTAAAAGAAACTTACAAATTGGAGGAGAAAATGAAACGTAAAACGTTAACAAAATTGACAGCATGTGGTTTAGTTGGGGCGCTGACCGTTGGCAATTTTACCATTGGGGTTGATGCAGCACCTACTGCAGGCATTACTAGTTATACTACAAACATTGTGACATCGTCGGTATTACCGACTGCAGGTATCTCACTTGCCATGAGCGAGTGTGCAGCAACTGTTGAAGATGAAGCTGTTGTTGCAAGCGCACAACCAGAAGTAAAGGAAAATGAGGCACCGGTTGTAGCATCTGAGTATGCAGATATTGCTGTATCGACAGCTGATAATTTTGTATATATTCGAAAGAAAGCATCTGCAGAGAGTAAAACTCTTGGAAAGTTATATGCAAATAATGTTGGAACAGTCCTTTCTAAGAAGGGCGACTGGTACAAGATCAAATCCGGATCTGTTACCGGATATGTAAGCAGTGATTATGTAAAAGTCGGTGATGAGAAGCTGGCAAAGAAAGCTGGCCGCAGAGTGGCACTCGTCAAGACGGAGACATTAAAGGTTCGTACGAAGGCTTCTAAGAAAGCTGAAGTCATCGGTCTTGTTCCGGGAGGAGACGATCTTACCGTTGTAGATGAGTCACTCGACGGATGGGTTGGAGTTTCCACAGAAGATGGAGACGGATATGTATCTTCTGATTATGTGTCTTTATCAACAGAGTACACACATGCAGAGTCGAACGCAGAAGAAAAAGCAAGATTGAAGAAAGAAGAAGAGGAACGTAAGGCAGCAGATGCCGCCGCAGCAGCAAGCGAGCAGGAGAATGCAACAAATAGTTCTTCCAACAGCTCATCAAGCAGTAGTTCTTCATCTAGTTCATCATCAAGCAATAGTTCTTCAGATCGTTCATACTCTGCACCAAGCGGATCAAATGGTTCGGCAGTTGCAAACTATGCTTGCCAGTTTGTTGGAAACCCATATGTGTATGGTGGTACAAGCTTAACTAATGGAACAGATTGTTCCGGATTTGTTATGTCGGTATATGCGAAGTTTGGCGTAAGCCTTCCACACAGCTCAAGTGCTTTGAGAAGTGTAGGATATGGTGTAAGTACTTCCGAGATGCAGCCGGGTGACATTGTATGTTACAGCGGACACGTGGCAATCTACATTGGAAATAACACAATTGTACATGCTAGTAACGCAAGAGATGGTATCAAACTTACCTCTCCGGCAAACTACAGAACAATTCTTGCTGTAAGAAGAATTTTCTAAAATGAATAAGAAATGATTATGAGGCTGTAGCACATCGCTATAGCCTCTTTAATTTTCTATAAAGATATAGGCCAATCCATTGACACGAAAGATAGAAAGAAGGTACTATAAAAAATACAGGAAATATAAGGTATAAAAGGATTTTTGAAAAATACGGAGGAATGTATCATTGAAGATAAAGAATGTGAAATGGATAGGAGCAGGAATATTTGCGGCCTCTTTGCTGGCATTTGCAGTACAGCCACAACCGGTGAAGGCCGAGGAACAGCTCGATGGCGTTATGGGGCAGAGTATAGAGGATGAGACAGACGTTGTTTCTGCACAGAACGAACTAAACCAGCAGATCTTGAAAAATGCCACATCACAACTGACGTTAGATCATATGCCGATGCTGGGAGCCTCTACCTATACGCAGGCTTTTTTGAACGCTTCATTCACATCGGTCAGCGATTATACGAACGGAACATATTATCATAAGTCGGATTTGGAAGATTGTGAGTTATTTAATGGAATTGATGTGTCGTGGTGGCAGGCAAGAGGAAAAAAGACTACGTTGGTTGACTGGTCTGCTGCACATGATGCGGGAATTGATTTCGCGTTTGTGAGAGTTGCTTCTCGCGATACTTCGGATGGTTCAATCTATACAGATACAAGTGCAGATTCACATATTCAGACGGCAATCGCTAATGATGTGAATGTCGGACTCTACATTTTCTCACAGGCTGTAACAAATGATGAAGCAGTCGAGGAAGCGGAATATGTTCTTGATCTGGTGGATCAGTATAATTGGGATGTGACCATGCCAATCGTTATGGATCGGGAAGCAGGAAGAACCAGTAAAAAACTGAAAGCGGGAACACTTTCAAAAGCAAAAGAGACTGCGGTGTGTCAGGCTTTTGCGGATACAATCACAGATGCCGGATATGAAGCCTGTGTTTATGCATCTTATTCCTGGATCCGGAATTATATTAATACGGATGAACTTAGTGATTGTGGTTTATGGATTGCGAGATATAATAATACAACAACCAGTAATTCAAAATCAGGGACACCTTATGCGGATGTAGCATTTGATTATGATTTCTGGCAATATTCGTCCAGTGGGAAAGTGGATGGGTATGCAAAGAATCTGGATGTGGATTACTGGTATAAGGACATGAGTGACAAAACGACTGGCTTGCGGATGGAATCCAATACGGCAAATTCGATTACTCTCAGCTGGGATGATACAAGCGATGTACAAAAGTATCGCGTATATCGTTACGATAGTGAAAGCGGATCTTACAAATATATTAAATCGGTTACGGGGACAAGTTACACGGATTCGAATCTTACAGCTGGACAGACATATCAATATAAGGTAAGAGGACAGTGGACACTTGGAGGAACCAATTATTACAGTGGTTATTCTAATGTTCTTTCGGCAGTAACTCTTCCGGAACAGGTAAAGAACGTGATTGCAAAAGCAGGAAAGGATCAGGTGGTTCTGCAGTGGGATGCACTCGACGGAGTAGATGGCTATCGTATTTTTCAATATGACGAGGACACACAGCAGTATGTGAAAATCGCAGATGTAAAGAACGACACAACGGATTATACGGTGGAAGGTTTGGCAGCAAACACGGAATACAAATATAAAATTCGTGCCTATAAGCAGGTAAATGCAGTTGATTACTGGGGCGAATATTCAGAGGAAGTGAGTGCAAAAACACAGGCAAAGACATTGGAAAAAGTTCAGGGACTCATTGTGGAAACGATTTCTGCAACATCACTTGAACTGAGCTGGGATCCGGTAGAAGGCGCTGACGGATATTGCATTTATCGTCTGAATGCTTCGACAGGAAAATATGAAAAGATTAAGACAGTAAAGGGAGAGGATACGGTTCAATATAAGAATGGAAGCCTTTCAAGTGCTGTAAAATATACATATAAAGTGCGCGCATATGCAAACAGCAATGGAACGAATGTATATGGTGCGTACTCTGCAACAAAGAGCGCAGAGACGAAACCTGCGCAGGTAAAAGGATTAAAGCTTACAACAAAAAGTTCTTCGATTACGTTGAAGTGGAAAAAACAAAGCAATGTGACTGGATATCAGATTTACCGTTATAATGCATCAACGGGGAAATATGAAAAAATAAAGACCATGAAAGGTGCATCAACGGTAACATATACAAATAAAGGCCGGAAGAAGGGAACCACATACAAATATAAAGTTCGCGCATATAAGACAAGCGGAACGAAGAATACATATGGAAGCTTTTCAGCAGTAACGAAGATAAAAGTAAAATAGAAATGGAGATACAAAGGAGTTTATGAAGAAGTTCAAAAGAAGAATTGTGGCAGTTGCACTTATTGTTGGAATGTTGTTGTCACTGAATCAGACAACTGTTTATGCAAAAACAAATGCATATGAGAAACCAATTGTAATTGTTTTAGACCCGGGACATGGGGGACGTGACAGTGGTGCGACACGTCACTGGTATCGTGAAAAAACGTTGAATCTTGCAATTGCTAAGGCGTGTAAAGAAGAACTAGAAAAGTATTCCGGCGTGAAAGTATATCTGACACGTTCGAATGATTTTTTTGTATCCCTGGGAGGAAGAGTGCAGTTCGCAAAAAACAGAAATGCAGATCTGTTTGTTGCACTGCATAACAATTCTTCGATAAATGGCAGAACAAATGGCGCAAGTGTTTATTATCCAAACATGAGTTACCGGTCTCAGGTCGGAAAAGACGGAAAGGATGCAGCATCTTATATTCAAAGAGAACTGGTTGCGTTGGGAATAAAAAATAATGGAATACATATACGCAATACGGAAAATGGAGGTAAATATCCAAACAAAAGTAAAAGCGATTATTATAGTGTCATTCGCCAGAGTAAAATGTGCGGATTTCCGGGACTGATCGTGGAACATGCATTTGTGAGTAATTTGTCTGATTGTTCTAAATTTTTCAGTTCGGCGGATAAGCTGAAAAAGCTTGGAAAAGCTGATGCAAAAGGAATTGCAAAATATTATGGTCTTGTTGAAAAAGATACACCGGTGCTGACAAGTGCACAAGCCGATGAGGATGGTAATGTACAACTTCAATGGGATGTTATGGATGAAATGGATGGATATCGTATATATCGTAGAGCGCAGGGAGTTTCTTCTTACACAAAGATTGCAACAATAAAGGATGAATCGGAAACCGACTACGTGGATGAAACAACGAAAAAAGGTACTACCTATTATTATATGATCGCAGGTTACCATAATGGACGAAAGAAAGTAACCTACACAGATACATCCAACATAGTAAAAGTTGCTGCATTGGAAACTTTATATACACCACAAAATCTGAAGGTGACTGCGGAACAGGGAGTTGTTCAGATTACATGGGAAGCTACGGAACACACAGATGGCTATATTATTGAACGGAAAACTGCAAATGATGCAGATTATCAGACAATAGCGAAGGTATCAGGAGCTGGTACTACAAGTTATACACAGGAAAATGATGTTGCAACCGCAGATTATCGCATTTGCTCTTACAGAAAATATGGAAAGAAAATATATCAAAGTGAATTTTCAGAAGTTGTTTCTTATCAGCAGCAGTAAAAGGTTGTATTAAAAAAGTTTGCCAACAGATAAAACGTAAAAAGCAAAATGCACAAAAAATAGGCCAAGAACATATGTTTCTGGGGAATGTGGGGAAAACATGTGGAAAAGTTATCCACAATATTTCCTCGAAAAATGCCATAAAATGAAGTTATACACGGAGTTATACACGTTATCCACATTTTGGGCCCTATTTCTTTGTGCTTTTTTTGTTGAAAAATAAACAGCTGTTTTGTATACATATCATAAAATTTGACGGATTTTGTCAAAGAACCGAAAAACTATTGACTTTCTTAATGTAGAATAATGGATAAAAATGGATGAAATTGTCGCACAAAATCGGGTAATAGGAAAAATTATGCGAGTTGCCAAATCTATACAAGTTTGATATACTATGAAAGCTATGATTAAAACAATTGATTTTGCGGGAATTGTGTTGGACAATTATTCTGTTCGTGAGACCATCATGAATGTGGAAAAGAATATGTCCGATCAAGGTTTTCATACAATTGAGGAAGTGAATATGGATACACTGATGCAGGCAGAGACCGATGAAGTTATCAAAGAGGCTTTGCAGATAGTAGAACATACCGTGATTGCGGAGGCTGGAATTTTGGATGCTGTGGGGGCAGGGTCATACCAGCGACGTCATGAGATCGAACATCATGATTTTTTTTATGAACTGATGAAGCGGATTGAGCGCAATCATAAGACAATGTTTGTCATTGGTGATTCGATGGAGCGGGTAGAACAGATGTGTGAGCTGATTTCGGATCGTTATCCGAAATGCGAGATCGTGGGGATGGAAGCATTGGATGAATGTACAGGTGCGACAGACGCGGTTGTCAATGAGATGAATGCGGTGGCACCTGATGTCATTCTTAGCATTATTCCAAGTCCGCAACAGGAGCATTTTCTCATGGAGAATCGGGAAAAAATATCTGCAGAGTTGTGGTATGGAATTGGAAAAATCGAGCTTGGGAAGGCGAGAAGCCGTCTGGCTTTAAAAATTCGTAAGCTTGTTTGCACCCATAAACTTGAAAAACAGTTGATTCGACACAATGACGAACAGGAAACAAAACAGAATGAAAATGAGTGATTTATGCTATTTGGTCAATATTTATAGTACAAAATAACTAAGTTACGAAATGATAAAAAGAGGAAATGCATGAAAAATGTACATTTCCCCTTTATTTTTTTGTCGATATGCATTAAAATAATATGAGATGTTTATGCAAAAAGCAAACTTTGGGGGAGAAGGAGAGAAAAACTATGATTTCCAATCAAATACTTCAAAACACAATTGATGGGTTAAAAGGTATAACACGAACCGACCTCTGCGTAATCGATGTGGAGGGAAAAATCCTTGCTGCAACATTTCCGGATGCGGAGCAGTTTATTACACCAGCACAGGCATTTGTAGGATCCCCGGCAGATAGTCAGGTGGTTAACGGATGTCAGTTTTTCAAGGTGTTTGACGATCACCAGTTAGAGTATATTCTCCTCGCTTGTGGGGACAGTGAGGATGTATACATGATTGGTAAGATTGCAAGTTTTCAGATTCAGAATCTTCTTGTTGCGTACAAAGAACGCTTTGACAAGGATAATTTTATTAAAAATCTGATTTTGGATAATTTGCTTTTGGTAGATATCTACAATCGTGCAAAGAAGCTCCATATTGAAACCGAGGTGCGCAGGGTTGTTTTCCTGGTGGAAACCAATCGGGAGAAGGATGGTAATGAATTGGAGAAGATTCGTGGTCTCTTCGGCGGAAAGTCCAAGGATTTTGTTACAGCGGTAGATGAGAAGAATATTATCGTTGTCAAGGAACTGACCGAGAATGAGACTTATGATGATTTGAATAAGACAGCAGATGTTATTATCAACTTATTTAAATCGGATGCAAATTGTAACATTCATATTGCATATGGAACAATTGTCAATGAGTTAAAAGAAGTATCACGTTCGTATAAAGAGGCACGTATGGCTCTCGACGTAGGCAAGATTTTCTTTGAGGATCAGGATGTGATCGCCTATTCCCAGCTTGGAATCGGTCGTCTGATTTATCAGCTTCCAATTCCTCTTTGTAAAATGTTCATTAAAGAAATTTTTGGTGGGAAATCACCAGATGATTTTGATGAAGAAATTCTGACTACGATTAACAAATTTTTCGAGAATAACCTGAATGTTTCTGAGACATCCAGACAATTATATATTCATAGAAATACACTTGTATATCGTCTGGATAAGTTACAGAAAAGTACCGGACTTGATCTTCGGATTTTTGAAGATGCAATCACATTTAAGATTGCGCTCATGGTAGTTAAGTACATGAAATATATGGAGACATTAGACTACTAAAAGGAGAAAAAATGATCAAACTGGAACATGTCAGCAAATCTTATGCGGCAGGGATTCCTGCACTGAATGATGTAAACCTGGAAATTGAAGATGGCGAGTTTGTTTTTGTCGTGGGAGACAGTGGATCCGGCAAATCGACATTGATCAAACTGCTTTTAAAAGAATTGGAACCGACAGAGGGAACCATTCTTGTAGATGGAAAAAATCTTGGAAAAGTGAGACATAAACAGATACCGAAGTATCGACGTAATATTGGCGTTGTATTTCAGGATTTCCGTTTGTTAAAGGATCGTAATGTATATGATAATGTAGCATTTGCACAGAAAGTTGTTGGAGAGACAAACAGTCATATCCGCAAGAAAGTGCCAATGATGTTATCTATGGTCGGACTGGCGGCGAAGTATCGCTCGTTTCCAAAGCAGTTGTCAGGAGGAGAACAGCAACGTGTAGCAATTGCACGGGCACTGATTAATGAACCGGATATATTACTTGCAGATGAGCCAACCGGTAATCTGGATAATAATAATGCATGGGAAATCATGAAACTGCTGGAAGAAATCAATAACAAGGGAACTACAGTACTTGTGGTTACGCATAACCTTGAAATTGTCAAAGTTATGAAAAAGAGGGTCATAACGGTTAAGAAAGGTACTATTGTCAGCGATAGTAAGCAGGGTGATGATTACGATGAGAATTAATACATTTTTTTATTCCATCAAGCAGGGAATTAAGAATATATGGCGTAATAAGATGTTTTCGCTTGCATCGATTGCTACGATGGCAGCCTGTATTTTTATGTTCGGCCTTTTTTACATTATTATAACGAACTTTACATCTACCGTGCATTCAATCGAAAAAGGTGTTTCTGTTACAGTCTTTTTTGATAAAGGACTCGATGATACAGATATCCGGGCGATTGGAGATAAAATTGGCAAGCGTGCAGAAGTGCGCAAGATGGAATATGTATCCGCGGAAGAAGCATGGAAAGAGTATAAGAAAGTATATTTTCAGGGCAAAGAAGAACTGGCAAAGGGATTTACCGACAACCCGCTTGCCAATTCCACACATTATCAGATTTACCTGAATGATGTATCCATGCAGAATTCTCTTGTAAAGTATCTGCAGTCACTCACGGGAGTGCGCGAAGTAAAAGAGTCTGCGAAAGTAGCGAATACACTGACGGATTTCAATCATTTACTTGGATATGTATCCGGTGGAATCATTATTATTCTGCTTGGTGTCGCGGTTTTTTTGATCAGCAATACAGTTACCGTTGGTATTGCAGTACGACGCGAAGAGATTGGAATTATGAAATTGATCGGCGCGACGGATTATCTTGTCCGGGCACCATTCGTGGTGGAAGGTATGGTAATCGGAATGATCGGTGCAGCAATTCCGTTGATTTTGTTATATTTTATGTACCAGAAGATTATAGTATATATTGCGGAGAAGTTTAACTTTATTGGCGCTATGATCAATTTTGTCTCTGTGCACACCGTGTTTAAGACACTGGTTCCAGTGGCAATCATACTGGGTGCGGGTATCGGTTTCTTAGGAAGCCGGCTGACAATTCGCAAGCATCTGAAAGTGTAGATATAATGAATTATGAACCCCATGCAAGATCGGATGATTTTGCATGGGGCTTCTTAGAAGTAAAGGAGATTTTATCATGGAAGAGAATCAAAAGAAACGATCCGGATTTGGATCGGGAATGTTTGTTGGATTTTTGCTTGGTATATTGTTGCTCGGTATTGGAGTAACGGTTGGGGTTCATGTGTATACGACAAGTACGAATCAGTATCTTGTGATTTCACCATCCGGAGTGAAGAAGACAGCAGAAAGCAATATCCTCACGAATAAAACGGTGAAAAAAATTGATGAACTTATGAGCTACATAGATTTGTATTACAATGACGACTATGATGAAGATGATATTCGTAATGCGATTTATGCAGGAACATTAGAGGGACTTGGTGACCCATATTCCGTATACTATACTGCAGATGAGTACAAAGATATGCAGATTAACACAAGCGGTAAATATTATGGAATTGGGGCGGCGCTCGGACAGGATGCAAAGACAAAGGAAGTTACCATCAGCAAAGTGTATGAAGGTACACCGGCAGAAGAGGCAGGACTAAGAGATGGTGATCAGATTGTAAAAGTCAATGATACGGTGTCTACCAGTGAAGAACTGTCAGATTTGGTGCAGAAAATTCGTGGAGAAGAAGGAACGACAGTTCATTTAAAAATTTATCGTGCATCTACGAAAAAAACATTTGAGGTCGACGTGGAGCGTAAAAATGTGGAGCTTCCAAGTATTACCTCAAAAATGCTGGATGGTGGCATTGGATATATTCAGATCAGTGAATTCCAAAGTAAAACAGATGAGCAGTTTAAGTCCGCACTGGCGGATCTGAAAAAGCAGGGAATGAAATCACTGATTGTCGATGTGCGAAGCAATCCGGGCGGATTGATTACTGCAGCTTCTAATATTCTTGACCAGATTCTTCCGGAAGGAACGGTCGTCTATACTGAGGATAAGTATGGAAAGCGTGAGGATTACACTTCGGACAGCAATTGCATAGATTGCCCGATTGCAGTATTGGTAAATGAAAACAGTGCAAGTGCATCGGAAATTTTTGCAGGTGCGATCAAAGATTACAATTATGGAACACTGATCGGAACAAAGACATTTGGAAAAGGTATTGTGCAGACTGTATTTCCACTGGAAGACGGTGATGCGGTGAAGATTACGACGGCAAAATATTATACACCAAAGGGAAACTATATTCATGGAGCCGGCATTGAACCAGATATTAATCTTACATACAAATATTCCGGTCCGGAGGATGAGACTTACGATATGAAATATGATAATCAGGTGCAGAAGGCAATCGAAGTGCTTACTGATGAAATGAAATAGGGAGATTGCTACAAGGAATTTTAGTTGCCATAATATATAAAAATAGATACAATAGAGATACAGTTAAATAAAAGAAAGAGGTGATTCTGTGGTAGAACTGGATAATTTCAAGAGCCAGCTGCAAAGCTACAAGGCTCCACTGCAGGAAGTGAGGGATTCACTTTGACTTAGCAGGCAAAGAACAGAATATTCAGGAGCTGGAACGCGAAATGGAAGCTCCGGATTTCTGGAATGACCCTGTGGTATCCCAGGAGAAAATGAAAAAACTGAAAAGTCTCAAAAATGATGTTGCAACTTACAAAGAACTTGCACAGCAGTATGAAGACATTGAGACAATGATCGAGATGGGATACGAAGAAAATGATCCGGAACTTGTGCCGGAGATTGATCAGATGCTTCAGGAATTTATTCAGACATATGAGGCAATCCGAATGAAGACGTTATTGTCGGGTGAATATGATGCGAACAATGCAATTCTTTCTCTTCATGCAGGAGCCGGTGGAACAGAGTCCTGCGACTGGGCGGCAATGCTGTTTCGTATGTATTCGCGCTGGGCAGATAAGAAAGGGTTCAGTCTTGAGGTGTTAGATTCTCTGGATGGAGATGAAGCTGGAATTAAATCCATTACATTTCAGGTGAATGGAGAGAATGCATACGGTTATTTGAAATCAGAAAAAGGAGTACATCGTCTGGTGCGCATTTCACCGTTTAATGCGGCCGGAAAGCGACAGACTTCGTTTGTTTCCTGCGATGTAATGCCGGAGATTGAAGAGGATGTGGATATTGAAATAAAGGACGAAGATATTCGAATTGACACATATCGGTCAAGCGGAGCCGGTGGTCAGCATATCAATAAGACATCTTCCGCGATTCGAATTACACATTTTCCAACAGGAATTGTGGTACAGTGTCAGAATGAACGTTCGCAGCATATGAATAAAGACAAAGCCATGCAGATGCTGAAGGCAAAGCTGTATTTGCTTAAACAGGAAGAAAATGCAGCGAAAGCAGCAGGAATCCGTGGTGAAGTTACAGAAATTGGCTGGGGTAATCAGATCCGTTCCTATGTTATGCAGCCATATACGATGGTAAAAGATCATCGGACTGGTGTAGAAAGCGGAAATGTGGATGCTGTCATGGATGGTGCCATTGATCCATTTATCAACGGATACTTAAAGTGGCTGAGTCTTGGATGTCCAAAATCCATGGAGGATGAAAACGAATGATAACATTAGAAATC
>ENA-UOJO01002339-UOJO01002339.1-human-gut-metagenome-genome-assembly--contig:-P57-NODE-2339-length-20415-cov-11.095334_pt1 | contig 20415 bp, 16 predicted proteins | sample MGYA00242351_ERZ723898 | MGnify/ENA metagenome assembly ERZ723898 | reverse complement strand
GGATTTTTCACATCGCTCCCTTGCTCCTCCTCTTCCGCAAAAAGTCACGCTCGCTTCGTCTGCGCCCTTGCAAGCGCGGGCGCGACGCCCCCGCTTCGCTACCAACTTTTTGCGGCATGCGCCTTCGGCGCAGGACGCTGAACCGGAAGTTTTTTATCGGCGATATACGCAGGAGCAAAGTCCCGCTTGCTGGGCTATGCCCTTTTTAATCGCGGGCATAGCGCCTGCGCTTCGCTAGTAACTTTTGCTGGGGTACATCTGCGGACGCGGAAGCCCAAGGAAGACATCTGTTTTGTCAACGGTAAGTAAATCAAAAGACAGCCAATCCTTGTATAACAAGGGTATGTCTGCCTTTTATCAGGTTATGTAAGCGATCTTACTGTTGCGCGTCATTGTCATAACCAAGCGGACGTACAAATCGGCCGTCCGCAAGACGATTTCTGTGGTATTTCACGTTATTTGGCGCAAAACTTCGTTAAACACCTGTTCGGCAACGCTTATACAGCTATCAAACGCGGCCTTCCCCCGAATGCGCAGATCCTCGGCAAAGGCTTTGTCGGTCAGTCCGCCGATATTTATCAATACGTTAAGCCAGGCGCCCTTTGCGGCCGATTCAAGGTTAGCGGCGCCCGAGCCAAGGTCGCTATAGCAATTAGGATTGATCCTGCCAACACCTTCCTTCAATATAAGAAGAGCCTTTTCGCAGTTGAGCAGCAGCTCAAATGGCACCAGGGCCGCGTTTTTCAGCGCTTCCTGCATTGCCGCCTTACGGGCGGCCTTTTCATCATCATTGGACTTGGGCATCTTAAATACGGCTGTCACTCCGTTAAAGGCGTCGGTATCACGGTCGATTCCATCGGTCATTTCCTTTAACAGGGGCGCCGAATCGGAAATAATTGTACTCATAACCTCGTCGTGCTCAGCGTACTTGGGTTTTCCAACCGTGAGGCCTGCCGCCATTGAGGCCAACCCGATTCCCATAGCCCCCGCCACGGCGGAAGCGGATCCGCCGCCGGGAGCGGGAGCGTTGGATGCTAACAATTCTATAAATTCGCGCACGCTCATGGCTGCGAGCTGGGTGCTGTTTTCCATCTATAAAATTCTCCCTTCTGATACTATTATTTTGCCTTTTTTGATCACGTTCTTTACCTGATTTGAGCCGTAGCGATAGAATATCATGTCGAGGTTTGGCGCATTCCAGACTAAGATATCCGCCTGCTTCCCGCATTCGAGCGTTCCCACGGTATGCGAACGCCCTATTGACGCCGCGGCGTTAAGCGTTACCGCCGTAAGGGCTTCCTCGGGCGTCAGCAGATACTTATAACACGCTATATTCATTGCAAGCTGCAACGAGAGGTTGGGTGTAGAGCCGGGGTTAAAGTCGCTGGCCACGGCCACGGGTATGCCCTTTTCGATCATTCTCCGTGCGGGGGCGTAACCCTTTCCAAGATAAAACGAGGTAGCGGGAAGCAATACGGCAATGGTGCCGCTATGCGCAAGCATATCCATTCCGTTTTCGGTTATAGCGATTAAATGCTCCGCGCTGACCGCGCCTAGCTCGGCGGCGACTTCAGAGCCGCCGATAGCGTCTATCTCGTCGGCGTGTATTTTAGCGCCTAAGCCAAGCTTTTGAGCTGCCGAGAGTATACGTTCGGCCTCGAGGGCGCTGAAGACAGCGGTTTCGCAGAACACGTCGCAGTATTCGGCAAGGCCGCGTTCTGCAATATAGGGGAGCATCGCGTCTATAATAAGGCTGATATAGGCCTCCTTGTCGTCCATATATTCACCAGGTACCGCATGCGCTCCCATAAATGTAGACACCAGTTCGACAGGCTGTTCTCCTTTAAGCCGCTTAACCACATTAAGCTGCTTTACCTCATCATCAGGCGTCAGGCCGTAACCGCTTTTAGCTTCGCACGTCGTCGTACCCAGAGCCAGCATTTCACTTAATGAGGCTTTTGCTTTAGCGGTTAGTTCATCCTGTGTTGCCGCCCTGGTCGCCGCCACCGTGGATAATATCCCACCGCCGCGTTTTAGAATATCGAGATAGCTCACCCCGCGAAGCTTATCGGCAAGCTCGTGTTCCCGCCAGCCGCCAAACACAAGGTGGGTATGAGCGTCGACAAGTCCTGGCGTAACAAGCGCGCCGCGGGCGTCCAATATTTCAGCTCCTGATTTAACAAAGCGCGGCGGAACCTCTCCGGAACCGATCTCCAGGATCTCCTGGCCGGCTATTACGATGTAGGAATCCCTGATTAACTCGATAGCTCCCTGTAATTCGCCGGCCTTTGGCGCGTTGCCTGTGGGGGTGGCAAGCGCGCCTATATTTTTAATTATTAATGTGGGTTTCATATGCTTCCTTTACATAAGTCGGTTTTCAAGCACCTGCGCCTTTGTGAAGCCCTCAAGCTTGAGATAGTATTCCGCCGCGTCGATCAGCGCTGCCATGGGAGTCAGCCCTACTATTTCGCTGCCGATTATACGCGCGCCATAGCGTTCAGCCTCAATGCGAACAAGCTCAAATACACGGTATAGAGGCGTTTTATCGCAGTTGCACATGTTTATTGATACCTGGGCGATGTTCCTGTCTTCAAGCATAACGCCGAGGGCTTTTACGTGCTTCAATCCGCCGCCCGACTCTCTGATAATCTTTGCGATATTATTTGCTATCGAAATATCGGACGTATCAAGATTTATATTATAGGCGACAAGGGGAGCCCTGGCTCCCACGGCGACCACGCCAGCGGTCGGGTGTACGGTGTGGCCGAAATCGGGATGCCACTTTTCCTCCGTGACCTTTTTGGCCATTCCCTCAAACTGCCCTTTGCGGACTGACGCCAGGTTTTTGCGGTGCGACGCCGTAGCGGATTCCTCATATAGAAATACCGGTATGTCCAGCTCACTATAAATCCGTTCGCCTACAGCCTTTGAAAGCTCTACGCACTCCTCTACCGTAACCTCCTTTATCGGAACGAACGGGATAACGTCTATCGCGCCCATCCTGGGGTGTTCTCCCGTATGCTGCGTAAGGTCGATTACATCACGTGCCGCGCGTGCAAGGCAAAACGCGGCTTCGGCAACGCCCGCGGGATCGCCGACAAAGGTGATTACGCTCCTGTTATGGCTTGCGTCGGATGAGTAATCAAGAAGGGTCACGTTTGGTATCCCTCTTACAACCGCGACAAGGTTCTCCACCACTTCAGGTCTTCTACCCTCGCTTACATTTGGTATGCATTCGATTAGCTTGGCCATTATTATATCCTCCAAAAATATTGTTTAACTTAACATATAGCGGTATCAAAAGCGGAACTTAATATTCTGCGGCCGCACTCTTAATTATATCATCGCTTACTATATTTGGAAGCGTGATATGATCCGTCGCCGAGTTAACCAAGTTATACTCTTCAACGGTTGAAATCGAGTTTTCATTTCGTGCCCATGCCCGCCTTGCCACGCCGCACATGGTGTCCCAGGGCATTGCCATAGAAAGGATGGCGTCAACGCGCTCGCTCCCGTCAAGTACCATCCCAAATCCGCCGTTTATTGCTTTGCCTATTCCAACGCCTCCGCCGTTATGCAGCGCTATAAGGCTCATACCCCTTGCCGCGTTTCCCGCAAAGCACTGTGCAGCCATATCGGCCATTATGTTGGAGCCGTCCTTTATATTTGACGTCTCACGAAACGGCGAATCCGTTCCTCCTGTATCGTGATGGTCGCGCCCTAGCATCACAGGCCCTATGGCCCCGTTTCTGACCATTTCGTTGAATTTAAGCGCGATTCTTGTGCGTCCCATAGCGTCCTGATAAAGTATCCTGGCTTTTGTACCGACTACCAGCTTATTTTTTTTAGCGTCGCGCACCCAAACATAGTTATCGTAGTCCTGATAACGCCTGTCTGGGTCAATACACTCCATCGCGGCGCGGTCCGTAGCGTCAAGATCCGCCTGTTTGCCGCTTAAGCATACCCAGCGGAACGGTCCGTAGCCGTAGTCAAAGAGCTGAGGCCCAAGTATATCTTCGACATAGGAGGGGAAGATGAAGCCGTCCTTCTCGTCAACGCCGTTTTTGCATATCTCCTTAACCCCCGCGTCATACACAGCCTTTAAGAAGCTGTTTCCATAATCAAAGAAATAGGTACCGCGATCATGGAGCCGCTTGATCAGCTCGTAATGGCGAATAAGCGATTTATTGACAAGCGTCTCAAACGTTTCCTTATCCTCGTAAAGCATGCGCGTACGTTCTTCAAAAGTAATGCCCTGAGGGCAGTAGCCGCCGTCGTATACCGCGTGGCATGAGGTCTGGTCTGAAAGAAGGTCAACATGAACGCCGCTTTTTACAATGTGTTCCAAAAGGTCGACTACGTTTCCAAGGTATGCTATAGCGCACGGACGTTTGGCCGACAGCTCCTCTTTCGCCCACTCTATACACTGATCAAGACCGTCTGAATATTTGTCCACCCAGCCCTGCTCGTAACGGGTCATTATCCGCGATACATCGACCTCGGCTATTATGGACACCGCTCCGGCGATGTTGGCGGCCTTCCCCTGAGCGCCGCTCATTCCGCCCAGGCCCGCCGATACGAACAGTTTGCCCGACAGATTCTCATCCTTTGGTATATTCAGCTTCAGGCGGCCCGCGTTAAGCAGCGTGTTGAACGTGCCGTGAACAATCCCCTGAGGGCCTATGTACATCCATCCTCCCGCGGTCATCTGGCCATAATTGGCCACGCCCAGCGCCGCCGCGCGGTTGAAGTTTGCCTGATCGTCAAACAAGCCTATCATCAGCCCATTCGTAATTATCACGCGCGGAGCCAGTCTGTGCGAGCGGAACAATCCCAGCGGATGACCAGATTCTATGACGAGCGTCTGCTCGGTTGTAAGCCTTTTCAGATATTCCTTTATCAACCTGTACTGCATCCAGTTCTGGCAAACTTGGCCGGTTTCACCATAGGTCACAAGCTCGTAGGGATACAACGCTACGTCAAAGTCCAGGTTGTTGTCGATCATTACCTGAAACGCGCGGCCCTCAATGCAATTACCTTCATATTCCTCTATAGGACGGCCGTAAAGCCTGCCTTCGGGCCTGAACCTATAGCCGTAGATCCGTCCATGTTCACGCAGTTCGCGCAGGAATTCAGGGGCGAGCGCCTCATGATGCTCCTTGGGTATATACCTGAGCGCATTTTTCAGCGCAAGCTCTATATCCTGTTGCGTAAGATGCGATTCGCGCCTTGGGGCGCGCCGTATACCCTCTTCAAACCCTGGGCGGGGCGGCAGCGGACCCGAGAACAGGTCGTGTAAGATGTTGGTGCTGTTCATTTTTTGCCTCCTGTTTGATTTATACCACGGTCATATCTTAAAATCATCTGAAATCAGGAATCATATCAAAGACGATCTTTTCTATCTCTCCGCTTCTAATTAGCTCGTTCATATTTGATATATCAGGGCGGATTTCCCGGTCTTCGCCGTAAAACTCAACCCTTCCGCGTACAAGGCTGAATATGCTCTTATGCACTGGCGACGGTTCTCCCGCGCGCAGTTCAATTCCCTGCGCCGCGGCCATGAGTTCAAAAGCCAAAACGGAATAGGCGTTGTCAACCACCTGCGCGCACTTTCTGGCGGCGGTGGTGCCCATGCTTACGTGATCTTCCTGGTTAGCCGAGCTTGGGATAGAGTCGACGCTTGCGGGATGTGAAAGCACCTTGTTTTCCGATACCAGCGATGCGGCGCTGTACTGGCATATCATGTATCCGGAATTCAATCCTCCGTTTGGAGTAAGGAACGCGGGCAATCCATTGCTCAGGGCTGGGTTTACCAGCCTTTCAAGCCTGCGCTCGGATATATTGGCCAGCTCCGAAACCGCTGTGCATAGGTAATCCATAGCTAGGGCGACGGGTTCGCCATGGAAGTTTCCGCCAGAGATTACGCTTTCATCATCCAGGAACAGGAGCGGGTTGTCGGTAGCCGAGTTCATTTCGGTTTCCAGCACCTTCCACACGTGCGAAATAGCGTCGCGTATAGCCCCATGCACCTGCGGGATACATCGTATCGCATATGCGTCCTGTACGCGCAGGTTTTGGGACGCCTCAAGAAGGGGGCTGTCCTTGGTTAGCAGCAGTATGTTGTTGGCTACAAGCGACTGGCCATGATGGGGGCGCACAGCCTGAATCCGCGGATCAAACGCGTTTTTGAGGGCGGTTAACGCTTCCATGCTCATTGACGCCGTGATATCGGCGAGTTGCGCCGCCCTCAGCGCGTCGTAACATGCCAGAGAGCCTATTGCCGTCATGCATTGCGTCCCGTTTATAAGCGCGAGGCCTTCCTTTGCCTGAAGGCTGAAGGTTTTTATTCCAGCTTCCGCCATGGCCTCCGCGCCTGGCATACGCCTTCCATTATATATTGCCTCGCCCTTTCCGATAAGCGGAAGCACCATATGCGCAAGGGGCGCTAGATCGCCGCTGGCGCCAAGAGAACCCTTTTCGGGGACTATGGGATGTATCCCCTTATTAAGCATCTCCGTGAGCGCCTCAACGATTTCGGGGCGTATGCCTGAATGCCCCTTTAACAGAGCGTTCGCCCTTAGGAGAATCATTGCCCTGACCGTTGGCTCGCTTAGAGGTTTTCCCACAGCCACACAATGGCTGAGAATCAGGTTTTCCTGAAGCCTGCCGCTGTTCTCGGCGCCTATGCTGACCTTGCTGAACTCGCCAAAGCCTGTGCTTATACCGTATGCAACGCGGTTTTCCCCGATTATGCGCTCAACCAAAGCCCTGGATAAACGCACCGCCGCGAGAGCGGATGGGTCGATAACGACCTTTGCGCCGTGTCTGGAAACGTTAACTACCTGCTCAATCGTAAGCGAATGGCCGTCAATGGCTATTTCCTGTGTTTGATGATGATTGCTGTGCAAAATACTTTCCTCCGTTTGATCTTAGTTCATAAGCTCTTTAAAACACTTCTTTAAGGTTATCGTAGCATTGTGACTAAACGCTGTCAATGCGATATGCGTTGAAAAGTAACCGGCGGGTGATTAAATTGTTATCGCAGGTGTAGGTTTCGAGTCCTTCTGTTAGATATGCTGAGCATGGTGTATAATGAATGTAAATATGGTTGTTTTCATACCTGCTTTTGAGGTATTACGTTTTTAATATAAACGGGACCAACAGTTGGAGGGACTTATGAGGATTCTGCTATGCGAAGACGACGCGGGAATAATCAAAAAGCTCACGCTCACGCTTGCTCAGGAGGGCTATGACGTTATAGCGGTAAACAGACAGCGCGACGCGCTGGAGGCTGCCGAGAACGAGTCCTATGACCTGGCGCTTTTAGATCTCACATTCCCTGACGGAAGCGGATATCCCATATGCTCCGCCATAAAGAGGAAGGGGGATATTCCGGTAATCTTCCTAACGGCAGCCGACGATGAATTCAATGTCGTTACCGGCTTTGACGTTGGAGCGGACGATTATATTACAAAGCCTTTCAGGCCGCTTGAGCTTGTATCGCGGATAAAAAACGCGTTGAGGCGTTACGGAAAATCCCAGTCGATATTTAATATAGGATCTTTAAGGGTCGATACAATCAGCGGGGCGGTAACCCGCGACGGAGAAGAGGTTATACTGTCGGCGCTTGAATACAGGCTGCTGCTTATGTTTATAAACAACCGCGGAGCGGTTCTAACCAGGGAGCAGTTAATGGGGAAGATATGGGATATGGCGGGAAACTACGCCAACGACAACGCGCTTACCGTGTGCATAAAGCGTCTGCGCGACAAGATTGAGGACGACCCGCAGGATCCTAAAATAATACAGACCGTGCGCGGTATGGGATACAGGATGATAAAATGATAAGAAATTCCGAGCTTAAGCACATAACCCTGTTTTGCCTGATAGCCTCGGCCGCGTTTTCAGCCGTTGGTTTTTGCCTGTTTGGCAGCGCGGGCTGGCTTGTCCTTTTGTCCTGCTCCGTGTTTTCTGCGTTCATATTTATAATATCAAGGTCAAGGCTTCGCTCCATTGCAAAGCTGTCGGATCAGTTTTGCGCAATAATGCACGGCGAGACCGTACTTGACATATCAGGGGAAGCGGAGGGGGACCTGTCCATACTAAAAAGCGAAATATATAAGATGACGGTAACGCTTCGCGAGCAGGCGGAACAGCTTATGGCTGAAAAACAGGCGCTGGCGGATTCGCTGTCCGACATATCGCATCAATTAAAGACCCCGCTCACATCGATGATGATAACGGCGTCGCTTATGACCGGTGAAAAGGACGAGGCGACGCTGGGAGGGTATATTCGCGATATCGAGTCCCTTATCCAGGGCATGAGCTTTTTGGTTTCCTCGCTTCTTAAAATTTCACGCCTTGACGCGGGCATGGCCGGACTTGTTTCCAACAGGGAGCTGCTAAAGGATGTGGTGGAAAAGGCGTGCGCGCCGCTGCTTATTCCAATGGAATTGCGCGAGGTGAATCTAACCGTAGAAGGCGACCCCGAAGCCTCCTTTACAGGCGACATAAACTGGATGGCCGAGGCGCTGACAAATGTGATAAAGAACTGTATGGAGCACACGCCTTCGGGGGGAACGGTAACGGTTAACTATTCGGAGAACCCGCTTTTCTCTCTCATAACCGTCTTAGATACCGGAGGGGGGATAAGCAGAAAGGACCTGCCCCATATATTCGACAGGTTTTACAGGGGTGAAAACGCGGCGGAAGGGAGCGTTGGCATAGGGCTGGCGCTTGCCAGGAGAATAGCGGAGGAGCACAACGGTACATTGAGCGCCCATAACAGCGGCAAGGGCGCTGTGTTTGAGCTTAGGATCTATAAATAAAGCCGAATGTGACATATTTGTAATTTCAAAGTCACCGATTGGTAAGAAGCGCGGCTTATACTTAACTCCGTATAGAGCATTATGCAAATACGGAGCGCTTTTTTTGAAAGGAGAGCAGGGATATGGAAATATTGAGGGTGGAGCACCTGTCAAAGATTTATGGTACGGGCGAGAATGCCGTGAAGGCATTGGACAACGTATCGTTTTCAGTGCATAAGGGGGATTTTGTAGCCATTACCGGCCCATCCGGCTCGGGGAAGTCAACATTACTGCATATACTTGGCGGCGTTGACGAGCCGACGGCAGGTAAGGTATATGTCGACGGTAAGGACGTATATTCGCAAAACTCCGAGCAGCTGGCCGTATTCAGGCGCAGGCAGGTGGGGCTTATATATCAATTCTACAACCTAATACCTGTGCTTGACGTAAGGGAGAATATTACCCTGCCACTGCTCCTGGACGGGAGAAAGGTAAACGCCGAGTACTATAATGAGCTTCTTAATACCCTTGATTTAAAGGAACGGGAGAAGCACCTTCCAAACCAGTTGTCGGGAGGACAGCAGCAGAGGGTGTCCATAGGCAGGGCGCTCATCAATACGCCGGCGATAATGCTTGCGGACGAGCCGACCGGCAATCTAGACAGCAAGAACAGCCGGGAGATAATCGACCTTCTCAGGCTGTCCAATAAGAAATACGACCAAACCCTTATCATAATTACGCATGACGAGAACATCGCCCTGCAGGCGGACAGGATAATCACGATAGAGGACGGCAAAATCTCCAGGGATGAGGTAATACGCAAATGAAAACGGTGAACAACGTTAATATATGCGTCTGTACCATGTCATATAAAAGCTGTTTAGTTCCGGATAGGAGGCGGTGGCTGTGAACATAATGCATTCGGTAACCATGAGGCAGATGAAGCTCAATAAGCGAAGGACCATCGTAACGATCATGGGGGTCATCATCTCGGTGGCAATGATCACGGCCGTTACAACGTTTGCCGCTACAATGATGGATTATCTAGGACAAAATGTAATAATGTCCTCAGGCGAATGGTACGGCTGCTATAAAGAGGTGCCGGCTGAAAAAGCACAGAATATTTCGGATGCGCAGTGCGTTGATGAAAGCTTTCTCATAGAATCTCTGGGCTATTCCATGCTTGAGGGAGGAAAAAACGAGGATAAGCCATACCTGTTCTTCGCCGCGCTTGATGACACTGCAATGGAAAGGATGAGGGTCGAATCGAATCTGATTGAGGGCAGGCTTCCGGTTAATGGCAATGAAATAGTAATACCAAACCATATTAGAACAAACGCAGGCATAGATTACAAGATTGGCGATGTAATTGAGGCTGATATAGGCGAACGGATTATAAATACAGGGTTTGAAACCATAGTAACCAAAAGCCAGGCTTATAGCTACAGGCTGTTTGACTATAGCGGCGCCGACGCTGACGCAAACGTGCAGGAGGAGCTTTCACCAAAACAACACAAAAGTTTTACGATCGTAGGCATAATGAGACGTCCAGGTTGGGAGAATTACAGATCCCCGGGATATACGTCGATTACAGTTTATGAAGGAAATGCTGAGTCCGCCGATATCTATACCTTAAAGGATAATCCCATGCCATCGCTGTACAACGATATGGTAGCGCTTGCTAAAAGCGAGGGCGTACAGGTTGAGGTGAATGACGACCTGCTTATGTACAAAGGCATACTGCCGCTTTCAACCATAAGCGTAACGCTTTACAGCGTGGTGCTGATAGTGGTATTGATAATCATGGCGGGAGCTGTAAGCATGATACGAAACGCTTTCTATATTTCGATGAGCGAAAGGCGAAAGTATATGGGCGTTATGTCGGGCGTGGGCGCAACCGCAAAGCAAAAGCGCATGGGAGTGTACGCCGAGGCCGCCGTTATAGGCGCAATCGGGATACCTCTTGGGATTTTAGCCGGCATAGGCGGTATGGCGATAACCTTCGCTCTGCTCAATCCAACCATAGCCGATCTTTCGACATACGGGCTTGGGTTTAATACGACGGTTTCCTTGGTATCAGTGGTAGCGGCCGTTGTGTTCTCAATGGTCACAATATATATTTCCGCCCTTGTTCCGGCGATAAAGAGCGGAAAGATAAGCCCAATGGTAGCGATACGCCAAAGCAATGATGTAAGAATCAGGAGGCGCAGCGTCAGGACCTTTGGCATAACGAGAAAACTATTTGGCTTTGAAGCTGAACTTTCATTAAAGAATATCAAACGAAACCCCAAAAGCTATAGAACCACCGTCAGCGCCCTGACAATAAGCGTAATACTGTTCCTTACCGTTGTGTATTTTATGGGTCAGTTAACTGACGTAGGCTCCTTAAAAGGGGTTGGCGTAGAGACGTCTGACATGACGCTTGTATATAGTGTCAATGAAGATGAAAGTATAGCATATGAGGATATGCAGCTAGCCGGCCAAATCTCGTCGTTAAGCGGTATATCGGGTGCGGAGGTCGTTATATATAGCGATAGCTTAATCAGCGGGACTGTTGACGAGTCCTTGTTCACGGATAGATTCAGTGAAATGAGAAAGCAATACAAATCCAACTATGATGTAGATATCAACGGCATAAGCATTTTAGCTGTGGACGATAATACCCTGTCGCGGCTTGCGGATAAATCTGGAACAAGCCTTGAACAGTTAAAATCGGAGATGGGCTGCATCGTATTAAATGATATGAACACGATGGGCTATTCCGAGGAGGGCGATATGCACGTTGACTATATGCAGGTGTTCAGGCAACAGGCGGTTGGCTCAAACCTATCGGTTGAAACACCCGAGGGAACGGAAAAGCTTAAGATATGCGGCCTGTCCAGCGCAAAACCCCAATTCTCAGGGTCTCAGATGATGGGCTTAAACTACAGCGTCGCAATCTCTGTTGATACCCTAAAGGAGCTGCTCGGAGGCAAGATAGAGTCGGGTTCCTATTGCAGGATATACATAAAGCTTGAGAGTGAAAAGAACTATGAAACCGTATTGTCGTCTGTAAATGAGCTGAAAAGGCGATTCAGCGCTGGCGCTGACGCGATGGTACATGATAATATAGCGTCTGCGCGCGAGGCCAGGCAGCTGACAATGGTGGTTTCCGTATTCGGCATAGGCTTTGTAACGCTGATATCGCTTGTTGGCGTTACGAATATAATCAATACGGTGTCTACGGGCATAGACCTGAGAACGAGAGAGTTTGCGATGCTTAAGTCCGTGGGCATTACGCCAAAGGGCTTCAACAAGATGATAAGATTTGAAAGCCTGTTCTATGGGTTAAAGGCCCTCATGTGGGGCTTGCCGATTAGCGTAATATTAATGTTATTGCTAAATAGAGTAATGGGTACAACTTTCTCCTTCGCTTTCAGGCTGCCGTGGCTTGAGATGGCGCTGGTGAGCGCGGGAATATTTGTGGTAACGGGCATAACAATGCTGTATGCGACCGGCAAGGTCAAAAAGCAGAACATTATGGATGGCTTAAGAAGCGACAATATATAAAGGCATTCCATAAGCCACGCTATCGTGTAAAGCAGCTGGCCTTGTGGCTAAACCTGTGGGCATAAAGAGCTAGGGGGGACATCGTCTCCCCTATAGCTCTTTTTAAACGGGTAATTTATATGAAAAATCCAATGTACTATCAGGATAGGGTTAGCTCTAACCGTCAGCTTATTTACAATCATAGATCAGTCGCCGCGATTAGTATTTACGCTCCTTTTTAGAAGCAGCGGACAAATCCCAGCAATTATCCCGCCTATAATAGCATCCGGAGCGGCGTCGGCATTTGGAGGATCGCTTGGGCCGGAAGCGTCCTTTTCAAATTTAACTTCCACTTTTGAGTCGCAGGTTATGTTTTTGATAGCATAGGCGCTTTTGGACGGGTTTTCAGTAACAACCACATCGTTAATGCTGATGCTTGCAACGTGGCGCCCATCAATGGGAACTACTTTTATTATTATCTTTGCAACCCATCTTAACGGCGAAGGAGAGCGTTACCAGCCCGCTGTCGGGCGAGCTGATTTCAAGATTATAGCTGTGTATGAAATATAGTGCGAAGTCCAGGTTTGAAGTTACGTTTGTAAATTCTGAGTTCCGCTCCGGAAAATAGTGATATGAATAGGCGGCTCAGAGCGCTCAACAACAAAAAACTTTTTATCCATCTCACGGCAAAATTAATATTACATTTTTACTATAAGGCGGGTAGCCATAGAATGGGACAGGATAATGGTCAATGGACTGAATTTGCACTCCCTTTAGGTTTTAGCTTATCTGAACATAATTGCATCGGGTATTGCGAATTCTAAAGCTGGAGGAATAAAGCATGAGCGTTGAAGTAAGGGCATTTTTAAGACTGCTGCTGAGGGCCGTGATCGCCCTCTTGGCGGTTTTAATAACCATATGGATCGGTCCTGCGGCATGGCTTGCGTTTTCCCCGTTTATAATAGCGTTTTTTATTGCCCATATTCTGCAAAAGCCTATAAAGCTTTTTACGTCGCGGCTGAGGATGAACAGGACCGTAGCAAGCATAATATGGACATTTATGGTCTATATTGCTGTTGCCGCAGCTGTATATTTAATTGTGCACACAAGCATAAGCCAGCTTTTGCAGGCCGCCAACAACTATCAGCACCTGATAACCGGAATTATAGGGATGCTGGAAAGCGCTGTGGACTGGGTATTGGGATTTATAAATAATATGGATCCAGAGCTGCAGGAGACGCTGAACAGTGCTTTCGCATCCGTATCCACATGGCTTACAAATGTGATTTCAGAGACAGCGTCAGGAATAATAAAATCAACCGTGGACTTTGCCGCGCACCTGCCAACCGCGTTTATCTATGCGAACTTTCTCATATTCGGAACATACTTTATAGCAAAGGATTATGGACGCATTCGAAAACGGATTAATGATATGTTCGCCGTTAACACAAATGAGAGAGTACGCCTCACCCTAACAAGCCTGAGAAAGGGCGTTTTGGGCTACCTGAAGGTTGAAACCATCTACGCGCTTATGGTATTTGTAATTTCATCCGCCGTGCTGTCGATATATGGACAGGAATACTCCCTGCTTATTGCTTTTATTCTGGCGGTGCTTGAGTTTCTTCCCCTTTTCGCCAATGGGACGCTCTTAATCCCATGGTCAATAATATGCTTTTTAATCGGGGACATATCGCGGGGTATAATGCTGGCGGTCCTATATCTTGTTCAGATGTCGATAAGGCGCCTTACCGAACCCAAACTTCTCAGCAGCAATATGGGATTAACCCCTCTTGCGTCCCTGATAGGAATGTATGCGGGGACAAGGCTATACGGGGTGTTGGGATTGATATTTGGCCCAATAGCTATACTTATTCTGATAAACATATGCAGGGCAAACGCGTTTGAAGGAATGGCCGCGGACGCAAAGTGCGTCTTTAAGGGGATAAACAGATGGCTCAAACGCAGGGATTGCTAAGATGGCTCTACTCTCATATGTTTACCCAGGTATTGAAGAGAGGGCCATGCGCATAAAGGGTTGGTCTTTTGATCCAATAATATTACCCTTGTCAACTGAGGGCAGCGGATTTCAAATACAAAAACAGGCCGTAGTGCCCCTTCACATAAGGAAGTGGGGGCACAAGGCGGCTCTTCATCAAATTACGGTATAGTCATTCGTGGCTATGCCGTTTTTTGTTCTTTGGAACGCTTCTTTTTTCTGTGTTCCTGAAACATTTCTTCAAATTCTTCAGCGGGAGGAACTTCAAGGATACCAACGCCATTGTAATAGACGTCTATGGGATAAACGGTTTTACCGTCAACAACCTGCTTGGACGACACCATAATATAATCAATAAACTCGTGAACGACGGCAGGAGTTAGTTCTTTGATTTCGGTATACGCCTTTGCCCGTTCCACAAACCGCAGGATATTGTCAGTCTTATTCTCATCTGTCTCAAGCTCTGTCCGAAGCCGTTCGGCAGCTTCCTCTAATGCCTTTTGCTCATTTTCGTAGCTTGCAGACATCAAAGCATATCGTTCATCACTCAGCTTGCCGTTTACATTGTCCTCATAAGTTCGCTGAAAAAGTACATTTAACTCAGCAATACGCTTTTCTGACTTGGCAAGTTCCCTGCGTTTTTTGGAAAGCTCTTTCCTCTGTTCCTTGGTGGACTTCTCAAACTGACGCTGCACAAAATCCTTTTCAAAAGCCTGCACATAGTACAGAACACGCCGCATACTCTCAAGCACCAAGCCATACAGCACCTTTTCACGGATATAATGTGCAGAGCAGTTTTCCGTGTTTTTGCGGTAGCTGGAACAGAAGAAGTAAGCATTTTCACGCTGATAGTTATTGGTCACGCTGTAATACAGCTTTTCCTTGCAGTCTGCACAATAGAGCATTCCCGAAAACATGCTGACTTCGCCTGTACGGTTAGGGCGGCGTTTGTGGCTTCGCAGCTCCTGCACCAATGCAAAGGTCTCTTCGTCAATAATCGCTTCGTGGGTATTTTCAAATACCTTCCATTCGTCCTTTGGACGGTCAATCTTTGTCTTGTCTTTGAAAGAGCGTGTGGTAGAACGAAAATTAACCGTGTGACCACAGTACTCAAGCCGCTCCAGAATGTCCGCCACCGTTCTCGCCACCCACTTGTGCGGAATAGCAGGAAGTATTGATGTCTTTCTACCCTGTGCCTGCCAATGCTCCGTTGGGGTAGGGATACCCTTCTGCATAGAGCCTCTTTGCTATCTGTGTCGGACCGTAGCCGTCAACACACAAGCGAAAGATTTTGCGGACAACCTCGGCGGCTTCTTTATCAATCAGCCAATGGTCTGTACTGTCTGGATTTTTCCGATAGCCGTAAGGAATTACCGTAGTCAGAGGCTTTCCCGACATTCCCTTGTTATGAAATACCGCACGCACCTTTTTCGAGGTGTTTTTTGCGTGCATTTCATTAAACCAGTCCTGTACGGGAAGAAAGTCACTTAACCCCTCTGCGGTATCGATATTATCCATAATGGCAATATACCGCACGCCCAAGCGGACAAAATCTTCTTCTAATAACTGCCCGACAATCAGACGGTTTCTGCCAAGCCTTGAGTGGTCTTTGACGATAATCGTACCAATCTGCCCCTGTTCCGCAAGCTCCATTAGCTCCATAAAAGCAGGTCTTGTAAATAATAGAGTGTGATAACGATAGCGGCAAAAAGCTAATAAAATCAATGGTTTACGGGCAGCGGATAAACAAGTAATGTACTAAAACAGAATACGCACACAGGCGGCGTTTCTCAATCCCCACAGGGGAGAACAGGAACGCCGCTTTTCTATGCCCGAAAGCAGCTATCAGCATGGACAAATAGAGGGCAAAAATGCCTTATAAAATGCGGCTTTGCAGACGCGGAAACGGGCATATCCGATACTTTATATCAAAACCGTAAAAAACGGTGTTCTAATTGTCCATGACTACACCGCAAAGGAGTGAGAAAAGCATGGCAGTAGTATTTCGCGTTGAAAAGCGGCAGGGCTATACCATAATGAGCAACCACCATTTGAGAAACGCCGAATTGACCTTGAAAGCCAAGGGCTTGTTATCTCAAATGCTGTCCTTGCCCGAAAACTGGGACTATACCTTAAAAGGGCTGTCCCATATCAACAGGGAAAGCATTGACGCAATCCGTACCGCCGTATGGGAGCTGGAACGTGCGGGATATATCACCCGCAAGCAGGGGCGCGACGAGAAAGGCAAAATGACCCCGATTGAATATACCATCTTTGAGCAGCCGCAGGAAACGGCGGCGCAGGAGGCAAAGCCGGACGAGCCTTGCCCGGTGTTGGAAAATCCAACCCCGGCGAAAGCGTCAAACCCGCTGTTGGATTTTCCGACAACGGATAACCCGATACCGGATAATCCGACGACGGGAAAACCGACATCGGAAAATCCAACGCAATTAAATAAAGATATATCAAAGAAAGAAAAAATAAATACTGATGTATCAAATACCCATCAATCAATCTATCCGGCGCAGCCGGAGGACGCGCCGCCATTCGGCGGGATTGACAGGATTGACGGAAACAGCGCAGTAGAGATTTACAGGGACATTATCAAAGATAACATCGAATATGAAGCCCTATGCTGTCAATTCGACAGGGAGCGCGTTAATGAAATCGTTGAGCTAATCCTTGAAACGGTATGCAGCACAGCAAAGTATATCAAGGTGGGCGGCGAGAAATACCCCGCCGAGCTTGTGAAAAGCCGCCTTATGAAAATGGGGCAGTTCCATGTTGAGTATGTGTTTAACCGTATCGACAACAACACGACCAAGATTTACAACATACGGGCATATATGCTGAAAACGCTGTTTTCCGCGCCCTCAACAATGGGGCATTTCTATACCGCCGAGGTCAACCACGATATGTACGGCGGCGGGTATCAAGAGCGCAAATATACCTACGACCCGGAAACAAGCCTGTAATGGGCTTTTCTTCATTTTGCGAGGAAAGGAGCTGATTATTTGCAGGAGGAAATCACGCAGCGGGTAGTTACCCTGTCTATCCGCATGAGTAAGGCAACGGCCAAGCTGACCGAAAAGGCGTTGCAGAAAGCAATCAAAATGATGTTGGACGCCGCCCACAAGCCCAAGCGGGGCAAGCAGACCATGCGGCAGCTTATGAAGCAGAACGCGGGCGTTTCCAACATCGAAATCACGAATGACAATATCAAGGGCTTTGAGAGTACGGCGAAAAAGTACGGCATAGATTATTCCCTCAAAAAAGTTGCGGGAGAGCAGGCGCATTACCTTGTCTTTTTCAAGGGGCGCGACGTTGACGCTATGACGGCGGCGTTTCAGGAGTTTTCCGCAAAGAAGCTGAACAGGGATAAAAAGCCCTCTATCCGTAAAGCCCTTGCAGCGGCAAAGGATAAATCCAAACAGCTTAACCAAAGCCGCGACAAGGTTAAAAAACTGGATAAGGGGCGTGAGCTATGAAGCGGATAAATTACATGAAGCTGATTATCCCCAATATCCCGTATGCGCTGTTCGTCTATCTCTTTGATAAAGTCGCGCAGGCGGTACGGCTTTCGCCGGGAATGGATATATCCGCAAAGGTAATCAACATCGGGCAGGGCTTTACGGCAGCATTTGAAAACGCCTTGCCGAGCGTTCACCCGTTGGATATGGCAATCGGCATAGCGGCGGCGGTCATAATCCGTCTGATTGTGTACGCCAAAGGCCGCAATGCCAAGAAATACCGCAAGGGTATGGAATACGGGTCGGCCCGATGGGGCGGCAAAGAGGATATACAGCCCTACACCGACCCGGATTTTCAGAATAACATCATTTTGACGCAGACGGAGCAATTGACGATGAACAGCCGCCCCAAGCAGCCGCAATACGCAAGGAATAAAAATGTTGTGGTAATCGGAGGCAGCGGCAGCGGAAAAACAAGGTTTTTCGTCAAACCCAACCTAATGCAGCTTCATTCGTCATATTGCTTGACAGACCCGAAAGGCACGATTTTGATTGAGTGCGGGAAGCTGTTGCAGCGCGGCGGGTATAAGATAAAAGTGCTGAACACGATTAACTTTCAGAAATCCATGCACTATAACCCGTTCGCCTATCTGCACAGCGAAAAGGACATACTCAAACTTGTAAACGCGCTGATTATGAATACCAAGGGCGACGGTGAAAAATCCGGCGAAGATTTTTGGGTGAAAGCGGAACGGCTTTTGTATTGCGCTTTGGTGGGCTACATTTGGTACGAAGCCCCCGACGAGGAAATGAACTTCAATACCCTGTTGGAGCTTATCAACGCAAGCGAAGCGCGGGAAGATGATGAAGAATATCAATCCCCCGTCGATTTGCTGTTTGCTGATTTGGAGGAACGCGCCCCCGACCATTTCGCAGTAAAGCAATACCGCAAGTTTCGCCTTGCGGCTGGCAAAACTCTAAAATCTATTTTAATTAGTTGCGGCGCGAGGTTAGCCCCATTCGACATAAAAGAGTTGCGCGACCTCATGGCCTACGACGATTTGGAGCTTGACACCTTGGGCGACAGGAAAACGGCTTTGTTCATCATTCTTTCAGATACCGATGATAGCTTTGCCTTTGTCGCCGCAATCCTATATACGCAGCTTTTCAACCTATTGTGTGATAAAGCGGACGATAAATATAACGGGAAATTGCCCGTCCATGTCCGCTTTTTACTTGACGAGTTCGCCAACATAGGGCAGATACCGCGATTTGAACGGCTTATAGCGACAATCCGCAGCCGTGAAATCTCGGCTTCAATCATTCTGCAATCGCAGAGCCAGCTAAAGACCATTTACAAGGACGCGGCAGAAATCATACTTGATAATGCCGACAGCACCTTGTTTTTGGGCGGTAGGGGTAAAAACGCAAAGGATATTTCGGATAATTTGGGACGGGAAACAATCGACAGTTTCAATACCTCCGAAAATCGCGGGCGCGAAAAATCCTACGGTCTGAATTATCAAAAATTGGGAAAGGAGTTGATGACACAGGACGAAATAGCGGTTATGGACGGTGGGAAATGTATTTTGCAGTTGCGCGGTGTACGCCCCTTTTTCAGCGACAAATACGATATAACGAAACACCCGAACTACAAATACCTGTCCGACTTCGACAAGAAAAATGCCTTTGACATTGAACGGTATATGAAAAAACGCCCCGCCATCGTAAAGCCCGATGAAGCGTTTGACATATACGAAATAGATTTGTCCGACGAGGACGCAGCCGCCAAATAAAAACGGCGGCATTTTTTATTTCACAACAAAAATCAAATTAAAATCGTGGAGGTAAAACTATATGGATTTTTTCAACAGCGCGGTAGACGTACTGCAAACCTTGGTAATCGCCCTTGGCGCGGGTCTGTGCATTTGGGGTGGTATTAACCTCATGGAGGGTTACGGAAATGATAACCCGGGCGCGAATGCTCATGTACGGTAAGGAAGCAAGCAACCGAAAACAAGAGATAGACCGCCAGCACTACACTATTCCGAACCAAAGACCAAAAGATAAGCATTGTGGGAAAATCTAAACTTTTGGATTTTCCTACAATGCCGACTACGGCGGAATCCCTCCCACTCCTTATATCTTTCTTTCCGTATACATTGAATTTGTATTTAGTAAATGCTATAATGTCCCTATTCAAATTATAAATGTGTTGAATTAGTTACATGTACATATTTTTTGTGCCGGAGGAAGTGAAATGAAACAAAAAATTTATCTCATTACAGGCTTAATGGCTTCTGGAAAATCTACAGTTTCCGATTTACTGGCAAAATCAATAGAAAAATGCGTCCATCTTCGTGGTGATGTGTTCCGAAAAATGATTATTTCAGGCAGAGAAAATATGTCAGCTACCCCATCAGCGGAAGCAGTCCGCCAGCTGTACCTTCGATACAAATTGACTGCTGATGCGGCAAGGTCATACTTTGACAACGGCTTTTCTGTAGTGATCCAAGATAACTACTACGGTGATGAATTAAACCGAATGATAAATTATCTGCATAAATACCCTGTTGAGGTTGTCGTTCTTTGTCCAGATGTGGAAACAATAAAA
>ENA-UOJO01002338-UOJO01002338.1-human-gut-metagenome-genome-assembly--contig:-P57-NODE-2338-length-20431-cov-9.388644_pt1 | contig 20431 bp, 17 predicted proteins | sample MGYA00242351_ERZ723898 | MGnify/ENA metagenome assembly ERZ723898 | reverse complement strand
ACTTGGCTGGGGACAGAGTCCAATCATTTATAAAGACAAGATTTATTATGTCAAAAATAAAGTTGTAACAGATGTGTATGGCAGTTCCACAGAGGCTGTTGGTATTGCAAAGATGGATCTGAATGGAAATAATAAAAAGAATATCAATAAAATGCCAAGTGACAGCTCTTCCTATTATCGGGATCTGACGGTTGTGAATGGCCGCATCTATTATATCGATTCCAAGTATAGTGGAAAACTTATCAGCACCAATATGAGTGGCAAGGATAAAAAGTTCTATGATGGAATAAACAGTTACTGGTCTGGTCTGAAAGTGGCAGGAAATAAAATATATTATATGGATCAAAAATGTCATATCTATTATTTTGATACGAAGTCAAAGAAAAAGAAACAGGTATGTTCCATTCCGAATGGGGATGGCAATTTTGCCGGTGTGATTGGTAAAAATGTATATTATTACAGCTATGATAAGCAGGCTACCTATTGCTATAATATGTCCGAAAAAAAGACAACAAAACTGATTGAAAAGAATGTTACAATCCTTACAACAAAAGGTAAGTATGTGGTAGTGGATTGCGCTCTGTCTCAGAAGGAATTTGAAAAGACCGGAAAAACGAATGAAATTGCAATTATGAAAAAGTCCGGAAAAGGATATAAGAAGCTCATACGCTATTATGTATCCTAAGGAAAATTGCAGAGAGTTATGAGGCGTAAGCAACAATGAATCGAGAAGCAAAAAAATTCTATAGAAAAAGACCGTATATTATATTTCTGATCGTAGCGGTTACATTTTTCTTTGCAGGAATATTTGATCTGACTGCTTCCGATGGTATGAAAGATTACCAGAAGACGACCGGAGTTGTCAGCAATTTAAAGACGACCACATCTTTTCGAAAAGGAAAATATATTTCAAGATACAGTTATGATGTGACATGGAAATTCAATGGAAAAGAGCATACAAAACACTTTTCCAAAGTGATAGATTACATGCCGGAAGGAGAAACGAATATCTGGGTTGCAAAAGATCAGGACAGGTGTATGTTCGAATCACCGGAAGATGGCAAAAAAACAGGGATACAAATGCTGTTGGTTGGCATTGTATCCGGGATTGTTGCAACGGTATTGTATGTATACAGAAAAAAGGTTAGTGAGTTAATGGGGAGTTCCAAGGACGAGTAGCCTGCGTATCTTAGTGGATGAGTTCCACAACAAATACAGCAACGCAGGCGGCGATTGCAACGACGGTCAATCCTTTTTCTTTCAAAGCAAATATGACAGCTACGATCAGTCCGGCAGCGGCACCAGCCCACCAGTTGGTAGCGTAGAAGACGGCCGGGATGGTCATGGCTGTCAGCACTGCATAAGGAATGTATGCGAGAAACGAACGGATGAACCGGTTATTAATTTTATTTTTGATTGCAACGAACGGGATCACTCGAATCAGATAAGTGGATCCGGCGAGGATCAGTAAATAAAGAAAGAATACATAATTATTCATGGAAAACCTCCTAAGGTTCGTCAGGTTCTTCGTCTGCAACCGGGAACAGGATTGCTCCAATGACCGCAGAGACGACCGCAACGACAGTGATGGTAATACCGCTTGATATTTTAGAAAGAAGCGGGATATAGTAAAAGGCACAACTTAAAATCAACGATAAAATCACGACAAAGATCACCGGTCGTGATTTTTTCATTTCCGGGACTACAATTGCCACGAACATACCATAGATAGCAAGGCTTAATGCACTCATGAGACGGTCCGGAAGAATACTTCCAAGGATGGAGCCAATCAGAGTGCCGACCGCCCAGCCGATATAAGGAAGCGTTGCTAGTCCTGCAAAAAAACTGCGGGTAACTGATTCTTCCTGACTTGCTACGGCAAAAATTTCGTCTGTCATCATAAATCCTAAAAGCCAGCGATAGATGCCTTTGAATTTGCTGTCTGCTTTCTGCGCAATGGATATGGACATAAAAGAGTATCGGATATTGATGGTAATCTGGGAAATCAGCATCTGAAAATACTGACCGGGATGAATCATGATACCGATACCGGCAAATTGTCCGGCAGAAGTGACAGTGGCCATTGATATGATCAGTGCCTGCCACCAGGACAGACCGTAGGATACGGCCATAATTCCGAAGGTAAAGGAAACTGACAGATATCCCAATGCAATCGGAATTCCGGCTGCCAGTCCGCGTTTATAGTTATTCATTATTTTCTCCATATAATCGTAAAATTTAGGGCCAAAAGACAGGCTCAAAAGATATTTTATCACAAATAATCAAAAAGTGTTATTTTTTTTCAAACACAATCGCAAATGGTTTGCAAAATAGGGGATATTATGTTAACTTTTGATTAGTTATGTATTGAAATAAATTATAGAGATAAGAGGATTGCAAATGAGTACGATTAAATTAGGATCTCATGTTGGTATGGCAGGAAAAGAGATGTTTCTCGCCTCCGCAAAAGAGGCAGCATCTTATGGAGCAAATGTTTTTATGCTTTATACAGGAGCTCCGCAGAATACCAGGAGAAAAGAGGTGACAGAATTAAATATAGAAGCAGGATGGGAGTATGCGCACGCGCATGGAATTGATGAGATTGTGGTGCATGCACCTTATATCATCAATCTGGCAAATACAGTGAAGCCGGAGACGTATGAGCTGGCTGTGGAGTTTTTGGAGAAAGAAATTGTGCGTACAGCTGCGATGGGAAGCAAAGTATTGGTATTGCACCCAGGCAGCCATGTCAATGCGGGCACGGAAGCAGGCACGGCGCAGATAATCAAAGGCTTGAACACTGTATTGAATCAGAACGAGGACGATGTCTGCATCGCATTGGAAACGATGGCGGGAAAAGGCAGTGAAATCGGACGCAGCTTTGAGGAGCTGAAAGCAATCTATGATGGCGTGGACAAAAAGGAGCGTTTGCGCGTTTGTTTCGACACTTGCCATGTCAATGATGCCGGATACGATCTGGTGAATCATTATGAGGATGTCTTTGCAGAATTTGATCGCATCATCGGCTTGAATCAGATTGCGGTCTTTCATGTGAATGACAGTATGAATCCGCTTGGTGCACACAAGGACCGTCATGCAAATATCGGAAAGGGAACGATTGGATACGAGACGTTATATCGGGTAGTGCATGACGAGCGTTTTCTGGAAGTGCCGAAAATCCTTGAGACACCATGGCTTTGCGAAGAGGGATCCACAAAGAAGACAATTCCTCCATATAAGGAAGAAATTGCATGGTTACTGCAGTGAGTTATGTGTTGCGTAAGTTCTTTGCGTTTGATATGATGGAACTTAATGTATAGATTCCATTTACGAAAAGATTTATTATAGGAAGAGGGACGAAGAATGAATAATTGGAAAGATGTAATGATTGTTCCAGAGTTTGATGAGCAGGGAGTCGCCTGTTACAAGCTGGAAGGCGGAGATTATTTAAATGAGTATTATATTGTGTCAGAAGCGGAGTCAAGAAAGCTTTTGAACACGCCGGAGATTGTAGGATATGAGGTATACAACTGCCTGATTCCATCCACCTCACAGATGCTTTATTATCTGAAAGAACAGAAGAAAGTAACGACAGCAAATATTCTTTCGATTCTGCGTGGAGCATTGAATTATCCGTTGGAGGAGAGTTGCTACCGTGAACATATCCGTGTACATGACATCAGCTTTCTGTCAAGTGAGCGTGTGTTTGCGGATGAGGAGATTGCGGGACTTGAAATCAAATACAGCAAGCTTACGATGGTTCCGGACAGCACACTTATGATTGGAGATATTATTGCAAGCGGTGAGACTTTGATTCACTGTCTGCGTTATGTGACCGATTTTTACCGCAAAAATGGCGCAAAGCTGCGCAATATTATTGTATTTACAATCGGTGGAACCAAGGGCATTGATATTCTTGAGGAACTGACAAAGGATATCCGCAAATTCTGGCCGGATTTTGAGGGATTTATTACCGTTTACTATGAAGGAATTTTCAGCACTTATCAGGATAAGGGCGTTTCCGGCATCAATCTTCCGGATGTCGATTTCTTCTGGAAGGACGGTATTGTTGCTCCGGAATTTCGTAGAGAGACGTTATCGATGTGCAGCCCGCTTTTTGAAAAATGCATTATTTACGATGGCGGAGCAAGACGTTATGAAATTCATGAGCACGTAGAAGAAGTGCTGGATTTCTGGCAAGGGATGCTTGCGCGTGCAGATCGTATCGATATGGCGGAACTTTTGGCAGAGAAACTCGGTTATCCGCTTCCAATCAGTTATGAAGACTGGATTGCATGCAATCATTATAAGAATATTCCAGTTGCGGATACTCGTTGGCTGTATCGTCAGGAACAGGGGTATATCGAGAGCATGAAGAATATTACATTGAAAGAACTTGCAACACAGAGAATCGAAGAATTTACGAATGCATTGCGTAAATATATGCTGTAACAGAAAGGATAAATTAAAAAATGAGCAATGAAAAAACAAAAGTAGATGTTGATTATGCAGATTCCGCGGTGCCGGCGAATGGCCGAAAAGGCTTTGTTACCATGTTCATGATTATGCTGGGATTTACCTTTTTCTCAGCGAGTATGTGGGCAGGACAGCAGCTTGCAGCCGGACTTGATTTCAAAGGTTTTCTCGGGGCACTTATTTTAGGTGGTGTGATTCTTGGGGCCTATACAGGACTTCTCGGCTACGTTGGTGCAAAGACCGGCCTTGGCATGGATCTTCTGGCAAAGAAAGCGTTTGGACAAAAAGGTTCGTACCTGTCTTCGGCAATGATTAGTTTTACGCAGATCGGATGGTTCGGTGTAGGTGTTGCAATGTTTGCCATCCCGGTTTCTTCTGAAATTTTTGGTGACAGCACGCTTGCAAAGTGGATTCTTGTTATTGTAGCAGGTGTCTGCATGACAGCTTCTGCGTATTTTGGAATTAAATCATTGACCGTGATTAGTTATATTGCTGTCCCATTGGTTGCAATTCTTGGAACCGTTGCTATGGTAATGGCGGTAAATCAGGGAAACGGCACGATCGTAGATCAGTTTGCAGTATCTAGCGGTACATTAAGCGTGGTCGGTGGAGCAGGACTTGTAATCGGCTCTTTTGTATCCGGTGGTACAGCGACTCCGAATTTTACCCGTTTTGCTAAGGATGCAAAGTCAGGAACGATTGCTACGGTTGTTGCATTTTTTATTGGTAATTCCCTGATGTTTTTCTTTGGTGCGATTGCATATATTTTCGTAGGTGGAAATGATATTTTTGAAGTTATGATTCGCCTGAATCTGTTTTATATGGCAATTCTCGTTTTGGGATTAAATATCTGGACTACCAATGACAATGCATTGTATTCTGCCGGACTTGGACTTGCAAATATTTTTCATCAGAAGAAAAAGCCGATGGTATTGATTTCCGGAATCATCGGAACCTTATTATCCGTGTGGCTGTATTACAATTTCTGCAACTGGCTGAACATTTTAAACTGTACCCTTCCGCCGGTAGGTATTATTCTCGTGTTATCTTATTTCGTGGATAAGGAAGCTTACAAAGAGGGCGCAGAAGAAAAAGTTGTGGACTGGTTTGCTGTTGCAGGTGTCATTCTTGGTGCGGTCGTTGCAAATATCGTACCATACGGCATTGCTTCCATCAATGGCATGGCAGTGGCAGCGGTATGCTATCTGATTGGCAGAAAAGTGAACAAAAACCGCTAATTGCTGTCATCTTGCATTTTTTGTGCAAATTGTGGTAATATAGGTAGTTGGATTAGAACCTTTTCACATATTTAAAGGAGGATATATAAAATGACAAAGATTGACATTATTTCAGGCTTTTTAGGAGCTGGTAAAACAACATTTATTAAGAAGATGATTGACGAAGCATTCAAGGGTGAGCAGATTGTTCTCATCGAGAATGAGTTCGGTGAAGTTGGTATCGATGGTGGTTTCTTAAAGGATTCCGGCATTGAAATCACAGAGATGAACAGTGGATGTATCTGCTGCTCACTGGTTGGTGATTTTGGCAAGAACTTAAATGAAGTAATCACCAAATATCATCCGGACCGTATTTTGATCGAGCCATCCGGTGTTGGCAAATTATCAGATGTTATGAAATCTGTAATTGATATTGAAAAAGAGCAGGATGTGAAATTAAATGCATTAGTTACTGTTGTCAATGCACTCAAGGCAAGCAAGCAGATGAAAGCTTTCGGTGAGTTCTTCAACAACCAGATTGAGTATGCAACAACAGTAATCTTAAGCCGTAGCCAGAATGCGACTCCTGAGCAGCTGGAGTTCTGTGTAAATCAGATTCAGAAGCTGAATCCGAATGCAGCAATTATTACAACCGACTGGGCTTCCATTCCAGGTGAGCAGATTCTGAAGGTTATGGAAGGACAGGACAACCTTGAAATGAAAGTCCTTGCTGAAGCACGCCATGCGCATGATGAGGAAGAACACGAGCATGAGCATCACCATCATGACCATGATCATGAGGAACATGAACATCATCACGATCATGACCATGAGGAGCATGAACATCATCACGATCATGATCACGAAGAACATGAACATCATCATGAGCATGACGAGAACTGCACCTGCGGATGCCATGATCACGACCACGAACATCATCATCACCATCATGCAGATGATGTATTCACAAGCTGGGGCAAGGAGACACCTCACAAATTCGAGAAGTCAAAGATTGAAGAGATTCTCAAAGGCTTCGTAGATTCTGACAACATCCTTCGTTCCAAGGGTATGGTTGAGAGCGTTGACGGAAGCTGGATCTATTTTGATATGGTTCCGGGCGAGTATGAGATTCGTGAAGGCGAGCCGGATTATACCGGACGTATTGTAGTAATTGGTACCGAGATCCATGAGCACGAGCTTGAGGAACTGTTCGGTCTGGCATAAAGAAAGGAGCAGTAATGGCACAGGATATTCCAGTATATTTGTTTACCGGATTTATGGACAGTGGTAAGACTTCTTTAGTGGAAGAGACATTGTTCGAAAATGAATTTGGCGATGGAGCCAAAGGCGTCATCATTATGTGTGAAGATGGTGAGAAGGAATACGACGAGGCAAAACTCGCCACCATCAACTTCAAGCTGACGAGCATTGATTCTGAAGATGAGTTCACCCCACAGAAATTGCAGGAGATTCAGGATACATTCCAGCCGGAGCAGGTTTTCATTGAGTACAATGGAACCTGGGGCATGGACAAGATCCTTGAGGCACAGATGCCGGAGGGATGGGTGATCGTACAGTCTCTGGCAACAGTGGATTCTACGACTTTTGATATGTATATGAACAATATGCGTGCGATGATGCAGGAACAGGTTTTCTCCAGCGATGTAGTCATTTTCAATCGCACCGATGATGATACCGACCGCGGTCATCTGCGCCGTTCCATCAAAGCAATCAACCGTAAGGCACAGATCGTCTATGAACGCAAAGATGGAACAATCGATGAGCGTCCGGAAGAACTTCCGTTTGATATCAACCAGGATGTGATTGAACTTTCCGATGCGGATTATGCCATCTGGTATATGGATGCAATGGAAAATTACAAGAAATACGATCGTAAGAAAGTGAAGTTCCGTGCGCTTGTATATAATCCGGATAAACTGAAAAAGGGCGTTTTCGTGCCGGGCCGTTTTGCAATGACCTGCTGTATCGAGGATGTTACTTTTATCGGATTTAAATGCAAATATGACAAAGAGGATGAAATCCCGCACAAGTCGTGGATTGATATTACCGCTGAAGTTCGTGTGGAATTTGCACGCGAGTATAAAGGAAAAGGCCCGGTGTTGTACCCGATTTCTATTGAGAAAGCACAGAAGCCGGAAGATGAGCTGGTATACTTCTCATAACTGACAGATATAGCAGAAAAAGGAATATGTTTTGACATATTCATGCTTTTTCTGTATGATTAAAAAAGAGTATTTAACACTAGGAGGAAGATTATGTATCCAATCGTTCGCAAAGAGACATTGGCAGACAATATTATCCTTATGGATATCAAAGCACCTCGCGTTGCTGCAGAGTGTTTGCCGGGACAGTTTATTATCGCTAAGACTGACGAAGTAGGAGAGCGTATCCCGCTCACTATTTGTGATTATGACAGAGAAAAAGAAACCGTTACCATCGTTGTTCAGACAATCGGTGCAGGAACCGAGCGTATGATGAGCCTTAACGAAGGTGATGCCTTAGAGGACTTCGTAGGACCTCTCGGATGTGCATCCGAGTTATGTCTTGAGAAGAATCTCGAGGAGACAAAGAAGAAAAATATCGTATTTATTGCCGGTGGACTTGGTACCGCTCCGGTATATCCGCAGGTTAAGTGGCTTCATGAGCATGGCATTGATGCAGATGTTATCATGGGATCAAGAACCAAGGATCTGCTGTTCTATATCGATGAGATGAAAGCAGTTGCCGGAAATGTATATGTTACAACTGATGATGGTACATATGGATTCCACGGAAACGGATGTCAGCAGTTAGAGGCACTGGTAAACGAAGGCAAGCATTACGATGTATGTGTTGCAATCGGACCAATGATTATGATGAAATTCGTTACAATCCTTACAAAGAAGTTAGAGATTCCTACAATTGTATCCATGAACCCAATCATGGTTGATGGTACTGGAATGTGTGGCGCATGTCGTCTGCTGGTTGGCGGCGAAGTGAAGTTCGCATGTGTAGACGGACCTGAGTTCGACGGACACCTGGTTGATTTTGATCAGGCAATGAAGCGTCAGCAGCAGTATAAGACAGAAGAAGGACGTGCAAAGCTTGCATATGAAGAAGGCGACACCCACCACGGTGGCTGTGGTCATTGCGGAGGTGACAAATAATGGATGCATTTGTAAGAGTACCAGTACGTGAGCAGGAGCCAAAGGTTCGTGCTACGAATTTTGAAGAAGTATGTTATGGATACAACGAGGAAGAGGCAGTCGCAGAGGCTTCCCGTTGTCTGAATTGTAAAAATGCACAGTGTATGAAGGGATGTCCGGTTTCTATCAATATTCCGGCATTTATCGCACAGGTGAAGGAACGTAACTTCGAGGAAGCTTACCATATTATTTCTGAGTCATCTGCACTTCCTGCTGTCTGCGGTCGTGTATGTCCACAGGAGAGTCAGTGTGAAGGTAAATGTATCCGTGGAATCAAAGGCGAGGCAGTTGCTATCGGTAAACTTGAGCGCTTCGTTGCTGACTGGGCAAGAGAGAATGGTATCAAGCCAAAGAAAGCAGAAAAGTTAAACGGACATAAAGTGGCAGTCATCGGTTCCGGCCCTGCAGGTCTTACCTGTGCCGGAGATTTGGCAAAGCTTGGCTATGATGTAACAATTTTCGAAGCATTACATCAGGCCGGTGGTGTATTAAGCTACGGTATTCCTGAGTTCCGTCTTCCAAAGGACAAGGTAGTAGCTGCAGAAGTAGAGAATGTTAAGGCATTGGGCGTTAAGATCGAGACAAACGTTGTCATCGGAAAATCTGTTAAGATTGATGAACTGATGGCACAGGAAGGTTTTGAGGCTGTATTTATCGGTTCCGGTGCAGGCCTTCCTAGATTTATGGGAATTCCTGGCGAGCAGGCCAACGGCGTATTCTCTGCAAACGAGTTCCTTACACGTAACAACTTAATGAAAGCTTTCAAGGAAGGTTATGAGACACCAATCTCACACGGAAAGAAAGTTGTTGTTGTCGGTGGTGGAAACGTAGCAATGGATGCTGCCAGAACAGCACTTCGTCTTGGCGCTGAGGTACATGTTGTATATCGTCGTGGTGAGGAAGAACTTCCGGCACGTAAGGAAGAAGTACATCATGCAAAAGAAGAGGGAATCATCTTTGATCTCCTTCAGAACCCGACAGAAATTCTTGTAGATGAGAATGGATGGGTAAAGGGTGTCCGCATCATCAAGATGGAACTTGGTGAGCCGGATGCTTCCGGAAGAAGAAGCCCAATCGAGATTCCAGGATCTGAGTATGATATGGATTGTGATACCGTGATCATGTCACTTGGTACATCACCAAATCCATTGATTTCTTCTACAACTGCTGGTCTTGATATCAATAAGCGTAAGTGTATCGTTGCTTCTGAGGAGAACGGTGCAACAAGCAAGGCTGCAGTATTCGCAGGTGGAGATGCAGTAACAGGTGCTGCAACAGTTATCCTTGCAATGGGAGCTGGTAAGGCTGCAGCAAAGGGTATTGATGAGTACCTTTCTTCCAAATAAATTTCACATTGAAACAAATTCAGGCACACGTGAGAGCGTGTGCCTTTTGTAGTGTATGCTATGTTTTGCTCCCTCCGGCAGCATATATAAATTTTTTCAAAAGATTTTATGAAAACAACAATTTTCATACCAAAAAGAGGTATAATAACAGAAAATACATAGAGATAATGTTCAAAGGAATAGTGAAAATTATATGAAAAATAGGAACAAAGAAAACCCAATCGAAGCTCCAATCCGTGTGGAGCGCATTCAGGCTGATCCCGCCAGCGGACTTTCCACAGAGCAGGTCAAGCAGCGCTTTGCGGCTCATGCAGACAATTATAAAGTGGAATCGTCCACGATGTCGGTATCGGACATTGTGAAGTCGAATGTGTTTACCTATTTTAACCTCGTGTTTTTAATCATTACGATACTGTTGTCAATCGTCGGTGCGTGGTCCGATATGATGTTTTTACCGATCATCATTGCGAATACCTGCATCGGTATCATACAGGAGGTTCATTCGAAGAAGGTACTCGACCGGCTGTCCATTTTAAATGCACCACATTGTATGGTAGTGCGGGATGGTCAGGAACATGAAGTTGAGGCGCACAATCTGGTACTTGATGATGTGATCGTTCTGCAGGCAGGAAGTCAGATCCCGGCGGATGCGATGGTGCTTGATGGGGAACTTCAGGTAAACGAATCACTGATTACCGGTGAATCGGATGAGATTGCCAAACATGCCGGAGATGAACTTTTGTCTGGAAGTTTTGTGGTGTCCGGAAAAGCACATGCAAGGCTGGAAAAAGTGGGCAAGGATTCTTATATATCCAAACTGACTTTGCAGGCAACACAGAGTAAAAAAGGCGAACAGTCGGAGATGATCCGTTCCCTGAACTATTTGATTATGGTAATGGGAATCATCATTATCCCAATTGGTATCGCATTATTTGTACAGTCCTACATTTTTAATGAGGGAACATTAAAAGAAAGTATTACCGGAATGGTAGCTGCAATCATTGGTATGATTCCAGAGGGATTGTATTTACTTTCGAGTGTTGCGATGGCGGTGTCTTCGGTACGTCTGGCACAGAAAAAAGTTTTGATCCATGATATGAAATGCATTGAGACCCTTGCGCGCGTTAATGTGTTATGCGTAGACAAAACAGGAACAATTACGGAACCTGGTATGCATGTGTATGAGACAAAGATTTTTGATGGTTTAGATGAGGCGCAGACCGTTGCCACGATCGCGGATGTGGTTGCCGCGCAGGAAAAAGACAATGCGACGATGGAGGCATTGCAGGATTATTTCACGAAGGGAAGCGGACACAAGGCAAAAGAAGTTTTTTCGTTTTCCTCGGAGACAAAGTTTTCCGGAGCAACAATGGATGATGGAAAAGCCTATGTCATTGGTGCACCGGAGTTTGTATTGCGCAGCCAGTTTGAGGAATATCAGGAGCAGATTGCAGAATACAGCAGCAAGGGCTATCGTGTGCTCGTTTTTGGAGAATATGAAGGTACATTGTCAAGAAAGCCATTGACGGAGCCGGTGGTTCCGATGGGTCTCGTTATGCTTGCAAACCCAATCCGAAAAGGCGCAAAAGATACGTTCCGTTATTTCGCTGAAAATGATGTAGATATCAAAGTGATTTCCGGAGATAATCCGCTGACGGTATCTGTGATTGCATCAGAGGCAGGCATTGAAGGAGCAGAACGTTATGTAGACGCTTCTATTTTGAAAACACAGAGTGATTATGATGAGGCAGTTGAAAAGTATACCGTATTCGGCAGAGTGACACCAAATCAGAAACGAATGCTGGTGCAGGCTTTAAAGGAACACAAGAAGACGGTTGCGATGACCGGAGATGGTGTCAACGATGTGTTAGCATTGAAAGATGCGGATTGCAGTGTTGCGATGGCATCTGGAAGTGATGCGGCTTCGAATGTGGCACAGCTGGTGCTTTTGGATTCGGATTTTACACGTATGCCGTCTGTTGTGGCAGAGGGACGACGCGTGGTAAACAATATCGAGCGCACGGCTTCACTTTATATTGTAAAGAATATTTTTTCCATGCTGCTTGCTATTTTCTCTGTGATCTTAATGCTGGATTATCCGCTTGAACCATCGCAGGTGTCACTGATCAGTATGTTTACCATTGGAATTCCGTCCTTTATTCTTGCACTAGAGCCGAATAAGAATCCAATCCGGGGAAGATTCCTTACCAATGTTTTGGTAAAAGCACTTCCGGCAGGACTTACGGATTTTCTTGTGGTAAGTGGGCTGGTACTGTTCTGCAGGGAATTTTCGGTGGATTTGGACTGCCTTTCTACATCCTGTACGATTCTGGTGGCAATCGTTGGATTTATGATTCTGTATCGTATTGCAAAACCAATGAATATAGGCCATATCGTTATGATGATCGGCGTGGTTGCCGGCTGGTTGTTCTGTATGCTTTTTGTCAGCAAATTCTTTGCAATCACCGGTATTTCAAAACAGTGCGCAATGCTTATGATCGTGTTTGCGATTATTACAGAACCGGCTTTGCGATATCTCAGTCTGATCGTGGAAGGCTTGCATGACTGGGGAAGCAGAGTGATGCAGAAGATGAAAAAGGCGTAGCCGTGAGTTGACAGTTGCAAGAGATTGTAGAATCGTCTATAATTAATCATTATAATTCAGAGAAAAGATTTTTACAAAAGCAGGTGCAGGTGTGCGTAAACGAATCAGGCAGATAGCCAGGGATAAATTCGAATACGATCAGCCATGTATTTCGCTCCCAGAGGAAGAACTGTCCCTTCAGGTACAGGAAGGACAGACATACGAAGGCAGTTTTTCCGTTGCAAGCACAAACCGGATTCCGGTCCGGGGAATTGTATATACGACAAATTCCAGAATGGAATGTCTGACAACACAGTTCGAGGGAGAAGAGATTCGTATTCGTTATCAATTTCATAGTAAGGGGCTTGTGGAAGGCGAAGTAGAGAAGGGTGATTTTGTTCTCGTATGTGAGCAGAAGGTATACATCCTTTCTTTTCGTGTGTCCATTTCCCGACTATATATCGAAGCTTCCAATGGAGTAATCCGTAGTCTTTCGGATTTTGCTAATCTGGCGCAGACGAATTGGAATGAAGCATATCAGTTATTCTATCATCATGATTTTTCCAATATATTTAGCTTAAAAGAACAAAAAGAAGCCATGATGTATCGTGGAATTATGGGAGCAAAACCATCGCAGCAGAATATGGAAGAATTCCTCATCGGTATCCATAAAAAGAGCAGAGTATGCTTTACGGTTGCATCGGATGATATTTCTCTGGAGATGACAGAGACGATGCAGCAGGAAGTGGAAATTAAAAAAAGCGAATGGGGCTATATTTCAATTGATGTTGAGACAGATGGTGCATTTGTCCGTTTATCGGACAACCGGATTACAACAGAGGATTTTCTGGGAAGTTCCTATACATTTAACTACTTGCTTGATTATGAACGGATGCATATGGGATACAATTTCGCATGCATCAAGTTTTCTTCTGCCTATGAGACAAAAATTATCAAGATTACTGCGCATAAGAAATCACAGAGAGCTTCCGATGCGGTTCGGGCGCAGGTGAAAGAATATAAAGTCGGTATTATGGAACTTTACCAGGCATATCGTCTGAAACGCATTGTTACCGGCGTGTGGGCAAATGAGACCATTGACATTCTGAATCATTTACATGCGGTGGATGGGCAGGAACCAATGTATATGCTGATGAAAGCACAGGCATTGATCATCAACCGGCAAAGACAGGAAGCGGAATGGATTCTGGATGAATTCAAACGCACATGGAAGGATGAAAAATCTCCTGTTTTTGGATATTATCTGTATCTTCTGACGATTATGGAGCGGGAACCTTCCTATGTGGATCGCATGACAAATGAGATAGAGCTTATCTTTCGGAAATATCCGGAATCATCGTTGCTTTTCTGGATTTTGCTGTTCCTGAAAGAAGATTATTATAATAACAGTTTTCATAAGCTTAAGGCTATAGAAAACTGGGTTTTGAATGGATGCGCATCTCCATATCTGTATCTGGAAGCATATTACCTTATGATTCAGGAACCATATCTGTTATCGAAGCTTGGACGTTTTGAAATGCGGATTCTTCGATGGGCAATCCGCAATCAGGTACTAAGCAAAGAACTTGCTGCACAGATTTTTGAAATTATCGAATTGAATAAGGGATTTCATCCGGCAGAATATGAACTTTTGTGTGCAGCATATGAAGTGGAAAAGAAACCGGAATATCTGGGCTTGATCTGCAGTTATCTCATCCGTGCCCAGCGTTTTGATATCAGGTATCATTGCTGGTTTGAAAGGGGAATTGAAGAGAAACTTCGCATTACCGGATTATATGAGGCATATCTGCTTTCGCTGGATGACCGCGCGATAGGTGCGGTACCCAAAATCATACAGATGTATTTTCAGTATGACAGCAATCTGTCTTACCGTAAGATGGCAATATTATATAATAATATTATTGCTACGAAAAAATCAGATCCGGAGATGTATGACAAATACCAGAAGACCATGGGGCGTTTTGCAATGGAGCAGGCGGAACTTGGGCATACGGATGATAATCTTGCCGTACTTTATGAAGAAATGCTGGATTTAGGCCTGATCGATGAGGAATTATCGCATTGTATGTCGCGTATTTTATTTACGCATAAGCTGAATATTTTTGATGCGCGCATCGTCCGGGTGATCATATACCAGAAACAGTTAAAGGAGCCACAGATTATACCGGTCACAGACCAGACGGCATATTTTCAGTTATATACCAAAGATTATGTGATGCTGTTTGAGGATGAAAAAGGACACAGATACATCAGCAGTATTGCATACCGAATTGAAAACCTTATGAATCTGGACAAATATCTGGAAAGGTGCAGAAAGCTGGCAGTCAATGAACTTTCGTACATACTGGCATATTTGGATAGAAAAGAATCGTTATCATTTACAAAAGAAGATGAGGTTTTTTTCCCGATATTATTGTTCTCAAACGATTTGGATAAATCATACCAGTCCGATATGGCACAGGCGATTATGCGCTATGCAGAAAGTGCAAAGGATTATCCGAAAAATGACCTGCACAGATATTTACAGGAAGCAGATTATGAGGCGATGACACAGCCGGTTCGCCAGTATATGATAGAGTCTCTTGTGCTGTACCAGTATTTTGATCTGGCGTATGAGATGGTGCAGAAATTTGGCATGGATCAGATGACGCCGGCAACCGGACTGACTTTGGCAAGTGTACTGTTGGGGCGTCACAAAGAAGATCACGATGTCGATGAGACGTTGCTTCGTTTTGTTTCCTATGTTTTTCTGAATAAAAAATATAATGATGCGGTGCTTACTTATCTGTGCCGATTTTATAATGGACCGACCGAGCAGATGCAGAGACTCTGGAGGGCCGCACAGGAATTTGGCATACAGACATTTGAACTCGAAGAGCGAATTCTGGTGCAGATGATGTATGCGGGAGAAGCTTTTGCAGGAGATGAGCTGTTTTTGCATTATTACAGGACCGGTGGCAGAGAACTTGTCGTGCTGGCTTATATTACGCTGCGTGCACGGGCATATTTTGTAGAGAATGAAAAAATTACAGGAAATATTATAGAAATTATACGAGAGCGGTATCAGCATCATATGGATTTGAATGATGCGTGCAAACTGGCACTTTTGAAGACTTTGTCTGTAGAAATGAAAACAGATGAGGCAATTTATGAAATGGAAGATGCATTGCTTGCGGAATATACTGCCCGTGGTATGAATTTTGCTTTTTTCAAAAAGCTGGATAAACGTCTTGTATATAAATATCATCTTTATGATAAGGTGTTCCTGGAACATCGCAGTGATCCTCGTACGCATGTGGTTTTGAATTACAGCAGAGATGAGGATGGGGTAAATTTCATTCGCGAAGATATGATCAACGTATATGCAGGCATTTTTGTTAAGACATTTGTATTGTTTTTCGGGGATGTTGTACAGTATTATATTGCGGATGAATTAGATGGTCAGGTGGCAGTGACAGAAAGCAATCGTATTTCCAACAACGATGTATTGGCAAAGAATGACACGAGCCGTTTCCATTTGATCAATCAGATGTTGATTTCTGCAACTCTGCAGGATTATAATTCTGAGTTTGTTTCAATGCAACAGTATGCAGAATACGAGGAGACCACAAAACATCTTTTTAAACTCTTATAAAAGGGAAAAACATGGAAAAGAAGAATAGTGCGTATTATCTTGGCATTGATTTGTGTGATACCTATGCCATGGTAAGTTTTTATCAATTGAATATGGAGGAACCGGATACGGTCAGCACCATTGCTGGAAGTGAAAATTACCGGATACCTCTTGTCCTTGCACGGCGGAAGAATGTAGGAATGTGGTATTATGGCGATGAAGCAAGGAAGATGGCCAAAACAAGCGAGGCTCTTTGTGTTGATTGCCTGCTACAGAGGGCAATCAACAGCGAAAAAATTCTTGTGGGGGACACTTCTTATGATGCTGCAGAACTGTTGGCTTTATTTTTAAAAAAAGTCATGGAACTGCCACAGAAACTTGGGGTATCCATGCATGTGGAACGACTGGCGATTACAGTAGAAAAACTGACCAAGGAAAACATGGAAGTTTTTTGGAAAGTGGCAAATAAACTCGAACTTACCGAAGAACGTTTCATGGTCATAGATCACAAAGAGAGTTTTTACTATTTTGCTTTGAACCAACAGAAAGAGTTGTGGAATCATGATGTGTTTTTGTTCTCTTGTGAGGAGGATACACTTTTTTCGTATGATTTAAAGCGTGATGTCCGGACAACACCACAGGTTGTTACAATTCGGGAATCTGCTCCGCAACAGTTGGGAGAGAATCGTGACGCCTCTTTTTCGAATATTATGACAGAGTCGTTTATGAACCGTATTGTTTCGAGTGTGTACCTTGTGGGGGACGGATTCGATGGTGACTGGATGAAAAATTCTGTCAAAATTATGTGCAGTGGCCGAAGAGCTTTTGTTGGACAGAATCTTTTTTCAAAAGGAGCCTGCTATGCAGCAGCTATCCGGGATCAGCAGAATCTCTGGCCATATATATACATGGGCGAGAATGAAATGAAATTTAATCTCAGCCTTAAAGTAAAAGACAAAGGGAATGTTGCTTTTTACAATCTGATTTCAGCGGGGAAGAACTGGTTTGAGGCAAAAGGCACCTGCGAGGTGATTTTGTCAGGAACGCCGGAAATTGATTTCTGGAAACAGTTGCCGAACAGCAGAGAGGCGGTCATTGAAACGCTGGAACTTTCTGATCTGCCAAAACGTCCGAATCGCACAACGCGCGTACGGATTACAGCGACACCGGTTTCGGATGATAAGATAGAAATAGAGATGAAAGATCTTGGTTTTGGAGAATTTTTCCGCGCGACGGATAAAATCTGGAGACACACCATAGTTATGTAGGGGAAACATATGAGTGAATTATTGTTTTGTCATGCGCCGATTGCATCATTGCCCTATTATATCGAGGGACTTGGAATTAATATTTATTCGATGGAGGAATTGTGCTATTTTATTGCAGGAAATGTGTTCCTGCTGGACGATTCTTTTATGAATGAAGAATTGTGTACCTGGATAGAGAAGCAGATGAGTGCGTATAAACTTGCAGAAAATTTAAGAAATATCATGCATGCAGGCAGACGATTATCGGTATTCGTGGATATGATACTGGAAGATACCTGTTACTATTCTAAACCAGAGATCGATAATATTGTTTCTACGCTCGAACAGCTGGAACAGAAAACAGGTTTTGAATGCAGTAAGATGCGTGCAGATCAGTTAATGGAAAAAGAAAAGTATCTTGCCGCAATCTATGCTTACCGAAAATTGCTTGACTCTAGGGAAGCAAAAGAAACAGATGCTTTGTTGAGAGGAAATGTATGGCACAATCTGGGCACGGCATATGCGAGACTATTCCTTTTTGAAGAGGCAGCAGCATGTTATGAGAAAGCCTATGAATTGAATCAGACATATGAATCCGTGCGGGAAGCTTTGTTATGTTCCTGCTATATGGAGGATGAAGAAAATCTCAAGCAGAAATGTGCACAGTATTTTGTAGATGAGAATACGATTGAAGCACTGAAAGAGGAACGTGAGCGGGCAGGAGACAATCCACGTATCCGGGAATTTGATGAGCGGCTGGAACATATCCGCTCCATGCTTGCGGACGGACAGAAAGTCCAGGCAAAAGATGCGCTAAATGATATTATTTTTAACTGGAAGGAAGAATACCGAAGAGGTTGTAAAGTATAGGTATTATGTTTTTATCGAAACTTTTTCATAGAAAAAACAGAAAAAAATGGGAAGAGAATGTTGCAAAGTATGAGCAGGAGCGCTATGCAGCCCTAGAGACGGAGGACAGTGAGCGGACTCTGCATCTTACGGAGCCGGAGAATGCGGCAAGTTATGTGGTGGATCTGTGTGAGCAGATGATTGATGTATCCAAAAATATCGAAGGTATCCGGCAGGAATATCAGATGGTTACTTCCTATCTGACCGATATACAGATCATCGAAGAGCTTACCGAGGCAGAGCGCACACCGATTGAAACCTGTGCTCAGCATGTATCTCAATTAGAAAAACAAAGAAGCGAATTTTTAAAGATCGAACATAAGCTTTCGGATACACAGTATGGTCAGATGCAGCAGGAGGAGGCTGAACTTCCGGGGGTTATACGCCGGTTAAAGGAAAATGAAAATTATCTTGATAAAATAAAAAAAGATCTTGCTTATCTGGAAGGAGAAAAACTACAGTGGTCTATGCTTCGGACGGAATCTTTACGGACACAGGACATTATGAGAAAAGCATCGTGCATTTTATTGTTTCTATTTGCAGTTTTGTTTGTGGGAGCATTGATCGGTTCCAGGTATTTTCAGGTAGAGGCACAGTTGCCGGTTACAATCGGATGCTTTGTTGCAGCAGTTATCGGAGTGTTTGTTTTTATCAGATACCAGGAAGCTACAAAGAATATCCGTAAGGCGGATGTGAACAAAAATCATGCGATCTCTTTGGAGAATCATGTAAAGATCCGTTTTGTGAATATGAAAAATGCGGTGGATTACACATGCGAAAAATATCATGTGCACAATGCAAATGAATTGCAGGCGTTGTATGAGCAGTATCAGAGTGAAGCAAAAGAAAAGGAACAGTTTCGAAAGACAAATGATGAACTGGAATATTACTCAAAATCTCTGATTCATTATCTTTCGAAACAGAAAATGTATGATGCAAAAGTATGGATCCAGCATGCGGATGCAATTATAGACAGCAGGGAACTGGTTGAGTTAAAGCATAATCTTATTGAACGCAGACAGCATTTGCGCGGACGGATTGAAAGTGCATTGCAAAGCATTGAGATTATGAAGAAAGATGCGATGAAGCAGGCACAGCATATGGATGACAATGGCCTGCAGTTACAGAAGATCATTCAGAAAATCGATCAGATGAATCAATACTAAATCTTTCACATTTTATGCATATATTCATAATATATAGCATACGCAAAATGGAAAGGATTTCAGATGATGGATACAAAATTGAATATCACATCCTGCAGAGAGGCAGACACACAGCAGGTACCTGGTATGGCATATGTTCCGTGGCAGCAGTTTACCAAAACCTATGACCCCAACCGGGCACTGAGAGCCGGAACAATATTCCCGGAACTTGATAAGCCGTTTACTGGAAATTGTGCATGGAACAATGGAGGTAGACGCAGATGAACAGACAAAATCAGGATATGCAGCAAAAGAGAATGAACCAGAAGGAACTGTATGAGTGGATCATGATGCTCGGATTTTGTGCTGTGGATATGATGCTTTATCTGGATACACATCCGGATGATGAAGAAGCACTGAATTATTTTAATCAGTGCAATACGCTTTACAATGCAGCAAAGCAGTCTTATCAGGAACAGTTTGGCCTATTGAATGCATTCTCAGAGCAGGAACGTTTTTCCTGGGATTGGAATACAGCACCGATGCCATGGGAAGGGGGAATGTGATTTATGTGGAGTTATGAAAAACGATTGCAGTATCCGATTCATATTACAACACCGAATGCGAAGATGGCGTCTTATATTATCAGCCAGTATGGCGGTCCTGA
>ENA-UOJO01002332-UOJO01002332.1-human-gut-metagenome-genome-assembly--contig:-P57-NODE-2332-length-20495-cov-7.701957_pt1 | contig 20495 bp, 8 predicted proteins | sample MGYA00242351_ERZ723898 | MGnify/ENA metagenome assembly ERZ723898 | reverse complement strand
TCGCTGAATACATATAGCAAAGCGGCGGAGGGGATGAACTTTTATCCTCTCCGCCGCTGGTTTGATTTGGTTGCGGGCGCGCTTTGCTGGCTTCCCCGGTCAGATCGTTGCTGCGCTTGCGATCTGATCGTCGATCGGTACGTTTTGCGCTGCGTCCAGATACTCTTCTTTGGTGATCATCATGTGGAGAACACCGTTTTTGACACCCAATTTCTGAAAGCCTGCTTTGCGATGGGTCTGCCAGGCAGCGATCTCTTTCCGGGCGACTTCGAAGTCGTTATGGATCCTGGAGATCCCGCAGACACGGAACGCGTGATCCAGCATCAGCTTCAGCGCGGGAACGGCGTAACCTTTCCCCCGGAAGGGGGCATAGATCACGATACCCATATCCCACCAATCCTTTTCGGGTGTATAATGAAAATTTACATCACCGATCCATGCGCCGTCGGAGCTGCGTTTGATATAAGCATAGAAACGCTCCGGCTCCTTTCCTACCCATTCGTCGTACCAATCGGCAAGAGCCTCGTCCGGATGGTCAATGCAGCCGGTGTCCCGATGGTATCCCGCATAATCAACATCCCAGCCTGCGTTATATGACATGGTTTCCGGGTCGGACGTCATCTTTTGATAAAACCATAGATCTTCCGGTTTGGGGATGTACAGTTCCAGTTTTTCCATATTGTTCACTCCTTGTTTTTCGTCCTGGCCTGTTTGGCCTGCCGTCATTGGGCGCGGGGCCGATGCGGGCTTTCCGTCTGCCAGCCCCGGCAGAAGGACAGGGCGGTATCGATGCTGCCGATGCGGTAGCCGGCGGCGGCGTGGATAATGTGGCGGGGGCGGTCGCAGAGGAGCAGGAGCGGAAGGCTGTCGGGGTCGACGTAGGCGCTTCGCGCTGCAGGTTCGGCAGAGTCGGCGGTCAGCCAGACCTCCGCCTCCGGGAAGGCGGCGAGCACGGCGCGCAGCTTTTCGTTCTGCAGCATCTGCCTTGTGCGCAGGAGCAGCACCAGCCGCAGGGCGCGGATGCGGCTGCGGCTCGCCAGCAGCTCGTTCAGAAGATGCTCCGTCGGTTCGCTGCCCGCGTCCAGCCAGAGAAGCAGCGACGGGCTCTTCGTCAGCTCTGCGGCGGACGCCCTGCGTCCGTCAGGCGCTTCGGCCTGAAAATCGGCCAGCGTGAAATCCACGGCCAGCTCGGAAAACGCGACGGGCTGCCTCTGCAGGCGGACAGGGGCCATCTGCCCCGCGTCCAGTCGAAGCTCGAGGCGCGACATGCGCAGGTCGCCGCTTGGCAGACGGCTGCTCGTTAAAATGCGGTAGACGCCCGGGCAGAGCGGGACCGTCAGGCAGTCGCCCTGCCACGCAAGCCCGGACAGCTCCAGCGGCTGCCAGCCATCGGGCGCGAGTACGGACAGGCCAAAATCCGCGTCCGTCTGCCACGTCTCGCCGGGCTGTTTTTCCAGGCGCAGCGCCGCGCTGACCGTCCGTCCCTCCTCTGGAGAAAGATAGCTTTCGCCGGAACGATATTCCGCCGCGCCGCTGTGCGGGTCCAGCCGCGCCGCCACGCCAAGCGCCCGGCAGGCCGCGACGAACAGCAGCCGCTGCGCGCGCAGATCTGCGCAGCGCAGGCGCACCGCGCCGGCAGGCAGCGTTATCAGCTGCCGGTATTCGGCCTCCGGCACGTACCGGATATTTTCCCGGATCCACTGCCAGAGCCGCGCCGGTTCCCTGCGGAATTCCTGTTTCTGCGCCTGCGAAAACGCGTTCAGCAGCGCCGCGCGGCAGCGGGCCAGCGGCTCCGTGCCGATGCGCGGGCAGAGGATCTCGCGCAGTGCGCGCACGTCCTGCGGCAGATCGTCCGCGGCAAGCGCCAGTGCTTCGCGCAGCACCTCGGGGCGGACGTCGCGCAGGTCTTTTTCGGAGAGCGTCTGCAAAAGCGCAAGCTTCTGCGCCGGGCCAAACGCGGGCTCCGCCAGAAACTCTGCCAGCGCATCAAAATTCCCGCAGGCCGCACGCAAAATGGCTTCGACCTCCGGGCCATAGCCAAACTGCGCGCGCAGCGCCTGCACGCGGGCCGGGTCATACGCCGCTTCCATCCGGAGGCGGCGTTTTTCATTCGCTGATGCCAGCTGCTCTGCGGCGCGCGCTTTTTCTGCCGGGTCGGGCGGCTTCCGCGCGGGCAGCTGCGCCTTCGGCGCGTGGATCGTGAACGCTTCCCAGCAGCCGGACGGCGCTTCTGGCTGCGCGAGCGTCAGCTCGAGCGTCTGCTGCGCGGCCGGGCAGAGCGCTTCGCAGGACCATCCGCTCTTCCGCGACTGCAGGGCGAGATCGCCATAGCCGCAGACAAGCTGCGCTGCGCCGCGGCTGTCCGTCCGGATCACTGCCGCGGGAAATATCTGCGACGCGTTGACGATGCCGAACGTCACCTCTGCCCCGGCAGCCGGGCTGCCGTCCGGCTCGCGCACGAGCACGCGCAGCGACCGCACGGGCGCGTAGCGCGCCGTCTGGTTCAAAAACGTCACCGCGCCGTCTTCGGAGATGACTGCGTCGTCCGGCGCGGGTCTGCCGAACAGGCGGCTGTGCACCAGAATCGCGCGGCTGGCCGCGCCGGTAAACCAGCCGCGGTCCAGCTCCGGCTCCGGCTCGCAGGCACCGAGATAGTGCCACGCGCCATCGCAGAAGGCCTCGACCCAGGCGTGGTTGTCGTCGCAGTGCGCCCAACGGGGCGTGTACACCTGCCGCGCCGGGATCCCGACTGCGCGCAGGGCGTTGACTGCGAACGCCGATTCCTCGCCGCAGCGCCCGAAGCCGGAGCGCTGCGCGCCCAGCGCGCTGATGGTCCGCGCGTCGGTCGCGCGGTAGCAGACCTGCTCCGCATTCCAGAAGTTGATAGCAAGGATGGCCTCACGCGCGGAACGACCGCGGATGCGTTCTTCCAGCTGCGCGTAGAAAGCGCCCCGGCAGTCGCAGAGCTCCTCCTCGTTCACGCGCGGGTGGAGCACGTAATTGAGAAACAGCTGCTCGGGAAGCGCCCGGACTTCCGGAGACTGCTCCCGCAAAAACAGCACGTGCGCCGCACAGGCGCTGAAGAGAGAAAAATCATAATTCGCCCAGTCGCTGAGGGGGCTGGCCGCGTAGCACCAGCTTGTCAGAAGCGCCTGATCCGGCGGGAGCGCGGCGAGCTTCCGTTCGAGCGTCTCCCGCGCCTCGCGGCCCGCCGCCGCGTATCGCTGCGCCAGGCGGGTCTGCATCCACTGCAGCTCTGCGTCTGACAGTCTCATGCGCCCGCCCCTGCAAAGCTGTGGACGATCTCGGCGCAGGCGCGGAATTCGTCCTCGTCGGTCTGCCAGATCTCGTACTCGGACAAGGACGGCAGGCCCATCGCCACGGTCTGCTTGCGGTAGCGCATGCCGCTGTCGAGCGCGCCTTTGCGCCCGGTCGTGTGGAAGACGGTGATACCCGCGCGGTCGTGGATCTCCTGGATATTCCACCGCTTGACCCCGCAGCCCGCCATGATATCGATCCGCCCGGCCGCTGTTTCCTGAAGCTGGCGCAGAAGCTCCACGCCGGTCAGCGCGTCCTTCTGCTGCCCGGATGTGAGGATCGTTCTGCAGCCGAGCCGGATGGCATCCTCCAGCGTCCGGATGGGGTCGCGCGTCATGTCGAACGCACGGTGGAGCGTCACGTCCAGCCCGCCCGCGCAGTCCATCATCCGGCGCATGCTTTCCAGATCCAGATCGCCGTCCGGCGTCAGCGCGCCGATCACGACGCCGTTCGCACCGAGGTCCCGGTACATCCGGATCTCCTCGCACATCTGCTCCAGTTCTTCCTTGCTGTAAAGAAAATCGCCGAAGCGCGGGCGGATCAGGACGTTGGTCTTGACCGGGATATCACGCTGCACCTGCCGGAACAGCGCGGTCGACGGCGTCGTCCCGCCGATGACGAGATGCGCGCACAGCTCCAGCCGGTCCGCACCGCCAAGCCACGCCGCCCGGCAGGAGGCGTAAGAGTCTGCACAAGCTTCGATCAGGGGTGTATGCATGCCGGTTCCTCCTTCGTTTCAAAAAGCACCTGGGAAAGATGATAGAGCGTACTGACGGCAGTCCCGGTCGCGCCGGGGACCTGATGCTGCCAGACGATACCGGTATTGTCGGCCGTCCCGGCGATGTCCAGATGCAGCCAGGGCCGTTTGGCCGTGAATTTTTTCAGGAACAGCCCGGCCGTGATCGCGCCGCAGCCGTCCTTGCTGGTGTTGCGGACATCCGCATAGTCGCTCTCAATGAGTTTTTCATATTCCGCATCGTCCGGCATGCGCCAGAATTTTTCGCCGGAGCGCGCAGCCGCGCGCGTAAGGCAGTCGTAAAAGCCGTCGTCGCTGGCCATCACGCCGGTCGTCACAAAGCCGAGCATCGACCAGATCGCGCCGGTCAGCGTTGCGATGTCCACCAGATGCGTGCAGCCCTCCTTCTCCGCGGCCCACGCGAGGGCATCGGCCAGGATCAGCCGCCCCTCGGCATCGGCGTTCAGGATCTCGATCGTCTGGCCGGAGAAGCTGGTGATGACGTCGCCGGGCAGCATGCTCGCGTCTGAAATGCGGTTTTCGCAGATCGGGACGACCGCCGTCACGTTGACGGCCGCACCGTTCGCCGCCAGCGCGCGCACCGCGGCGGCGGCCGCGGCGGCGCCCGCCATATCGCCCTTGATCCCGGCCATGGACGCGGCCGGTTTCAGGCTGTAGCCGCCGGAGTCGACCGTCACGCCCTTGCCGACCAGCCCGAGTCTCCGGCTGTTCTCCGGCGCGCCGGTATAGCGCAGGACGGCCATCCTCGGCGCGTGGGCGCTGCTGTCGCCGACGGTCAGAAGCGCGCGCAGGCCCAGCTGCTCCAACGCGGGCCGGTCATAGATCTCCGCTTCGACCGGCAGGCCGGCGGCCATCTCCTGCAGCTGCTGCGCAAGCGCCTCCGGCCGGAGCAGGTTTGACGGCCGGTTGACCAGATTGCGCGTCTGCAGGATCGACCGCGCGAGCTCCCGCGCTTTATTCAGCTGCGTTTCGTCCGCGCCGGGAAAGCTGCATGCCAGCTCCGGCTCCCAGCGGCCGCTCAGCGCGAATTTTTTCTGATACGCGCCGCCATATACGCCCTCGAGCGCCGCAAAAAGGCCGTTCTGGCCAAGCTCCGCCGCGGGGCCAGGATCAAAGGCACAGGCCGTGCATTCCAGCTCCAGTGCCGTCTTGACCGCCTTGCCGTAGAGCTCCTTGCAGGAAAGGATATCCCGCCGGCCGCCCCGGCCGACGCGGATGGTATAGCCGCCGTCCGCGCGGGGGAAATATCTTGTTTTCAGATAGGCGTCGTCCGTAAAGACGACATTTGCCTGTACTTGCGTTTCCATCATCCAAAGGTCCCTTCTCCGGCGCTGCCGGGCTTGATTTGATTTTATTGATATTCGATCTCCAGCACGGTATCGATCGGGTCGGGCAGCGGATAGGTGTACTGCGGGACCGTCCCGAACGAGACAAAGGCGAGATTTTCATACGCGCTCGTGACCCAGCTCTCGCCGCGCACCACCTCGCCGCCGTCAGCGAGACGGCGCACCGCGCCGATGTGTGCCGGCACAAGCCCGGTCAGCGGCAGCGGGCCGAGCGGCGCTTCGAGCACATGCGCGTAGAGCTTCCCCGCGCGCCTGGTGTACCAGCCCCAGTCCGGCTTTGGAAGCTCCGCGCTGCCGCAGCCGTAGATGCTCTCGCCGTTCAGCGCCATCCACGCGCCGATCTCGTCAAGCAGGCGGCAGCTTTGCGCGGGGAAACGTCCGGTCGCGTCCGGGCCGACGTTCAGGATCAGATTGCCGCCCTTGCTGACGCACTCGACGAGCTTGCGGATGAGCATGGACGCGGGCTTGTAATTCGTGTCATAGGGCACATAGCCCCAGTTGTTGTTCATCGTCGCGCACAGCTCCCACGGCACGCGCTCGCCGCAGACATTGCAGATGCCCTCCGGCGGCAGAAGCTGCTCGGGGCTGACGAAATCGCCGCTGTAATAAGCCGGGTGCTCCGTGACGAGGCTTCCGAAGCCCTCGCCGCTGGCCTCGAGCCGGTTGTCCACGATGACGTCCGGCTGGTGGCTGCGCACCATCTGCATGAGCCTGGTCGCCTTCCACGCCTCTCCGCGCAGCTCGCCATAGGCAAAATCGAACCACAGGATGTCGATCTTTCCGTAATTTGTGACCAGCTCCTCGACCTGCCCGTGCATGTAGGCAAGATAGCGGTCAAAGTCGATCTGTTCCTCCCGATAGGCGGGGTTGCCGCGCATCGGGTGGTTCGGGTCATTGTATTTGGGGAAATCCGGGTGGTGCCAGTCGATCAGGGAATAATACAGGCCCACGCGCAGCCCCTCGGCGCGCACCGCGTCCACAAACTCCCGCACGAGATCGCGGCCGCAGGGCGCGTTCGTGCTCTTGTAGTCTGTCAGCTTGGAATCGAACAGGCAGAAGCCGTCGTGATGCTTCGCCGTCAGCACGACATACTGCATCCCGGCGCGTTTAGCCCGCCTCGCCCAGTCTCTGGGGTCATAAGCCTTCGCGGTAAATTCCTGCATGTAATGCTCGTATTCCTTCGCAGGCATCCGCGCGCCGCTCATGTACCACTCGCCGCGCCCGGGGATCGCGTAGAGCCCCCAGTGCAGGAACATCCCGAACCGCGCCTCCTGAAACCACTGTACCCGCTTTTCTCTTTCCGTCATCGCACTTCCCTTTCCCGCCCCCTCAGGCGCGTGCCTTTTCTGTTATCATACCAGCAGCACTGTATAAAAAGCAAGTGGGGTGGGTGGGCTTGATCAAAATCAAGGCGCCCCTTGTTTCCAAGGGGCGCCTTTGGGGATCATTTCACGATATTTTCTACGAACCGGTGGAGGATCGCAGCGACCTGTGCACGGGTGGCACTGCCCTTGGGCAGGAGCCGGCCGTCCGTGCCCTTGACCAGGCCCTCGGCCACCGCCCAGCTAAGCGGCGTCTTCGCATAGGTAGAAACACTTGCAGCGTCAGAGAAGCCGGTGAGGCTCGCGCTCGCAGAGATGTGATAGCGCTTATACTGTGCATAGCGGTACAAAATCGCAGCCATCTGCTCCCGGGTGACATTCGCATTCGGGCTGAACGTCAAGTTACCGGTGCCGTTGACGATGTCGTTGTCTGCGGCCCATGTTACAGCATCTTCATAGTAGCTGTTCCGGGTCACATCCACGAAGCCGCTGCGGCCGTTCACGGCGGGCTCGCCCTCCAGACGGTACAGGACCGTCACAAGCATTGCGCGGGTCATGCTGGCGTTCGGGCTGAAGGTCACAGCTGAGGTGCCGGAGAAGATGCCCTCGCTGTAAACAAACGCAACATCCTCATAGAACCAATCGCTGGTCCGCACATCCGTAAACGGAAGCTTGCTGTCGGAGAAGGTAACGTCGATGCGGGAATAGATCTGCAGGCTGCGGTAGGTGTAAGTTCCGACTGCGCCGACAGACTTGCCGTTGACCTTGACGTCGCGGACCGAAACGCCTGCGGACGGAGTGAACGTAAAGGTCACGTTCGTGCCAAGATCACTAGTCGTGAGTGTCGGCTTTACCTTGCCGCTGCCGCTCGTTCTGACGATATCGCCAATGTGGCGGCGGACATACTCGGCCGGAGAAATATCCTCAGCGCGCAGCCATGTTGCGCGGGTCTCCTCGGTGGAGTAGTCGTCAATATAGTGGAAGACGACACTGTCGCCATTTTTCAGTGTCTGGCTGCTGTAGGCGACGCCAGGGTGTTTACCATTGACGGTGTACATCCAGCCGGAGTTCCTGCCGTTATCAAACTCAGCCAGCCAATAACCGCCATAGATCTGCGGCGCTCGGATCTCAGAGACGTAGTCCGCGCGCGTATTTTTGCTCGAGAGTCCTGCGTCCTTAAGCGCGGTATCGAACAGATCTGCAACGGTGCTTCCCGTCTCAAGCGAGTAGGAGGTGGTCTCGATCCAGTTGACATATCCAAGATGCGTACCGGTCTCGGATTCCGGGAAATCGCCAATCAGGCGGAAGGTCACAGAGATGGTATCGCCTGCCGCATAGGCATCCATGCTGCGCTTGGCTGCGGCCAGCGCACGGTCGGCAGCCTCCTGATACTCCGCAGCGCGGATCGCGGTCTTGCCATTCGTATAGGCCTCTGTGATCTGCTTCCACTGCGCTGCGGTATAATTCTGCCGCTTGAACTTCGCGTAATACGCGTCCAGTTCCTCAATGCAGGCCGCCTGATAGCGCGCGAGAAGCTGATCGAACTGTGCCTTCTTCGTCAGGTAGTCGTTATAATTTGTAACGCTGTTCTTCTCATCCGGGCTAAGATTTCTATAGGCAGACGCGATCGCTTGCAGCTTGAGGTAAGTTGCGTACTTGCAGTCGGTCACCGCGCCAAGCTCATCGATCAGCGCGATCACATCGTCGGCCGCAGAGGAAGCGGGCAGCAGGTTCTCCGCATCGCGCATATCGTACAGCGCACGCATACCGGATGCACGGTTCTTGAACCGCCAGTAGGCAACGAGCGCATACGCGGCCTGCTCGGTCGACATTTCATTGTCGGCAGTCGTATCGTCGGAACGGTCGTGCACGAAGCTGCCGTTTGCCTCCGCGTAACGAAGCAGGTTCTTCATGACGTTCGCACCGGACTTGGTAAAGCGTTCGTCGGTCATGCAATCGATGCCGAGCGCACTCAGCGCAACAATAACCTGCGCATCAGCCTCCGCAGAGCCGAAGCCTGTGCTGGTCTGCACGCTGGACAGCCATGTCAGCGCTTTGTCGGTCGCGGCCCTGACCGCGGCATTGCTCTGGTATCTCGCCAGCGCCTGCAGGACCATCGCGGTCGCGTCGACGCTGTTGTTCGAATTGTCGCTCCGGTCACTCCACGCGCCAGTTTCGCGCTGGATGGACAGCAGATGGTCGACGATCGCATCGCGGATCTCCGTGTTGCTCGACGCATAGGGTCTGGAGTCGAGCGCGATCAGATTGAATGCGGAAACGGTGCTGATACCAGCAGCTGCATAGTAGTTGCCGTCAGCTTTCTTTTCGAGCAGCTTTGCGGTCAGATCGTACGTCGTTCCGTGCAGTTTCAGGTTCGACGCATCCTGTCCGAGCGCCGTGAAAGCCAGCACAACGCGGGTGTACGTGCCGCGCTTACTGAACGAGCCGTGTTCCTCGAGATAATCGGCAATGTTGCTGGCGTAGAGGCTGTACCACGCGGGTGCGGACTTTTTGCCGCGTGCCTCAGCCAGAACGGCCCATTCGCCATGGGTCGAGCCGAGATCGGGATCTTCGACCGCAGACAGGATATAGGCGAGTGTCTTGTTCATCTGCGCCAGATAATCCGTATCATCCTGCGCATCCTTGAGAGCTGCGAGCGCAGCTTCGGCAGCAGTCAGCTTCTTGTAGTTGCTCACAAGGGCCTGCTGCGGGTCGGTCAGTTTGTCGTAAGCGTCGCGCGCGGCGGTGATCTTGCTTTCGCTCTCCAGCGTGACCGGGGTCGGGATGTCGTCGATCAGAGCGATCACCGCGTCGGCGGCGGCCTTGTCGGTATCGACGCTCGTCCCGAGGACGGTGAGCTCCAGTTCCATCGCCTGCGGCGCAAAATCTTTCCACTTCTCAGCTTCCGTCGTATTACCGGCTTCCGTAAACTGCGTCCAATACCGGGTGAATCGTTCGCTTTCCAGACTGCAATCGACTTTGACCTTCGTCGTCTGTTCCGGACGGTTCACATGCAGACTCTCATGCGTGATGACAGCCTCGTTGCTGGAGCGGAATGTTCTCCATCCACCGCTATAGAAAGCCATCGGATCGTATCCCGGAATATCACCCGGGACAAGGCCCATGCCGGTCACTTCCTTGACGTCATAAACCCAGACCAGTTCATTGTTTTCGTCCAGGTAGACCTCCTGGAACGAGTGCAGGTCCTTCGTGATAGCGTCAGGCGAGGTATTTTCACCCTTCATGCCGTCAAAAAGTGCAGCTCTGACCTTCTGGATCAACCGTTTTTCCCGATCGATCGTCTCCTGGGAAAGCGGAGCGAGCTGGATTGTCAGCGGTTTGCTGCTGCTGATCGTTTCGTTCGCCTTATATTTGATCGTAACGGTGAGCTGAACGGCCGTCTTTTGTCCCAACCGCGGCAAAATATTGGCGCGGTAGCCGTTGACCTGCACATAGCTGCTGTCAGAGGTAACGGTGATCGAGTATTCTGAACCGTCCAGGCCGAGTTGCCTCGGGCGAAGCAGCTGGACATCTCCGAGGACATTTTGAGGATCAAACGGATCCGTCAGATAGATATAGCTCAGCTTATCCAGCGTATAGAGGTCGAGGGCGGCCTTGATCTGATCCACTGCGACGCTCGAGCCGCTCTTGACCGTGAGGGTAAAGTCCTTGGTGATGGTGATCGGCGACTCTTCATCTTCGGCTTTGTTGAAGATGATGGTTGCCGTGACCTTGCCGGTGCTGTCAACGGCCAGCGGCGTGACATGCCCGGTGCCGTTAGCGGCGATGGTCGGCTGGTCCTTTTCTTCATCGATGGTGATGGCAGAGTTCGCGCTGCTCCATGTGAAGTGGCACCACAAGTCTCTGTCCAGATGATACGGAAGCGTAAGGTCGGACGTGATGTCCTCTTCGCTGGTGTTGTTGCCCTTGATCAGGTCGAAGGTCAGATTTTTCGCGATCCGCTCCTGCATGTCCGCTTTGACCTTATTCACGTCCCACGGGATCTGGATCGTGGTCATTGTATGCGTGACACTGGCTGCGCCGGAGGTGAGCTGGAAGACCGCGCTGACCACAGTCTCGCCTCCACGGGTATCCGTTGCCGGGTCGTTATAGTAGAAGGTGATGGCGCCGTTGTTTTCTTCCCCGGCATTCAGGTATGCAGTGGTATCCGAGGAATTCCTGTTATTCCTACCGCCGTTTGTGAGCTTCACGGTGATATCTTCGGGCTTCAGTGCCGCGCCGCTGGCCTTGATGGCAGCAGCGAGCTTGCTGCGCAGCAGTTCATTGACGTTCGTATCCGCGCCATAGACCGGGACGAGGCTCTTGGGCAGACTCTGTTCGATCTTTGCAAGCTCCTCCTGCCGGAAGCCAGTATCGGTCTTGACCAGGACACGGAACGTGCGGGTCTGCGACACGCTGCCCTTGGTGACCGTCGCGGTCAGGGTGACGGTCTCATCCGCCATGGTGGGGAGCGTCACGACGCCAGCGTCCGTGATGATCGTCTTGTTATTGCTGCTCCAGGTGATGGTCGAGCTGTTGTCACCGGTTGTGGTCAGGTGCAGGTCGCCTGCCTCGGTGACAGTCTCGGGAACGGTTAGGGCTGCGGCGTCCTTGGCGACGGCTTCTTCATCCGGGTCGATGGTGGGCTTGGTGCCGCCCTGCCAGGTGAAGATGGGGTAGCCCTTGTTCTTTTTCGGCGTTGTATCCTGGCCATATGCTTCGCCCAGCGTGAGGACAAAGGCTGCGGACTTCATTTCCGCCTCCGTCTTTTCCGCTGCGCTGCCGCCGTCGGTGCAGGAGCCGGTGAGATAGTAGCAGTTTTTCATGCTGCTGCCGGTGGCGCTGCTGCCAATGATCGCGCCGCCGGTGACAGCGCCGGTGTTATAGCAGTTGGTCACAGCGACAGCGGCTTCCCCGACGATGCCGCCGGTCTTGCTTGCCGCAGAGACTGCGCCGGTGTTGTAGCAGTTCAGAAGGTATGCGCTGTCTGCCTCGGCTTCGTAGCCGACACGTGCGTAGCCGGCGATACCGCCGACGCAGCTGATGCCGTCACCAGTCGCCTTGACTTCACCAAAGTTTGCGCAGGTCTCAACGCCTACGTAGGCATAGCCCACGATACCGCCGATATACGCTTCCTTCGCATCGGGCGCAAGAGAGGGCGTTGCATAGGTCGATGTAATGGCACCGTAGTTGATGCAGTTTGTAATACTGCCGCCTGCGTAAACAAGACCTGCGATGCCGCCCGTGCGCTTCCCGTCCACTGTGATCGTAGCGTAGCTGACACAGCTTTCGATATCGCCGTAGGTCGTTTTGCAGATCGCGCCGACGTTCGTAGAGCCGGTGATCGTGCCGGTGACCGTGACGTTCTTGATCATGCTGCCTTTGTCCGCATTGCCGAACAGCGGGGCCGTCAGGCCATAGACCGTATGTCCCTTTCCATCGAACATACCGGTGTATTCACAACGGTCTTCCTCAGCAGTTCCGTAACCGGAGATACCGTCTTGGATCGGTGTCCATTCGTTGCTTGTAGACGCATCGTTGATCACAATGTCCGAGATCAGGACCGCACACAGCGAACGGCTGCCGCCCGCGTTGATCTTCTGGGCAAACCAGGCCAGCTGCTTGGCGTTGGCGATCTGGTAGACGCCGTTCACCTGTTCCGGCTGTTCGGTGGTTGTACCGTCCCATGCGCCGGGCCTCGCCATGGAGACGTCGACGCCGAGATCGGTCTTGGTGACGGTAAACTCTCCCTTGGCGGTTTCATAGCCGGAGGCGGAGACGGTATATGTGTATTTGCCCGCGTACAGGCTGTACTTGCCGTCCTCGCCCGCCGGGCAGACGGTATCGCCGGACTTGACCTCGACGGTATAGCCGGTGATCTTCTCGCCGCTCTCCTTGTCCATTACGTTGAACCAGACTCTGCATGCCTGTGCGGCGGGGAGTTCAATGGTGTACAGCTTGCTCCCGGTCTCCAGCGCACCGGAAGCGTCGGCACGGCCGGAGGCGGAGACGGTGTAGGTATAGCTTGTGCCGGAGGTCAGCAGGAAGACATTCTTCTCCCCTGCCGCGGTCTGTGCGGCAGGCGTCAGCGTGACCACTGCGTCTTCGGGCGTCACATCAAACGCCGCAACGGCCTTTGCGCCCGTCTGCCACATCAGCACCGGCGCACCCGAACCAAGAGAGCCGAACGCGGCTCCAAGCTTTGTTGCGAAACGGGCAGTGTTGATGTCCGCCGCGGGGAGGGCGGTTGTAGCCTCGTTCGCATCTTTTCCTGTATTGTCATAATAGCAGTTTTCGATGCCGCTTCCGCCACCACCAAGAATTGCGCCCACATTGCTCGATGCAGTGATCGCGCCTGTATTATAACAATTCGAAAGACTGGTACCGCTATAATAGCCAACAATGCCGCCTACTTGTTTGCTTTTTGTTGTATTGGTAACAACATTGCCCGTATTATAGCAGTCAGTTATTTTTGCTGCACCAGAAGCAGCAATACCGCCAGTCTGGCGCCTATTGCCTGTACACGTAACAGTACCACTGTTGTAGCACGCATTGATTTCGCCTTTGTTGGCTGTACCGCAGACGCCGCCAACTGCGCCCGTATCATTACCGGTTATATTACCGGTATTCGCGCAGCGGATCAGCTTGCAGTCAGCATTTGACATATAGCCGGTGATACCGCCAATCATTCTGGCCCCATTTACTGTAACATCGCTTGTGCAGTCAGAAATCGTACCATTGAATAGAATAGCCGCAATTCCAGCCGTATAATTCTTTCCGTTGGATATTCCTTTTACAGTCAGGTTCTTGATCGTACCGCCATAGACATGGCCAAACAGTGCCGCGCCGACCGCGTCAGTCGTATTCGGGTCGACGATCGCGTTCAGACCGAAAATGGTGTGGCCGTTGCCGTTGAAGGTGCCAGTGTAACCCTTCTCTGCTCCATTGCTTGTCACAACACTGATGGGGACCCATGCCTGATCATTCAGATCGATATCGTTCATCAGCACTGCGCTGCCGTAGGCTTCCTTTTCGGTAATAGAGCCATGACCGCCCTGACTGGCAACTCTTGTGTTTATATTGTTCCGCAGCCAGGCAAGCTCTGCGGCGCTGGTGATCTGGTAGGGATCCTCCGTGCTGCCGTCGCCTTTTGTGGGCTGCATGGCCGTCTTGCCGTCCCAGCCCTGCGGAGCGGCAGCGATGGTGAGGGTGTAGACCGTTTTTTTGATTGTCTGGTACGAATTCCACGCCTGATCACCAACAACGATCAGCAGCGTATCGCCCGCCGTTACATCGATTGTCGCTTTACGGTTGCCGCGGGTCAGGCCAGCCTGCATCGCGTCATAGGTCGTTCCTTTATAGGTGCGGACCTGCATGCTCTTGTCCTTTTGCACGGACGAAAGCGTCACAGCTTTGCTGCCATCATCCAGCGTCAGCGTGTACTCCGTCACATCAGACGCAAACGCCGGAGAGAGCGTACCACCGGAGATATTCAGACTGGCAAGCGCCGTAGACGGGTCATCCCAGGTGCATCCAACATCCGGGCCGCCGGTCATACTGTACATCATGCGGATCTCATCACCGTCGGCAATTCCAGTACCAACCTGATAAGCGTTCAAACCCGAGGATGTGAACCAGCCGTTCAGCGTGCACATCCAGCCGTTATTCTCTTCTTCCGTGTAGTCACCGCCGGCAAGGCCGTTGATCGATGCGATATAGGCTGCGTCCTTATCAACAGGTTTGTTTTCGCCATCCAGCACGGCATAACTCTCATTTGTCTTCTTGACCGCTTTGGCAACCAGCGTGATCCCGTTGTCACCGGCTTCCATCTCGACATCCGTATCGACCAGCTTGCCGGCCCACGGGCAGGTTCCGACCGTGCCGAGATCCTGGCCCTTCTTAGCCGTCATATTCTCGACGATCACGCGGACCGTGCCGAGACTGTTGTTTTCCGGCTCTGCTGCCAGTGCGCCTGCGGGCAGAAGCCCCAGCAGCATGACGAGGGCCAGAAGCAGTGCTACCATTCGTTTACTCATGTTCGTTCCATTCCTCCAGAATCATAATATCTATCGCCAGCCCCGAAGCGGGGCAGAAACAGGGGCGCAGACGGTCTCTGGAGAAAACGTCCGCCATTTCTGCGCAGCACGCAGAAATGGCGGACGAACCCTATCGAGACAAAAAGCGCCGTTTTCCATGTGAAAAACGGCGCACTTGTCTCAAAAAATGCAACAGGCAGAGCTCGTCCCACGCATTCATCCTTTCACTGCAAATGCAGCGCTGACAGCAGTTCTTCTGACTTGCACTCTGGGATCCGCATCGGATCCCGCGTCCGCTTCCTACCTTCTCACGGATATCACTCCGCAATGGCGGGCTTTCGCCCACGCAGCGTCTGCTGCTTTGGAACGGCCTCGTGCGCACAGCTCCGGTCGAGTGGTTTTACCTTTCTCTTGCGCCGGAGTCTGCCAATATCGGCAAGCTCCGGTTACTGTACATCGGATGGCATATTATAAACACAAACCCAAAATCTTGTGTTTTTTCATCGGTTACTATACACGATATCTCCCTGTTTTGCAAGAGCCTCTGCAGTTTTTTCTTTTATCCCACGATATGCAAAAGCCCTCCCGGAGACCGGGGAGGGCCCTTTGCAGCCGCCATCCATCAGTCGATACAGAGCTCCACACAGCCTTGCTCCAGTGCGGAGAGGAGGGGCTTTGCGGCGGAGGCGGAGGGGGCGGGGGCGGTGAGGTAGCATTTGAGTTTGGGTTCAGTGCCGGAGGGGCGGAGGATGAGCTTGGCACGGGGCTCCAGGCGGAATTCGAGGACGTCGGCGCGCGGCAGGCTGGTCGCCTGCGTCAGGTAGTCCGTGACGCCGGCGACGCGGAAGCCGGCGATGGTCTCGGGCAGGTCTTCCTGCAGGCGGGCCATCCGGGCCGCCATTTCCTGCATGGCGTGCGCGCCGGAGAAGCAAACGCTTTTCTGCGCGCAGGCAAAATAGCCGAACTCGCGGTAGAGCGCGTCCATGGCGTCCGACAGCGTCATGCCGCGCCTGCGATACCAGTCCGCCGCCTCACAGACGAGGAGGACGGCGTTCACGCCGTCCTTATCGCGTACATGCGTGCCAGAGAGATAGCCGTAGCTTTCTTCAAAGCCGAACACGAAGCGTTCCGGGTGGCCCTCCCGCTCGAGAAGACCAATCTGCTCGCCGATGAACTTGAAGCCCGTGAGCGTGCGGCGCAGCTCCACGCCGTATTTCTGCGCCACGGCGTCGGCCATATCGGTCGAGACGATGGTCGTGACGGCGACGGGGTTTTCCGGCATAGTGCCGTTCTGCAGCCGCCGTTTGCAGAGATAGTCGAGCAGAAGCACGCCGAGCTCGTTGCCCGTGAGCAGGCGGTATCCGCCCGTTTTGTCCGGGACGGCCACGCCGCAGCGGTCGCAGTCCGGGTCCGTGCCGATCAGAAGATCGGGATGCACGCGCGCGCAGCAGGCAAGGCCGAGCGCCATAGCCTCGGGGATCTCGGGGTTGGGATACGGGCAGGTCGGGAAATGACCGTCCGGGTCCTTCTGCGCCTCGACGAGCGTCAGCCGTCCGACGCCAAGTCTTCCAAGCAGCTTCTCCACGCACTCCAGGCCGGAGCCGTGGAGCGGCGTATAGACGACGCTGAGGTCCGAAAGCGAGCCGCTGCCCATGCGCAGGGCGAGGACCGCGTCGACGAATGCGTCCAGAACGGCGTCCGGGATCCAGCGGATCCGGCCTGCGGCGAGAAGCGAAGCAAAGCTTTCCGTCTTGCGCCCGTCAAAGTACGAGTGTGACTGCAGCTTTTCCGCGATCTGCGCAGCTCGGTCGGGCGTCAGCTGGCAGCCGTCCGGGCCGTAGACCTTGAAGCCGTTGTACTGCGCGGGATTGTGGCTGGCGGTGATGCAGATGCCGGCGCCGCAGGAAAGCGTCCGCACGGCAAAGCTCAGCGCCGGGACCGGCTCGAGCCGCGGGTAGAGATACGTCTCAATGCCGTTCGCGGCCAGCACGCAGGCGGTCTCCCGGGCAAAGCGCTCGCTGCCGATGCGGCTGTCATAGCCGATGGCAGCGCGCCGGGGAAGACCGGCAGCGTTCAGAACGTCCGCCGTGGCCTGCGCGGCGCGGCGGACGACGTGGATGTTCATGCGGTTCGTGCCCGCGCCGAGAATGCCGCGCAGGCCGCCGGTGCCGAACTGCAGCTCGCAGCCAAAGGCGTCTTCGATCTTCTGCGGGCTGTCGGCCATTTCCAGCAGTTCTTCTTTCAGATCGGTGTCCAGCAGCGGCTGCGCCAGCCATTCGGAAAAACGGGAGCGGGAAAGGTCCATGGAATTGCCTCCTTATTGTGCATAGTGTCCAGGTGGGGCTCCAAGAAAACCGGCCGATGCAGGTGCATCGGCCGGTTTGCGGTTGGATCAGAAATTCAGGGTGCCAGAGGTGATGCACTGGCCGGACTTGCGGTCAAAGAGCATGATCTGGTCACCGGTAACGGAGAGCGGGACCTCGGTGCCGATGGTAAAGAGCGAGCTGCCGAAGACGACGCCGGTCAGCAGGAAGCCGCCTACGCGGACCTTGATCGTCGACTCCATGCCGGTGGGCATGGCGCCGTAGATCTCGCCGCGGAGATTCCCTTCGTCCGCGATGTCGAGGAACTCCGGGCGGATGCCGAGGACAAAATCTTCGTTCGTGATCTCGGGAAGCTCCGCAAGGGAGTCGTCTTCCTCGTCGACCTTTGCGATATGATAGCGGAAGACCTCATCCTTGTTGCCCTTTTCGACGTAGCCCTTCTGCGCGGCCTTCTCCTTGAGGTCGGCGGCTTTCTTGGCGGCAGCTGCGTCGCGGTCTGCGAACCACTTGGAAAGCTCGAGCGCCTTTGCCGGGCGGAATCTGGCTGTCAGCCCACCGAGGACCGTGAGGGTCAGCGAGCCGTCGGCCGCCTGCTTGCCCCTGGCTTCGACAAAGTTGATGGACGGGTTGCCGACGAAGTCGGCGACAAAGAGGTTCGCCGGGTGATGATAGACCTCCAGCGGCGCTTCATACTGCTGCAGAACGCCGTTATTGATGAGGCAGATCTGCGTGGCGAGCGTCATGGCCTCCATCTGGTCGTGCGTGACGTAGACGAAGGTCGAGCCGGTCTCCACGTGCAGACGCTGCAGCTCATAGCGCATCTCGAGCCGCAGCTTCGCGTCGAGGTTCGACAGCGGTTCGTCCATGAACAAAACCGTGGGCTCCGGCGCGAGCGTTCTTGCGATGGCGACACGCTGCTGCTGGCCGCCGGAGAGCTCGGCCGGATACCGGTCCATGAACATGCCGATCTTGACGATGCGGCTGACGCGGCGGACGGAGAGGTCGATCTCCTCCTTCGTGAGCTTTCTCGTCTGCTTGACGACGCTGCCGTCCCTGCAGAAGCGGAACTCCTCGTCCAGCGTGCAGCCCGCGTCCTTCGCGGCCTTATGGGCTGCGTCGACCTTTGCCTGCAGTGCGGCGATCGCGGCGGCGCAGTCGGCCCCGTTCTCCAGATGATAGCCGAAGAGCTTCTTCGCCGTGTACTGCGAGAGCGTAAAGGCGTCGATGAGCTTGAGGACGGCCTTCTTTTCTTCCAGCTTGCCGTCCTTGTCGCGGCACTCGTCCAGGACGGCGGTCACATCGGACGGAGTCTGGAGGATCTGAGCCAGACGCGCGGCATTTTTGGCCTCGAAGTCGATCTTCGGGAGCTCCTCTTTGATGTTGGAGAGGCCGAAGGAGATGTTCTGGTAGACCGTCATGTTGGGCCAGAGCGCATAGTTCTGGAACAGGAAGCCGACCTTGCGCTTGTTGGCCGGGACGTTGATGCCGAGGTCGCTGTCGAAGACGACCTTGTCGCCGATCGTGATGCGGCCCGACGTCGGGGTCTCCAGACCCGCGATCATGCGGAGCGTCGTGGTCTTGCCGCAGCCGGAGGGGCCGAGCAGCGTGACGAACGCGTTATTCTCAATGGTAAGGTTCAGGTCTTCCACAGCGTAGAACTTGGCCCAGCGCTTGGTGACGTGTTCGAGTTTGATTTCAGGCATGTGCTTAACCTCCTATTCCCTTGTCAAGGCTTGCTCCGGTGATCTTGTTCACCAGAGTGTTGCAGATGAGGATCGTGATGATCAGAATCAGGTTGATGCCGCTGGAGAAGGCATACAGGCCCATCTCATCGAAGTAATCGAGCGTGGTCGAGAGGATGAAGCCCTGCACACACAGCAGCATGAACAAAGACAGCTCGCGCAGGCAGGTCATGAACGGAAGCAGGAAGCCCGAAATGATCGAGGACTTCTGGATCGGGATGATGATCCGCGTCATGCGCTGGATCCAGGGGATATCCTGGATGATGGCAGCCTCTTCGATCTCGCCGGAGAGCTGCAGCATGGAGTTGAGCGAGCTTCTGCTGGCAAACGGGATGTATTTGACCGTGCCCACGATGATCAGCAGCGTGTAGGTGTTGAAGAGGTTGAGCTTCTCGGTGGAGAACAGGATGAAAAACGCGACGCCGACGGCGATGGACGGCATGAGGTAGGGCAGGAAGGCCACGGAGTTGACGTAGTTGGCCCAGCGGCTGCGGCGGTTTTTGGAGACGGCGTAGCCGATCATCGTGCCGATGGTGCCGGCCAGCAGCGCGCAGGCGACGGAGACGAGGATCGTGCCCTTGAAGGCCCGCCAGATGGTCTCGTTGTACAAGATGCCCTTCTGGCCGTACATGCCGTTTTCGGTGACGTTCTCGCTCGTGAGCCACCACTTGGTCGTGAGGTTCGAGGCATCGCCCGTATAGAGGAAGGAATAGTCGCCCGGGTTCGGCAGGAAGGTCTCAAAGGCGAACGAGATGATGGGGAAAATGCTCGTGAAGAACGTGAAGATGACAAGGATGATGGCAATGATGTACTTGCCGTATTTCCCGAGCGTGATCTTGGAGATCTGGCCGGATTTGCCGGTGACGGTGGTGTAGTTTTTGCGGCTTCTGAGAGACAGCTGGTTGAGCAGCATGATCGCCACGCCGAAGACCATCATGATGATGGCAAGAATGCTCGCTTCGCCCGTGTACTTGGAGTTCATCGAGACGTACTTGGTCGACAGTGTGCTCAGACCCAGATAATGCGGCACCGGGTACGAGCCCATGGCGCTGCCGAAAACGAGCAGGATGGTCGACAGGATCGCGGGCTTGACCATCGGGAGCGTGATGCGGAACATGGTCTTCCATTTGGGGGTATCGAGGATGGTCGCAGCCTCCTCAAGGTTCGCATCCATGTTGCGGAAGATGCCGCCGATCAGGATATAGGCAAACGGCGCGTAGTGCAGGCCAAGGACCATCAGGCTCGGGAACAGGCCCTTGCACCACCATATCGGCATGTTGATGCCGAACAGAGCGGCAAGCAGGCCGTTGGACGTGCCGGTAACGGCGTTGGAATTGAACAGGTTCTGCCACACGACGGCGAGCGTCCACTGCGGCATGATGTACGGGAAAATGAAAATGGAACTCAGATATTTTCTCCAGGCAAGATCAGTTCTTGTGATCAGGAATGCGAACAGACCGCCGTAGAGAATGGAGACGATGCAGGTGCCGACGGCGAGCAGGACGGTATTGAGAAGCGGCGTCCAGAGGTTTGTCTTCGCCATGCGGCTGGTGAAGAGGTCAATATAGTTGACCGTGGTATAGCCGGAGGCCTGCCCCGTCAGGTGGGCGTCGATGGTGCCGGCGTGGATCTTGAAGGTATCCTGCACGA
>ENA-UOJO01002322-UOJO01002322.1-human-gut-metagenome-genome-assembly--contig:-P57-NODE-2322-length-20558-cov-24.169975_pt1 | contig 20558 bp, 17 predicted proteins | sample MGYA00242351_ERZ723898 | MGnify/ENA metagenome assembly ERZ723898 | reverse complement strand
TGGTGCAGTGGCCCTTGGTGATGTAGCCCTCGATGGCGTGGGTCAGAGCGTCCATGCCGGTGGCGGCAGTCAGACCCTTGGGCATGGAGGCCATCATATCGGGGTCGACCACAGCGATCTCAGGGATGTCGTTGGTATCGACGCAGACGAACTTGCGCTTCTTCTCGACATCGGTGATGACGTAGTTGATGGTGACTTCAGCGGCAGTACCGGCAGTGGTGGGGACTGCGATGGTAAAGACGGCGTGCTTCTTGGTGGGAGCGACGCCTTCCAGAGAGCGCACATCGGCGAACTCGGGGTTGTTGATGATGATGCCGATGGCCTTTGCGGTATCCATGGAGGAGCCGCCGCCGATGGTCACGATGCAGTCAGCCTCAGCAGCCTTGAAAGCGGCCACGCCGTCCTGCACATTGGCGATGGTGGGGTTGGGCTTGATCTCGCTGTAGACGGTGTAGGCGAAGCCTGCAGCGTCCAGCAGGTCGGTGACCTTCTTGGTGACGCCGAACTTGATCAGGTCGGGGTCAGAGCAGACGAAAGCCTTCTTGTAGCCGCGGGCGGTCAGCTCGGGAACGATGTTCTCGATGGCGCCGTGGCCATGATAAGAAATAGTATTCAGAACGATACGATCAGCCATTGGTAAAACCTCCTGATTTTGCGCCCCGCCGGGCGGCGGGTACGACTCTCTTTGCTTTTACTTTACCACTTTGTTAAAATTTGTTCAATATCAATTCTTATGATTTCCATGAAATTTTTATACTTTTTTGAGTTTTTGCAGAGAAAGTAGACAAAATCAAAGGTTTGTTGACAGCAAAGCGCCCTCCGGCGCGGGCCGGAGGGCGCTTTGAATCATTCTTTACTTTCCTGCGCCCTCGCCCGCGAAGAACTCCTTCGTGAGCTTTGCCACCGTGCCGGACAGCAGGAGCAGGGCCATGAGGTTCGGAATGCTCATCAGGCCGTTGAAGGTATCGGCGATGCTCCACAGCAGGCCCAGATCGACCGTTGCGCCCAGAATGGACACGAAGGAGTAGACCACGAGGAAGGGGCCGACCACCTTGTCGGTGTGGAACAGGAACTCGATGCACCGGGAGCCGTAGAGGCCCCAGCCGATGATGGTGGAGAATGCAAAGCTGCAGAGCGCCACCGCCGTAAAGATGGACGACCAGCCGCCGTAGGTGGCCGTGAAGCCGGAGATGGTCAGCTCTGCGCCTGCCGCACTGCCGTAGCCCACCGGCACGCCGCTGCACAGGATGACCATGGCGGTCAGGGTGCAGATGACGATGGTGTCGGCGAAGACCTCGAAGATGCCGAACATTCCCTGCTTGACGGGCTTGCGGGTGTCGGCGCAGGCGTGGGCGATGGAGCCGGTGCCGAGGCCGGCCTCATTGGAGAAGATGCCGCGGGAGACGCCCTTCTGCATACTGAGAAAGATGCTGCCGATGGCACCGCCGGTGAAGGCCTGCGGGTCAAATGCACCGCCGACGATGGAGGCCAGCACCGCCGGGAAGCGCCGGTAGTTGATGACCACGACACCCAGCGCCAGCACCACATAGAACAGCGCCATGAACGGCACCAGCTTTTCGGTGACACTGCCGATGCGCTTGACGCCGCCCAGCAGCACCATGGCCACCATCATGGCCACCACCACGCCCACGACGAGGTTGACCGTGGGCAGGATGCTGTTCAGGCTGCTGCCGTAGGCCAGCAGGGCCGAGTCGATGGCTGTGACGATGGTGTTGACCTGGGTTGCGTTGCCGGTGCCGAAGACCGTCAGTACGCCGAACAGCGAGTACAACACCGCGAGGAACTGCCACCGGCTGCCGAGGCCGTTTTTAATATAGTACATGGGGCCGCCCACCAGCTCGCCGTTTTTGTTCCGCTCGCGGAAATGCACGGCCAGCGTCACTTCGGAGAATTTGGTACACATGCCCAGCAGAGCCGAGCACCACATCCAGAACACCGCGCCCGGCCCGCCGATGGCGATTGCGCCCGCCACGCCGGCGATGTTGCCGGTGCCGACGGTAGCGGCCAGCGCCGTACACACCGCCTGGAACGGAGTCATCGCGCCGTCGGAGGCATCCTTTTTGCGGAAGATGCGGCCAATGGTCGTTTTGATGGCATAGGGGAATTTCCGGAGCTGCAAAAAGCCTGTCCGCACACTGAGCAGCAGGCCCACGCCGATGATGCAGACCATCGCCGGGATGCCCCAGATAAAGCTGTTGACCGCCTGATTGACGGCCGTGATGGTTTCGAGCATACTTTTACGCCTTTCTTTTTCACTTTGACACAACGAAAATTATTTTATCGTATTTTAAGCGGCCTGTCAATTTACTTTGAACGTGAAATCTGCACGTCCCGGCTGAAAGCTTGTTAAAATCGCTTCACCTTTATTTTCTCTACTTCTTTGCCGCTTTTTTGCCCGCCAAAGCCCTACACAAACCGCGCGGGTTGTGCTATGATAAGGGTGAAATTTCGGTTTGGCACTGCCAACCGCAAGGAGATGTCATAGATGTCTGAAACATCTGCTCTGATGGATACGCTGCGGCAGGAAGGGGTCTCCCCTGACCTGCTGCGCGCTGTGGAAGAATACCGTACCGCCCACCCGCTGGCGGAGGCCCTGCGCCCCCGCATCCCCTCCCCTGCCTTCGTCTACTACGGCAGAGAGGTGTGGGAGCAGGCGCTGGCCGCCCTGCTCTGCGGCGAAAACCTGCTGCTGGCGGGCGGCAAGGCCACCGGCAAGAACGTGCTGGCCGAAAACCTCGCCGCCGCCTTCGGACGCCCCGCGTGGGACATCTCGTTCCACGTCAATATGGACGCGGCGTCCCTCATCGGCATGGACACCTTCGAGGGCGGACAGGTCAAGTTCCGCCCCGGCCCGGTCTACCGCTGCGCCCAGAGCGGCGGCTTCGGCGTTCTGGACGAGATCAACATGGCCAAAAACGAGGCGCTGGCCGTCCTGCACGCGGTGCTGGATTTCCGCCGCGCCATCGATGTGCCGGGCTATGAGCGCATCCCGCTGGCCGAGGAGACCCGCTTCATCGCCACCATGAACTACGGCTACGCCGGCACCCGTGAGCTGAACGAAGCCCTCACCTCCCGCTTCGTGGTCATCCAGATGCCCACCATCACCGAGGAGAACCTCGAAAAGCTCCTGCGCACCCAGTTCCCCGATTTGAACAGCAAGTATGTCAGGCAGTTTGCCCTGCTCTTCCTCGATTTGCAGAAAAAGTGCGACAGCGCAGAGATTTCCACCAAAGCTCTCGACCTGCGCGGTATGCTGGACGCTCTGCGCCTGATGCGCCGGGGCGTCGCTGCCGGGGCTGCGCTGGACATGGGCATCACCAACAAAGCCTTCGACTCCTACGAACAGGGCCTCATCCGGGACGCCATTGCCGCCCGCATCCCGGCCCAGCTCACCGCCGCAAAGCTCTTCGATTAACAAAGGGGCGTTTTTATGGAAGCGCAGAGCTACACCGCCGAAGAGCGGCGGGCCGCCAATCAGGTGTGGGCAGCGGCAGGAGCTTACGGCTTCGAGCCGCTGTTCCTCGCCCGGAACACCGACGGCACCATTGATTTTTACATGAACTGCGTCGTGGGGCTGGTCCACAAATACTACGGCGACGAGCTGGTGCGCAGCCTCTTTGACGCATGGGAGGGCGACATCCGGCAGGCCATGCTGGACGATTTGACCTGGCTCTACCTCGAGAGCGCGGTCTACGCGCTGGAACTGCCCCGCCGCCCGGTGCTTTCGGCCCTCCGCCGCGCCCATGCGGACTACTTTTTCGGCATCCAGTACAAGCTCTCGCGGCAGGAGTGGATGGCGAAGACCCAGCTGGTCTACTCCATGCAGGCCGCGCGCTGGCGGGCCGTGCAGGGGCGCACGCCGCCGGTCATGACCCCCTACGAAAAGGGTCTCGACGCCGCCCTCAGTCCCGAGACGCCCCCAAAGCCGGACGAGCTGAAAGCCGCACTGCTGGCCGTCTACGCCAAATTCGAGCTGTTCAACGGCACGGTGCATCAGAAGGCCGGGCTGCATCTCCATCTGGACGGCCTGCTGGCGTCCCTCATGACCCGCACCATGCCCACCCAGATGATAAAGACCGACCGGGTCACGGTGGAGCATTCCGGCTCGGTGGACGCCTCCGGCGGCGGCATCCATGCCGACAAGCGGCTGGCCCATATCACCCTGCGCCAGCGCGCCGAGGAAGACCGCGCCTACATCGAAAGCTGCTTTGGCCGGTCGCTCTACCCGCCCGAACGGCTGCGGAAGGCCGAGCAGGAGCTTTGCACCGGGGAGCATCTGGGCTGTCACCTCTGGTTTGCCTCCGGCGTCCCCAGCCCGGAGCAGGCCCCTACCCCCGAGGCAAAGCACCTGGCCGAACAGGCCCAGCTTCAGGCTGAGCGGAACCGGGCGTACTACTCCAAAAACCTCGAGCTTCACCGCAGCGTCGTGCTGCGGCTGACCGAGCAGATACGGAACTGCATCCTCGTCCACCAGCAGCCCAACGCCCGGGTCGCCCGCAGCGGCAACCTCGACCCGGAGCGGGTCTGGCGCACCGTCATGGACGACGACCGGGTGTTCCGCTGTGCCGATGAAGAGAACCACCCGTCCTTCACCGTTGACCTGTTGCTGGATGCTTCGGCTTCCCGCCTCCACTGTCAGGAGGTCATCGCGGCGCAGGGGTCAATCCTCGCCCAGAGCCTCGCGGCCTGCGGCATCCCGGTGCGGGTGAGCTGCTTTTCCAGCCTGCGGGGCTACACCGTCCTGCGGGTGCTCAAGGGCTTCAAGGAGAAGAGCTTACAGGGCATCTGCCAGTATTTCGCCTCGGGCTGGAACCGGGACGGTCTGGCTCTGCGGGCCGCAGGCGACCTCATCGACTTCGACCCCGGCCCCGCCGCGCGGCATCTGCTCATTCTCCTGACGGACGCCTCCCCCAACGACAGCCGCCGCATCCCGCCCTCTCCTGATGACCCGCTGGGCCGCGACTACGGCGGCAGCGCGGGCGTGGAGGACGCCGCCGCCGAGGTGCGGGCGCTGCAGCGGAAGGGTCTGCGGGTCTCCGCCGTCTTTATGGGCGAAGACGCCAGTGCCGCCGACGCCTCCCGCATCTACGGCAAGAACATGGCCCGCATCCGTGGCATGGACCAGCTGGCCCGGGCCGCAGGCCGACTCATCCAGAACGAGATTCGGGAGCTGGGCGACTGAATCATAATAATGTACGGGACCGCTGTGCAGTTGTATCTGCTGCCAGCGGCCCCGTATTTTTGTTGTCATTCACAACCATCTTGTTTTGCATCGCTGAAGAATCAAAAAGTTTTTTGGTTTATTTGCAAACTTATAGTTGTATTCTGGCGTAATTTATGATATACTACAACCAACGAAGGGCCGCACACCTACACATCACCCCGCGCCCACAGGAAGGAGAACCGCTATGGATGCCGCACGTTATTTTGAAGAGATGCATCTTGCCATGTCCAGCCAGAAGCCCGAGTACCGCCTTGTGCTCAGCGTCAAGGTCCAAGACCTCGGAGGCGCAGACGCTTATCTCGAGCTGCGGCAGGAGCCGGTCAGCGGCAAGGCCCGGGTGTTCTATTCCACGATGGGACGTCAGAAGCTGAACTTCCAGCTCGTCCGCAAAGGGTGGCAGAGCTGCCACAACGCCTCGGGCGAGCTGACGGGGCGCTTCCCCGCCACCGCCGACGGTCTGCTGGCCCAGACGGATTTCTCCGCCTTTGTCCGGGACGACGCCCTCGACAGCGGCCGGATGGCGCGCATTCTGGACGTTCTGGCCCATACTGCCGGTGGTTGTGGGGCCGTCGCCCCCTCTGCCGCCCGGGAGGGTGCGCTCATCACGGTGGAGCGGTTCGTGGGCCGTCCCGCCCATTGGAGCTATTGGAGCACCCGCGCCGCCGAACAGCTGAACATCGCGGCCATCCTCTGCTGGCTGGGCGACTACCTCGCCGGGGCCGAGCGCCGCACCCTGCAGAGCTGCCCGGAGGCCATGCAGCTTGCCGCCGCATGGCAGGCCGCGCTTTTCACTCCCCTGCCCCAGACGGCTCAGCGGCCTCAGCCTGTACAGTCCCGGCCCGTCCGCCGTGCGCCCGCCGTCGAGAACAAACGCTGGCAGAGCATCCTCGCCGTGCTGGCGACGGTGTAACAGAAAGGCCTCCCGCATTGGGAGGCCCATCGCCGTATCCGGCGCGCATTCGTTCATATTTTCAGTTTCGAGAAATCGGTGCAGAGATATTCATAGAGCTTGTCAACGGCCTGAAATCCCATCTTCGCATACAGTTCCTTCGGTGTATCCTCGGAGTCAGCGTGAAGATACAGGATCTCTCCGCGCTCCTGCGCCTTTTCGGCAATATGCTTCATCAGGGTCATGGCGATGTACTGGTGCCGGAAATCCTCGTCCACCAGCAAGCCGTCCATGCAGACATACCCATCGGATGCGAAAATATAGCAATCACCCACCAGTTTCCCGCCCAGATACGCTCCAAGATAGGTCAGTTTTTCCCGGAGATGCCGGTTGTTCCGCACGGTGAAATCTTCCCCGTACAACGGGCCGTAGTATTTCAGTTCGTGCTGTTCCAGCTGGTCTGCGTCCGGGGCCTTGATTAAGACGTCCGGGTTCGTTTTCCAGCTGCGGATGTCTGTTTCCGGGGGCAGAACCATCGTCAGGGTCTCTTCGCACTCCATGCCGAATGCATCGGCCAGCGGCTCGTACCCTTCCAGCTTGAGGAAGGTGTCTCCCCGCTCTTTCTGGTAGGCCAGCGCGGCCCGGACTTCATCTGCCGAGGGTTGGCTGTAATAGCAGAACGCGTTGTGGTCGTATTTATCGCGCAGCTCGCTGTCCTCCCGCTTGGTCAGATGCTCTGAAACGGTGTGAGACGCGGAAAACAGCCGGTAAAAGCTTTCATCGGTCTTTCTTGTAGGGTTCATTGCGCTCCTCCAAAACTTATCGCTCACTTCCACCCCCGCGCCGATGGGTCGAGCATCTCGGCGGCGGAGTAGATGAGGGCATTGCAGATGGCCGCAGCGACGTTGCTGCCGCCCTTGCGGCCCATCGCCACGATGGCCGGTACATCATGCTTTTCGCAGACGGCGAAGAGCCGCTCCTTGCTCTCCACCACGTTCACAAAGCCCACCGGCACACCGATGACCAGTGCGGGCCGCAGGCCGCTTTCGATTTGTTCTGCAATCGTCAGCAGAGCCGTGGGCGCGTTGCCGACGGCGAGGATGGCCCCGGGATGCTCCTGCGCTGCCTTTTTCATCGCTGCGACGGCCCGGGTGGTGCCAGCCTCTTTTGCGGCGGCGGCCACCTCGGGGTCAGCCATATAACAGCAGGCCGTGCCGCCCAGCTTCGCCAGACCGGGCTTGGTAATGCCAGCCAGCGCCATGTTTGTATCGGTCACGATGACGGCCCCGGCGTGGAGGGCCTTGACTGCCTGCTCCACCGCGCGGGGGGTAAAATGAAGATTCCGCGCATAGTCGAAGTCGGCGGTAGTGTGGATGACCCGCTTGACCACGGCTTCGTGCTCGGGCGGCGGGGTCAGGCCCATCATTTCCAGCTCTTCGGTGATGATGTGGAAGCTCGTCCGCTCAATGTCGGCAGGTAAATGATGCTGCGGCGTCAATATTCTATCCCCTTTCGTGCTTTTATCCCCTTCTGGTAGGGGTGGCGGTGGCATTTCATCTCGGTGGAGTAGTCGGCGGCGTCCAGCATCCACTGGGGCGGCGTGTGAGCCGTCAGGACGCACTCACACCCAGCAGGCCGCTCCAGAACGGCCTTTTTTAATAGATCGACGTCCACCATATCCAGCTCTTCTGCGCTCCCGGCCTCGTCCAGTATCAGCAGGTCGGCAGGCTGTGCTATGGCGGCGGCGAGGTTCTGGTTTTGCAGTTCCCGGGTCGCGGCCTTTTCCTCCGGCGTCATCTGAAAGACGAATTTCTGCCCGGCCTTGCCCCGGTAGATCTCCGCGCCAAGCTGGGCCAGAAGCGGGATCTCGCCGCTGTTCCCGCCTTTCAAAAACTGGACGATGACCACCCGCTTCCCGGACCCCAGCGCACGGAGCGCAAGACCCATTGCGGCGGTGGTCTTCCCCTTTCCGTCGCCCCAGTACAGATGCAAAAGTCCCTGTTCCATTCAGCGCTTCTCCATTCCCATCGCGGCATACACCGCGTCCATATCCAGCGCCCCGCGCACGCCGTCGGCCAGGATGTCGAACTGCTGGCGGCGGTACTCTTCCATCGGGATGAGGGCCGCGTCGGAGGGGTCGATGCCCTTCCGGCGGCAGAGCCAGCCCGCCAGCGCCTCGGTCAGCGTACCGGTGTCGAACAGGCCGTGGAGGTAGGTGCCGAACACATTGCCCTGCACACAGCCTTCCCGGCCTCCGTCGGGGTAGTGGGCGAAGGGTTCGCCCTCAGCCTCGGTCACGCCGGTGTGAATCTCGTAGCCTTCCAGCTCTGCACCCGCAAAGGGGGCGGCGGCGATGGTCGCTTTGACCTGTGCGCGGCGCTTCTGCTCGCTGAACACGGTCCGGGTGGGCAGCAGACCCAGCCCCCGCAGAGTCTGCTGCCGGCCGCTCTCGCTGCCGGTGGGGTCGTCGAGGGTCTGGCCCAGCATCTGGTAGCCGCCGCAGACGCCCAGCACCGGCGTAGCTTTCGCGGCCAGCTTGAGCAGAGCCGTTTCCAGCCCGCACTGCCGCAGCCAGAGCAGGTCGTCCACCGTGTTTTTCGTCCCCGGCAGCAGGATGAGGTCGGGTGCGCCCAGCTCATGAGCGTTCGAAACATACCGCACACCCAGCAGCGGGTGCTGTTCCAGCGGCATGAAGTCCGTAAAATTGGACAGATGCGGCAGACGGATGATCGCCGCATCCAGCGGCTTTTTGCCGTCCCGCATCTCGAGGCGCTGGCTCAGGGAGTCCTCGTCCTCGATGTCCACCTTCAGGTACGGTACGACGCCCACCACGGGCAGATGGGTCTTTTCTTCCAGCATCGAAAGGCCGGGGCGCAGAATTTCTACGTCTCCGCGGAATTTATTGATGACGAGCCCCTTGATGCGCCGGCGTTCTTTTTCTTCCAGCAGCTCCACCGTGCCGTAGAGCTGGGCGAACACGCCGCCCCGGTCGATGTCACCCACCAGAAGCACCGGCGCGTCCACCATCTCGGCGAGGCCCATGTTCACGATGTCCTCGCTCTTGAGGTTGATTTCCGCCGGGCTGCCCGCGCCCTCGATGACAATGACGTCAGCCTCCTCGGCGAGGCTGTCATATGCCTTCAGGATGTCCGGCACCAGCTGCCGTTTCGTGCGGAAATACTCCGACGCTTTCATCTGGCCCCGCACCTCGCCGTTGACGATGACCTGACTGCCCACGTCACTGCTGGGCTTCAGGAGGATGGGGTTCATCCGCACGTCCGGCTCGACACCGGCGGCCTGCGCCTGCACCACCTGCGCCCGGCCCATCTCGAGGCCGTCTTTGGTGACGAAGCTGTTCAGAGCCATGTTCTGGCTCTTGAACGGCACAGCGCGCAGGCCGTCCTGCGCAAAAATGCGGCAGAGCGCCGCGCAGAGCAGACTTTTGCCTGCACCGCTCATCGTACCCTGCACCATGATGCATTTTGCCCTGCTCATCCCAGCACCTCTTTCATAAGTTCCAGCAGCCGGGCGTTCTCGGGGGCCGTGCGCACCGCCGTGCGGTACCACTCCGGCCCGAGGCCCGGATAATTCGCGCAGCTGCGCACCTGTGTTCCCAGCGGGCGAAGTCTCTCGTTCAGGTCGGCGGGCGCGCGGAAGAGCAGATAGTTCGCCTTTCCATCGATGACCCGCAGACCCAGCGCCCGCAGGCCCGCCGTCAGAACGGGCCTCTGCCGGGCGATAAGGGCGCGCACCTCGTCCACATAAGCGGTTTCTTTCAGGGCCGCGACGCCTGCCGCCTGCGCCAGACTGGACACGGCCCACGGCTGGCCCGCTGTCTGCATTTTTTCCAGAAGCGCTTCGTCGCTGCAGAGGCAGTAACCCAGCCGGACGCCGGCCATGCCGTAGAGCTTGGTGAAAGCTTTCAGGATGACGAGGTTCCCACTTTCCAGCAGAGGCTTCGCGGTCCACCCGTCGGCGTCGGGCAGAAAGTCCAGAAAGCACTCATCTACGGCCAAAATCGTGCGGCACTCCCCGCACCGGCGCAGCAGCTTTTTCACCAGTTCGGGCGAGGCCAGCTGCCCCGTCGGGTTGTTCGGCTGGCAGAGGAACACCATGTCGATGCTCTCGTCCACGGCGTCCACGAGGGCGTCCGTCGGGGCGAAATCATTCGTTTCATCGAGGAAGAAGCGTTTCACTTCGCACCCCACCGTATCCAATGCAGAGGCGTACTCGGCAAAAGTCGGGGCAGTCACCAGCGCCTTATGGGGCTTTACGGCCCAGACCAGCCGGAAGATGAGGTCTGCCGCGCCGTTGCCGCAGAGGATACGCTCCTGCGGCACACCCTCGGCCCGGCTCAGCGCCGCCCGCAGGGTACGGCAGAGGGGGTCGGGGTAGCGGTCGGCCAGAGGCAGTGCATCCCGGATGGCCTGCGCCACCCCTTCGGGCAGACCGAGGGGGCTGACGTTCGCCGAAAAATCCAGCGCGTCGCGGCCAAAGCGTTCGCGGTAGCCCATCCAGTCACCGCCGTGGACCAGTTGTTTCATCCCAAGAACCCCCGTATCGCACATCCCCACGCCAGTGCAAACCCGCTGGCTACATACATCATCCGATCTGCCCGCAGAATATCCTCCGGCTCGATGGGCCGCAGCGGGTCTCCGATGGTGGGCTTCGGATAATATTCCCCGAAATAATAGGCCGGCCCGGCCAGCTGGACGCCCAGCGCGCCCGCGCAGGCGCTCTCAGTCTGGGCGCTGTTGGGGCTGGCGTGATTGCGGCGGTCCCGCCGCCAGATACGCCACGCGCCCTTGGCGTCATTGCGGGTGAACGCCGCCGCCATGATCCAGAGCAGCGCCGCCAGACGGCTCGGGATATAGTTCGCCACATCGTCCAGTTTTGCGGCGGCACGGCCAAAGTAGAGATATTTTTCGTTTTTGTAGCCCAGCATGCTGTCCATGGTGTTGATGGCCTTGTAGGTCAGGGCCAGCGGCGCACCGCCCAGCAGCATATAAAGCAAAGGCGCAATGACGCCGTCGCTGGCGTTCTCGGCCACCGTCTCCACCGCTGCTTTGGTCACGCCCTCAGCAGTCAGCGCTTCCGTGTCACGGCCCACGATGCGGCTCACAGCCTTCCGGGCGGCGGGCAGGCTGCCTTTTTTCAGCTCGACATAGACATTCGTGCTCTCCTGCACCAGTCCCTTTGCGGCCAGTGCCTGCCCGCACCAGAACATCTGGACGGCAAGCCCCAGCAGGGGGTGAAGCATCGCCGCGCCCCAGCAGACAAGGCCCGTGAACAGCAGCGTCCCCACCGGCAGGCAGAACGCCACCACCGCGCCGCCCAGCAGTTCGCCCTGAGGCGTTTTGGGCAGGCGGGAGCGGAGGAATTTTTCCAGCCGGGAGATGGCCTTGCCCATGTACACCACCGGGTGGGGCAGCCATGCCGGGTCGCCGAAAATGGCATCCAGCACGAAGCCTCCCAGCACAGCCCAGTCTGTCATCATACGCCGGCCTCCGCGTCTTTCGTGTACTGCACAGTCTTCACGAGGCGGAGCTGGCGCTTCTCGGCCCAGTCGGCGGCGTCCAGCACATAGCCGCCCGCGTTGGGGCCGCACCACGCATAATAATCGCGCCTGGGCAGGGCGTACCGCTCCATGGCCGCCATCTGGGTGCCGCCGTGAGCCAGGATGACCAGCAGCTCTTCGCCGTCGGCCAGCGCCTTGTCCACCAGAGCAGAGAAGGCATTGCAGATGCGGTTCGAGAAGTCGTCCTTCCGCTCACCGTCGGGGCATTTGCTCTCGCAGTTGGCCTGTACCCACGCCTGATAATCGGCGTCGTGCTCCATCTCGACGTAGTTTTTGCCCTCGAAGCTGCCGAAGCACATCTCCTGCAGGTCCTTCACGACCACGAGCTCTGCCTCCGGGAAGAGCACCCGGGCCGTCTGGGCCGTCCGCTGCAGCGGAGTGATATAGACCACCTTCGGGTCGATGTCGGCCCGGCGCAGCTGGCTCAGGCCCTCCGCCGAGAGCGGGATGTCGCGCTGGCCCTGATAGCGCTTCTGGGCGTTGTATTCGGTCAGGCCGTGACGCAGCAGATAGATCAACATTGGGGTAATTCTCCTTTCAATACCGTCGGGATGCCGCAGAACATCTGCACCACGCAGTCGGCACGCTCTGCCAGCAGGCAGGCCAGCCGTCCGGCGGCCTCCCGCCCGGCGCGCTCCTCAGCATCCATCGGGACAACACCGCCGCCGACCTCGGTGGCGATGACAATATCATATTCCGCCAGCTCCCGGGCCAGCGTTTCGAGCTGCTCCGGAGTCTGAGTCTCGGCGGCGGCGTCCTGCACATCGGCGATGACGCTGCCCCGGAAGTTCCGCGCAAAGGTGCGCTTGCCGCTGTAGAGCGGCCCTGTGATGAACATCATTTACAGCACTCCTCCCCACTGGCTGACGGCCAGCGCCGCCAGCATCCACAGCTCGGCTCGCTGTAAAAACCACCCGGCCAGGTCGCCGGTGATGCCGCCAAACTGCTTTTTTGCCACGGAATCATAGCGCCACAGCGCCAGAAGCGCCGCCGCCGCCAGCCCGCCGCCGCCCAGCGCCGTCAGCGCCAGGATGAGCAGAGCCGACAGGCCGCAGAGGAAGCGGCGGACGGTCTGCTTGTCGGCCGCTGTGGCAAAAGTATGGGCAAGGCCGGTGTCCTTCGCCAGCGGGAACGCCGCCACGGCAAAGCCCGACAGCGCCCGTTCCAGCACCAGCGCCAGCGTCCAGCACAGGCCCGCCCGGGGCGTGAACCGCACACTGCCGCAGAGGCCGAAGTAAGCCGCAAAGTAGCAGCATAGCCGGATGACGGCGAAGGCCCCACAGTGGGAGTCTTTCAGAATTTCAAGCTTTTTTTCGCGGTCGCCGTAGCTCGAGAGGGCGTCGGAGGTGTCGGCATAGCCGTCGAGATGGATGCCGCCGGTGACGGCCACCGGCACGAGGCAGAACGCCGCCGCCCGGGCCAGCTCCGGCAGGGGCAGGACGCCGCAGAGGCACCACAGCCCGCCGCACACCAGCCCGATGAGGGGGAAGGCGCACATGGCGTACCGCATATTTTTTTCGTTCCACTCGAACTGCGGCACCGGCAGGGCCGAAAACATCGCAAAGGCCACCGCGATGGTCTGCAAAACAGTCACAGCTTTTCTCCCCCTTTGTAGTACACCGGCAGGCCGCAGACCACCCGGCAGACGTTGTCTGCCCGGGCGGCGAAGGCGTTGTTCACCTGCGCCAGCGCCAGCAGATACTGGTCGGTGTCGCCCGCGTAGTCGGCACCGCCGCTGAACACCTCGTTCGATACGACGATAAGGTCATCGCACCCGGCGGCGAGGCGTTCCAGCCCGGCCAAAACGGCCTCGGCGGTGTGCTTTCCTGCCCCGCCGGGGCTGTAAAGCTCGTTGGCGACGAGGTTGCCGAGGTCTTCCAGCAGGACGGTCCCCCGGCCGGGCAGAGCCAGACGGTCGAGGTGGAGCGGGCATTCCAGCGTTTCGAACTGCTTTTGCGCCCGCATTTTCCGGTGCTTTTCCACCCGGGCGGCGCACTCGGAATCCCAGACCTGCATGGTGGCGAGGTAATAGCGGGGCAGGCCGGTCTTGAGCACAAGGCTCTCGGCGCAGGCGCTCTTGCCGCTGGCCGCGCCGCCGAGCACCAGCGTCAGCATCCCGCACCCCCCTGCGGCGTGTAGGCTTCGATGCCGCCCTCTTCAAAGGAATAACAGCCATCGTAGACGGCCAGCGCCATGTCCCACAGCGGGATGGCGGCCACCGCGCCGGTGCCTTCGCCCAGATGCAGGCCCGCCGTGATGAGGGCTTTTTTGTTCAGAGCGTCCAGCACCAGCTTTGCGGCCGGTTCGGTGGAGCAATGGCTTGCAAAAACAGCCTTGGCCGCTGCCGGGCAGAGCCGGACAGCGCAGAGCGCCGCCACACAGCTGATGAAACCGTCGGCCAGCACCGGCACACCTTCCAGCGCACCGCCGAGGAAGACGCCGCAGAGCCCGGCAATATCGAAACCGCCCAGCTTTGCCAGCACGTCCAGTGCATCGGCAGAGTCGGGCTGATTTTTTGCGATGCCGCGATGGATGGCATCGATCTTCCGGGCAAGTCCCTCGTCCGAAAGGCCCGCGCCCCGGCCCGTCATCACTTCGACGGGCTGGCCCAGCAGCACAGCGGCCACGGCGCTGGAGGTCGTGGTGTTGCCGATGCCCATCTCACCGGTAGCCAGCAGGCCGACGCCCGCTTTCTTCTGCTCCTGCACCAGCCGGATGCCCCTGCCGATGGCCTCCACAGCTTCAGCCCTGCTCATAGCCGGGCCGAGGGTGAAATCCGCTGTGCCGGGGGCGATGCGGCAGTCGAGGACGCCCGGGAGCGGTTCGCCCGCGATGCCCATATCCACCGGCACCACCTCGCACCGGGCGGTCTGTGCCATCCGGCAGACGCTGGTGCGGCGGGCGGCGAGGTTCCCGGCCACGGCGCGGGTCACACTGCTGTCGGTCTGGCTGACGCCCTGGGCCACCACACCGTTATCGGCGCAGAGCACCAGCACCGCCCGGCGGGAAATATCCAGCTTTGCGCTTCCGGTGAGGGCGGCGGCATCCTCGATGGTCGTTTCCAATCCGCCCAGCCCGCCCAGCGGCTTTGCAAGGCTGGCCCAGTGGGCGTGCGCCGCCGCCCGGGCGGCTTCGTCCGGCGGCGTGATGGCCGCACAGAGGGCGGCGAGTTCTGTCTCAGTCATGGTCTCTCCTGTAATTTTCAGCTGCGGCGGCAAAGCGCTGCGGCAGGGGCGTACCCGCCCAGTACAAATGCGGGAAGCCCGCATAGAAATGCTCGTTTACAAATCCGCACCGCCACTCTGCGCCGCCCACCGGCTTTTTTGCCGCGAGGGCCGTGCCGTTGGCGGTGGAATCCCAGTGGTGGAATTCGTGGATGGGAAAGCTCTCCCCGGCCCGGAAGAGCATACTGTCCGAGTCTGCGCTCAGCGCGGCGTAGCCGAAGCGGACGAGACGTCCGGCATCTTTTGCTTTGCCCGGCAGAACGCCCGCCATCGGCCAGCTCTGCCCCTCGGCGTCCGTGAGGCTCTGCCCCAGATAGAGGAAGCCTCCGCACTCTGCCGCCGTGGGCAGACCGGACTCGATTTTTCGCTTTATCTCGCGCAGAAGCGAGGTATTTTCACTCAATTCTCTTGCGTGAAGTTCCGGGTAGCCGCCGGGCAGATACAGCCCGCCGATGTTTTCCGGCAGGGCCGTGTCGCGGAGGGGGCTGAAAAAGACCACCTCTGCCCCGGCGTCCCGAAAGGCCTCCAGCGTCTCGGCGTAAGTAAAGCAGAACGCCTCGTCCTGCGCCACGGCGATGCGGACACGGGCCAGAGGCGTCTCCGGCTGCACCGGCAGGGCGGGCGGCTCCTTTTCGCAGAGGGCCAGCAGGCGGGGCCAGTCGATGTGCTCCTCTGCCGCGTCGGCCAGAAGGGCCAGCTTCTGCTGTAAATTTTCCACTTCCGCTGCCGTATAGAGGCCCAGATGGCGGGAACCGATGACGGCCTCCGGGAGTTTCGGCAGAAAGCCCAGCACCGGCAGACCCGTCTCTTTTTCCAGCATCGGGGCCAGCATAGCGTGCATCCGTGCCGTACAGTTGTTCAGCAGGATGCCTGCGATGTGGCTGGGAGTGCGGAAGCTGTCGAGTCCCTTCAACTCTGCGGCCAGCGTCAGGCTCTGACCTTTCGGCTCCACCACCAGCAGCACCGGCAGGTCCAGTGTGTCGGCCAGATGCCACGCGCTGGCTCTGTCGCTCACGCCGCCGAGGCCGTCGTAAAAGCCCATGGCTCCCTCGCACACCGCCGCACCGTGTCCGGCGGCACCCTTCGCGTAGAGGGTGCGCACCGTCTCGGGCGCAGAGAAAAAGAGGTCGAGGTTGCGGCTCTCCACCCCCAGCACGGCCCGGTGGAACATGGGGTCGATGTAGTCCGGCCCGCTCTTGAAGGCGCAGGGCGCACAGCCCCGCCGCTTCAGCGCCATGAGCAGGGCGCAGGTCATGGTGGTCTTGCCGCTGCCCGAGCGGGGCGCCGCCAGCAGAAACTGTATCATGTCATTCTCCTGTGATGAGGTAGATGGGGTTCTGGGCCATCATGAGGTGCAGCCCGCCCACGGCTTTTGCCCGGCTGACGGCGATCTGGCTCACCTGCACGGTCCGGCCTTTGGTCGTCAGCGCGGTCACCGCCGCCGAAAGGCTCTCAAGGGCGATGGCCGACACACAGATGCGGGCGTCGGGGTTCTTATCCAGCGCGGCGTCCACGATGGCGGCAAGGCTGCCCTTGCTGCCGCCGATGAAGACAGCGTCCGGCGCGGGCAGGTCCGAAAGCGCAGCGGGGGCAAGCCCCTCCACGAGGACGAGGTTCCGGGTCCTGAATTTTTCGCGGTTGGCTTTGATGAGCGCACAGCCCTCCGGCCTGCACTCCACCGCGTAGACCCGGCCCCGGGGCGCGGCCAATGCCAGCTCCACGCTGACGCTGCCCGTCCCGGCCCCCACGTCCCACAGGATGTCTTCCGGGCGGACGGCCAGCTTCGCCAGCACAGCGGCCCGGACTTCCTGCTTGGTCATGGGGACATCGCCCCGCTCGAAGGCTTCGTCCGGCAGACCCGGGGCGCGGCGGGGCAGCACCTCCGCCGCCTCCACGAGAAGGACACTCAGGCTGTTGAAGCGGCCTGCGGCCAGCTCCTTGACGCTGCCGCGGAAGAGCTTCTCTTCCGGCGCGCCGAGGCACTGGCCCACGACGCCCTGCACGTCCCCGAAGCCCTCTGCCGCCAGCTGGGCGCAGAGGGTAGCGGGGTCTTCGCTGCCGCCGGTGAGGAAGAAGGTGGGTCTGCCCTGCATACACTCGGCCACCGGGTCACAGGTGCGGCCATGGGCCGAAACAAGGTTCCACCCCTGCCACGGACGGCCCAGCGCCGCCGCCAGCAGCTGGATGCTGGAAAGGCCGGGCAGCACCCGGGCGCGGACGCCGAGGGCTTCCAGCTTTTCCATCATGGCAGACGCGCCGGAGTAAAAGCCGGTGTCGCCGCTGTAGACCAGCACGGCGTTCTCTGCGCCGGAAGTCTGCAGCAGCTCTGCCACCTCGTCGGGGCGGTAGGCGGCGGCGCGGTTCTCGGTGCAGCCGGCAGGCAGAACTGCCAGCAGACGCCGTGCGCCCAGGATGAGGTCGGCCTGCCGCAGTGCGGCCAGGCCCTGAAGGGTCAGGTTCTCCGGCTGGCCGGAGCCCATGCCGATGAGTGTCACGTTCATCTTATCATCTCCTTGCAGCGTTTCAGCACCTCGGAAGCCGTCTCGCCCTGCTCGGGCGGGCGGCGGATGACCACCAGCTGCGCCCCGGCGGCAGAGGCGGCGGCGGCTTTTTCGTCGAAGCCTCCGGCCGCGCCGCCGTCCTTTGTGACGAGCCAGCGGATATGGAACTGCTCCATCATGGCCTGATTGAGGGCAAAGCTGAAGGGGCCCTGCATGGCGATGATGTTGCGGTGGGGGATATTCGCCGCCTCACAGGCCGCGATGCTTTCCAGCGTGGGCAGGACGCGGGGGTAGAGCCGCTCGGGCGGGACGGCCGCAAACTGCGCCAGCTCCTTGGCCCCGGTGGCCAGCAGAAGATTCCCCTCTTCTGCGGCCAGCGCTTCTGCCGCCTGCTTTGCGCTCTCAAAGACGAGACAGTTTTCCGGCAGCGGACTGGCCGGACGCAGCAGGCGGAGGTATTCCCCCCCGGCCTTTTCTGCCGCTGCTTTGATGTTTTTGGTCGCCTCCACCGCATAAGGGTGGGTGGCGTCGATGCAGAGGGCGGCATCTCCCAAGAGCGCGGCCATCTCATCGGGCAGGAGCCGCCCGCACCGGACGGTGACGCCGGGGGTGCTCCCCTGCTCTTCCTGCCCCAGCGGGGTGGCCACGCTGACGGTGACTTCGATGCCCAGCGCCGCCAGCCGGCGGGAAAGCTCCCGCCCCTCGGTGGTGCCGCTGAAAACGACGACGTTCATCGGCGGTACCCCCTCGGCGTGACCATCCGCCCACTCAGCGCGCGGGTGGCGGCGTTGCCCACAAAGACGGTGGTGAACATATCCACCTCGGTGTCCCGGAGCTGGCTGAGGGGCAGGATGTGCTTTTCCTGCCCTTCCCGGCCGATGTTCCGCACAGAACCGCAGAGGGTGTCCGGGGCTTTGCCGTTCGCCAGCAGGATGTCCACGGCCCGGCGCAGATAGTCCGGGCGGCCCTTGGAGGAGGGATTGTACAGCGCCAGCGCGAAATCGCCCTGGGCGGCGCAGGCCAGCCGCTTTTCGATGACCTCCCACGGCGTGAGACGGTCCGACAGTGAGATGACGCAGAAATCGTGGGCCAGCGGCGCACCCAGCACCGCCCCGCCGCTGAGGGCGGCGGTCAGGCCGGGGACGACCTCCACGTTGACGTCCGGGTACTCTTCGGCCAGCTCCAGCAGCGGGCTGGCCATGCCGTAGACCCCGGCGTCGCCGGAGCAGACCAGCGCCACGTCCCGGCCCGCCCGGGCGGTGTCCAGCGCCCAGCGGCAGCGGTCGATCTCCCGGGTCATGCCGGTGGTGTAGAACTCCTTTTCCGGGTAGAGGGGACGCACAAGGTCGATGTAGACCGTATAGCCGCACAACACCTCGGCCTGCTGCAAGGCGCTCTGCGCCTGCACGGTCAGAAATTGTCCGCCGCCGGGGCCAAGCCCCACGACGAACACGGTCTTTTTACTCTCACTCATTGCTCTGTCCTCCAATCGGGTGCAAAGGGGCGGACGGCCAGCGCCAGCGTCACGCCGCCGCCTGCCGTTTTGGGCAGAAGGAGCGTCCCGCCCGAGGCTTTTACCGCCGAGCGCTCACAGACGTTGTCCACGCCGGTGACACTTGCCACAAAGGCCGACGGGGTGAACTGTCCCGGCACGGCCCGCAGCTCGTCGGCCGGATAGAACGTGATGGGCCAGCCGTGGGCTTTGCAGAACGCTGCAAGCCCCGGCTCATCCTTTTTCAGGTCGATGCTGGCGGCTGCGCAGACCGCCGCCGGGCTGAGGCCGGACGCGGCACAGAACGCCGCGAAGGCTTCTTCCAGCTGGCGGGCCGTCGTGCCGCGGCGGCACCCCACCCCCAGCACCCCGATGCGGGGGACGAGGTGGAGCGCCCCGCCCTGCGGCGTGAGGGTCAGGGCGAAGTCGGCGGCTTCGGGTGCGTCAGCCTTTTCCACGCCGGCGGGGGCCTCCCCCGCCACCGGCCACGGCGACCAGTACCGGACCGTCTGCCCGGCCAGCAGGGCGCCGCTGACCCGCTTGATGCGCTCCGGCTCAAGGACAGCGCAGTTCTGGGCCTTGGCCCAGAGGTCCACGGCGAAGAGGCCGTTGACGTCGGTGGCCGTCGTGATGACCGGCACCGCGCCGCACGCTTTTGCCAGCGCCCGGGCCAGCGCGTTGGCACCGCCCAGATGGCCCGACAGGAGCGGCACAGCGAAGTTCCCGCCCTCGTCCACCACCACCACCGCCGGGTCGGCGGCCTTGCTCCTGCAGTGGGGCGCGATGGCCCGCACCGCGATGCCCACAGCTCCTACAAAAATCAGGGCCTCGTCCTGTGCAAAATGCTCCGCCGTCCAGCCTTTCAGGGTCACGTCTCCGCCGCAGCGGCTCACGCTGCCGGGCAGAGCTTCCGCCAGCCGATGGGCCAGCGCCTCGCCCTTTGCGGTGAAGGCCAGATATGCCCGGCTCACTGCCCGGCCTCCGTCCCCTGCCGGAACTCGGTGGTAAAGGCGGGGTCATAGAGCTTGCTGCGCTCGTAGTTTTCGCCCAGAAAGTCGCCTACAACGATGAGGGCGGTCTTGGTGATGCCGTTTTTGCGGGTCTCCTCGGCCAGTGTGGAGACGGTGCAGCGCACCACCTTCTGCTCGGGCCAGGTGGCCTTATAGACCACAGCGGCAGGAGTATCGGGGCGGTAGCCGCCGCTCTCGAGAAGGGCCTGCTGGACTTTGTCCACCAGCCCGATGGAGAGGAAGATGACCATGGTAGCCCCGTGAGCGGCCAGCTTTGCCAGCTGTTCGGCCTCAGGGACAGGAGTGCGGCCCTCCATCCGGGTGATGATGACGGTCTGGCTGACGTTGGGCAGGGTGTACTCGGCACAGAGCGCCGCCGCCGCGCCGCAGAAGCTGGACACGCCCGGGGTGTCGTCATAAGGGATGCCGTCAGCATCCAGCGCGTCCATCTGCTCCCGGATGGCCCCGTAGAGGCAGGGGTCGCCGGTGTGGAGGCGGACCGTGGTGCCTCCGGCCTTTTCGGCGGCACGGATGGTGTCCAGCACCTGTTCCAGCGTCATTTCCGCGCTGTTGTAGATGGCACAGCCGGGCTTCGCCAGCCCCAGCAGGGCCGGGTTGA
>ENA-UOJO01002315-UOJO01002315.1-human-gut-metagenome-genome-assembly--contig:-P57-NODE-2315-length-20631-cov-4.800107_pt1 | contig 20631 bp, 37 predicted proteins | sample MGYA00242351_ERZ723898 | MGnify/ENA metagenome assembly ERZ723898 | reverse complement strand
TCGGTTGAGTGGGGTACTTCGGGGCAGACCGCACCGAGTGATGACCTTATGGTGGGCGGACTTTTCTTTCAATTACAATAAATAAGTAGGAGGCATATAGTATGGCAACCTATAAACCTATAAGGAAAACGGCGAGCGGCACGGAAGAAATCAAAATTCCGTATGCCGTTCTTGCCGACCCACCGACAATTCCGACCGTAAACAACGGAACACTTACTATACAAAAGAACGGCACAAATGTTCAGACTTTCACTGCAAACCAAAGTTCGTCCGTGACAGCAAACATAACAGTTCCTACAAAAGCAAGTGATGTCAATGCTTTGTCACTTGACGGCGGAACTATAAACAAGAGTAAGACTGTTAAAATGGACGCCTCTGCTAATTCTGACGGGGCGAACTTAAAATGGGGAACAGTTAATAGCAAAAATCCTTACATCGGTTATGCTTCCGACCAAGTAGATGGAACATTTGTTGTAGGAAGCTTGCTTGGTACTAACTATGCTTCTGGTCTTGCAATTGGTGGAGGTTCTGGCAATTTATTGTGGAAAGGAGCAAAGGTCGCTACAACAAGCGATATACCCAATATAAGCGGCAAACTTGATAAATCCGCTTTCTCTCTTTCGGGTACAACATTAACAATAACTATATAATATTATGACACTTTATTTTAACAATGTACTGCCTACGGCAATAAAATACAACGGCACTGATTTGACGGTGTTAAAATACGGCACAACAGCGGTATGGGGCAAACCTTTTTCGCTTACTGTACAACAAAGTTTTGGTTCGGAATATCGCATACATCGCGACACTTCTCCAAACCAACATGCAAATATAAGCACAATATCGAGTGGCTCAACTGTCTATTATGGCGACGTTCTTACAATTACGGCAATTCCCGCAAGCGGGTATAAACTTGTTAGTTTTACTATCAATGGTACTGAATACGCAAATGGTGAAACAAGTGCAGTTTCGCAAACGATTACTGTTACAAGTGCGGTTTCTGTTGTAATTAATACTGAAAGTGCTACTTCGTGGAAAACTGTTTGGACGGGAAATGAACGGGTAGCAAATATTTCATACAAAGGTGAAACAACAGGGACAAGAGAAGTAATCTTAACTAACGACACTCTTTCAGGTGTGGATTGGAGTAGACCAACAAAAATTACAGGGGAAGCGGTTGCAACGGCAGGATTTAATAATTCTAAAACGGAAGAAATAACCGAATTGGAACTTATCGACGGCAATAGCGAGCGTTTGGTAGGTATTTCTGTAATAGGTACAAGCGGTGGTGTATCGTCAATAAAAGCACAGGCAGAAATGAAAATAACGCGTAATGCAAGCAGTTCAAATGCTATTGTTAGTGCGTGGTGTGAAAGGAATGTTTCTAATGCAGGTATTTTTTTCTTGCGGTTGCAACTTACCAAAGTCGAACAATACTATTAAGGAGTAGATATGGATATAGATTTCACTAAATTTGCAGAGCAAAATATGCTCACTTATAATGATAATAAGACAAGGGTTTTCGTAAAACCCACGGGCAGGCACAGTTTCACGACATATCCACTTGAAGATTTGTCGGGTGTAGTCGCACTAACGCTTGAAGAATATCTCGGACTTCGCACTAATTATTATCAATTTAATGAGCAACTCACTGGAATTGAAGAATATGTGGCGGAAGAAGAAACACCTGACATCATTACTGAAGAATAGACTCGGCAACTACTTTTAACGGAGGAGTTATGGATAAGGATGAAATGATCAAAAAGTTTGAAGCTGAAGATGCAGAAGAACTTCCTAAAGAAAATGACCTTTATGAAGCTGCTACCCGAAATGCTCTAAAACGTTTCGACAAAGGCGATACAGTTGAAGACATTACTGAAGATTATTTAGGTGCAAGCTTAAATAAACGTGTAATGAGCGATGAAACTGAAATGAGCGATTTGGCAAAAAAACGCGCTGAACAGTTCAGAGCCAAAGAAGAACGTAAAAGACAAGAAGAAGAAGCTAAAAGGTTAAAAGCGGAAGCAGATGCAAAAGCAGCGGAAGCTGAAAGGCAGCGAAAAGAAAAGGAGCGCTTAGAGGCTGAAGGACAAACCGATGTACAAAAACAAACAAACATGTTTCAAAAATATGAATGGTGTTTGCGTAAAGTCGGTATAAGGGGTAATGCACCTACCTACTTATGTATTTTAGGACTTATAGCGTTTACGTTTTTGGCCGCTGTGTATTGGCTTTCAATCGGACCGGTAGTAGGTATCGTGATGATTGCAATGGAACAGCTTGGAGAGTTCACCAGAACTCTTGGAAAATTTGCGGAAGATAGTGCAAAAGGCTTAAAAGGATTTACAAAATTCATAATCATCTTTGGAGCTTGTATAATTGCTTTAGGACTCGTTGCAGGTATTGTTCTTGCAGCTCTTTCCCTCAAACAAAAATATTTACCAACAATCTAAATAGGAGGAACTTAATATGTTGAAAATCAATGAAGAAAAGTTTATGCAGGACTATAATAACATAGTCGCTAAAAAAGAAAGTGTTTACGCACGTTGCAGATCGGATGCTGCTGAAGTAGGGGCTCTCAAAGGCTATGATGAGGATAAGATCGAAAGACTTTATAAATTCCTTATCACAGAGAGTGCAGACGAATTCAACGAGATAAATCGCGAAATGGAATTTTATGCAAAGTATCTCGACGAAGTTGCGGAGCCCGTAGAAACTGTGCAACCCGCTTTAGAAATTCCCGGCTTACCTGTTCAAGAGAACATGTAATATATAATTAAATGGAGGTATCATATGAGCCAATTCAAACTTATTGACGGCGTAGTTTATAAAGCCGTTGAAACAACCGAAGTCAAGAACCAGATCGATAATCTGTACTTGAAAGCAAAACCGTATATTGACGGTATCACCGAATCCAAAAGGTGCATCCACCAGTACGAGGATCAGATCGCAGGGTATGAAGCCCAACTTTCGCAACTTATGGCTATTGAAAACATAGATCCGGAAATTGCAAGAATGGTTGATCCTGAAAAAGCGGCCTTACTGGGGTTTCAGCCTTTGACGTAATACTTACAATATTGCGTTTGATATTGAAATTTTGGAGGTAACCTATGGAAATCTATGAGCTCATTGTTCAATATGGAATTATGAATGTCATAATAGGTATAATCGCATGTATCATCTGTGGCTTCATAAAAATTCCAATTATCAAAAAGCTTAAAGCAAAGGGTTACGGAGAAAAAGAGACCTCTCAAAAAATAGGTGATATTTGTACGGTTATCGTTTCAATTGTATCTATTGCGGGAGTTATGATAGTAAAAGGCATCCTGAAAGATTTTGACTGGATCTCAATTGCGTCAGATATTCTTGTATCCATAACCTGTTCAAAAATTGTGTATGCTCTTTACGAAGGTAATTAGAAAACAGGAAATCAAAAGCTGAGCATCAAAGCATGGGCACATAAAGTCTATGAGAAAATTAAAGCTAAAGCAAGTAAAGAAATTCCTGAAAATGTTAAAGATGTTGTAGGTATTGTACAGAACGCCCTTATAGAAGAGACTAAGCTGCCCTTAACAGATGAACAAATCAAACATCTTGCAGAAGTCTTAAAAGGTAAAATTTAAGGTACTAACTTGTCAACATAAAAAAAAAAGAGGACTCATTTGGGTCCTCTTTCATTATTTCTATACCAATAATAAAATAATCGATATGCATCTTTAGTATGCTCTGTAGGCTTTAGACCATCTACAATTACAATAGTATCAAAATCCAAAGTTCCCGCATATTTTTTAACACTGGGTTGTAATCCTAACAAAGGTATATTCATAGAGGTTGCAATATACTTTATTACACCTATTACTTCACAAGGATAGAAACTACTCCAACACATCTTTTGAGCTTTACTCGGATATAGTTGAAAAGTTTCATATATAAGTAAATTAGGTTTTAAGCGGGAGATTAGATTTGCAACTTCTACATGATCACTTCCTATAGTGCCTCCTATGATTTGACCATCATTATCTCTCATAACCCATCCCGTTGAGTCACCGGGGTCTAACACCAAGATTCTATCCATTTGTTTAACGCCTCCACATCATCACTCTTATGATTTACAACTTCTTCTATATGTGCATCCACAGAGCCTTTTAATCTTAATATGTATACATTAGTCATTCCCTTTTGTCCACTTCTGTTCACTCGATCTTCTGCTTGTTCATTTATTGCAGGGCTGCACGATAAATCTATAAAGACTACGTTGCTACACACATTTTGAAGACCATCTACACCTGTACCTAAAGCACCTATGGTACCTGCAAGTACACGTACCTCACCTTTAATAAAACGTTGTTTTGCTTTTTCTCTTTCTGCGGCTGAAAGCTGTCCGTGATATATTTCTACAACATCTTTTCCTAAAAATGTTTGCAAAGATTTTAGTGTCGTTGTAAATTGTGAAAATACTACAACTTGTTCAGCCCCACTGTCTTCAAGCCAATCCTGCAACCATTTGAACTTAGGATTATCTTCACCTTCTATTCCTGCAGAAGTACACATCTGTAACTTTACCATCTGGTCCATTGCATTCTTGATTGTAATCCCTTGTGCATTTAATGTATCCAAGGCAAGACGTTGAAGATCTCTATAATGGGCTTTTTGCTTTTTCCCCATTTCTAAAGGCATTTCTATGTAGTTTTTGCCCTGTGTTAGTTTATAATTATCGCCTCCTACAGTTACTAAACTTAGTACCTGTGACAATAAACTACGGGCGGAATCACTCGGCGTAAGTCCAATAGGTTTCTTTCCCCAATGATCCTCTTCAACCTCACAAAATCTCTCAACAAAAGACCAGTAACTACGTCCACTGTATTTATCGCCAAACCAGTTAAGTTGATTCCATAAATCATCCGGACGGTTAAGAATAGGTGTACCTGTTAGAGCAACTTTACGTACTGTAGGAAGTTCCTTTACTCTCATAGCTCTTATGCTCTTAGGATTTTTTATTCTATGCGATTCATCACACACAATAACATCCCACATAACACTTTTCAACTCTTGAAACATTCCTATATTCTTTTTAGTGCCCAAGGATTCATAATTTGTTATGACTATTTGAGGAGAGTTGCGAAGAGTAGGATGTTCTCTAAACTCAGGACGCGCAACTGTCCACCATTTTTCGAACTGCTCCTTCCATTGTACTATAACCGATTTAGGACATATTACAAGTATTTTTTGCAACTTTAATACGCGACAGTACTCGATTGCTTCAAAAGTCTTTCCATAGCCCATCCTATTGCGATTTAAGATATTTTTGGATTTGAGCATTTTTTCTATGTCTTTTACTTGATATTCGCGCGTATATTCATTCAAACTAATGCTTTTGACATCTATATCAGTGAATAAAAAATCGCATGAAATACCAAGTAAAATTCTGTTAAAAACGTTATCTTCCGCAACTATACAGTCATATTTCCTATCAAAGTTTAAGTTCACACCTCTGCGCTTTAATTCCATTCCTTCTTTAGTTGTGTAATCGCGTACAAATAATCTACGTCCATCATTTATAATTTTCAATGTAACTCACCCCACTTGTATCCGGTTTCTACATCTGCACGAAAAGGAAAATCTAAACCCGGAAGATATTGTTGCGGGATAGCTGCCATTACGTTTACTCCTATTTCTGCGACTTCTTGTACAAGCGCAGGGTCGTCTTTTACTTCCAAAATAATGGAGTCATGTACTGTATTTACTATTCGTGCGTCTAAAGACTTTTCTTTGATAATACGTGCAATTTCACAAGTACTCAACATTGTAAGATCCGATGCTGTAGCCTGTATAGGAAAGTTGATTGCCTCGTTTTGTACTCCGTATGCATTTCCCGATGTAATAATGTAATGACGCTGTCTTCCGAAGATAGTAGTAAAAGGTTCCGCGTTTTTATCCATAGGTACTTTACGCATTTTTTTAACAAATTCATCAGCTTTAGGTGCCGCTCTAAACCAGTCTCTAATCATCTTATCTGCCGATGCATAATCAATGTGTAATTGTTGCGCAATAGTTCCTGCGCCTCTTCCATAAGGAATACCAAAATTGATTGTTTTTGCTGCAACACGTTGCTCTTTTGTAAAGTTAGGCCCGAATATCTTTAGAGCCATTGCATCGTGTAAATCTTCTCCTCGTTGATAAACGCCCTTGAGATAGTCATCTTGGCTCAGGTAAGCTAATACACGTAACTCTGCTTGACTATAGTCAAACTGTACAAGCTTGTAGCCTTCAGGTGCAATAAAAAGATTTTTGATCAACTTATCGCGCGGAATATTTTGCATATTAGGTTCTGAACTACTTAAACGTCCTGTTTCAGTTCCATGCAAGTTATAAGAGCAACGAACACGCCCATCAGGCTCCAAAACATTTTGAATACCAAATACATAAGTATCCATATACTTGTTGTATTTGCGCAAAGCCGTTATAGCTTGTATGAAAGGTATTTCAGGATATGTGTTCTCTAAACGTTCCAGTTCTTTTTTATCCGTAGCCTCTAACTTTTCACCTGTAATGGTTGACAAAAGCCACTTAAGTTGTGTAGGTGACTTATGGTTGAAAACAGATGTATAAGCTTTTGCGCCTGTATCTCTTTGATACTTTATAGGATCCCAAAACTCTTTTGCACATTTTCGTACTTCTCTTTCTGCGTCCGCGATCTTGTCATCTAAGATTTCATGAAGCTCCTGCCAGTATGCACGATCAACGTAATTTCCGGTACGTTCAATATCACCGTATACCATAGAAGCCTTGCACAATTTATAATAGAGATCTTTTGCACCCGGACGCATAATCTTGTGAAAGAGTTTATTCAATCTATATGTTGCAATACAATCTCTGTGTAGATAAGGGATCAAAATATCTACAGGGATCATATCGTATGTAAAGTCCGCAAGTTTAACTCCATGATGACGACACCACTCTTTTTTATATGCTTCAAGCTTATCATCCCATTGAGGCGCTTGTAAATATAAAGGACCTAATTCCTTCAACCCATGCGTGCCTTTACGTTCATTGATACCAACATAATGTTGCAACATAGTATCTTCATCAACCCTTGCATCTATGTTGCATATAAACTTAAGTCTGCTGGTATCGAACTTTCCGTTTTGCCATATTATTTTTATATCGTTATTACTGTAAATGTATTTCTGCAATAAAGATAATGTTTCAGCCGTAGGATCAGGAAAAACGAATGAGCTGTATTCATCATATGCAAATCCTATAGCCAACAATTTATTTCCAAAAAAGGATGTATCTTTAGTTTCAATATCGCACGAAAGAAGTTTTATTGTTGAAAGAAACATTATTGCATCTTTTATTTCTTCAGGGTCTCTTAATTCGCGCGTGTTTAGATTATCCCAATCGTAGTTATGTCCACCTAAATCAGCAACTGCAAAAGCATTTACTGCTTCTATATACTTATCTGTAAGTATAAAATTTCCCCTTATAAATCTATCTGCCGGCACAAAAAGTTTACCGTTTACTACCTTAAAAAATCTTTCAAAGTTCGATGTTTCCACAACCTCCCGGTCACCCGGGAAGTTGGGACATACTGCTTTAATAAGTTGCTCGCTCATATACCATATACTCCGTTTATCTCTCTTTTATCAAATGCACATCTCTGAATCCAAGAAGATTCAAGATCTATGACATCTCCTTCTGCACGATTCGCAAAAGGTTGCTCTCCTTTTATTTTGTGCAAACAGCGCAAACTCGAATCACAACTACGTATACGCGAGGGGTTTTTGTATTGCAAAAGTTCCGTAAGAGTATCTCTGCAACCCAACAAATGTATTTCTTTATCACAGATCTGATCGAGCCATAAGTATTCGAAACTTACACGACCTCCCTTAAATTCATTTGTCCATTTAGGAATACCTATAACACGAATTTCAGGGATATTCAAGTACGCGTTAAAACACTCTTCAAGCTCTTTACGGCTCTCACCTTGAATAACTGCCATAATATGAAATTTATCTACCTGTTTACTCTTTTGCAAATACTTTATACTTTGTTTTACTAATTGCAAAGTACCTTCTTTATTGCGGAGTATGTCAGGAAGGATGATTTCATCGGCTTCTATTGTACATGCAGCGTTCAGTAACCTTTCAATTGAAACAGTGCCGCCTAATTCCACAACAGAATTATCGAGAATTTTATAACCTCCATAACGTCTAAACACTTTAGCGTATGCAGGATATTGTTCAACCAAATGAGTAAGAGCCAAGCTCATAGGTTGCTTAAATATTTCGGGAGTATTCATTACAGGATATATATCTATAAATTGCATTATTTTTTCTCCTCCTCTTTGATAAGATATTTCAAATACCACTCTGCTTTTTTAAGATCTTCGACACCGTTCTTGTAATCAGCTCTAATAAGATATTTGGTTATAAGACCTTTACAAAAACCTTTGAATTCTTCACGAGTAAGCATATCTTTTATAATCAAAATCGCTTCACGTTTGCCCTTTTTATAGTGCACAGGACTAATAGGATTATTTTCCATCGTACATCTCCTTATATCTCTCGCGCAATTTCTGCACGTTTTGTTCTAAAACATCATCCAGCTTTAAGCCGTATGTAGTACATATATTTGCAACATACCACATAACATCTCCAAGTTCTTCAGACAGATGTTCAAGGTTGAGTTTCCTTCCATATCCGAACTGTTTTTTGATAATGTCCGCAACTTCACCCGATTCACCGGCCAACCCTAATCCGAAGATTAAGGCCGGGCCGACTTCAAGAGTTGGACTTAAAATTCCTTGTGCACAGAAAGTCTGATAGAATTTATTATCCATTTACTACCTCCGCATCATCGAGGGTACGCATCTTTTTAATGACTAACCTGGTTGCCGGATAACAAACAAGTTCAAATACCGTTTTGAATGCTGCTTGTGCACCTATCATGATGAACAATGTTTCCACAGGCATAGTTCCCGCAAATGCTATCGAAATGAAGATAAGTGCATCTACACTTTCGCCGATCAAGGTTGATAAAATACAACGAAGCATCAGTTGTTTTTCTAATTTTGCCTTCATTCTTACCATGACAACAGCATTGAGCAAAGAGCCTACAATGTATGCAGTAAAACTACCTAAAAGAACTCTCCATGAACTTCCAAGTGTAAGTGCAAATGCAGCTGCTCCATCTGTTGCAAAAGACGGTGCGGGTAAAAGAATTGCTATTTGATATGCAATAACTGCAACGGCGTTGATTATAAAACCTAAAAATACCATATTGCGAGTTTTCTTAAACCCATAAATTTCAGCAAGGACGTCGTTGGTAATATAAACTATAGGGAACAGTATTACAGCTGAAGGCAATACTACACTTCCTATAGCAAAGGTCTTTGAAGCGAGAACGTTGGATATTAAAAGACATCCTACAAAGACTGCGGTTAAAATTTGATACATATTTGTTTTTGTGGTTTTTATTTTCATAATGGTTACCTCATTACTTTAATGTCAGTACTTCTGACAGATCTACTGCGAGTTGATATCCTACAGGGTTTTCTTTTATAAAGTCGATACACTTACTTAAAGCTGCACGTCCATAAGGAACTAAATAAACGTATGCTTTAGTGTCTCTTACGATATCTCGTTCGGGATATACATATCTTACAATTTCGTTACAGATACATGCGCCTTTTATTTTATCGGTTTTAGGAACACATGTAATCCAAACTGCTTCATCGACATATTTCAACGTGTTATGATTTCCATCAGTCTCTATAAGAATATCTATTGAGGGATTTGCATAGCGTAATCCTTCAATTAACGGTTGTAAATCGAAATTAAAAGGATCTAAACCGTCAATACTCTTAAAAACGACTAAAGAAGCATCTTCACATTTTTCCAGTATCTCATCAGCGGTAAGAATTGTAATATTACCGAATGTTATAATCGTGGCATACCTTCCTGCGAACGATCCTATATTTTGAAAACCTTGTGTAATACTTTTAACTACATACATTACTTTCTTGACTCCCTACGTTGTTTTATTACCTCTATTGCGTCGGGTTTTGCTCTAAAGTTACTACTGCTAATGCCGACTACTGCCTGCATAAGAACCAAGTCCTTATACAAGTCGTTCATCAACCAGCGATCGATGTCTAATAACTCTCTGCACATCTTAATACTTACCACTCCCGACAGAAGAATGATTTCTAACTGCGGGTAATTATCAAGTGTTTTTTCAAACTTCTCGACGTCAAGGCCAATTCGTTTTTCCATACTATACCTCCATTTGCCTTGCAATATCTACCAACAGCTTGTCGGGTTGATACGTACCGTTGTACGAGATCTTCATTAACCCTCGCTGTAATAGCTCAGAAATGAGTTTAGATGCTTCTGTTCTATCTACACCTAAAATCTCTGAAATTTGATTACCTCTAAATCTGTTCGCAGATAGTAGAACCCTTAAAGCAGGATACATTGCTACCTGTGCACGAACAAACTTAATGTTGTCGTCTTTTGCTTTAAGTGCTTTTCGGCTTTCTTCTATAAACCCTTTATAGTCTAAAGTAGGTTTTAAGAAACTTTCCTTCAAGAACTCTGATGCAAAACGAACATGCTTAGTTGTTACAATTAGTTTTCTATTTTCAATGTTACCACACATTACTGCAAATGCACAGCTAAGACGTAACATCTTTTCATGTGCTGCAACACCTACAAATAGAGGGCCTCCTTCAAACGTGTTGCTAAGGTTTTTCACCTCTTCTTCCAGAAACTGTTCTGTTTCTTTTGGGATCACTATATCTTCGGTAGGAACACTCCACGCATAAGCGATAAGTTGCCTATATAGTGATACATTTAGAGAGCTTTCACGAAGGTCTCCCAATAAAGTTATATCACCTCGTGCGGCTGAAACAACGATATCATAACGTGCCTGGTCTTCCACAACAGGAATAAACTCCATAAAAGCACCGTAACCTTTCCAGTAAAAATCTTCAATATTTTTACCGCTTCGAGGGTTGCTCAACCATATTAAACGTGTACGTGCTCTTGCTTCGCCTTTAACAATCTTGTTAATTGTAACAGCGCCACTTGAACGTGTTGCAGACAACTCTTTAATATCTTCAACCTCTAATCCCGAAGCTTCATCTATTACGAGTAATCCACGGTCATTCATAGGAATAGCGCCCCATGTAATAACCCAAGAATCGCCATAACGCTGTACGCCTCCAACAACACCGGTGCGGCGCGCGTTTTCACCGTTGATATAGCTACCTAATTGAAGGTTCTTTACAAATCGTTGTGCCATTTGCGATTTACCTGTACGGGTATCACCTATAACCATTGTATCGAGCCATCCTTTTATAACACCTGATTTCCAAGGAATCTCGGTAACACTCATATAGGTCAACATAAGTGATCCGAAAAGATCAATACGTTTTTCAATACCCAAACAAGCTTCCCATTTTGCATAGTGTTCATCAATAAAGGACATAACATCATCGTGACGCTTTGCAATATCTCTAAAATAGTCTAAACACTCTTCAGTGTATTTTTCTAAACACTGTTGTGCAGGTTCTGCTTGTTTTATAACGTAGTAATTTTGCTGGCTACGTGGATCTGTAACTCTGCAAGCTACAAAATTGTACTTTACTGTAGGAATTAGTCTACTTTCCTCATAGAGAAAAATCCCATATCTTGGTTCAAAAGTGGCTTCTTCAAGACCGTCTACAAAAGAAGCAGTTTCTTGAAAAATAATCTTTTGAGCATTCACAAATGCCGCAGGTTCTGATGTAATGCTTTTACACCCAAAAACCTTTTTAAGATATGCATCTTGAGCAGCATCTGAACTATCGATAAATTGTAGGATTTGACGAGGATCTAAATCACACTCGACATCGTTTCGAGCAACCCCTACTTTGCAAGGACGTGAGCATTGCATATTACCACATCGTGCCTTTAATTTACTCGGTACGGTATATATCTTAGGATCTACACCTATAACACACATATTTTCCAACGTAACCCACGTATTAAGATTTTCAACATATTCACTCTTCGTCAATGAAGTAGTATCCATTGATAAATCTTTTATGCTGGAAGGTTGAACATATACTTGTGTGTACGGAGTTACATCCGCGGTATGGTATTCTGCCCAAAAATCCGTAAAGTCTTTTTTTGGTAGCTTAACCCAGAAAAGTTCTTTAGCAATGCCCAGAAGCGCTTTAGCATAGTTCGCGGTAATACGAGTACCTGCAGGATCACTATCACCCATTAAATAGACAATTTTATCTTTGAATAAGGGGAGGTCCTCTAAGGGAATCGTACTGCCACCTGTACCTGTAACTGCATTCAACCCCTGGGACATTGCTACTAAACAGTCTTTTTCACCTTCTACCAAATAAACAGTTTCTTTATCTACTGATAGATTTTCTATAGGATAGATACGAGATTCATTACACCCACGTACCCCTATAACTTTCGCGTTATTACTACCTTCAACACGTCTATGCGGTGGTAAATATTTACGCACATTTACCAACATACCCGTTTGAGAATAAATAGGAATAGTGAAACGCGTATCATCTAAACCTATTTTCATTTTGTTTATAACATCATCTGTTATACCAAAATCATGAAGTACCTTAAGTTCTGCTGGTTTAGTTAAAAGCCTCTTAACACACTCCTCAACGTAAGTTTCTTCTGGAAATGGCAATGTTCCGCGGGAAGTCCATTGTTTATAAGCCATTTTTGCAACATCGCGGCCAACGCCGTAAAAATGTTCTATAAATTCTGGTTGTTTCCCGCCGAAGCCACAGCCGTGACAAAACCATTCGTCAGTCTCAGTATTTACTGTGAAAGAAGCATTTGTATCAGGGTGCATTGGGCATTTAGCATACGCTTGTTCGCCTGAAACCTTTTCGAACTGTACGAACTGTTCGTAAAATGACATTATGCACTCCTCCTACTAAAGGCAATTAAGCAGCAAAAACTTTTTTAATTTTATTTCTCTCTTCGCCGTTGTACTCTTCTTTGATAACTTTGGCCTTGAAAGGAATACCGACAAGTTCCGAAGGATCAAAATCCATACTTGCACTGGTATCGAAGCCAGCAGCCTTCAACAGGTCTTTAAGCTTCCACAAAGCTTCCGGGGTGAGAAGATAGTTTTCAAAAATAGCGGATTTGGTTTCGTCTTCTTCAAACACTACAAAGAGCATGGGTTTGCCAGATGCCGACACTTTTTCTTCTGCTTTTTTGATCGTGACATTGTACATGCCTTCGTCAAGAACGATTTGATCTTTTACTTCACTGAAATCTAATGTAATCATATTATTTGCCTCCTATAGCTGTTTATTTTTTATCAAGTTCGATGGCCGCATCGCGAACTTCTTTTAAGAACTCCCACTTTTCTTTCATAGTGGATACTGAATTTGAAAGCATTATTGTCGCGGAAGTCATAAGTTCTTCCGATGTACAATTATGCTGTTTTGCTGATTCTATAAGCTGTTCAGATGTTAAAATGATGAGAACAGGTGTTGATTTGTCTTTTACAAGGATTTGTGCACTCATAACAAAAGCTCCTTTGCTGTCGGGAATTTAAGGTCCTTCCCTTTTCCTAAACGTGTCTTTGCGGGCCACCCTCCTTTAGGAAGAGTTGTAGCGCACCAATCTCCCATTACGTTCGAATACGTGTGTACCACTACTTCAAAATACGCAGGAACTTCTTGCATTAACTTTCCATGTATAGCAGGTCCTTTAATTATCTGACCCGTAAGTTCATCTTTATTGGAGCCTTCTTGCATTACGAATACAATATTGACACCTTTACAAGACTTAAAAGCCTCAATTGCCAGTTTGTTCAGATCGGTCATTGCGCCCCAGTGTTGTATTTGGATATTTTGACGAAAGTCTAAACGTTCTCTATCGCCACCTCCCAAACCACTTCTCTTACGAAGTTCCTGCAACATATACCATTGCACTTCTGACCAAGTATCAATCACAACCCAATCGAAAGGTTTCTTAAAGGGTTTATCTAAACCTGCTGCCTTTGCCCACTCTGCAGGATCGTTCTCTGCTGTAAGTTTATACAACGAGTCTAAATCCTTAAATTTGTCAAATGATATAACTTCTACATTATCGACAAAAGGGGCAAGGTCTTTTGCTGTTTGAAGTGTACGCCATCCGCGGTCACTATCAATAATTGCTACATAACCAAGTTCACCAAGATAACCAATTAAATGAGATTTTACACTACAACTGGCTCCATAAACGAGCAAGAATACATTCTCTAAAGGTGAGTTCTTGAAATCAATTGTCTGCATTTTTTCCTCCTGCTGCATTGTATACTATTATTATATCATACAATATTGAAAAAAGCAACTAACTAATAGTTTTATTTTGAGCTCTTTACTTTTTAGTACGTGTCTTCGTTTGGGTCATATTCATATCCTACAAACTCCAACTCTTCAAGCGGATATTTTTGAATAGAATACCCTCCTTCCTTATACAAATTTACCTGTACCGTTTCATCATCTAAGATAGAAAGGGTATCAAAATAAATTTTGCTTTTTGTAGGTATATGACGCAATTCAAGCGTATCACACGGAAGCCTAAAACCGTTTGTTATGTCCTCTAACTCAATCTTTTCCTTTTGAAAAGTCACACTCAAGTGATAACCATCGGGCGACCAAGTACCTGCTTCGCCTCTTTGCATATAGTACTTGAACGGTATAAGGACGTCTAATTTCAAACGTGCATTTTTAAGTTTCATCTCCTGGCCTCTCTACCTTTTCATCAAGATGATCGATATCACGTACTTGATACTCTTCTCCGAACTCTTCGTTAACATAGTCCATATCTACATCGTTGTACCCTATGCCTTCACACAAAGATGCATAATCGCACATTTGGCATTTCATAAAGCCCGGTTGTGGAAGAGCTTCATAATTATGCAAGTAAATTCTTTGTGCATCGTCTTTAGCACTCTTTAAGAACCTTTCAAGATCTTTTTGTGTATAAGAGCACTCTGTACGTACCCAACTGAATTGAGTTTTAAGTTTGCGTACTTGGTTTAAGTAGATAGGACCTATTTCAGTTACGTCCAAGAACTTTCCATTATCGTGAAAATCTTTTAAGATGTACGACAAAGCAATTGTATACATACGTGGTTGCTCATCGACAAGGTTGTAGATATCAGGTCTGAAATTCTTTCCCGATTTATGTTCAAAACCAACAAGGTGATTTGTTTCCCTGTCAATTGCTATCATATCGATACTGCCGCAGAACTCTACAGTTACTTCACCCTCTTCATTACTAAGCGCTGGAATGCTAAAACTCTTTTCTATATCGACTATCTGATAACGTTCTTTATCTTGAGGATAAACGTTCTCATAATAGCCATCCACCATAGTATGCATAATCTTATAGTAATCAGCATTCGTTATCTCTTTTTGGATAAACTCATGAATTTTTTCAATAGGTGTACCCAAATACATCATATGAAGACATTCATGAAACTGTGTGCCGAAAACAAGATTGTCATTAGGCGTTTTAGGTTGCAAATGGTACCTGTTTCGAGAGCTAAACTCGTGCTTACGCGTGCATTCGCGGAAACATTTAATTTCTGAAACGTCAATTCGCATTAGACTTTCCTCCATTAAGAAGATCCTCACAGTGTCTCAAAATCGCTTCGACTATCGACATACTGCACCACAAAGTCAAACCATCACAGCGTATAAAGCATATCTTTTCGACGCCCGTGTCATCTGCAACTGCCCCGAGTATGCATTTACTGTCGCTGTCCAGAAGAACCTCTTTGGTTTCATTGTTCGTAATTTTGATGTGATACGTATTCATTTTAATAAGTCTCCTTTTTGAATACTTTTTATAAAAAGAAAAGTAAAAAAGCCCACCCGGTAAAGATGGGCCTTCTACTATTATTCCGCGTCGCTATCTTCAGCGGCAGCGGTCTTAGACGCAACCAATTTCTGGTTCAGCGTCCAGTTACTGAGGCAAGTCAAGAACGTAGTGTCTTTAACTTTAAGAACAACGTGCGTATCCGTGAGCATCACCACTTCGTACTCTTTATCAGAGTTTTTAAGCGAAATGAAATCGCCAAGGTTAAGCTCTTTACGACGTGCGGGCATCTGTTTACCATCGCCAAGATCAATCATAACCTTGCTGGTACCACGCGGGCCCCTTCTCTTATCGCTATTAGCCAGTTCGGCATCTTTTTCGATAGCTGCGTCATAGACCTCTTCGAAAGTAGCGAATTCGTCGCCTTCTTTTCCGATACGCTTTGCGATAAAACGACTGATTGCATCCCAGTTGTAGACGCGAGCGTCATACACTTCGCCTTCTTTGGGCTGCTTTGCTACGCTGTAAAGGCGCTGCTGCGGTACACCGAGTACCTCTGCGATTGCTTTCAACGTGGGTTGTTCTTTGCCTTCAATTACTTCAACAAAATTCTCTGCCATAAATTATGATCCTCCATGAGTTATTTTATACTTTAATTATACTATATTTTATTGAAAAAATCAACTAACTAATACCAAAACTAATAGGTTTTGTCATGTTCGGTGGTTTTTCCCGTTAGGAAACAGAAGACGTGTAATCTGCGCTTCTTTTTCTGCCTGTGCTTTCGCCTTATTATAGGCCTCTCTTTCTAACAAATACTTTTTACAAGTATCGTGACATCCTGGGTGTCTTTCAGGAAACTTGCATTCCCTGCATGACGTAAAAAATGAATCAAACTTCATAACTTCCCTCTTATATAACATAAAATCGGTTCTATGGGTTGAATAGGACATTGTGCTATGTTGCCTATTTTGTTCGTAAAGGGGCATATGTATACTTGAGTGCCTCCTAAACGATATTGGGTACGTGCTACCGGACATTGTCCACAGTCTTTAGGACAATTTTTAGATGATGTATACAGTTTCACAATTTTCTCCCTATAAACGTTCTATTCAGTTCATACAGCTCTTGAGCGCAGTCTTTACAAAGATCGTAATGAAAAGATGCTCCCTTTTCAAAAGTCAGTAAAACGCGTACAAAAGGTATTTCATCATAATTCGAGGTTTCTACGGTCTTTCCGCAACGGTCGCATGTATGTATTATGATCTCTTTTCGCATTTTAAGTCTCCCTTAAGGTGTAGTTCGAATTGCTGGTCTTTACAGTTCCAACGCAGTTCACCTTTTTCAAGAGGAGGGTGTCCAGCTACATATAGTTCCCTACAAATAACGTTCAATTCCTCTCGATAATTTACATAGGTTTGTTCCACGATTCCCAAATACTGTGCCCGCTGACGCGTACTCATTGCCCTAAACATCGTCTCAGGGGTATCTTGTAAATACTCAGGGCATTTTATGATGTTATTTTTAGAATCCCTAACTACTCCCTCAGGATACTGTTCTAAAGTTCGCACCCAAATACACTTACGAGCATCACAGGCTTTTTGACACGAATGACATAACTGTAATGTCATAGTCCTCTTCCTCCTCTTCTAACTCTTTTAATATTTCCCTTTTTGCGTTCTGACGCTCACGCTTTACACAAACGTGTTTGTCTTTTTTATTTTCCTTTTTAAGTTCTTCTTGCATCATAACTCACCTGCTCTTTTCATACGGAAAAAAACTGCAATAACCTGATTATCCGACATTCTGTCTACTTTGTTGCACCACGTCGATGCCGCTTGTGGTGTACTCGTATAACGTGGAGCCCTTTTAAGAACTCTGCGCATCTCATAAACTTGCATCCTCTTGACCTCCTAATATTTTTAATATGCCTTCTTCAAGGCGTTCGTATTCTTCTTCACTAAAACCTCCGCATAGAAACTTTTCTAACAGGTTATAATAACAAATACGTAAGTATCGAGTATCGTGCCATTTCCTTATAGGTTCCGTTCCCAAACAAGTCAACTTGTCTACACGGTTGCACAGATCATTCATAAAGGATTCTTTTCCCGCGCCTGTGCGCTTTACGCACTTTATGTAAGTTATTAAATCCTCTTTACGTACGTAGTTAAGTGGTGTTACAAGTAAGTAACCTCTTTCTCTTGTAAGTTTACCCGTTTTTTCCAACTCATCTATGATCGCTGAAAGCTCCCTTGGTATTCCCATTAACTGCCTGTGCGGAAGATAAGGTAATAGATCGATATGCCACATCCTCATGATTAAAAACTACCTCCTTTTTTCTTGCTCTTAGCCGTAATAAATAAAAGCGCTAAAATGTACCATTTAGAGTTGTTCTTCGCACGACGATGTCTCGCTCTTCTAAGTTTTTTCGTATCATTCATTTGACTCGTTCTCCTTTTCAAGTTGGTCAACAATCTTCTTGCATTGTTCCTCTACATATTCGACACTTCTAACAGGTTGCAAGAAAGTAGAAAGATGTATTTGCATTTCGATAAAGTTGTTATACTGCTTTTCATTGATAAGATCATACTTTAACGCTGTATCATAATCATTTCCATCACAAATATGACCGCAGTCGAAACCGATGTAATATGTTTTCTTTGGGTTGTAGTCATTAGGAAGTCTGGATGGTCCAAAACTCAAACCACAATGACAATCAATGTCGTAGTCCTTGTAATCGTCTACCGATACATAACCACATCTATATCCAAGACAATTGAATACACATATGCAATCGTGACCTTTGTATTCAAATTGTTTTTCGACTACTCCAGATTTACTCATTCTTTTACCTCTGCTCGTTTGCATTGTTCGCAACGCTTACAGTAGCAATTATTTGCTTCATCAATTTCCAGGTCGGTATCAAAAAGGGCACAATAGTATACTCCCCAACCGTCCTCCATACACAACTTACAAGCACCATCTTTGCTATCACAGTATTCACTGTTCTTCACTTCTAATTCAACTTTAATTTTTGCCATTTTATATCTCCTCCAAAAGTTTTTCTATATCGTCAACAAACACATATCTGTGCCATTTACCGTCTGGGAAAAAGTTATCACAACGACTGTATTGCTTCAACCTATTCAAGGTATCCTTTACGTGTGTAGCGTCGCTTGCTTTTATGTACCTTGAAAGTGTTTCCGAAAGTTTATTGCGTTCTTCCGTTAAACGTTCAATCTCCTGCTCTTGTTTAATGATACACGCCCGAGCATCAAGTTTTAGTGTGTCGCTGCAATTCCTGATGTTTTCTATTTCGTACGGGCAGTTGTCACAAGTACAAATGGAACAACAAGTTTCTAATCCTTTTTTAATATCCTCTCTGTTCATTGTTCAATGATCTCCCTTAATAAGTCGTTTACAAGTTGTCCTGAAGTTTCAACACCATCCCATCTGTGATTTTCTATAATGGTTGCAACTTCGGATAAAACCGTAATCGCGGCATCACGTTCGTGTTCTAAAAGAACCACCATACGCTTGAGCTCTGCAACGTTTTTACGCTTATGTTTCAAACTTGCGGTAGGTTGCAAAATGGAATCATTCAGCTCGCTTATCGCTTGATTGTATCTTGCGTAGATCGAATCCTTTAATGAAAGCCCTGTTACTTTAAGCATATAAACTTAACTCCTTTATAGTAAAATTGGTAGTAATCAGTGGTTTCCTCAATTACCTTATGGGCCTGCTGGGCCAGCAATGCTAATGACTCAATTGTGTAACAATGCACCAGATTAGGGGCAAGGCCGCATAACTTGATACTGCTTTGCTCTTCCTTAAGTTGTAACTGTTTTTCGTGTTCCTTGAAACAGATAATGTCTTTGATGTTCATGTGCTCCTCCTTCTATATTTTAATTATATAATGTTTTTTGGTAATTGTCAACCCTTTTACAGATATGTTTTAGATAGCTGTGTGTTTTGTTTTTAGAGGGATGTTCAAGTGACCAGTTCATTATTTTCCACACACTTATTAAAACAAACATAGAGAGAGCGCCTGCCTGCGTGCTTTTTTTTTATTAAAAATCGCTATATATGACTAATTAGTTAGACTTTTTAGAGCGAATAATTATCCATTCTTTAGAGCCTTTTTAGTAAAGATAGTATATATACAATATATACATATAAGGAAAATCATTTAGTCATATATATGTTTTTTTAGAAAAAAATAAGCGGGGGGTTGAGTGTTCGCTCTATCAAAATTTCAACTGATTGATATAGCCTTCAAGTTCTTTAATGTACTGGTTATAATTCTTATGCCCTTTTACAGGCGCCCCAGCCCCTGCTAACTTTTTAAGATGTGCAACATAATCGCGTTCAACCCATAAAACGTCGGCGTAGCCACATTTGAGGATTCCTTTACGGGTGTAATCGCTGAACTGCGGATAGTTAAAGAACGACTCGGTTACATGGGTCTTTTCATGATACAGCGTCGCTGACATTATGTAATGATAAGACCAACCCAATGTACTATTTCGCAACAGCCAAATGGCTTCAACGAGGCTATCTGCCTCAACCTTTTCTGCGTAAGTGAAACGTTCCATTCTGTTCCTAATTCTGAACTCATAAGTTGCCATGGTGGTACCTCTTTTTTCTTTTATTATACGCTCAAACGCTGGTCAAAAGCAACCAGTTTGATTTTTTATTTTCGTGCGCGATCTTTAGAAGGCCCGCACCCCATTATTTCGCAACCAAATGCCACGGGGTGACCCAACAGCGTAGA
>ENA-UOJO01002314-UOJO01002314.1-human-gut-metagenome-genome-assembly--contig:-P57-NODE-2314-length-20634-cov-5.493367_pt1 | contig 20634 bp, 26 predicted proteins | sample MGYA00242351_ERZ723898 | MGnify/ENA metagenome assembly ERZ723898 | reverse complement strand
ATAATGTCGCTGGCTTCGTCCTTAGACAGTTCTTCTAGCGGTGTATCCGTGTAGTCTTCCAGGACGCCGCCAGCCTGGTCTAACAGCGTGTCTATGTAGTCTAACTGGCTATCTGTCGCCATAAGTCCAAGTTCTTCCATAAGGTCTTTATCCATGCCGCCCACCACCTTTTACCTCATTCTTTATACATTCTTCGTCACGCTTACCGACAACGTTATGGAAATATTTACAGTACAGTTCTCCTTTGAAACGATAAATACCGCCACACGTTTCGCTACAGGTATCCGGTTTTCCGCGTTTCGTAGAAAAGGTTACTACTTCCCCTTCCGGGCTTTTGGTAAGCTTCCTGGCTGCCATTAGCTTTCCCCTTTCCAGCCGTTCCAGGCTTTCCCTGTCTTATTACTGTGAAGGGTGTTAAACTGGTCTTCCAGCTGTTTTACAACTTCTTCCGCCTGTGAATAGTTTCTTACAATCCCGTCTTCAGCAATCTGTAAAAGGTATTCGTCGTCGGCGTAGTTTAAGTGGTGCCGGATACAGCTACAAAGGCTTTCGGAAAGCTTCTTAGTATTTAATACATCTGTCGGCGGTTCTCCATTTACCGCATAGCAGAAGATCACGGCTACACTTCCTATATCGTCCTGTATGCACTTCGCGATCATTTCATTACCCAGGTAGCTAAACTTAAGCGAAAGCGGGCGACGCGTATTAACGTTATCTGGGTTTATGGGTGGTAAGTCAAATTCCGGGCGACGCTCTACGTGGTACGCTAAAATTTCCAAGCCTTTACCGATAGCGAATACACCGGGCGCCCCGCTTAAGCCGTCTGTAGGTGTCCAGCCTTCCATAAAACAGCCGCTTTCTACGTCCGCCTTTGTTTCAAGAAACATTTTCATAAGTTCGTCGGCGGTAGGTTCTTCCTTTTCCGGTACCATTTCTACCACATAATTACCCAGCGCTGTTACAATTATCATTCTGTACATCATGCCACCACCTTTAATAAAATCTGACCGATAATAATACCGGCTTCAATGATCGCCGCCACTTTCCAGTAAGTAACGCGCTTCGTTAAGGTCGTCGTTAATTTAATAAGGTTGTCTACCTTCTCTTTTCGCTGATCTGTCACTTTTGTAGTCTGTTCCATAATGCGTGTTACGGTATTCAGATCAGCGGATTTCTTAGCAAGCTTCTGGTTTGCTTCATTAAGCGAATACTGTAACATTTCAATTTCCAGTTTGCTACCGGCCATAACTTCGCGCTTTTGCGGCTGCTTATATGGTTTTCCCATTTTATAATCCCCTCGCTTTCTCCCAGTCTTCCAGGCTCATTTTATTACCCCAGCTGTAGGCTACACTGGCTTCTGCTTCCAGCTGTACAGGGAAGTCCTTAAGTGGCGGAACTTCCATAACGGCTTTTTGCCATTTTGCATAAGTATCTACAAGCGTGGTATCGTCGTCCAGTTCTACTATAATTTCGTCGTGTATCTGGGCTACCATATCGGTATGTCCGTGTAACATGAAAGGCTTACAGCCTAACAGTTCTTTTGTTTCTGTAGCGTAGCCGCCCCACGGTTCTACAGCTATACCGTTATGGCTTGCGGTATCCATACCACATTTTTCGTATACGGTATTCTGGGCGCGTTTCATAATATCGGCGGCGGAACCCTGTACCGGTGTATTCGCTGCCCGTCGTTCGTCCTCTGACCTTGTGTAACGGTTACTGCTGTTAATCGCCGGAAGCAGACGCTTATAGCCGTAAATGGTTTCCGCGTATCCCGTTTCCCTAGCTTTTACTTTGGCGTTTACTTGCATACGTGGGATACCTGGGTAAGTCTTCATAACGGCGTCTACGATCTTCTTACACTCTGGAAGACTCTTACGAAGCCCCATTTTCTTAAAGGTTTTCTGTAAGGCGTGTTCTGTACCGCCGTAAACAGAACCGAAGTTTCCGGCTTTCGCTCCACTACGTTCGTGCTTCGTAACCTCTGCTTCTGGTTTACCCGTCATAGTAGCCGCTGTCTTTCTGTGTAGGTCTTCGTGATCTCTGAAAGCTTTACGCATAACTTCACACCCGGACTTCCAGGCAGTTAAACGAAGTTCAAAGCCGCTTTCATCTTCCAGAAGGAATACTTTACCGGGTTCCGCCTTATAGAAGTTTCGTACCCCCAGTTCGTCGTTATCCGGGCGCGGTACGTTCTGGCCGTTCGGACTGTTGGACGCAAGACGGGCCGTTTCTGTCCATGGTTCATACTTTGCGTGAATTCTGCCAGTAACAGGGTTTACGTATTTTTCGCGGCCTTCTACGTGAGAAGATAACAAAGTAGCGTACTTCTGTATGGTTTGCATACTCTTTAAGAATTTAATACCAATGTCCTTATATGGGTGTTCTTCCCTACGCGCGATTCTGATACGTTTAACTTCTGCTGTAGTATATTCGCGCGGCCATAAAAGACGCTGATCTTGATAAGATAAGTCCGGGTCTACCATTTCCCATTCTTCCGGTAAAGGTGTTTCCAGGTACTTTTCTTCGTCTGGGTCTTCCAGCTTGTTTTCTAACATAAAGATCATATCCATAAGGGCGTTACTGTCCAGGCTAGGGTCTTTTGTTTTGTCAGACCAGGCAGCCGCCGGAAGCTTAAGCGTATCAAATACAAAAGATTTAACGTCTTTCGTTTTACCGCCAACACCTACATTAAGGTCTTTTATGCCGACGCTTGCGGCCAGGTCCTTCATAGTCTGTGCAGCTATCTCGATCGCGTTCTTTGCTTCTTCCCTTTTAACCTGGGCTATGTCGCTGTCCCATTTCATACCCCAGTATTCCATAATTCCGGTAACCCTTGTAAAAGGCATTTCGATATTTTTTAACCAGTCGGAATAAGTCGGGTATACTTCGTTATCATTACTTATCTGTTTCGCTACTTCGTCCCAGTAAAGGTAATGCTGTACGGCGTAGTCGCTATCCTCACAGCAATAACTTAAGGCGTCGTGTTCGTCGTTTGGTACCTGGTCGAAAAATAACGCCTGGTTACGTTCCAGGACAGAAGTAAATTCTGACATCTGTACGCCGAAGACTTCCTTCGTCATAGGCTTAAGACCTTTACCAACGTAAGGGCGTTTCGGATTTTTTATCTTGTTTGGTAATAGCAACTGTGACAGCCTTATCCATGCTATGAACGGGTCGGCACATGGCATAAGAATATATTTACCGTATTTCGCCGTGAATTTCGTTTCAAAGTTCATATTTACAGCAATCTTTACGATCTTATGATTAGTAAAGAAATACTGTTCTAAGGTATCAAAAAGTCGTTTTCTGGCTTCGCTTCTGGACAAACCAGGCTCAAACTGATTAGCCCCCGGATTGTCAATAAAGATAGCCCTCGCTTCGTCACACGCTGCCGATAAAGACATAGCGCACACTTCCGCTTTCCACGGGTCAAGGTTGACGTCACGCGTCCAGCTGTCTAAGGCTTTTCCTGTTACTGTATTACCGTCTTCGTCTGTCGGCGGTATCCTATGGTCTTTATCTCCACTTGTTTCGTAGTCGAAACCACCTAACCCAGTTTCCTCACAACGGTTACAATAATCAATAACTTCCTGTATAGCAAGAAGCGGTCTGTAGTCTTTAAAACCTTGCTTACGAAGTTTCGGCCATTTGATCGCCCATTCTCCCGGACGTTTTCTTGTCTGCATACAGTCCGCCAGGGAAGAACCTACAGCTTTATTGTCTGTAGGTTTTGCTACTGCCGTAGCGACTGGCTTTTTAATCTGTGCTGCAAGACCGCCGGAAGCTGGGAACATATTACTTAAATTCAATATATAACCCCCTTCTTTAAATGTCGTTTTCCATGTGATCGAATAATCCCATTTCAAAACACTTTGATATATAAGAGTTAAACCGCGGCGTTTTTCTGTATCCGCCGCTTGTCATAGTCAGCATACGAAGGCGGACACACTGGTTAATAATAGCCTTTGCTTCTTCCTTCTCAATGCTTAACATAGCTTCTACGTCGCCAAGTCGTAAGTATTTCTGTCTGGCGAAAAGGTCTATGAACTCGTTATACTTACTGGCACCCTTTAAGGTATCCAGCTTTCTTAACTCGTTTGTAATCTTGTCGAATTTATCCCCTACTATTTCTTCTGATACTGCCAGTCGTGCATAGTAATTAAGGCCACAACCAGGGGCGTTATACAGCTGTACCAGATAGTCATAAATAAAATTTACGTGTGCCGGGTAAACGGTAATTCGTTCCCCGCTTTCGTCTACGCTGTGCGTAAGTGAAGCAAGGGCCACGGCCAAACGTGCCACCTTGTTACGTTGATCGGAAGGCGATACCAGCGGAATATCTGTAGCGTTTCCGTATACCTTAGACAGCTTCGTAGCTGTTTCCAGAATGGCGTCTACAGTATCGGGTAAAAATACAACCTGTTCCGGGGTTCTGCTCCACGCGAATAACACATTATTTTTTAAGGCGTCGTCGCTCATGGTTCGCGGAAATGACGGAAGCGACCGGTTATACTTTTCCGGGTCTACGTCGGTCGATCTCATAAATATAGCGAAGTCGAAGCGTCGTATATCCTCATTGTTAAATACGTCCTTTAAGCTTTCGGCACCCTGGGCGTAATCGGAAAGACGTTTACCTTTCGGCGCGTTACCAGAAAGGATAGCCCTTACCCTACAAGGCGTTTCAGCTGTAACGGCTCTCTTAACTTCCAGCTTACCGTCTGATCTTGCAAGGGTCATTTCCCCGTATTCGTCCTTTTCTATACCGGTGTCTTCGTCTACCCATATAAGTTCTTTATCCGCCAGCGGCCAGGCACCCCAGACGATATACCAGCTTCCGCGGTTACCCTGTTCCATTTTGTAAGTAAGACCGGTACGACTTGTACTCTCTGCATTTACACGGTTACCAAGTCCGATATATTTCATCATTTTTTCGACTAAAGCAGACTTACCGGTACCAGTATCGCCGACTATCTTAAGTTCTACCCACCCCCTTATAGGGTCGGTATCCCATGGAACACGGAAACGTAAAATACTGTGGTAAACCAGTAGCAGACCTAAAAGAACTTCGTCGCGCTCTACGATATGCGTTACGTTATATGTCAGATCATTAAGTATAGTTCCCAGCTTCGATACGATATTTTCCACTGTCATACTTTCCGGTCTAAGGCTGTCCAGTTCTTCCCGGACTTCTTCGGTCAAGGAAAAGCTTTCTACGACGTCCTGTAAAGGTGTCGCGTTCGTTACCAGAATGGTACTTTCCTGGTTCTTCGGGTGTGGGTACATATAACCGCTGATCTCATAGTATTTATTCGTTTCAATCTTCATACCACCGATAGCGTAAATCTTACGAAGTACATAGCTTCCGGTATCGTCTTCTTTAACGCCGTCTTCTTCCGCCATAGGAATAACCAGAAGTTCGTCTACGTTGATCGTTTCCACAATGGAAGTATCATATTTTCCGCAAGACGGTATCCCGCTGATCTCCCGAAGGATTCCCTTTATATTGTCGTCGCCCGTTTCTGTCATTTGAATAAGTTCGCGGTTATGGGCGTTCAGTTCCTTATATGCCGTAGCTGTAGGAATGTTCAGCAGCGGACAGCCATACTTTTTACACTTTTCCTGTCCCCAGCACGAATACTCTACTTTTTTCGGGACAACGTAAGGCGTGTGCTTCTTGCCGGCCACCATTACGCGGGTCGTAATCAGCTTACCAGTAAGGGAAGCGTCGGAAGTCTTCGCAAGCGGAAGGTTTATAGCTTCTTCGGCTACGTCGGTGTTACCCTTAATACAAGGACACATATCACCGGCACAGGGTACCCTGTCGTAATCGTTGTCGCCTTTCTTCTTTTCGCCGTGAAGTGATCGTATAAAAGCACACCCAAACTGGTAGTCCTTTTCACTTCCATAAACACTTTCTATAACGTTTCTGGTGTTCGCCTTACGTTGCTGGATACTATACCGACTGTCCGCGCTGGTAAACTTTACTACCCAGTCTTCCAGGATACTTGTAGCTTCTTCTTTTTTGTATCCAGCTGCCTTAAAGTAACAGCAAAGCTGCACAGTGGCGTTATTACGATCACCGTCTTTCTTCCAGCCATTGTTAAGAATGTCTTCTACACATACCGGCGGCTTATCCTTAACGAAAATATATTCTGTTTTACTTCGCTTATCGGACGTTGTAGCGGCGGCTTCTTCGTATTCGTGTAACTTGTCCGCGTAGAACACCCCGGCTTTTGGTCTTTTACGTACTGTCTTTTCTTCTCTCTGGATAGGCTGGCCAGTACGCGCTCTTTCCTTAATTTCATCTAATGTCAATTCCTTAAGCTGCTGTAAGGTAAGTTCAATCTTGTAAAGCCCGGTCTTCTGGTGTCTGGAATATGGAAGACGTAACATACGCTTTACGGTATAAACCACAAGGTCTACAGCTTTTAAAGGTTCTGTATATTCTACTGGTCGTCCGTTTTCGTCTTCCTGTTCCTGTACTTCTCCTAACCTGTAACGAAGGTATCCGGCAATATGCTTATATACTCTCTGTAAGTCTTTTCTAGGCTCTACGCCTAACGCTCTTTCGTCTACCAGAATATGGAAGCCCTTAGACCCGGAAAAGTAAATATGTAAGTCCTGTTCCTGTATATCAAGTTCTCCGGTGAAGAACTCCACCAGCTTAATAGCTTCTTCCTGGGCTACTGCCGGATTTTCACTATAGTCAAGGTCGAAGTACAGGGGGGCTAAGAAGTCTTCCCCCTCTGTCTTCTTCTCATTTGCGTATTTCTGGACCGTGGCAAAACAATTAAAGTCCTTTGCTTCTTCGTGTTGCCACTTCGGTACGTCGTCCAAGTGTTTACGCTTCCACGGGCTGCTTTTTCCGTTTTCGTCGCACTGGTAACAATCCACGTACACATATTCTTTATTTTGTTTTGCCATTTCTTAAGGCCCCCTGTTTTACTTTGTGGTATAGTCTTCTGGGTTAAATACTCCCATAGCTTCAAATTTGATAGCCAGCCAGGATACGGAAGCGTCTGTACGGCTACGCTGTTCTTCTGTAGACAGTCTGGTAACCACGCTGGTAAGTCCTGTACGTGCCGGAATACCGATCTTTTTATACGCTCCACGGAATACGTTCATAGCATACTTACCGTAGGCGATCGTAGCAGTAGGGGCGAAGGACATAATATAAATTTTCGGGATACCGTCGGCTTCAGAAAGGGCGTCTACAGGAACTACCGAAGCCATATAGCGAAGTTCCAGGTCTTCTACGCTGTAACGTTCTGCTGCTTCCGGGTTCTCCTGTAACCACGCTGTAAGCTGCTGTACGGCGTCTTCTTTCTCTCTGCAAGCTACAATCAGCTGACCGTCTTCTGGACTGTTCTGTAATCCCCATAAAGACCAACGTTTTTCACCTTTTCCAATAATGACGTCGATATGATCTTTATATTTAATACTGTCGTCGTCTTTATCCACAAAATCCCCCTTCTTATCCACAGTCAGCCAGGAACCCATGTAAACAAAATCAAGGTCTAAGCCGTCGTTTGCTTTCTGGAACTCCTCAAAAGTGTTATTAAGAAGTGTGGTAATATATGCGGCACCGTTCGGCTTAACCTCTGCTACAGCTGTTTCCGCGGCTTTTGCGATCGCTGTACCTGCTACTTCTTCTGTTCCGGCGTTCTTTGCTACTACGTCCATGTTCTGTGTTGTGTTCTCACTCATAAAAATACTTCCTTTCGTAATTAAAATTTAATACTATCCAGTAAACCGTCTATAACGTCCTTTTCGGCGCTTTTCGGCTTAGATGGTAACTTAATACCCAGACGCTTATATACCTTTCTTCTGCTGTAGTATTGACCTTTCAGAACGCCTACAGAAGCGTCCACATAGTCGAACCATACCGCTTTTTTATCTGGGTTCTGTGGGTCCTTTCTCATAATACGGCCTATTTCCTGTTCCAGATTAAGACCGGTGTTACTCTTTCCGTCCCCACGTTTTGGTGTTACTGTATGCCCTACGCAAAGGCTAGGTATGTCCAAACCTTCACGGGCTAACTGTGTAGCAAAAAGGATACTTACTTTTCCTTCCCTACACTGATCTAAAATCTCTTGTCGTTTCTTTTTAGTAACTTGCCACTTCTTAAATTCTTCTTCGGTATACTGTAATGTCTTTACTTTCCACCGTCTGGCTTTTCCGTCATACTTACATTCTGTACCGTAATCAGCTGCCAGGGCTTCGGCCTGTCGTTTTCCACCGGCTACCTTCCAGCTATACCGGGTAAGTCCGCCATGCACTACAGCTGTCTTACAACCTCTATAGCCCTGTTCCAGAAGCAGCTTGTCTACTTTCTCTTTCAGCCTAAAGCAGTACCTTACGCTTTCGGAAAGTACAATAGACTGACCGTATTTAACCGCGTCTACGATACTTTTGGCTACCAGGTTTAACCGGTCTTCATTTTCAAAAAGTCGGTATAAAATGTCCTGGTAATCCAGGTCTTCGCCCCCGGCGTCTATGTTTCCGTCGGCGCTATCTTCATTCCCGTAAGTGAAGGACGTGTAGACAAACTTTACTTCTGGTAAAACCAGCTGATCGTCTTTGTAAAGGGCGGTTCGGGGAACCTCATGTAGTACCGGTCCAATACCTAAGTACATAAGCTGTTCCATTTCGTCTTTACGCTTCGGTGTGGCCGTAAGTCCTATAATACGCTTCGCCGGAAACTGGGCGGCGGTATCTAAAAACTGGGTACTGGGGAAGTGGTGCGCTTCGTCGATCACGACGACGCCTATAAATTCTTTCAGCTTTTCTACAAGTCGCTGTTTTGCCTTAAGCGTCTGTACCGTCGCTATGATAAGCTTACGGTCGCCGAAGTCCTCTACACCGTCCCCCAGGATACCGACACGGCCTACGCCTTTCAGTGTAGATAACGCCCTGTCCCTGGTCTGATATACTAAATCTCTGGTATGGGTAAGCCATAAGGTCGGGCGTCCAACTTCGTAGATATATCGCATACCCATGATAGTTTTACCGGAACCCGCCGGGGAAACCCCGATACCATTTTTACGTAACAGATTATCTATAAGCGGGTGCTGGTAATCTCTGATCTGGAAGTTTTCGTTCCACGGTCCGAAGTCTACCGGTTCCCCTTCTACCTGTTCCTTATCCCATTTAACGGACGCCGTTGTTTCTGGAATAAGACTGTATAAACGATCTGCATAACCACGGGGAAGTATTAAGCTTCCGTCATTGTCATATGTAAAAAGCTGTAACTTCTGGTCTATGCCCCAGGTAGGGCGACGCTGGTACTTCGCTTTTAAGTATGCCGGGTTATCTATTGTAAGATCGTCTACTATTTTCAGTTTCAAGGGAAGCGGATAGCCACTTACCCTTATGTTATTGCTTTCGTATACGTGCAATCTCGCACCCCCTTTAAATCGTATCCACGTTCGCCGTTTATCTCTATCCGTGGAAGGTTAATAGCTTCTATATTTCCTTGCTGTAATTCTTCCAGCGTTATATAACGCCGTCCTTTCTGGTTCATATACGCCATAGCGTGAACCAATCGGAAAGCGTAGGCAACGTCTACAGCTTCGTTAAGGAAGGATACCAGGACAAGCCCTATATTTCTGTCTAATGCCTTTTCAAAATTTATCAGACCTTTAAGCTGGTCGGTGCGTAACATTGACAGCATAAACCGGTCGCCGTCCGTTCTCTTTTCCTCACAAAGTAAGTTTACGTGTTCCAGAAGTACCAGTTCGTCCGCCGGCCTTGTACCCAAATTTCCACCGTCTGTAATGCGTAACCGCCATAAGTTTGGTATCTGCCGCCAGCTTCTTCTACATTCTTCCTGGAAGTCTTCGCCGCGCTGTCTACGTTCCGCCTGTTTCTCATTACGCAAGGTAGGTAAGTGCGGCGGCCTGTAACTGTGCCTTCGCTCTGATACAGCTTAAGGCTTCTTTCTTTGCGTCCAGGTCTTCCCTGGCCTTAAACTGGGAAACCTCGATAGCCTTAATATCTGCTTCCACGCTTGCCAGTTCTTTACGTTCGTCAGCGCTAAAGTGTCTACGGAAGGCGTCGCGCTGGGTATCGTTTGTAACAGCTACCCTTACATGGGTACCATCCGGGTAAGGAATAATACCGTAGGCGTCCTTACCGGTTCCGCAGATCGTGTTAATAGCTTCTGCTTCTGTGATCTGTATAGAGGTTTCCAGCTGGCGGGCACGTCTGGCTAACTCGACTTTATTCTGGTAGGTTTCTTCGTTCTTACGTCCGGCTTCCAGAATATCTGTAACAGCAGCGTCCAGCTGTGAGATAGTGTTAATCAGCTGTTCGTCTGTCACTACCGGGGTGTTAATGGTCGGTACGTGCTGGTTCGCGGCTTCGGCTGCCGCCTTTACTACGGCGTCCGCGCCGTACTGTTCAATAAGTTTCTGTAATTCTTCTTTCATGTTTTTATTCTCCTTTTCTAATGGACAATCGTCCATTCTTTTAGTATCTTGCGGACCGTCCGCTATAATTTCTGTTCCCGTAATACTACATATTCCTTTTTCGCAGTTTTCCAGATTAAGACACCAAAACGGGCATGATGTGCAAGTGTCCGGCATTACCTTAGCTGTTATTTTAAATCCGTGTTCTTCGTAATTCGCTAACATTATCAACCACCTTAACGACAAAACTTTACTTTCATGCTGTTACCTCTTTTCCTGCGTTAATCTCTGGCAAGCCGCGGAACGGAAAGCCATACAGCGCGTACCTTCACACTTACAAAAGACTTCTTCCAGTTCGTTTACAAACTCGCCACGGTTACCTCTTTTTGCTGTTCTTGTAATCCGCCTTTTGAACGGACATAACTTTTTAGTCTTGCTCATGTTTGACCCCTTATTCATCTGCCATATCAGCATACTTTTTAATACACTTTCTTGCTTCGGCTTCTTCTTCCCTCTTTTCATACCATGCTTCCATGTTAGTAAGTTCGTTTACCTGGTCCGTAATAATATCTGTAATAATAGAAGGGTTAAGCGCGTCCAGTTCCCAGCTGTCATTACCGTAAGTTCTTATATAACCCGCCGCCCTACTGTCTGTAATTTTTGCGGGATTAGGTGGCGGGTTATATGTCTGTATCTGGTCAAAGTTAAGCGCTACCCTGTGAACCTCTGTAAAGGCTTCAAAAAGTTCCATACGTTCCGATATATCCCTAGACATATCTACCCCGCTAGGGTCATGGTCCCCAAGGTGTATAATATGTGGGTACTTACCTTCTTCCGCTTTAGCCTTAAACCGCATGGCAGCCGCCCACATTTCAGACTGGCTAACATACCCACGACAAGCGAAATACGGAACATCTAACGGCTTACAGGCCTTCGCCACAACGTCTACAAGGGCTTCCTTCTCTACCCATACCTCTATGTAATTAGATTGCGTTTCTCTTGTATCTATACGATACTGGTTACAAGCTGCCCTTATAATGTCCCCTGGGCTATCCCAGTGGTTATTTTTGTGCATATTACGGGTCCTATCCGTAATGCTGTTCCAGTCAATTAGGCCCGCTAACCTTGCGTCGTTAATAATGCTACCTACACGCTTATAACTGTTCATGGTATTTTCAATATATCCACGGGCTACAAGCTGGTAATACAGCTGTCTTAGGGTAAGTTCGTACCCGTCCGCTTCGTATTCTTCTACAATGCTGGACGCGGTACCTATCAGCTGTAGACTATCTGACCGGAAATTTACTTCTTTATACTGAATTTTTGGCAATTCTTACACCTTCCTTCTAATGCGTGGTCTTACCATCAAGAGTGTAGCCTTGCTCATGGTTACCTCTTTCTTTTTATGTGCGGTCGTACTACCAGGAAGGAACCGCCCCTACAGGACCGATCAAAAGGTTTACTGATCGTATAGGCGCCGCAGTTCGGGCAGCTGATCTTTATAGCACCAGTGGAAGAAACCACCGGGTTAAGTTCCTGTAAATCGTTATCCGTAATCGGTTCTTCGTGTCCACAGTTACCACAAGTCCAAAATTTCACCTTCATACCGCTACAAGCTCCCTTTGTCTATCAATGATCTGTAAAGCTGTCTTTACTACTTCCGGGCTGTATTTTTCTTCGGCTGCTACCTGGTCGATAATCTGGTTAATATCCATAAGAACCTTATTACCGGTGTGACCCTGGATAAGTGCGCTAAAGTTGTCCATAGCGTACTGTCGTTCCTTTTCTTCCTCAATACGACTACGATCTAAGACTTCTTCCCCGGACTTCGCACACGACACCGGTATAAATTCCGCTTCGTATTTTCCACTGATTTCGTCTATCTTAATCAGTGCTACCCGTATCTGTCGTTCCATTTCATTAACAGAAGCCGACATACGTAACAGGCTACCTGGATTTATAAAAAGTTTGTCGTCGGCGCTTCTATGGTAAATTCCATAGCCTAAGTGATCGTGTCCAGTAAGGATAATATCGGCGGTCGTGTCCACCTTATATAAATCACTGTATCGGTCAAACGGCGGGCGGTGGTCTAATAACATACCGTGGGCTATATGTACCCCGATATGATTACCTTCCGGGTAATCTACGTCCGGGCCATATCCGTAGCCGTTTATGTCCATATCCTTGCTGTACGGCGTAGCAGTCAGATACACCTTGTAGTGTCCCTTTGCCAGATAAATAGGCTTGTCGCTGGCGCTTCTGATAACCGTAAGCTGTGGTACCAGCATTTCCAAAAGCCTTAAACTGGTACGGTAGTAGCTGTCTACGTTGTATCCGTAAATATCATGGTTACCCAGTGTACAGTAAATGTTTACCGGACTTTCCTTTAACACTTCCGCAAATTCCAGAAGAACGGCTATACCAACTTCCGGCCGGTCGAATATATCCCCAGGCTGTAAGATCGCGTCTACAGCATTATCTACAGCTATCTTAAAAACTTCCTTAAGCTTCTGTTTCGCGGCTTCCTTATAGTCGTCTATACGGTTTCTGGGATTCGTTCCGCGTAAGTGTAGATCGCCCACGAATAAAAATTTAACCATCTTCTTCGTCCCCCTTTCGGTCGTCTTCGCAACACTCACACCGTACCTGGTCTGGGTCGTCCGTATAGAAGATAATCCCACAGTCTATACAATGTTTTTTCATAATACGGACACCTCACTTTCTCCACTCTGGGAACGCTTCACAGCTAAACTTACTTCCCCGATTTCTGCAAGGTCAGCGTTATGTGTGATAAGGATAATCTGTCTTCCAAAAGTGGCGCTGTACTCTTTTAAGAAATACGCTACCGACGGCGCGTACTCTTTTGATACGTGCTTACCTACTTCGTCCAGGAATAACGGACCGTCTACGCCTTCCATTTCGCCGACTGCCAGACGAAGCGCAAGGGCAATAATATCAATTTTCCCGCCGCCGCGGTCATAATCCGGCTTTTCTAACTTCGTAATAACGCTGTCGTCGTTTAGGTAGTATTCAGCGATAGGCTGGTTACCCCTTAAGGTAAGGTCGATCATAAATTTATGATTCCCGCCGAAGACCACGTTAAGCGCTTCGCTTACTATATCTTCTATCCTTACCTTTACCTGTTGTCTGGCGTAGTCGCTGGTCTTCTGTAAAAGAATTTGTACCAGTCCGAACACGCCTAACTGTTCTTCTGCTTCCGTCTTTACCTTTACCGCCGCTTCTCTCTGCTTTTCCAGTAGTTCGCGTTTCGCCATCTGGTTATTAACCTTATCCCTGGCGGTACGAAGATCAGCAGCTATACGGTTAATCTGCAAGGTGTTTAAACCCTTCGCGGTACCGTAGCTTATCGGCTCTGGACGGATAAAAAAATCCATAAGTCCCATAAGCTACCCCCTAAACTTCCGGTATGTTACTTTCCACATTCTTAAGGTTTTCTTCTACGGATTCTGACAAGCGGATAATCTCTGCTTCGATCGTATCCGGGGTAACGCCTAACTGCTTCATTTCTTCTACGACCTTATCACACTGTTCCTGTGCGGCTTCCAGCTGTGTTTCCGCCTTTGTCTTTGCATTTTTAGCAGCTTCCAGTCTTTCTTTTGCTTTCTCAATACGTTCTTTAATATCCATTACTTCGTACCTTCCTTTCCATTTTTACTCTGATACATAAGTACCACTTTGCTACCGTTGTCCCCTTTAAAGGTAAAAGTCTGATATACCGGTACAGCTCCTTTAATCGGTGCGTTTTCATTCAGTATCACAATTTCGCTATTGTCTGGCACATCATAAAGTAGCGATCTTAAGTCTTTTGCTGTCATTTTGTATTACCTTCCTTTCTGGTTATCATAAGCGCCGCCTTTTTGCTGTCTTTCAGCATGACCGCGGCTATTTCCACTTCTTCGTCTAAGGCGAACCCTACAGCTTCTCTAAAATCCCCCGGAAGCTGTAAGCGTCCTTTTCCGTCAAGTTTACGAGATACCTTAAACAAACCACCTTCATATAAACCCATTAGACTGTACCCCACTTTCCGTATTTCGTAAGATAGCCGTCTGGTCCCAGGTTACGGAAGTCCGTGGCGCGTTCGTTCGCTACGCCGACGTCCTTATAAACCCCCAGGTTATGGGCTTTTCCTTTGTAGAAACACCGGACTTCGTAACGCTGTTTATCTTTCCGGTAGTGGACACCCTTAACCATGTCGGCGTATTCTGGACCGGTAGGCTCTACCGGTATGTAGCTTTCACCGATTGGAAGGTTAATAAGGTTATCCCTGGTAAGGTTCAAACTGTTACCGTCCTTAAAGATTGTGTTCTGTCCGCGTTCTGGCTTCGATATAACCCTATGTAAAAGTGGCTGCTTCTGTTCAAAGCCTGGAACATTTACTACCTTACCGCCGACACGGTGGGCGGTCGCTCTTATATAAAGCTGTCCATTACTTTTGTGGATAAAGGAAAACCATGTACCAGGCCAGGACTTTACTAAGTCCATATCCGCAGCGTCTAGTTTTACTTCCACAGAACCATAGCCCACGTTTGGCGGCGCTTCTACAAAAAGCGTAGCTTCCTTTCCACGTATTATAAAATCGTTTTTCACGCTATCACCCCTTTCCTAAAATCCAGGTACAGGACACCCTTTAGCTTTCCATTTTGCATAAGGTTCGTAGTCTTCAAAATCTGGAATAATTTTTATTAAGCTTCTGCTTCCACAATACCGCTGTAAGTGCTGTACTGTTTTAAAATGTATAAGTTGCTCTTTTGTATATCTGGTATATACATCTTTCAACCATCTACCGCGACTATCTACAAATTTTTGTTTATCAAAAATCATTACAAATGGCATAAGCCCCAGTTTTCGTAACTCATAAACTCTGTACAAGTCTTCTTCAATCGTAGACCAGTAGTTAGTTAAAACGTATACGCTAATCCTATCCGGCTGTTTTAAATTTGCTTCTACTATTTGTTTAAAGTACGGTCGTAAGTCTTCCTTTGGATCGTCCCAGGCGAAATGATGATCTCTAACCTTTATCTTTTTCATTTTCGTTATTATTTGATCGTTCATAAAACGGACGTCTAAGCCCCCATTAAATGAGATTTCCGCCTTACTTGCTATTAACTGATCTAATAATTCTTCTCTATCTTTACAAGCTAAAAGGTTTTGATCGAGTAGTATAATTTTTTCCTGTCCCGTCCAAAATTCTGATAAATCAAATACTTTTTTAGATATACAGCCGTCTTTTTTTGGCGTTAAACAAAATCAGTGATTTTAACGCGGACACCCTCTTGTAAGCATACCTACAGCAAAATCATACTGTGGGTAAAGTGTATAATCTGGGGTTTCATGTTCTACGATGTACGGAAGTTTATTAGTTAGGTCTACCCCGCTTCCACCTATAATTACGTCTTTCGCATTATCTATTTTCGGAAGCTGGGATTCTGTAAATATTTTTGATACATACACACGATCGTAAAAGCTATCAGCTTTCCAAAACTCCACGTCGTCGCCTTGTTTTTTGTGGTAGCTGCTTAGTTTCATTAAGCACAAGTTTGGGAAGTTATGACTATCCACATCTACAAGCCCTATTTTCATTTATTTAACCTCACTTCCACACAATGGACACACACCCCCGGCAGCTTCCCAGGCGGCCTGTAGTTCTTCCTGTGCTTCCTCTAATTCTCTGTTACATTTTTCTACGTATCTTCCAGCTGCTTCATAAGAAAGCTGTCTTGTCTGACTTACCACGTTTATCCTCTTAAGGTTGTCCAGTTCGTCGTACTGCTTAGAAATGCTTCCTAGAATGTCCGCCAGGGCTTCTGTGTTCCCCAGGGAAGATACCTTATATCGTAAGTCGCGTTCTTCTTCGCTTACTTCGTTAAATCGCTTATAGGCACGTTCCAGGGCTTCTAAGGCTTGTGTATCTTTTTCCGCTTCGTCCAGCATGAACGAAAGCCCTACCGCCTGGTCTAACCTCACTACCAGGGCGGAAGTTCTTCTTATGGTTTCCTGTAAATTGATATATCCATACTGGAAACCTAAAAGCGCGTCGTACCTTATTACGTCTGTTTCCACTTCCTTAAGATCAGCCTGTAAGTCTTCCAGATTCCGTGTAATATGGATAACCCTTAAAGGTTCGTTCTGATCTTGTACCGCTTTCCAAAATCCTACGTTAAGGTCTTCCAGCTTTTCTTTTTTCGCCTGTTCGCGCTCTGCAATACCAAGCGATACAGAAGCGACGACCACACCGGCCAGACGTTCCACTTCGTCGTAGTATTTAATACGCTGTTCCGTGTTCAGCTGGTAACTATTCATAAGGGCGGTAAGCGCGACGTGGCGGCTCTGATCTTCCTTTAATTTTGTAAAGGCAGCTTCCGCTATTTTAAGTTCAGCGTCGAACCGGTCAAGGTCGAAGTATTCCGTAAGGGATACGTCGATTTCCCCTATCTGTTTGTCGGCGTATGAAATATCGTTACGTGTCTGGTGGGTCTTTTTATTTACCTCGCTGATCGACTTATCTACGATTTCTGTACCAGCCAGCTTTCCTAAGACCTTCGCCCCTACACTCGCACTTTCTGAAAGCATAAAAGGCGCGTCCAGCTGGAAAGCAAAATTTAAACAGGTTTCAAAATCTCCATATTGCTGTTTTACCAGTCCCAGGGTTTCCTTAATCTCTGGCGGTATCTCTGCCTTTTCCCACGCTGTAGGGAAAGCGCTGTGTGTATAGGTCGTCTTACCCTTTCTTCTGGTCTTCGTGATCGTGATACCGTTATCAAATGTTACGGATACCTTAACCTGGTCTACAGCTTCTTTAACTGACCCGTCCGGGTTACGGATTGTGTGTAAGAACGCTTCCCCGGTCGGCTCATTAAAAGCGAACCACCGAAGCGCTCTTATGATCGCTGTCTTTCCGGCGTCCGACGGTCCGGTAATGACCGTCAGCCCAGGGGAAAGACGAAAGGTACTATTTGTGTGTGACTGATAGCCTTCTATCGTCACTTCCTGGATTTTCATTACAAAGGTTCCCCCTTCCTTACTTTCTCATTTATAAATTCTATAAGCAGCCACTTAGGTATCTTTATCTTCGGGCCGTCCTGTACATACGGGAAGCCCTCACTATGGATAAGTTCGTAGGTCTGTCGCTGGCCCTTTCCCAGAAAGTCCATTAAATCGTATGGCGTAAGCATTAAAGGCAGATCGTCCATACTTCTAAATACTTTCGGTTCTCTGGCTTTAGCCATTGTCTACCTCGTCGCCCAGGTGTTCCATTTCTTCTTTTTCTTCTGCCGTAAGCGGCGTATAAAAGACTTCTGGTACCGTACTTCCTACAGCTAATGCTATAGATTCCATAGCGGACTTAGACGGCTGCTTATTACCGTTTTCAATGTGGGATAAATGCCCCACGGATAACCCTGTTTTCTCTGACAGGTCTTTGAGTAACAGACCGCTAATTAGTCTGTAATACTTTACTTTGTTCATTGCTTTTTTCTCTCCTTTGCCGTTGTCCTTGTGACGGTTTTACTTATTTATTTGTCTGTGTGACAATTATACAGTGTAAAATATAAGGATACAAATACGACTTGTCTTCACGACAATTTTTATAACTTCCGCCGTGTGTCGTCGTTACCCTCTGTTATCCTCTGTTTACCTCTGTCACAGAAAAATATTTTTAAACTGTAGTATTGGTGTCACGCGGTACAATTATGGCGTAAGGAAAACCGGATTTCTTCGCCCGTATCACTTCCTTTTCAAGCTTCAAACGGTCGTCACTCTTATAGATCACGATACAACCGTTTTCCACTATCACTACTGCACATTCCACTAGAATACCCCCTTTCAGTTTGTAAAATCGGTATCCAGCATACGCCCACGGACTACAGCGCATAACTTAAAGATCGTGTTCCCGTTCGGGTACCTTCCGTCGTATCGCAGTATCCAGGTAATACCATATACGTCTGTAAAACAGCGCCCTTCCGTGGCAAGGCGGCACCGGCTACCGTCTTTATTGTAATATGCCGCCCAGAAAAGGGTACTAAGTTCGTGGTAGATCGCTGCCCGGTGTGGTCGATCGGCGCTATCATAGTCTTCCCGGTTAATTAAAAGTTCCAGGCGTTCCCGCTGGCGAAGTTCACGGCGTTTAAGTTCGCGGCCGTAGGTCTGCTTCCAGATACGGTAAGCTTCCTCCTTTGTCATTCCTTCACAATCTTCGTAAATTTGTCCTATGATCTGGAACTGATCGTAGGTATCGGGCGTTTCCGGCGCCCGCGTACCCTTTAAAAATTCGCTGTAAAGCATTTTCTTAACACCCCTTTCTATTGTTTCTTAACCCAGTCTAAGAAGTCGTCTTTCGGTATCCGGTAGGAATTACCTAACTTCTTCGCCGGAAACCCTTCGCTTTTTACCAGTTCGTAAGCCTGTCTTTGCCCTATTCCTAAGTAGTCCCGTATGTCATACACGGTAAGGAAGTTCGGTAAGGCTTCGTCGTTCCCATACAGGAAGTCTAAGCGTCTGGAATTGTGTACCCTTCCGTCTTCGATCTCTGGCGGTGGCTCTACAGCCTGTCGAATATCTGGAAGAACGGTACGAAGTACGTCGGTCGTGATCTGTGTTACCAGCTGGCGTATGTCTACGTTGCTTCGTAGTGCCTGTTCCATCTTGTTAAAAGCTTCAATGTACAAAAGCTTCCAGTGTAAAGCAGCTGGTCCAGTGAATCCCATTACCAGAAGACTAAAGCCGTCGCGGGTAAGCCAGTAGTGTTTCCGTTCTTTTCCTTGCTTATCTGCATAAGTATCTGGTATAAAGTAATTACCGGCCAGTCCAAAATTGGATTGGCTATTTCCCGCAATCTTTTTGTACATCCACTCTTCATCATTTACAGCGGCTTCTTCTGTGGAAAGACTGGTTATCAGACTTTCAATAGCACGTAATACGTGGCTGTGTTGCTTTCCAAAGCTATCCGCTACCTGTAGACTATCCGCTACCATTATGCCATTTACGCTTTTTACTAATGCTTGCGGGTTTCCCTGTATCATGTTCTCAATATTCATAAATTGCACCACCTTAAAATTTTTAGGTAGCATACAACACATTTCGTTTTTTGAAAAATACGACTTTTTCACTGTCAAATTTTTGTCGTTTACCTGTGTTGTCCACTATTTTCCTGTGCTACCCTTTATCGATCAGCGTATACCTGTTTCAGAAGCACTATTAGAACACACGTTTTTATTTTTAACATAAATTTAATAATCTTCCTGTAACTGTAGTATACTCATTTACTGGAAGGGGCCGAAGCCCCTACATAGCCGCTACCTTATCCATAAAGCTTTTAGCCTGTGGGCTATACTTAAAATAGTCTAAGGCGTTCTGGACATTTGTTACGTTATGCCCCTGTTCATAAAGAATTGATAAATCCAGATTGTAGATATTGTAGATACCGCGCTTTTTAAGGATTAAGCTTTTAACCGCTGCTTTTGTTTCTTTGTAAGATTTCATTTATATACCGCCTTTCGTGTTTGCTAATGTTTGTTTCGCTTTCGTTGATATTATATTAGCATACGTTAATATTTGTGTCAATAGGTTTTTTAGCGAAAACAAAAAATATTTTAGTTGACACTTATATTATATTAGCGTATACTAATATTAGAAAGGGGGTGTAAAAATGCCACTTAGGTATTATAGGTTATTCGACCTTCTTACCCGTAGGGGAATGAAAAAAACAGATTTACTTCAAATAATTTCTTCCCCGACACTGGCTAAACTGTCTAAAGGCGAACCAGTAAATACAGAAGTGATCTGTAAAATATGTGCCTTCTTAGATTGTCAGCCAGAAGACATAATGGAATATGTAAAAGAATAGTGTTACAGTTCGGAACTGGCGGCTCAATTTTGAGCCACCAAACTTACCCAAGAAAGCCCTACAGCTGCAAAGTTGTAGGGTCTTTTCTTTGTCGTCGTTGGGTGATATAATTAAAAGAAAAACATAGGGGGATAAACTTATGAAGTGTCCAAAATGTAAAAGTGAAAATGTTAGTGTTGATCTGGTACAGGTAGAAGGAAAGACTAAGAAGCATGGTAACGGTCTGGGTGGTCATATCAATAATACCGCGCGTGGACTTACAGCTATATGTACCCTGGGCATGTCTAACCTGGTATGGAAGAAGTCAAAAGGAAATGAGAAGACAAAGTTTAAGAACAAGACCGTATGTATCTGCCAGAACTG
>ENA-UOJO01002312-UOJO01002312.1-human-gut-metagenome-genome-assembly--contig:-P57-NODE-2312-length-20655-cov-4.516748_pt1 | contig 20655 bp, 11 predicted proteins | sample MGYA00242351_ERZ723898 | MGnify/ENA metagenome assembly ERZ723898 | reverse complement strand
GAGCTGATGTCCGAGTCTCCGGCAGCAGCATCCGCTGTTTCCTGTTCAGGAACATACTGTGTCATGGTCACTTTAGTGCCCTGGGCGATTCCAGCCATGGCATCTGCCGGGATTTCCACACCGGTTCCGTTTGCTACCGAGCTCATGTCAGCATTGGCAGTAGCCGATTCGGTAGTTACCAGCACGCTGTTTTCGCCTTCCGGCAATTCTACGGCAGTACCTTTGGCAGTCATTCCGAAGTTTACGCTGTAGCTTGAGCGGTTGCCGGCATTGTCAGGAACCGTTACAGTCAGGTTGTTTACATTCAAGTAGCCTTCCTTGCTGGCTTTCAGGGTCAGGTTGCCCTTTTCGGTTACAGTGATGCTGAACAGACCGTTGGCATCAGTTGTAGCAGTCGTACCGTTCACGTCTACCGTAACTCCGGCCAGTGCGGCAGTACCTTCGCTCACTTTACCGTTGATGTAGTATTCTACCGTGTTTTTAATCGGGTCCTGCACCATCTCCGGTGTTTTTTCGTCGTCCGAGCACGAAGTCATGCATGCACATGCTGCAGTCAGCATCATGGCCATCATAACAAATTTGTTTGCTTTCATTGTTTTTATATATTAATGGTTATTAGTTTCGTTTGTTCTCTTTCTCCAGCTCCTTCAGCAGGAAGTAGCGCACATATTCCGGCTGGTAGAAACCCTTGCTCCGGTACTGGTCCGGTTCCGTGCGGTAAGTTTCTCCCCGGTGCTGGTCCACATATTCCCCCCACGCCACCATGCCGTAGCGGAAGGCAAAATAGTCGGCCGGTTTCACCCGTACCCCTTTCCAGCGCCTGTATTTCTTTCCGGGCAGCGGGATGGCAAAGCTGAATCCCCCGTTCACATCCCCGTCGGCCAGCATGGCATACACGCCCACCGTATATTCGCCGAAGTGTCGGGTCACTTCCCCCAGCACCCCATAGTCGCCATATACAAAGCTGTGCACCTCTCCGCACAGCTCCGTGTTCCATTGCGGGATATAAGCCCGTCCGTAGACCGATGCATCCAGTTTCCAGTTGCGGCTCACCGTCCATCCCTGGTTGTCGAAGATTGAGTAGGTCGTAGCACCCAGCCGTCCGCCCAGCTCCCAGCGCCCTTTCGGACTCCGCCAGCCGGCTTCTGCCTGTCCGCCTATCCGGTGATTGTCAAACTGTCCCGCAGTAACCTGCATCCGCCAGTTCCGCTTCAGGTAAAATCCCTGTTGCAGCGTAACAAATCCCGGGCGCACCTGTTTCAGCTCTCCCTGCTGGTTGGTTGCTATCGGTATGATTACCTGTGCCCTCAGTTCTGCCCCTTTCCACAGCGGCATTTCCAGTGTCGGCGCCAGGGCAACCGCATAACGGTACAGCTTGTCAAAACTGCTGTTTTCCAGAAACAGGGTGGGGTAGATGGTCAGGTCCGGCCGTCCCGCACTGCGGGCCTCCGTTTCCGCCTCCTCCAGCAGTTCCAGTTCCCTGTCGGCATCCGTGGTCAGTTCCATATTCCGGTAAATCTCTTCCAGTGAACAGGTTCCGTTGCGGAATTGCTCCGTCAGCGCAGCACCGATGTGTACTTTCAATTGGGGAATCCCATTCCGGTCGGTCACAATCAGGCAGATATCCCCGGCCTGTGTGCCCGCCAGCGCAGCCTCTATCGCTTTTCCTACTCCGGCATACGAGCTCCGGTACACACGGTCTTCGAAAGCAGTAATGCTTCCATGCTCCGTGGTTACCGAGCGGATATTCTCCATTCCCGCTTCCTTCAGCCGGACATTCACCTGGGCCGTCAGGCTGGCCGATACACTCATGAAAGTCACTACCAGTAAAGCAGTCTTTTTAATTTTTCCCATCATCTGTTCCGTTCCTCCTTTTCTGTTAGTGAATTAGTGAATCAGTACGCACTCATACCGTATTCCTCCCGAAATACAGTCGAATCCCGAAGTGAACGCATGCAGCGACAGATGCTTCCACAGCCTTGCTGTCACGCCCACATTCACCCGGTGCGTGTCATACTCGGCTATCAGCATCGCTTCACGGCAGAAAGCAGGGCGGTAAGTAATACCTCCGAACACACCGGCGGTCAGCCGGTTCCAGTCGCCCGTATGCCCCATGTATCCCAGGGTAAGACCTACTTCGTGTCCGCCCCAGTGCAGATGCTTGGTGGCAACTCCGAAAATAGCCTGATAGTAATTCCGGCCCAAATCGTTGAAAGGGTCATGCGCCCCGATAACCACAGCCGGATGGTATTTTCCCTCCTTCAGCGGCCGTATGCGCACAGACATCGAGCGGTCCTGCTGCTTGAATTTGGGTTTGTCCGTCATATAGGTCGATTTCAGTAAAGTTTCGCGGTAAGTCAGTTCCATGAAGCCGAACAGTGTGATGCCGGCAAAGTAATTCCCCGTGTTGTAGCCGAAAGGATTGATACTTTCGGGTAAGAAATTACCTCCCAGCAGGAATGTTCCCGTTTCATTCATGTCGGCCGACGGAGCATTCAGCAGTCCGGCGGTTCCCATGCTGTATTGGGCCGTTGCCCGTGTCGAAACCAGTCCTGCCAGAAGGCAGTGTATGATTACTGTTTTTTTGAATCGTGCCATTATTTGTGTTTAAAAACATAGGTTCATGGTACAAAGATACGTTCTTTTTAGCAAATAAAAGTAGTAATCATCGCTTTTTTACATCTTGTTTTCTCTTTTTTCTGAGGCAGATAGCTTCCGGCTAGAGTTCTGCCGTTACTGCTTTCTTCATTTTGGCAAGCATCCACAGGCTGCGTACGCTGCGTATGTTTCGGGTCAGTCGTTTGGCCGCTGCCGTTTCCGTTTTTCCCGTGATAAAATCCAGTACAGGTCCGTTGCTCACTTGGTCTTCCATTTGTTTTTCCTTCATTCGTTTGTTCAGCATATTCATATTATTTATTGGTTCTATATTAATAGAGTAAATGCGGAGAGTGAATCTGTCACTCATCCGCATTATAAAATTCTACAAACTGAACAATGGCCCGGTGTTTGAGGTTATACACATTGCTCACCGTCGTATTCAGCATTTTTGCAATCTCGGCAGGTTCATATCCCTCGATGAAAGTCAGTCGCAGCACATTTACATACTGGTTGTCGCTGTTTTTCTTCTTGAGCTTGCGTTCCATTCTTTCCAGCGTATACGCTACGTCCATGGCAATGGCCACATCCAGTCCCATATCCGTATCCCCGGGAATCTGCAGGTCGTCCGTGCTGGTTGTAACCTTGCCCAGCAGGAAGTCGCGCCGGCTCATCAGGTATCTCCATGCCACCCGTATAATCCATGTGCGCAGCGAGCACCCGTTCACGCCGCCAAATGTATCCAGCCGGTGCCATTGGTTTTCAGACAGATACAGGTACAGCTCACTCACCAGATCGTCGTAGTCCACTGCATTTTGCATCACCGACAAGCGGATATCATTCAGCGTATAGTTGCAAAGCCCGAAGAAGAAAGCCTCTGTAATCTGTCTGTTATTATGTTTTAAACCTTCGATAAATTCTGTGTCCGAAATCTTTTTCCAAATGTTACTGTTAATCGTCTTCATAGTCGGTAAATTTTAATGTTTACCTTTTATGAAGAAAATCACCCTAAAGTAACCCCTGAATACGAACTTTTTTTAAAAAAATCTCATTTTTTCTTCTTCGCCTCCGTTTTTGTTTTGTTCGTTTGTTCGTTCGGATTTGTAATCCGAACATATCTCGTTTCTTTTCGTTTTCGTTTCTTTGGATTTGCAATCCAAAGTTTTTTTTGTTCCTTCGGATTTGTAATCCGAACATATCTTCTTCTTCTTCGTCTTCGTCCCTTTGGATTTGCAATCCCAAGATCCCAAGATCCCCCAAACCTAATCCAGCATCACAAAAGCCGCCCAATAAAAAGGATCCGGATACATCCTGCGAATCTCTGCCTTAGCCTGTTCGAAAGCCACCCGCTTGTTCCAGCCGTTATTCGCCAGCCCCTTGTAGAAAGCCAGCATAAAATCCGTAGCAACCCTGTCGCTCACCTGCCACAGCGCCATGACTATTGTACCCGCGCCCGCCTTCTTGAAAGCACGCTGCAAGCCATACAAGCCCTCGGCCGTAGCATTCCCCTGTCCCGACTGGCAAGCCGACAGCACCACCAGGTCCGTACCGCGCAAGTCAAGCCGTGCAATGCTGTTTGCCGTAAGCACGCCCCCCAGCACATTTTTCGGTAAGGTTTCACCGCGCCAGGCCGCATTACCGCCCGCCAGAATCAGTCCCGACAGATTCATCGCATCCGTGTACCCTTTCAGATAATCCACTTCAGTAGCATCCGCCGGAGTAAAATAAAAACCATGCGTTGCCAGATGCAGAATCTTCGGCGCATGTCCGTGCAGACTCAGGAACGATTCCTCCGTACCCTCCATGCCTGTAAACATCTTTACCCCGAAGTCAGCTTTATCCAGAATTTTTGCAATTTGCTTCACCTCAACCAGCGTACCCGGCAGTTGTCCGAAAGCCTGGTCTCCGCGAACCATATCCCCCCGCATCACCAGCAAGTCCGACAAATCGTACGCCTGTGCCTGTTGCGCCATCAGCTCCGGTTCCACATCATACTGCAGGCCACCGTACAGCACAGCCGGCTGTCCCGTGCCCCTGTCAATCACCTTGCCATATCCGTTCACCAGCTCGCGCGCCGACGACAGCCGCACAAAGTTATAATGATCGCCCAGCAGCGACCCGTCCTCCAGCGGCAGCGACTCCAGACACACCTGGAACAGCAGCTGCGACGGCACATAATACACCGTAGCCCCTTTGCTGATATGCTTCTCCAGCGGTTTCCACAGCAGCTCCAGCACGTCGGCCGCATAGTCCCTGTCGTAGAACATATCCAGACGGGCAATACCCAGCGAGTCCACCTCCCGTTCGGCAAACAGCGGCATCAGCAGCGGATGCTCCTGTTCCCGGTCCACCAGGTAAGCCGCATACTTCCGTCCCTCCGATTCCGAAGTATAATCCGTAAAGTCCAGCAGCACCTCATTCTGCTTCAAGGTCCCTTTCACCGTCCGGTAGTCCACATCCATAAACGCCGTCATGTTACCCATCGGCTTGCACCGTTTCATCAGCTTTCCCTCCAGTTGGCCTATGCGGTTCGCAACCGCCAGAATGCTGTCCGCATTTGCAGTATAATCCTTTTCCCATTCCTTCATGCGGTTCCTCATTGCAGCAATCTGCATATACAGCTGCATATCCGTTTCATCCCCTTCCTTGCGGATGATGGCATACAGCGAGCGCTCCGAGTCCAGCAGAAACGCCTTCGACATCAGCAGCGCATCGTAGCACGACTCCGTAAACTCCGTATCATGTAGTCCCGCCTTCAGCGCATACGGAGTCATCCGCGTAAGCAGTTCCGACAGCGGTTTCCAGAAACCCTCGCGTTCCGCCGTATCCAGATAGGGCAGGCGTGCCTTCAGCGTAGCTCTCAGGCCCTTTGCCGCCTCCGTATAATGCGTACATCCACTTTCCAGATGTCCGGCAAACCCTTCGGCATTCGCCAGATAAATCAGGGCATTCATATAGTCAATGCTCTGCTCCCCGTACAGCCTGCGCACCGCTTTGGCATACAGCGTGTAGTAACGTTCCGCTTCGGCATGATTTCCCAGCTTGTGCTCCGTACCGCCCATCATCGGATACAGTCCGGCTCTGGTCCCGTCCAGCTCACTGTAATCGTCGCCCAGTACCTCCTGCGCCTTTTTGAAGTCGGTCATAGCCTCCTCATACTCCTTCAGGTAAAACCTGCACATTCCCCGCATCATATACAGCTGGCGCAGCCTGACCGGTTCGGTCCGGTAAAATTTCTCCGTCGTAAACAGGCTGTCCAGACATGCATAACAGTTCTCCCTGTCACCCATCCTGCTGTAGATATTAGCCAGCGAAATATAACTGTCGTAATAACTCATGTCGCCCGGTTTGCTGTTCTGTTTGAATTCCTCTAAGGCCAGTCTGCCGTATTCCACCGCCTTGTCATAGCGCTTTTCCAGCGTATACAGGTCGCGCAGGCTCACATACACCTGATGCCTGTTGGCATTCACCGCCGCAGAATCCAGACTTTCGGCTATGCTTTTCCCCTTCAGGAACCACTGTTCCGCCAGGGTTGTCTGTCCCAGTGCATCCGCCTCTTTTCCCTGTTGGATGTAGAAATCCAGCCGCACCTGCATGTTCTGTGTCGATTCCGCCAGTTCATTCATCCGGGCCGTATACAAGGCACACTCTTCCATATCCCCGATACCCCGGTTTAAGTCCAGCAGCGACTTCATGACAGCCATCTGTAGCTGTTCGTTCCCCGTCTGCCGGGCCAGTTCCAGCGCCTTCTCATAATCCGCTATTGCCCCGTCCGTATCGTATTTATAATTCCTTATAAAAGCAATATGCTGCAGCACCATCGCTTCGTCATCTTTCCTTCCCAGTTGCTGATACCCTCGGCGCGCCTCTTCGAAGCAGACCAGTGCCTGGTCAAACTGATGCTTTATGTAGTGTTCTGCCCCCTCATAATACCAGCTCAGCGGAATTTTGGGCAATACATACGCTTTCAGTTCATCATCCGCATAAGGAGCCAGCTCCATCAGCATTTCCCGCGCCTTGCCGTAGTCCGCCTTGCCGTTCTCATCCTTTTTCAGGTTCTGGCAAGCCAGCAGATACCCGTTAATCACATATTGCCGGTAAACCAGTTTTTTCGATTCACCGCTCAAATTCTCGTTCAGCAGGGCCTTGGCCTGCAGATAATCCGCCATATATTTTTCCTGCTCGGCCGGTTCCTGTGCAGCAACCGGCAGGGTAGCCATCAAACAGCCCATCATCCATGAAATAGTTTTTGCCATCTTTTCTCTATTCTTATTTTTATATATTAATTACCCGTAATTGTATCCACTTCCAGCGAATCCGGAGCAGCCGAGTCTGGAACTACAGGGAATTCCTCTTCCCCGAAATCAAAAATCTCATCATCCCCGCGCATCATGTCCGAAGGCGACTTCTCCAGTTGCGGAGCCGAATTGTAGTCGAACGGTTTCAGCGCAAAGAATCCCACGAGCAGTACGGCAGCCGCCCCGGCAGTCCACCAGATACGCTTCACGGCCAGCTGCTTTTTCCTCAGCCGCTGCAGTTCGTACATGCTCTTCATTCTGTCTGTTTCCTTCAGCATGTGCTGCCGGTCCCCGATGATGTTTTTCACGTTCTGCGTAAACACCAGCTGTTCCCTTTTCCGTTCATCCCGGCTAATTTCCTCTTCAAACCGCTTCCGTTCCTCGGCAGACATCCTGCCCATCACATAGTCGTCTATTCTATCTTGAAAATCCGTATCCATATATCCGGTTTTAAAAGTTTATATACCTGTCATAAATGTTGTTTGCCGTAACCCGCAAGATATTCATACACTTGTTTTTTTTGCTTTTCAGTGCATTCTTTGATTCAATAGAGGGCGTTTCCTCCAGAATTCTGTCCAGACTTTTCCCTTCGTAATAAAATTTGGTGAGAATTTCGTTGCAGCGTGCCGACATGTGTGCTATCACATCCGTCAGGATATCCAGCAGAATGTCACTGCTGTTTTCATACAGCGTTTTCATATACTCTTTTTCATCGAATCCGTTTTTCCGGAATTGCTTTCCCATTTCCGTTTCCGGGTCTGCCTCATACGGATGTTCGTGCTGCCACTCCAGATATTTATTTTTGGCAATAGACATAAAGTAAGTCTGCAGGTTGCTGCTCATCGGCAGCTTGTCTTTTCCCAGCACCCGTCCTTCATTTGCCGAGATATCCCTGTTGACAATCTGTTTCCAGAGTACGATAAACGACTCCTGAAAAATCTCGTCCAGCGCATCCTGGGGCATATTGAAGAATTTTCTGTAAGTCTTGTAATAATAGTCGGCACAATACGCATATAGCTTGTATTGTGCCGACTTGTCATTCCGGAACATGCCGTCCACCATTTCGGCTTCCCGCTGGCTCCGGGATTTTATCTCTATTCTCATTCCCATGCTATTTAAATAAGTCCGTTATGTCATATATCTCGATTCCCTCTCCCGTCATCACCGGTTTCTGGGGCCGGCTTGCCGTATTGCTGTTCACAAATCGGCTCAGGCTCCTGAAGAAAGCCGTGTTTCCCCCCGGCGTGCCTCGCTTCAGCGTTGTGTACAGCGCATACGTCAGCTTTCCCACTTTCGGTTGCCGCATTTCTATGTTCACCTGGTCACTTTCGCAGGCACTCAGCGTAATCCACGGTTCCCTGTTTGGCCGGATGCCTCTGTCTGCATCCTCCGTCATGCCCAGCCACGATTTTACCGTTTCAAACACATCTGCCACGCCACGTACCGTTTCTTCCGGGCTTCGGGTGGCATCCCCGCTGTGGCAGGCATCAATCACCACCACTAACTTTCCGCCTTTGCCCACCTTGCTGTATATACCCGTCAGGAGCCCGTTCACCTCGTCATCCGTCAGGTGCTTTTCTCCCCGGTCCTTGCTGCAAGGCTTCCGGTATGCATCATACGGAATCCAGCATTCGTCCAGACCGTCCGTTTCATCCCGTCCGCTGTCCCTCATCTGCTGTCCGTGCCCCGAGAAATGCACATACACCAGGTCGTTGGCGCGGCACGCCTCTTCCAGTGTCTTGAACGCCTTTACAATCCCTGCCTTGGTAGCCTGTCTGTTCACACAGGTCAGAATCTGGGTGTAATGTGCCTCCTCCAGCAGTTCCACCACGTAGGGCACATCCTTGTCGCCGTTTATCTTGTTCCATGCCGGGTCTTCCTGCTCGCCCAGGCCAATCACCAGCGCTCTTTTGGTCTGCGCAGCGACCGTTATGGGGAGCAGCAGCATTACCAGCAGTGTGTATGATATCATTCTCGTTATCATGGCAGGATTCTTTTTCCTCACAAAGATAAAAAAACTTTTTATTAATGTTATAAAAAGTTTATCCTAATTCTGCTGGATTCATAAGGGAAAATAAATACATTTGCAGGAGCATACAGATAGAAAAACGGGATATTTTCTTTCTACCTATAAAGAATAAGAGAACTATAAAGATAAACACGTATGAAAAAAAACTTCTTCCGTTCCCGATTATCCGGGTACACAGCAACACTGACATTTCTTTGGATGCTGCTGGCATTTTGTGCCTGCAAGGAGAATAAGCTGGACGAATCCGGTACCGGACTTCCCCCATTACCGGACGAGCCGGAGTCATCCGTTTCTTTTTCCTGTTCATTTCTCGATGTATCCTGTCAGAGTATCACCGACGAAGTCACTGTGACAGCCAGCACCGGGTGGACAGTCAAGACTGTATCGCAGTGGATACATGTTACCCCCGACACCGGTACTGAAACCACCGGTCAGACCCTTGCTATCCGTATCGACGAGAATACCGATTACAGCGAGCGTACCGGCGACATCATCATTACCAGTCTTGATGACAGCAGTGCCGATACCCTTACCGTGCGCCAGTTTGGCATATCAGCTTTTATCCCTGTCGATTAAGAGAAATTTCCTCTTTTCTATTTTAAGCTGTCTACTGGTAATTTGGTTCTCGACTGCAGCAACGGAAAGCCTACGTTGCGGGCAGGAGCTTCCCTGGTTGTGCCCACCGATACCGTCAGCTATATCCGCATTGTAGAGCAGGTCAGCGAGCAAGACGGACGTCTGGAGTTGCAGACCAGCGAGGGCGACATGACCGATATTTTTGTCAATCAGGAATTCACGCTCAGCACCGAGCCTGCACCTGAACCTGCCATGACCCGTGGCGGCAGACTCCACGCTACCGACCGTCAGGGCGTAATACATCCCGTAAAGATAAACGTCACCATGTCCGATGGCAGTGTGAAGACCCTTTACGACCTGAAGTCACAACTTGCCGGCTCTACCCGTGGCGATATTATCAATGCTGGTGGCAGTAAGCCTTTTTTCAATAAAAGCTATAATAAAGACGGTGAGGTATTCTTTAAGAAAGGCGGTGCTATGCTGAAATGGGAAAAGTGCAATCATCAGATCTATTTGGGGAGCCGATTCCACTTCACATTCGGTGAGAACAGCCAGATAGAAGAAGATAAGCCGATAAAAATCCCGAAAGGAGAACTTCTGGCCTTTTGGTGTTATCTGGATGGCTCCATGGCAGCCGAAATGCTTCTTAAGATGCAGGCCAATTCCGAAATCAGCGGAAAAATTGAAGATCAGACGCTTTCAGAAAAAATAATCGGTCCCAAGGACCTTACCTTTTTCTTCAACGTAGGTGCTGTACCTGTTGTTGTCAATGTGAATGCCGATATGATGCTCGATGCCGGTCTTTCTGCCGATGGTGAAAGTATCTTTACTGCCGGAGCCGCAGCCCAGATGCAGGTCAAGGCAGGTTTTGAGTATGTCCAGGGCGATAAAAATCTGAAATCCATCTGGGACGAGCCGGATTCTGAGTTTTCCTTATACAAGCCACAGCTTACAGCCAAGGCCAATGTCGATGCCTATGCCTCGCTTTACCCGCTGGTTCATATCCGTTTTTTCAATTTTGCCGGTCCCGATATTGCCATCAAGCCCTATCTGCTCGATCATCTGGAATTCGATGGTCGCGCCAGTACCGATGGCGATAACTTTGCCCGCTGGAGCAACCGCCTTTACTACCGTATGGAAATGGAGGCCAGTCTGGAACTCGACTTTGTCGGGATCAAGTGGAACAGCGCCTCGCTCACAGTCACTACTCCCGATAAAGACCTGCATCGCACCCCTGATAAAATCAAACTGATATCTCCCGAGAACGGCAGCTTTCAGGAAGAAGACGAACCCATTACCGTGACCCTCAGCGTGGAAGATTTCAGCATAGCCGGACTCGATGAAGTAACAGCCGATGCCACCGTACAGTTTGTACCCAGCAAAGGTGTAGTCGATGCCTCTGTAGCAGTCAGCAACAGCGAGGGTGAGGTTACAGTCAACTGGACTCCCGATCCGGAAACCCGCAGCCGGCTGGGTAAATCCGTCAGCATTACCCAGGCCCTCGATGCCCGGTTGCTGGGTAAAGACGATCGGGTAATCAGCCAGACCAGCTTTGTACCCGACCTGAACCGCGACCGTGAGATTCTGGAAGCTTTCTATCATTCGGCAGGAGGTCCCGGCTGGTCGCGTCAGGACAACTGGTGTTCAGACAAGCCTCTGGATGAATGGTACGGTGTACAGACCAATCATTCCGATACACTTTTGTCCGGAAGAGTCTGGTCTATAAATCTTTCAGAAGTAGAAGGAATTCAGGGAACAGCCGATTTCAGAGGGTTGAGCAAGCTGCAGCAACTTGATTTGGGCAGTGTAGATGTGCATAAAGGCCTTACACAACTCAATGTGGCAGGCTGCACGGAACTGCGCAGACTCAATTGCCGGAATCATGAACTGGTCTATATCGACCTTTCCGGATGCGAAAATCTGTACTGGCTTATGCTTCATGACAACAAACTTACATCCCTGCCTCTCAATGGGGTTCCCAGTCTGGTCGCTTTGTATTGTTCCAATAACCTGATAACCGGTTTCGATTTCACTCCTGTTCCGGACCTGTCACATCTGGTTGTTTCCGACAATCCTTATATCAGCCTTGATGTATCCATGCTCACCCGTCTCGATTATATTGACTATGGAGGCGAGAAGATGCGTACTCCTCTCACATTGTCGCCAAACAACAGTACCCTTACAGGGATGTCGTGTGATGGAGGTACATTTGGCGAACTTAATACCGATTTGCTGCCCCGGCTTACCCAGTTGTCAGTTTCCAATACCAGTATCCATACCCTTACGCTCTCCAAGCTGACCCAGTTAAAGGAATTGCGGGTATTGTGGACGTCTGTCCGTTCACTGGATCTTTCGCAACTGCGTGAACTGTCCTTTGCAGATTTTCGCGAAAATACACAGCTCACCAATATTACGGCAACAGCCCTTCCCAAGCTGGAAGAACTGAGGCTTTGGAAATGTTACGGTGTTAAAAACCTGCAGCTGTCCGCTTGCCCGAAACTCAAAAAATTGGATGTTTCATACAACGGACTGACAGTGCTGAACACCTCCCATTGCCCCGAACTGGAAAGCCTGATTTGCAATGACAATCAGCTCAGGAATATTGACATTTCCTATTGTCCCAAGCTGTCAGATGTCAGAGGAGCCAACAATGTACTTGAGACCCTGAACGTTGCAGGTACAAGGTATGCCGGCGATTTGGAAGATTATCGTTTGCGTGCCGTAACAATTGACGAAACCAGTTTCCAGAATTTTTATTTCCCTGGCTGGGGAGCATACGATAAGATAAAGTATTCCGATCTGCCTTACAGAGACGGCTGGCAGTATCCGCATTACACGGTGGTGCGGTAGTCAACCAGCTGATGCTTTCCGTTCACCATCCGGTCATTGTCCAGCATCTTGTTCTCTATCGCTACAGCACGCTTCTTGTCCGTTGTCCGAATCAGAGATACAAGTGATACAATAGAATAACAAACTCTTCCTGTCAACTTTATACTCGTTGATAAGAAGAGTTTGTTGTTTTTATAAATCTATACTTAATCGGATGCTTACGTTCCGTCTTCCAATATTCCACTGATTCCGGCCCGGATATTTTCTGCTAACGATCATCGATGGCCGCCATTTAAGCAGAATTAGATCTTTCTCCTATCTCATCAGTTTTATATATCCTTCAGCTTCTTTGGAACTTCAATAAGCCGTTCTGAAATCATCCGTTCAAAGAAAAAACAAGTCTCCGAAATTCAGCCACATTTTTACCTTTATCCAAGTTGTCAACAAATGATATGGATATGGAAATATCTGTTGTCCCCTCACTTTCAGGTTGGTTCGTTTGGATGAAATTATTTATTTCACTGTAGACTTCATCTAAAAGAGATTCAGACTGTCCGGTATCGCAAACGGGAACAAAGCAGACAGGCACATAAGATTGAATGATCTCATCTTTTTCCAGAATTACAGGGATACGGCAGCATGCCTCCATCCTGAACTTCGTAAAATGCTTGGCAAGCTCATTTAATTTGGAGATAAAATTGGTCCGTGTAAACTCGCCCAACCGTATGTCGTCTGAACATCCTATAAAAGGATGCAATGGCTGGACAAATGAAATCTCTTCAGTCCTATAAACAAATGTGTCCGGGATATTTTCCACTGTTTGGTTTCTCGTTACGGAAATAAAGGTATTTGCCTGTTGGGATTGTCTGATGTCAAAACCCTTCACAGTAACTCTTAATGTAATAGGTGATGCCACATTTTCAGGCAGGGCATATCCGTATCCCTTATATTCCAGTACGTTCCAATTTCCGTCCTTGTCTTTTGCTGAGATGTGAATCCTTTCATAAGGCACTTGTCGAGAAGTCACTTTAAGGGCCTGATGCACGGAGTCTTTAGCGAATATCAGTTCCACCTGGCTGGAATATGTACGTTTACGGTTTCTATGTTCCATATTCCAGGATTCCGCAACCTTTTCAACTGTTTTTACCAGCATGTCAAAAGATGACATCTCCTGTTTAATGAATTCTTCCCTCAAATACATATAGCAGGCCAATGCAGGAGGCAACGTCCAATCGACTTGATTTTGTGGTGCCAGTTTTTCGGTGACAATGCACAGTCTCACCAGATCTTGAGCTGCAAATTCATGAGAAAACTCCACTGTGTAATTCCATGCAAACCACTGGTCGTCCCCGTTTGTCAAAGATACTGCTGTTTCCCCCGTTTCATAATCCTGAGAGATGAGTATGGGTTTCTCGGGAAAACGCTTGTAAATAAGTGGCAAATTCAGGTTTATCGTGTCGGACAAACACTTTTGCCAGGATAAATAGTCATACTTGCCTTGACAACAGGTTTCCTTGTCCGTAATGGAATATTCCAGACAGACTTCATCAATGGCATTTTGAGTCAGGTTATGGGACTGGAACCCAAAAACAGCCAGTCCGTCAGCATTGATTTTATCGGCTTTTACCGAATAGTTGGAATTTTCGGTTCTCGCGGATATTAACAACCTGCTGCCGCTTTCCGGGGAAAATGAGGATTTTGCAATAACGCATATATCATATTGTCTGCCTTTGTCCAGGTCTTTCAACAGTTCGTTGTGATAAAATTCATAGGCACGTTTTTGCCGTTCGCTTCGAATCTTATATATCGGGCAGGCTGTACCGGCAATCTTTTCTGCCAGCAGCTTTTTACAGGAAAGCAGCTTTTCAAAAATGTCCCGTCGGCTACAGCAGGGTGAATCCGGCATTAGGAAAGACTCCAGGTCCGCAATGAACAGGTCCGACCACAGTTCCACGTCCACGTTATAAAAATCCGCCGACGTTTCTGTCCCGTCCATATTATATACAGGTATGGAAACAAGACTGACCAAATGATTGCAAAGGGGCGGCAAAGTGAAATATTCCGGGTCAGACAGCGTGCATTGGGGATAATCCATCAGGTAAATTTCCCGGCTGCGGCCGCTTCTCGCAAGAAAAGTTTCTGATATTTCAGCCTGATCTTCCATGACAGGGACGATGCATGACTGCACTTTTTCCCAACCGGCAAGACTTTGGTCAACAAGCGACGGGTCGCGGTATATGCCGAACGAGAGATTGATGCGTCTCCTCTCATTGGGTACATCTTGAACCGAAATCTGGTAAACGACATCTTCAGGCTTTTCCCCGTGTTTCAACGACAAGATGAAATCCTTGAGCGGCTGTACGTCCAACGGATAATCTTTTTCCCATAATAGCAACTTTGCATGAACATCCGAGCAATGTATTTGCCAGTATGCAGTTTCTGTCTGTTCCTTATAATCCCCATTCAGTAACAAGAAACTATTCTCGTCTTCTTTCCATGAGAATGTCACGATGAAAACCCATTTTCCTTCCTCTTTTTTCACCTTATAATTGCAGCAGGTATATGGCCAAACGACTGGCGAGTACAACGGGTCGGTGTATTTTATTTCAGCCTGCAATGAGCCGGCTTGTCTGTGTTCATTTCCCAGGATATCAACTCGGCTGAATTCAATCTGCACATTGCTGTTTTCCCTGACACCGTCATAAGGGCTTCCCGTTGAAGTTTTAGCCAGTCTGGAAACTGGGACTATCTGTGAGTATATGTCTCTTCCTCTTACATTTCGTGCGAAGACCGGACGGCTTTCATGGCTTTCATTAAAATATTCATTTTCTCTTATACGGAAATTAACCAATTGGAAAACATTGTCTATTTCGTTATTCTTCATATCGGCACTTGGCTGTATCTCAAACGCCAACATTCCCGGGTGATAGGCCGGAACGGTATATGTCTTTCCTGTATAAACGAGTGGCTTCATTGTTTCCGGAGTATAGGTTCCGAATAACATGACGGCATCTGCCATTTCATTCGTCTCTATCCATAAGGCCAGGTTCTGGCAGCTTTCTGGTATTTCTGTCTTGCCGTCTGCAACCTGCAAGTTGAGGAAATACCCTCCCGCATTTACCAAAGATGCGTCCTTTAATAACTTAAGGAATGAGTCAGGCTCGGTCAGCAGCGCACTGTTCTCATATTCTTTATCCGATAAGGCACCGTTTGTCATAGGCTTTTCCGCTTCTAGACAAAGGTTGTTTCTGAATAACATGGCGTTGCCGTCTATCGGGTAAAGGCCGTCATGTTGGGTGTCAAACTCCGTTGCGGTACGGTACAGCTTAAGTCTTTTGACAGACCGGATGTCGCGTTCCAGTTTTTCCATGCCGTCATATCCTATTGTATTGATGCCGTAAACACCGTCACCCGCTTTCGTGCATGAGAGGTGGAGCAAGATACCTTTTGTGTATTCTGCTTCTGTTTCTTCGCCATTGTTTTTCCGCATCACAATACGATACCCGTTTTCCAATATGTCTTCCGATTCAAAGAATACGACAGAACGTTCGCCTGAAAGTCTGAGCGGGTTTTTCAACTCAAGCGTCAGGTCTTTCTCTATATAGAACGGCAACAGATGCGGTTGGATAATACCGGGTTCACCGGCCGGATAGTTCAGGTCTTTTCCATAGAAGTCCCATTGCAATGCGATGAAGTCTGTCACCATCCAGACGGGTATGTCTTTTGTAGGTTTCATCACCATCCGGTTGCATAAGTCGGTGCCAGAAATATCCAGGGACGCCTTGAACTGCTGGCAAGCATATGTGTAAAGACTGGTATTGTATTCCTCATTCCCTTTTTCAATGTAAACGCGCGATCCGCCGTATTGAAAACGGCTGAGCATTCCGGCTATGTTGTCAAGTATTTCTGGTTGTGCCAGCATTTCCACCGCCTCATTTAGTGTCAGGGAGGTTTTTCCGGCAGGGAAATGTTCTTTGATGACACTGACTGCTATTCGGGTCAGCATGTAAAAGTACTGGCAGAACATAAAACTTCCGGCAGTTTCCATTCCGGCTTTCTCATTCGAGGCAAACAGTTGGCTTTCCGTATCTACGGCGAGCTGATCGTAATACTGTTTCTGCCTGTCCGCAAAATCATACCCCGTTACAGGTGTTTGTGTCAGGTCAAAAGTCTGCACCCCGTCGTTTTTGTCATACCATTCCAATATTAAATAAGGAGATAGAGGAAAGGGGAGACCCTCTATTGTTTCATTCTCGCCATAATGGTTTTCACCTTTCTGGTAGTGAATTTCAAGATTTTTGTCCAGAAGTTGGTTCAATATTTCCATCTTGAATCCCTCCTGGAATGCTACGGTTTTCTCCAGCTCGGTCTCTAACCAAGTGAGACAATCCAATGTTATATATTCAATTTGTCTGCCTGCTTCACGGACAGATTTTACGGTGCGGAGAAAAAACAGCTTGAGTACGATGTAAAACGGACTGTCTGAAACGGATACCGTTCCCAGAAGACTCCGGGTATGCGGGTCAAAACCGTGCAACAAGGGCAGGAATGCGGCACGGCCTTCTTTACCCTCATCTCCCGAAACTTCATTGAATGAGAAGAAACTGAGGATTTCAACCGGGATGACAGCCTTTTGTTCCATTATCTCCGGCTGAGACCATTCCAGCGAATATTCCGAAATGCCCTTGGCTGGAAGCTGGTTGCCTGCCGTTTCCCAAGGTGCTGTTTCATTCTCACCTAACAAGAATACATGATGCCAATGAAAGTCAAAACTGAATTTGATATTTATGAACAGTATCCTGACATAAGCGCTTACCGATACATCCAGGTCAAGGACAAGTTCTGTCTGTCTGTAGCGTTCAAGGGTAAGGTCTGCCGCAATGGATGCATCTATGGAAAATCCGGCTTGTATCAACACAAAGTCCACTTTCCCATAGATGGAAGCTACGACACCGGCTGTTGTCCGTACTTGATAATATGCAGTGTTATCACCCCTTGGAGGAATGTAACTTGCAAAGATCCCTTGGAATATGGCTACCAGTTTTACATAAGCACCTGCTTTCAGGGGGCCTGCATTGATTTCAAGCCCGACACCGACATCCATCCCGATGCCGAATTCCACAACTCCGTCAAAATGGCCGTCTGTTATTTCAGGGAGTTGTTGAGATGTACTGCCGTTGAGTATTCCAAAATAAAATCCTCCTTGTCCTGTAAAAAGCATGTATGACAAGCCGAAGGAATGGCTGAAATCCTTATCCCATGGAAAACCAAGGTCAATCTTGAAATTGCCGTTTGTATAAATGGAAACCGAAACTTCTCCCAGGGCAAGCCGTACCGCTCCTAAATTGATATTTCTGAATACTTCCGGAAAAGTAAGGCGGGCGTAAAACATTCCTATGGTATCCGTTACCTTGCTGTACAGTACAGTGACTCTCAGACCTGCCAACGGGGCAACCGGCTCAAATCCTTTTGTCACTACAATTTCCAGTCCGTAAAATGCGGGATCACACATCAGGAGCGTGAAATCAAATGCTTTCAGCAAATTGAATTTCAGTGCGACTATCCAATTGTTTTCTGTATCCACACCGGGGACTTCGCTTTTCGTGATAGCTTTCCTGATTCCATCGAACACGTCCGTAAAATGCTGCCCCTCAAACGTCGCAGGCAGAGGCACGGAGATATGTTGGCCTATTGACAGGTATGAAATTTTTATAGGGTTTTCACCAAGTTCCTCTGGGATGGGAAACACATCCTTCAGTAAGTTTAGCCGTAAAGGCTCTTTAACCTGATTCATACCATTGGATATGCTTCCGTTTATGTCGATATCCAGAAAGAAATCTCCGTTATTCCTGTCATACAGCAATTCAATGCATTTTACGGTTAGGAACAACAGTTTGAAATCGATATTGTACCTGGCCGACATCGTATTCCTGACGTTGTCTATTACTACATCCAAATCCTTGATGGACAATCCTTTTAATACAGAATAAGGCCAAGGTAGATACCAATCCCGGTCATTATCAATCAGACGTATCAGTTCCTCCAATATTTCCCCCAAGCTGAAGTCCTTGATGTTGAACTTGTATATTCCCTTGTTGTTGTTTTCATAGGATGCGGTGATTTGCGCCTTGCCTATCTTTCCGGAAAACAAGAAGTTGCGGAAAATAAAATCACCATCCTTGACTTCCACGTCACAGGATGCCAGCAACTGCAGGAAATCCAAGACTTTCAGGCTTGCCGTCATATTATACGCATACACATCCGGAATCCAATGCATGGTGAATGTCGTGGCTGTTTCTCCTGTTCCCCAATCATAAGCGATTGCACATTTGAATGAGAATTCCTGTGGATTGCCAAATATCCTTGATTCGGGCGAAATTTCATTTGCCCGATAAGACAATTCCATAGTCTTTACGGTTATGTCCACATTGCTTTGTTGCATTGTTTTTCCCGTAATCAGAGCAATTAGCCGGCTTAGACTGAATTCTTTCCATGTCTTGCCTCTAAGGACAAGTTCTTTATTGTCCGTATTATATATGCCTTCAATGTCGATTCTTAAAAACTCGAATATGGAAAAAGAAAAATTGAGCGACAGTCCCAACTTCTGAGGAGTATAATTAAAAAAGAAGCATAGGTTTTCGATTGAGAAAGTGTGATTCCCGATTACGACAGGCGGAAAGTCACTTTCTTTCCGGGCAACAAGACAAATATTAAAAGTTTGTGAAGGAATATCGCCATCAATACTTATACTTTTCATCAATTTCCCATCAATTATTTCAAATTTAGATGGTTCGATACGATGGTCAGAAGGTATTATTTGGGAAATGTGCCCCCTAAAGCTCAAATCCGGATAGCTTATGTTTATCAGGAAATCATAAGATGACCACTTGCTGTGAAATCCGATGACGATACGCTGTATTTCCCCATAGCGTGTATTTTCTGTCTGTCTGATTATTTGAAGCTCATTTTCCGCATTACTGAACAGGGGTATGGGCATCGAATTTAGTCTGGCGCTACAGTACACGGCATATCCCAAGAATCTCGAAGAATTCGTATCTGCGTTTTCATGATGATTGTCAAAGTTCTTCTCCACGGAAAATACAATTCTCTGGGGAACTGCATCTGTCATATCAATCTCATCAGGAAGTTTTCCCAAGGTGGATAATGATGGAATTATAGGGTGTTCCCCCATATCGGTTTCCAATAAAAACCTGTACGAGAAGCCTGATAAATCAGTCGTAAGCCAAATAGGGCTGGCGGATATTTTATCAAGATGAGTTTTCAATTTCAGTATGAAGAAACTTTGGCCGGTTTTTTCACTTACATTATGTGAAATTCCTATTTTTTTGCAATCGCCAGCTTTTATATTATACCATTCCAAGGTTAATTCTTCAATATGTTTTTCTTCTCCCCATATCGGAAGGGTCATATCTCTTGTGTATGAATTTTTAATCTGGAATGACGGATTGTCAAACGGGTGGAATATTTCGCCAAACCATTCAACAGGAGTATTTGTCTCTGGAACCAGTGCCTTGCAATGCTTATATATTGGATTATCTTCATTCCATGTGGTAATCAGTTTGAACGTTATTCCTTTTTGGGGATTACTTGTGTCAAACTCTATACGGGACATTCTGATATGCATGCCTTTACCCGTATCAATAGCTTGCGAATAAAAATTCCACTGGGCAAACAACGGAGAAACAGGGTACACTCCGGAAATTAAAAATGCCTTGTCAGCCGTGGAAAACTCCGCTGAAAACACACAATCCGTCTTGTCTTCTTTTTCAAAAAACAGCAGTTCACAGGTGTATTTGTTCGAATAATCAAACAAGCCTTTTAATACGAAACTGTTGTCTATTTTCATCCGGGATAATTCCGGATTTTCCAATGTCAACGAATCCAGTCCCAATGGGTTCAACAAACAGTCAAATCCTAATTCCGGGTTTGATGAAAAAACGACTTGTCCGGAACTAAGCTCCGAATTGACAAAATCATATAACGCACGGATATGTTTCATGTTTTTTAGGTACCCGTTTAAAGAAAAAACATAAAATTAGATATTCTTGTCGCTGATGTCTTATTTGATTCAGTTAACGGACAAGATCATTTTCACCTATGGACGATATGTTTTGTTCACAGCCCTCTGGAGTCACACGAAAGGACAGTTGTATGTTATTGGCTATAAAATAAGGATAGAATAATGGATGACTCCAATGTGTAGAGTGCACCTGTTCACTATAAGCATCCATATGGCATTTTAAGTAACGGTCATAGGAAAAAGATGTCACCATATGCGAAATCCCAGAATTGTCTGCAATGCTTCTA
>ENA-UOJO01002305-UOJO01002305.1-human-gut-metagenome-genome-assembly--contig:-P57-NODE-2305-length-20715-cov-18.670765_pt1 | contig 20715 bp, 18 predicted proteins | sample MGYA00242351_ERZ723898 | MGnify/ENA metagenome assembly ERZ723898 | reverse complement strand
ATCTGCGATACTTCACCAGTATTTACATCGGTATTTGCCGCGATAAGCACCCGCGGATTGCCCGTAGCATTTTCCTTGATGCGGATTATGCTTGCTGCGTTGTCTGCGGTGTCGGGTTCAAGGCTGATGGTGTACTTATCGCCCACAGTTCCGGCTGCGAATACGGTTCCGATCGCCTCCTTGATCTTACTCCACAGCGTTCGTTTGTTTTTCATTTCGGATGCGTCGTACATCAGGAATCCGTCCGTATCCTGAATGTCTGCCGCAACGGGAAGGGCGCCCAAATCAGTTACCGGATCGCCGGTCTGCGCTGTCGGCTTCCATGTTGTGCCGTCCAGCGTTACCTCGATCTTGTTGTCCGCGCTTAGCCGGATCCCCTTTATGTCCGATGAGCTTGGGTAGCTCCCGAGCATGTTCAGCAGCGCCGCAAGCTGGGCCGCGACCGTTCCGGCCGGAATCTCTCCGAACGCCCCGTTTCCAACGTTGCCCGCGCCCCCCTCCCCCACAAGCTCATCTACCACGGCGTTGAAGGCGGTTTTTATTTGATTGCTGTTTGAATCAAAGATTGCCTTCATCTCCGCTGCCGTGCGTTGGGGCTGATCCGCTTCGTTTACAACGGGGTTTGTCCACGAGCCTATTTTCTTGTCCGTGATTGCCATTGTCTTCTCCTTTCATGTAAAAAGGGGAGGTTTCCCTCCCATTCAATACCTTATATCCATTACGGCTGCTATCTCGTGCTCTGTGAGTTTTATCTTTTTCAGATACTTCTCAAGCTCCTCTTTCTTGGGATTTCCTTTTCCTTTCAGCCATTCCTCGATCAGAACCGCTTTTGTTTCGGAAATACCAGCCGCAACATACTTTTTCCCGCGCTCGTATGCTGATTCGCCCATTTGCGATAGCTTAAACGTCATTTCGGATGAATAATCTACCGATTTTGCACCCGTGAGCATTTCATCAAGCATATGCTTCTGCTCAGGCGTCATATCCTCATCTTCCATAATGCTCAACCGCAGGCGCTTCTCCCGGCTCCCTTCGATTTCTTCTCCGTTAGCGTCCTTGGTGCGTTCAAGCTTTTCGTACATGCTCTTGTATTCGTTGTACTGCTCGTCACTGCCACCCGCATTTCTGAACGCTTCGTATTTTTCTTTGGCGCTGTCGCTCGTAAGCTGTGACGAACGGAAGGAAACTTCCGATGTATAATCGGCCGGCTGCTGGTCATTGGTGCATAGCAAATCGCGGTCTATCATTTGCTTCTGCTCGTCCGTAATGGATTTATCATTGTACAGGATTTCCCTGAACTGCTGCTTTGTAGACTTTTCCGTCTCCCCTTCCTCGTTTTTGATCGGCTCAAGCGCCTTGTACCGGTCAAGGAGAACAAGGAAGTGTGCGCCGTCTATGCCGTTCGCAACGGCGTTTTTATAAGCGGCGGTGTGCGGCGCCGAAAGAATTGGGAAGCCTTTTTCTACATACTCACGTGCTTCTGGGAGCGCCCACTTTCCGAATAGGGCAGCCTGTAAAACATCCCCGGCTTTCTGATCTGTCCGAAACTGTAGCTGCTCCTCTCCGTCTTTGTTTGTCTTGTAGCTTCCGCCCTGTGCGACCGTTGCGATGCCCTGCGCTGTGCGCGCAAGCTGCTTTCCGCCAAGCGGGAAGAATGCCGCCGCCGCGTTCAGTTTATCCCACCCTGTCGCGTCTTTGTCGCCAAAGAACGTTTTTATGATGTTTGCCGCCGCATTTGTGCCCATTGTTCCCGTACCATATCTCGACGGGTTCCCGTCTGCCCCGAACAGGGCTTTTGATGTTTCCTCATCCATTATCATCGGAGTTACTGCGGACGCAAACGGAAGCCCGGAAAGGAGCGTTGCCTTCGCGTCGTTCAATAGTTTTTCGCCAAAGTTTTCCTCCTCGTCGTCGTCGAAAAGCGCGCCCATGAGCGCGCCTATGAAATCGAACCCCACAACATCATCTCCGAACATTGCCTGCGTGGCCATGTTTATTGCAAATGCCGCGATCTCATATGCAACAAGCCCTGCGGCGGCACGCGCCTTTTGCTCTTTCGTTGCATTTCTTCCCAGTATCGCCCCTACGTTCTCCTTTAGGGTGTTAAACGTGTTCAGCACTTCGGTCTGAAATGGGGCAATCGTATCCACCGCCGTGGACTTCACCGTCATCGGTTGTTCTCCTACGCCTCGCCCCGCAACGCTCCGGCGCGTAATATCGTCCGCGTAGTCAATCGCATTGTCATAGGCACGGGTAAAGCGCCTGTTCAGCTTATCAAGCCCGCCCGGTGTTTCCGCCGCCGCGTCATATTGCGCATATGCCGTCCACCATGTCAGCCTGTCCACTGCGTTCTGCCCAATATTCAGCATTTTTCCAAGCGGCTTCTTTGCCTCGTTGATTAGGCTTCCCCTTATGATGTCGTTTGGAGTCAGCATATTCCTCTGCGACAGGAAATTGCTCTGTGCGATTGCATCCGCGTAGGCCGGATCGCCCTTCATCGCATTCGCCTGGTAGCGCATGCCACGTGCCCAATCCGCCGGGTTCGGGATGTAGTTCATTGCGTTTGCAATCGCGCTCCCCTGCACTATCATGCTTCGGATGTTTGCCAAAAGAGTGGAGCTTCTTACGACGGAGTTCAGCTTTCGTACTCCGTTCATCACATTGCGGCCCACTACTTTTTGTGCGCCTCTGTCGAACGGGAGCGTCTTTCCCGTCAGCATATCGCACCAGTCCTTCATCCACTCTATGAATGCGTTTGCGTCGCGCGCGCTTTTCCCAACACTCTTATCGAGTTTATCCGCTGCGGCCTGAATCGTGTTTGTGATATCGCGCACCTGTGATGTATACTCGTCGAACGCAAGCATGTAGTCGATCATGCCGATGTAATCGGCCATGGAAGCATAGGAGTCCAGTTTGTACGCCCCTGCGCCCTGGTGTTCCATGATGCCTTGCCATCTCGTTCGCGGGCTCGTATTGTCGGACACGCCTACCATGCCGGGCGAAATGTCCTTGTTTCCCATTACGGACCCGATCATCTTGTCTATCGTGTTCCCGATCACTCCGCCGGCATCCCCCGCCGCGACCCTTCCGGCTACCATTTCGCTCGCAGCGGATTTCGATCCTATGAGGGTTGCAAGGTCAAACGTCAGGCCGCTTGCCCTGACGTGGTGATAGTAGTCTTTCCTCCTCTCGATTTTCCTTTGGTGGAGCGGCTCTCCGTTTTTGATCTCTTCATCAAGCCGGGCAGCCTTGAACCGCGCATCCTCTGCGCGCTGTTCCGCCTTGTTAAGCTCCTGCTGTGCGTTCCTGAGTCTGCGTTCCTGATACTCTATTCCGTTTTTAAGCTTGGCGTAAGCGGCTGTGTCGGTTCGTTTTTTCTTGGAAATGGCCTCGTTATAGTCCTTTATCCTTGCCTCGATCGCCGCTATCGTTTCCCTTTGCTGTGCCGCCCTTTGGTTGTTGCGCTCCACAGCTTCCCTTGCGCTCTCAAGTTCCGCCTGTGCCTGCTCCATCATTTTAGGATAGATGCGCTCAAGCATTTCATTTGCTTCATCTATGTACGCATCATACTGCGCGCGATCCTCCTGCGCAGTTTCCATGATGTCTTTCCACTTATTCGGAAACTCGGCCTGCAGGTCATCCAAGGTGTAATCCACCCACGTTCCGTCCCTGTCAAAGTAGCCTCGTTCTCCGAACTTCATAACAGCGGCGGATTCTTTCGAACCCGCCTTAATGCCACGCTGTTTATATCGTTGTTGGAGTGCTTCTAGGTCTCTGCTTTGCCTGCGGCCCTGTTCGCCCAAAGCCTCATTGTGCCCAACCTCGATCAGGTTGTGCAACACATTCCTCAGGCTTCTGTCTCCGCCGGCTACAGCGTCCAAAACTCGGCTTACATCCTTTAGGTGGAGCCCCTTCCTGTTTTTCAGGGAGCTCGCAATCATGTAGATATCGTCTGCGGTGTAGTCCGTAATTCGCTTATTCGCAAGCGCTTCCATTTCCGCATCCGTATAGATGCGTTCCGGGCGCACTTCCATCGTAATTACATCGCGCCTCAGCCTGCGCAGATGCTCCGTCGTTTCCGCGCGTTGCTCTTCTAAATTTCCTTCTTGCCCACGTAAGGCGCCGTCTGAGGATCGTTCGGTTCCTTCGGCTCCCCGAGAATTCCGTTGTCTCCCGGATAGTTCTCCCTGAAGTGGTCTACCTTTTCCATAATCAGCGCTTTGGGTATCCCGTTCGGATAGGCCTCGCACACCGGCCGGTCCTTCTCGTTCAGCCCTATCCATTTCTTGCACTTCCCGCACTGTGGTATAATCACCTTGATTGGCGCTGTCCACTGATTCTTCTCGTCCGGAGAGAATACCTTCGTCATTGAAATCAGCCTCCTTGATCTTGATTATGGTCGTGCCGTCTTGTGCCGTTTCAACAGCTTTGGTGACATAATATACATCCCTGCCATATAAGACTTCCTGTTCAGTTTCAAGCCCAAAGCCCCTGGAAACATCCTTGCCGGTCTTTCCCTCGATTTCTATTCGTACTTTTAGATTTCCGTCAATATCGAAAGCGTCCGGAGCTTTTGAAGCAGATGTATATGAGCCGTAAAGCATGAGAGCGTTCGGCACATGCCGCGCAATAAAGGCATCATACGCATCTTTGCCTTGCCGGTCGAAGCAGAGCACACGGTACGTTGTCCCTTCGTAGTTTGGCATTTTTCCAAGCGCCGAATCCAGGTTCTTCACAAGCGTTTTGTCGGCATCGTCCAGCTCCATGCCCGAATACAGCTTCTCGTTTATGGCGTAAGACGTCATTCCGCTTTTGTACGAACGGATCGCTCCTTCTTCTTCCAAGCTGATTGTATCAAATTGGCCTCCCGCACGCAAGGCGGTATCCTGCCCTTGCTCCGCGCTTAACGGCTCCGCCGTTTTCTCCGCCGCGTCGCCCGGCGTTTGCGGCACATTCGGAGCGATGCCCGCATCGCTTTCCCGCGTTGTGTTGACTTTTCTTATTTCGTCGAGTAAACTGATTAAAGAAGGTACCTTTGCGTCGCTAGGAGCTTTGCTCCCGGTCTTGATCGGCGCATTGGTATCTTTGTTTTCCAACGCAGTCACTTCATGCAGATAAAAGCTCGTCCCCCTGTTTTCGCGTATCAATATTGCGCCTTCATTGAACGTTTCCCCTTTAATCACAACAGGTGCCGCAATCACCACGGTATCATATCCGCGTCCCTTCCAGTCCGCTTGAAAATCGATTATTTTTCCGTTCCGTATTACATCTGGCACCGCTTTAAATGCGATTGCCTTGTTTCTCCCCATTCCGTGCGCTAACGATGATTTTGCGCCTCTTCGGTCGAGTGTTACCTGACCAATCGAAGGATTCACCGCACGGTTCCCGATCGATTTAAAAAACTCTGTTACTTGATCCACGAGCCCTGTACTTCCTTTGGGGAACTCGCTTCCATCCATTTCCGCGACCGGTTCCATCCCGGCTACTTCCGCCTTATTCCTAGCGATTGCCTCCGGGGTTACTTCCGATGCAATATTCGTCCGCGTCCCCACCATGGGGATCCCGGTTGTTTTGTCGATATAGGCGTATTCTTCCGTTTCCACAGGAGGCCTTGCTGTATCTGCCGCCGCGTTTCCGGTTTGCGTATCCTGCGCCGGCCGTGTTCCCACCATCGGGATGCCCGTTGTAGGGTCGGTATATGCATATTGCTCCGTGGTTTCGTCCACCTGCCCCGTTGCTTGCGCAGCAGGTACAGTTGCTGTATTCTCTTTCAATGCTCCCGAGGAAACAATCGCGCCGTTTACGTTTGGCTCACCGTTTGCCCCTTTGCCCCTCCATTGGCTGATCCCGCCCGCAAGTATTCCGCTTACGCCGCCCGAAAGCGCCCCGCCAAGCCCTGCAAGGCCAATTCTGGCCGCAAGTCCAGTGTTTGCTTTCCGTTCTGCATCTTCACGGCTCATGCCCTGCTTCATGTATGCTTCAACGGCTGCGTTGTATTCCGACATGCCGCCCATTATGAGATCGTCCGTAATAATGTTGGTGATCTCCGTGCAAATTTCCTCTGATGCTTCGATGCCCGATTGCCGTAGGATGTTCTTCAGCACAGCTCCCCTCGTTCCGGCTTGTGCTGCTTTCCAGAATCCTTCTACGCTGAATTTTTCAAACGCAGCTTCCGCGATTCCCGCAAGTGCGCCCATCTGGAATGCCTGCTCCTGCGAAGCGCCTCGCCTGATTGCTTCCAGCGTTGTATCGGATGCCGCGCCAAGACCCATAATACCAAGGCTTGCTACCTGTCCTACTCCTGTGCCTCCGGTCATAAGCGCAACGGACGTGGAGTCGGCAATGGACATGCCCGTATCGTAAAGAAACTTCCAGACTTCGCCCATATCTTTGGATGCCTCTGCGCGCATGGCCTGTTGGCCAACGCTGAACCTGAGATGCGGAGAATACTCACTCACATATTTTCCGGATGCATTGTCGATGGCCGCACCTATGAATCCCGCGGCCTTCGGTGCGGCAAGCGCCACGGAAAGCGCACTTCCAAAGACTTTTCCCGCGGTCGTTTGCTCCATTTTCTCAATGTTCCCGACCATTTTTTCCGTTTGCCGTTTATTGAGTTCTTCCGACAGAGCATCAAGGTATTCAAGAGCCGCTTTCTTTCCGCGTGCAGCGGTAAGGTAGTTGAATATCTTAATTTCATCGTTCTCCATGAGAGAATATATTGCATTCGGATCTGCCGTTCCGGCGCGCAAGGCGTTTATGTCGGCTTTTGCTCGCGCGTCGTCCGTATCATTGATATAAGCGTGCTTTGCCGCGAAGGCGTCAAACGGCCCGCTTGCGGAATATTTCCTTCCCTGCTCTGCCATCGGTTCAAACATGCCGCTTTGTGTGAGCTGATCGTATCCTGCAATGCGCTGTATGTTCTTCGCTCCGTAAATATCCCGCTCAAGCTCTGCAGCCCTGGCTTGTTTCGCTTCGTATTCACTCAAAAACCGCTGGATTGCCTTTGCGCCGCTGTCTTTGGTATTGCTGCCGTAGGATGCGAGCTTGACCTTCATACGGTTGTAGCGCTGTTCGTCCTGCTCCAGAGATGCGCTCAGGTCATCATATTCGGCCTGCGCGGCCTTCAGATCAAGTCCAGTAAGATAGTCATAACGTTCCGGCGTTCCGCTTCTCTTCCTTGCGTTTTCAAGCTCGCGCTGCCCGAATTGGGCTGGGATATAGGTGTTGCGTAAGCGTTCCGCTTCTTCAAGCGCCTTTTGCCTGTCCACGATCCGTTGCCCGAACTGCGCTGGGATATATACGTCAGACGGTACATCGCTTTCTGGGGCAACAGGTTGTGCGGACCGCTGCGCTCTCCATTGGTTATACGCATCCAACGCCCGCGCGTTAAATGTCTGTTGGTTCAGCCTTACAACCCTTGAACGTTCTTCATTGTATGCTCTATCCCACTTCTCCTGCTCAAGATAGTCGTTAAAGGACATATACCCCTTGGAACTGTCTTTCGCCCGCCAATTAGGCTTTTTCGCGTATTCCCCGTCCGGCTGTTTCTTCGTCTGTTCCTGTTCAAGGTAATCATCAAAGGATATGTACGCCATATATCCCCCTTATTTTTTCGTCTGATTTTTTGCCATCGAATACGGCTTTGTAAACCCTGTAGACAGAATCTTGGAATAACTGTTCAGTATGTCTTTCTGATACTGTGGGAGGTTCATTCCTGCAATTTCAGAGGACATATCTTTCCTTGTCGCGCCCTGTTTGGAAATCGTTTCGATGTAATTCTTCATGGATGCATATGTCTGCATTGCCGTTGTGGTTTTTTTAGATGAACTTCTGGAACCACCGGACACGCCGGACGAACTACCACCCATTCCACCGTACATATCTGAATACATCTTTGCGAGCGCCATCTGGTTTTCGAACGCCTGTTGGGCTGCCGCCTGTTCCGCCTGCGCCTTGGCGATCATCATATCGGCCATCCACTTTGCGTATTCCACATCACGCGTATAGCCCGCCTGAAGAAGCTCAAGCGCAAGCGTGTCCCGTTCGCTTTGCTCCTGCCGCGTGGCCGCGTTGATGTCGTTGCGCATGCCGATGTCCTGATTCACGCGCGAAGTCTCGGAAGCGCCGGATACGGGCGAATCATACAGGTTGCCCGCAAGCCCCTTTGCCGCAAGGACTTCGTTGTTTCCAATCGCGTTCAGGCGCGCGTTTGTGTATGCCTGCGAACGGATTGCGTTGTACTGCTCCCCCAGCTTTGCGGCCTGCGCATCGATGTCCGCCTTTTGGGCGTTGTATGCAGCGTCAAGCGCGGCCTTGTATTGCGCTGCCGCGCTGTCGTACGCCGCGCCGATATCATACGTCGGTACGGAAGGAAGGGAGTATCCGCCGCTCATGCCGGCATATGCTCCCCCGGCCGGTGCGCTCCAGATGGACCCCTTTCCGCTTGCCGCGGTGTATGCGTCGTAAGCCGCCTGTGTGTTCTTGCCCCATATCCCATCGGCGCCCGTTCTGCCGATGTTGTATCCCGCCTGCGTAAGCTGCTGTTGGATCTGTTTAACCTGCTCCGCATCCGTAACCCCCGCGGGCGGCGTGTAACCGGAAGTATAATAGTTCGCCATTTGGTTTTCTTCCTTTCTTTTTCATGCTATTTCAGTCTTCTTCCGCGCGTGAAGCCGAATCCCGTTTCCGCTTTGTGGGAAATCTAAAATCGGGCTTGACATTTTTGCTAAATTCGCAATACAATGTATTACGAAAATTGGAGGTGAAAAACAATGGCAACGATTTCTTTGCGTTTAACCGATGCCGAAACTGCGCTGATTAAAAAGTACGCCGAATTGAACGGCATCAGCCTTTCCGATCTGTTCAGGAGCGCCGTGTTGGAGCGGATTGAGGATGAATACGACCTCGCCGCTTACAATGAAGCGATGGAGGAATACCGTAAATCGCCCGTATCCTACTCTCATGCTGAAGTAGTCCGCATGCTGGAGGATGACAGCCTGTGATGTATTCTGTTGATTACACTCCTCAGGCGGTTAAGTCCCTGCGGAAGTTGGACAAATACACGCGACAGTTCATCCTTTCCTGGATCGAAAAGAATCTCGTGGGTTGTGATGATCCCCGGCGGCATGGGAAAGGGCTTACTGCCAACAGAAGCGGCCAATGGCGTTACCGCGTCGGCGATTACCGCATTATTGCCGATATATCGGATGAAAAGATTCTGATTCTTGTGTTGAACATCGGCCACAGGAGCGATATTTATGGATAAGGAGCGTGGATAACGCTCCTTATCTGTTAACTTCTATTTCACATAATTTCCAACCGTGTACTGCACCTCTGCGCCGTATACGCCGAAGCCCTCGTTTACTGCATCGTTCTCAAAGATCAGCTGCAGAAGAATGAATTTCTTGACTTTGGTGTTGAATGGCTTCACCTGCGGCGTGTCCAGCGTGTTGAAGGTGAAGCGGCTGAAGTCGATGTCCGAAAAATCGAAGATGTCCATGAGCGCCGTGCGGATCAGGCGCTCATGCTGCTTGTCCGTGGCCACATAAACCTTTACGCTCGACCGGCTGTAAGGCTTTATCATTACGCCGGAACCCTTTTTGACCAGCGTCTTTCTGCGCGTGAAGATCCCGAATGTGTCCGCCTTTGTGGACCATCGCGCCACAATCGGTTCATCATCATCCGAAAACCGCGCCATGCCGGATACATCCGTGTTGAATTTGCAGATGCGCCCATCCGCTGTTCCAAAGTACAGCGCGCCGGAGTGTTCCAGGAATACGCGCGCCGGAATATTCGTCCAGTAATACCACTCGTATGAATACTGCTCCGTTTGGGATGCGCCCGTCCGCTGCCGTGAATCCGCAACATAGCAATGCCCGTTGACGCACAGGATGTAGTATCCGTTCCAGACTACCGATACGGCGGTTTCAAGGTTTGGTTCCTGCGTGAGCTTCGCATTTACATAGAACGACCGGTCCTGCAATGCCCGCTCCTGCCCGAGCGATGTGCTCGTAATCGCAAATACACCTTCGCGCGCAAGGAAGATCGGATCGTCCCGCAGGTTTGCAAACGCATGTTTCGATACGGCTCCAACGCCCTTCGCGCCCTGCTTGATCGGGAACAGCACCGTGCCTCCGTCCGTTATCTCGGCCGTACGCAGGAACAGCTCTGCGTCCTGCTCGTTGCTGTTTTTGATTACCGTCAGCGCATCGTATTGCTTGATGTACCCCATGATTGCTGAGGTGTCCGCGCCGACCTTCGTGTATCCCGTATCCGGGAAGTAGGTTGGATCGTCCAGCCCCGATTGCCAGTCCCAGTTCTGATAGTCCGGGTTTCCCGAAAAGAACAGGCGGTTATCGTTGTTGTAGCCGTAGAATTCCGCGATGGTGCACTTTTCGATCCTGTCCTGATACCCCGGAACCGTTTTGGTAAACGCAATCACAACGTTGTCGATCCCGCCGCCGGCCGCGCTTTCTGCGGGAGCGGTTGTGAATGTCACGGTTCCCGCGGCAAGGTCAACCGTGTAATCGGTAGTTGCGGTTTTCTCCACGCCGTCCACCGTCACGGATTCCACGGAATCGATGTTCTTTGAATCGAGGTGGAACACCGTACTCGTTCCGTCGCCGACCATGGAATTGATCCGCTTTCCCGTCAGGAGGTTCACCGCCTCAAACGGCGTGCCTCCTCCCGCCGCAGGCGCGCCGATTACCGTCGTCGGGGTGAAAGCATATTCCGATACAGGGGTAACGCCAACCGTGTCCCCTGTTTCCGTCGCCACAAGATAGCTTTGTCCGTCCAGAATGTACAGCTTCCCATCATGGGAGAATGCCGTGCTTCGCGCGTTGTTCATTCCGTCGTAAAGCTCCGCCGCGCCGGTATCCGTCCATGAATACAGCTTTGTGCCGCTATGCACGATGAAATACTCCGCCCCGCTCGCAAGCACGGCATGGAACAGGCCGTTGACCGGCGCGTCTATCGTGAACAGGGTGCGCCAGCCCAGCCGCTTTTCAGGGAAGCCCGCAAGGTCTGAAATCAAGTTCTGGCACAAAGGCGACCTGGAATCGCTCACCTGCGTCGGGTCGGTCGAAAAGTCCACGCCGCGGAATTTGCTGTATGCCTTGTGGTATCGCTTGATGTCCTCAATGTTTTTCGGCGTGGTAAGCGTCGGCATGTCAATATCCTCCGTATACGTCTACGATCGGTTCAAAGCTCAGCTTCCGCGCGTCGTTCAGCGCGGAAACATATTTTGCGCGGTAGTTTTCTGCCTGAAAGTTGTCCATTGCTTCCTGAAAGAACTGCGCCGCCACGCCGTAAGGGAGCGCAACGCGCGTGATCGCGTCCGCGTATGTTATTGTTTCATCCAGCGTGTCGATCTTCTGCGCCGCCGCGAGAAGCGCGCGGCCCTCATGCCGCCGGATGGAATTTTCGGTTTCAAGGCACTCCTGCAGCAGCAGGTTCAAAAATGGGACGGAATACTTCTTGCCTTCCGCGTCCTCGCCGTCCGCTTCGTACAGGAACGCGCTTGCGGTTTCATAGATTTCCTGCCCTGTCATATATCCTCCAAAAGTCGGGGAGGCCGAAGCCTCCCCGTTGTGTCGTTTACGCGCAAACGTGCGTCAGCACGTCGGACGTGTACTTGTTGCCCGTCGGATAGATTGCAACGGCCTTGAGGACCGTGCCCGCCGCCGGGTTTGCGATTGCTTCGGAATACTCCACGCGGCTTGCGCTGAAGCGCGGGTCGCTGCCATCCAGCGTGTAGTAGATCTTCGCGGGACTCGTCGTGGTGGCAAGCGCCGTGGTTGCGCCCTTTGTCGCCGTCGGCGTTGCGCACTTGTTGCCGCTCGTTACGCACACGATCACGTCGTCGCACGCGCCGCCGACCACGAATGCATCGAAGTTGAAGCGGCCAAGCAGCACCGCTCCGTTCACCGCTTCCGAATCCGTGATGATGCGCGCATCGCGGATCTTGAACGGGAAGCCGACCGCGCGGCTCTGGAACGCCACGTGCTCCACGTTTGTCGGGAACCAGTCCGCAGGCATGGCGATGATGTTCAGCGTGCCGACCTTGCCGACTACGCCCTTCAGGATGAACTTCTCGCGCACACCGTCTACATACTGGAATTCATCGCTCAGGCGGATGAACTTCATGTGCTCGTTCTTCACGGCGACATAGCGGCCCTCAAGCGGGGTAAAGCTGTCCGCGAACTGCTTTTCGATGTCGAGGAGCGTCCCGATGATGTTGCTCTTGGATACCGCCGCGGAATACTCCACGCACTTGCCGGCTCCCCACGCCCACTGGAACAGGGCGCGCTTGTCGCCCGCGGGCACGACCTGCTCGCGCATCTGCATCTTCATGACGCGGCCGGATTCCTTCACCATCATCTGCTCGTTGTTGTTGCCCTTGTCGATCGCAATGCGGAAGGACTTGTCCTGCGTCAGGCTGATCTCCTGATAGGAATCCTGAAGCTCTGCGAGCGCGCCGTACCGGTTGGAGGTATTGGCGCGGTCGTAGTCGTTGAGCGGCTGCGACAGCAGGGTGTAAATGCGGATGCTCTTTACGCCGATGAAATCATACGGCGCCTTCGCTTTGCCCGCGAGGAACGATTCGTGCGTGTGCTTCTGTGCGATCTTATCGCTGTATTTGGTTGCGAGGTTGATGCTCATAAATCACCTTTCTCATCCGTCAAACGCAGAAAGAAAAGCGTCTTCAACCTTTGTTGCGGCCGTAGACGCTGCCGATCCGACGGATGCTTTTCTGCTTTTTTCGTTTTGTTCTTTGGTTGTGAGCTTTGTTTCCAGCTCCTTGATGCGTTGTTCGTACTCGGTTTGCCGATGCCGGAGCATTGCTTCCACGGGCGTAAGGCCCCGCTCAATCCCCTCGGCTACACCGCGCGGCAGTTCCCTCCCGTCCTTGTATTCCGGGAATTCGCGGAGGAAGTCCATCCACGGCTTCTGCCGTGCCTCCTCCTCGCTCCTGCGCCGCGCTGCTGCGCTTTCTTCCGCTGCCTTGTGCTTTTCGTTGACGCGCATCTCCGCCATCTCCTGCACGGCATCATCCGGCATGTCCGGGTATTTCGTCCGGATGTTCTGCGCTTCTTTTTGCAGCATTACGGCTTTCTGCTGGTTTTCCACAAAGCCGACGTACTGCTCAACGTCCATTCCGTTCGCTTCCGCAAGGCGGCGCATGAGCTCGCTTGCGCGCGCGTCCACGCGCAGGCCGTTGCGCTCATTGAGCACCTTGTCGTAGTTCATGCCCTTCTGGGCAAGCTCTGCCGCCTGTTCAAGCGTGATCTCCTGCTCCTGTCCGTTGTACTTGATGCGCAGGGTTTGGGGCTTTTCGTCCGGTTTCTCCGCCGCGTCGGGGGCGCTGGTTTGCTCCTCCTGCGCTTCGGCCTCTTCTTCGGGTTCCGCGTCCGAAAACAGGTCGTCGTCCTCTTCCGAAATGTCTCCGAAAAGGTCGTCGTCCTCCATGATTTCTTCCGCTTCGTTGGCTTGGGAAGGATTGGTATATTCCTCCATGTGTTTCTCCTTTCCGCGCTATGGTTGGCGCGGGTATTAAAAAACGGCCCTGCGGCCGTCTTTCCCGGTGTTATAGCGTTGGTTGCTGCATGGCCTGCATCTGCTGCATGGCCTGCATCTGTTCTTTCTCCTTGCGGATGCGTTCAAGAATCTTGCTCTTCCCGCTCAGGTATTTGGATGGGATCTGCTCCACGAAAAGTTCCGCGTCCTGAATGATCCCTTTCGCCATGAGGTTGTCCAGCGTCTGCATCTGCGTGATCTCGCTCCAATACGCGGAAGAACCGACGTCAACCTTCAGGCGCATGTTCACGTCCCCGAGTTGTCCGAAGTCCACGTTCAGTTCGTACACCTTCAGCAATTCGCCCGTCATTGGGTTGGGCGGTACATACTTTTCAATCAGGTCTCTGTCCGTTATGACCACCGTGCGCGTTCCGTAGTTGGCGCGCATGATGTCCACGACAATGCGCACATATTCTTCGCCCCACGCATGGAATGCGCGCTTCTGGAGGTCGAGCGGCGCGCTTGACGCCTGCTGCACGGCGATGATCGCCGAGGTGTTATCCGGCCTTACGTTGCCCAATGCAGCGTCCGATGCGCCCATGAAGTCGCGCGTCATGGTTACGGTGGATTCAATCACCTGCATCACCTGCGGCGATACGTCCGCGCCGCGCACCGCGGTTGCAATCGCATCCGTTACGCCGCCGCTTTCCACCGCAATCGCTTCGCCTACCCGGTTTGACCAGTTCGTAATCCTGCTTCTGTCGTACACAAGCTTCGGGAATGCATTCATCTCCACGCTGCGGATCATCATGGCGTACAGGCGGTTGATCGCGATCTGGTTCGGGACAAGCCCCGTAATGCTCGCCTGCCCATGGTAGGAAGAACGCACGGTTTCCCACGGCATCCATGCAACCGGGTACATGGTAAGCCCGGTATCCCACTTCTTTCGCACCGTTGCCGTTTCCGTCGTCTTTACGGCCCATATCGTCCCACCCTCGCGCCAAAATTTTATGAGAACCGTCACGAGATCGTTGTCGTCCCCGGCTTCGCCCTGGTTGGGGTCGCTGTCCGGCGTGATGGATTCCCATTCCGCACTGCCGTTTCGCTTCGCTTCCTCCTTCGCTTCCCGCACCGTCTTGCGCTGGGCGATGATTATATATGGCTGCTTCTGCGCGTTGCACAGATAAGGGTTGCCGAAGTATACGTTGATGTTTTCAATCAGCTCGGCGCAGACGTCGCCTCTTGCATCCTGCCCCGTTTCCACATCCGGGTCGAAATACAGGTACATGCATGCGTCCCCATCTACGGATGCGTTGCGGATTGCGTCGCGGTGCAGGTCCTTGATCTTCGCCTGGTCCAGCACGCGCTCCACCTCGCCCGCGAAAATCGCGGCCATGAGCTCCGAATCCCGATTCGGCCTGAACGGCGTGAAGGATACGCCCACGTCGTCAGACGTAATCATGGATGTCTGGTAGGATACGACGCGCTTCATTACGTTCATGACCGGCTTCGGCAGGTCGGGAGCGTTCAGCCCCTCCCACTGCCTGCCCAGGTAGAAGTTACGGTTTACGCGCACCGTCTCGTACAGGTCGATTGAATTGTTATACTCTACTCCACGTTGGTATTCCGCCCAAACGCCGCGCGGGTCGGACTTAATCATTCTGCTTCCTCCCGTTGAATTTCATCATGTTGTCCCATTGGATCCGCTCCCGCTGCGCCTGCGTCTCCTCCTGCACGTCCTCCGCCGTGTTTTCCGCCTCCTTCGGCTCCTGTTTCGGCGCCCTGCGCCCTGAAATCAGCGTAAAAAAAGCGCCCAGAGCGGCGCCGCATGTGAAGCATATGATATATTCCATGTTTATCCTCCATAGTCCAAGAAATCGCCAATTTGGCGTTCATAGTCGCCCTCACGCGGAACAATCGGCCGGTGTCGCGGCCTGCCATCGAAAAGATAGCGTAGAGAATCCGGCGCGTGGGTTATGTCGTGCGGTTCCGTCGCCGCGTCGTTCGGGTCGTGGTCGTCATGCTGCAAAAGCGGCAGGTCATGAATCAGCCTGCCGCACGTTGAGAAGATATGCAGTTTCGGTTGTTCCCCGCCCATGCCATCCGGCACCGGGCGCATCCATTCTTTCAGGGCCATCCAGCCATCAATACGCGTATTCCGCACCTGCGTCAGAACAAGCCCCTCCGCCGCGAACATTTCAGCCTGCGCCTTGCCGGTTGCCCGATTGCGCCCCCACATGTCCGCCGGCGCATAGGTGCATACGATTCGCTCCCCCTGGCTTGCGTTCAGGACCATGCGCGCCGCGTCGCTGATGATAACGTTCGGCTTGCACAGCTCTCTGTATATATATGCATTTCCGAGCTCATCAAATGCGCCCCACAGCACGGCCAGCATGTCAAGGCCGTAGTCCATCGACCGGAAGCGCGTCCAGTGCTCCGGAATCGGGAACGGCTCGCACACGTGAAGGTCACGCCGGAATTCCGTGAAGTATTGCCCCACGAACACGTCCCAATCGCCTTCGAGGTATGCGCGGCGCAGGTCGTCCGGCAGGTTTTCCAGCGTTTCCAGATATTCCGGGTTGTTTTCCATCAGGGGTTTGTTGTCGTACACGCGCGCACGGATGAATACATAATCCTCCGCCTTCTCCTTTCCCCGGTATTGCCGGTCAATGAACAGGCGCTTTACCCATGCATGGCCAACGCCGCCCGGATTGCACGTGTAATACATGCGCGGGGTGAAATCCGGCCGTGCATTGCGGTTGCAGGTGGTAAGAAACTGCATTTGTTCTTCGCTGAAATGCGTGGCCTCTTCCATGCCGATCACATCGTATTCCTGCCCTTGATAGCGGTATACGTCGGCTTCGTTTGCGCAATACCCCGCCACGATGCGCGACCCGTTCGGAAACGTGAAGGTCTTGTCCGTTGTGTTGAACCGCGCGACGCCGTACAGGTCCCTGCGCAGCGGTACGATGTGATTTTCGCGCAGCTCCGGCAGCGTCCGCCGAAGCAGAAGGATGTTCAGGTTTGGATATTTCGCGGCAAGAAGCGGGAACTTCTTGCGCATAGCCCAGCTCTTCCCGCCGCCGCGCGCCCCGCCATAACAGGTGTGCCTTGCGCGGGAAAGGAAGAATTCCCGCTGCGGCTCGCTGATTTTTGTGAGATCAAACGTTGCCTTCATCCCGCGAGCTCCCCAGCGTTTGCTTCGCCCGGCGGAGCGATCACCTCGATCTTCATCTCGCCGTCCTCCTTTGGTTCGTCCGGCTGCTTGTCCCGGTAGTCCTCCGGCAGGCGGTTCGTCAGCATGAACTTTGTGATCCTGCCATCCGGCTCAAAATACTTGTCGTATTCCACCACCTCTGCGCGTTCCCGCACGAGCTTTTTCCCGCTTTCTTTGTCTATGTACTCCTCGCGCAGCTTCACGACTTCCGACACCCGCTTTGTATAGCCGCGCGCCTGGTCGAATGCGGATTTCAGGATTTCGCCGTTGCTCACGCGCGCACCCGCGCAGATGGCCTGCGCAAACTGCGGATATTTTCCCTTCCACGTGTACACCGTCCGTTCTGATATGCCCAGCATGTCCGCTATTTCGCTGTTCAACAGCCCCTGCCGCGCCCAGCCTTCCACAGCGTCCAGCTTGCTTTCCATCTGCAATTCATCCCACAGCGGCTTCTTGCCGCGCTTCCTGCCGCTTTGCACGGCTTTTTTCTTCTTCTCCATGCCGCGCCTCCAAACGTAAAAAGCGGCATGCCGTTTGGCTGCCGCTCGTGATTCTCTCCAAATGGACGAAGGGACAGCGCTGACCGGGCGCCGCCCCTTCTCAGGATGGAAGTAAATGCACATGTCCTCCGGGCTCCTCGTCACCCTTCGGGACTATACACAGTATAACAGGTTTTATAGTCGCACTACTGTCACGTTTTATGAAATTCTTAGTCCCCGGTGTTCTGCAAACATGTCACGCGCCAGCGCAAGCCACCTGTATACCGTCTTTTCACTTGCCGGAATGCCGATGCTCGCCGCCGCGACGCGCGCCTGAATCTCACCGCGCTCCAACGGATGATCCGGCGTAAGCATATAGACGGCCTTTACCGCGGTGACCGCATGCCGCCCGCGCATCTTCTCCAGCGTTTGAAGCGCCCACTCCGCCGCTTCGAGGTCGGCAATGGATGCATGCGCATCATACAGCGCTTGCTCCGCACGGGCTACCGCCGCCTCCGTGGGTGCGGATATGCCATCAAAGCGGCCCGCCTCCCTGCGCCGCTGCCGCTCCAACGCATCGTTCCATATCCTGTCACGGTACGCCGCTGCGCTGCCCTCACGGGCAAGAAAGCGGAACGCCTCCGTTGCATAGTCCCTGTAATGTGATTTTCTCATGCTCCCCCCTAGTCATTGCGCCGCATCTCGGCGCAGAGGTATACGCCCGCCACGTAGTCACTGTATTTCGGCGGGTTGATTTCTGTTGCCCGATAGTTCGGATACAGTTTTGCGAGCGCCGCCGCGAAGCTTTCCGCGTCCGCCGCCATCTCACGCGCCTTTTTGCGCGTAATCTTGTGGTCGTATATTTTTACCTCGGGCTTTTTCAGTCCGCGGGATGCGCCCCAGCGTTTCTTGCCCTTTGGATCCTTCGCAAGATAGGTTGCCAGCCCCTTAATGCTGCCATCAATCGCCCGGATGCGGTCGGCGTTGCAGTATCCCTTTTGCCACAAGGCTTCGACTTCATCCCTGCCAATGCCTGATTGAAGAACCAGGTGGAGATGCACCCGCTTCCCCTCCGCCGCGCCCTCGATCACATACATGTACTTTCCCTTTCCGAGTCCCTTCCTCCGCCGCGCCGCCTGGTATCTGCGGATCATGTTCTGCACGTCCCGCAGCGCCCGCGCTTCGTCCGGCATTTCCTGATAGGTGCACACTACATGCAGGTCGCCCGTCCCGAAGTTGTTCATAAGCAGGCGAGTAAACATGTTCCGGCTGTCCTTGGCGTTCTGGTTCTTTGCGGCCTTGCGGGATTCTTTCAGCTTCTGGCATTTGCAGCGCGGCTTGCGTGCCCAGTATGGATAGATCTCAATCTCCATGCGGTCGCCGTAATACACTTCTTTCACACGATAGCCTGAAAGGCGCTTGTCCCGCAGTGTGCTTCCCTGCAGCTGATCGTATCTGTCCGATTCCGTGATGATGTACACTGCGTACGCTCCTTTCATAGCGGGAGGCGTCAGGCGCCCGCCTCCCGCACCCACCTGCTGTTACATCGGGGCTGCCGCCCCCTGCGGCTCCGCCGCATTCCCCCGCTGATATGCGATTTCTTTTTTGTTGTGTATATATCGTCGTTAAGTTAGTACCTGATACAAGCCCGAAATAGGCTTGTTTCTTATATAGAATAGGCTACTCCGCAGGCCAGTCCCACGCCGGGCAGTTCATGCATGTGGGCTTGTCCGTCGCTGGGCACTCTTTTCCCGCAAGCGACGCCGGGCAGATCTCCGCAGGCTCCCCATATTCATCTATCCGGCATCTCGGGAACGCTGCCTCAAACCGCTCTCGGATTGTCTTGTGCTCCGCCGCGCCGGCATCAGCCGCTGTAATTGCCCCAATGCGTTTAATCGCATCGCTCGGTGTGTGTCTGTCCCACTTAGGCGCACGCTCGATCTCCTTCACCTTGAACATATCCCAATACGGGTCTATGTCATAGTGATATGTGGCTTGTCCTTCCGGCGTTTCAATGCCTACAATAAACATGCCGTCATACATATCTCCCGTGTCATGCAGCTTTGATTTCCACGCTTTTTTCGGCATCAAATTGCATATGACGCTGAATAATACCGCACGATGGTGGTACAGCACGTTGAATGTGTGGTATCCATCTGATACATCTCCAATTCCAGTCTCAGGAACTGGTATAGCATCTACGGCTGGCATCGATTTTATGATATTCCATATATCAGACACGGCTTGGCCGTACTCCCAATCAAGCGGCATTTTGCCAACAATTTCGAGAAGCGCTTCCCGCTCTATGTATTCCTTACTCATCTTTTCTCCTCCCCATCCATCTTCGCGCCGCAGTTTGGGCAGTATTTGTTCTCTACAGTGGAGTATTTCGCGTCGCAGACCGAGCAACGGTAAAGCATTTCTTCGCCTGTCATAATTAAACCAATACCAGGCCACCAATCCTCCCACCGCCCATGCCGCACCGGGGCAACATCGGCTGCATCTAAGCTGTCAAGCATGTCTATGCAATCCCTAAACCTGTCTGCGCTTTCGGTGTCCCCGTCAATCACGCATTCGGTAATCCATATTCTTAGCGCGCGCTTTGCTGCTTCACGCTCTATGTATTCTTTACTCATCTTTTCTCCTCCCCGTCCATCTTCGCCCCGCAACCGGGGCAAAATTTATAAAACTTTTGAAACAGTACAAAACTCGTCATGCCGCCACCATCGCTTACATCGTAATTTTCTCCGCACTCGCTGCATTCTGCCATTTCCCCATCAGAAATGGGAATCCATCCTCCATGCACCACTTCCACAAGCAATCCGCGATCCACCTTCCAGCACGGTACTTCGCAGCCCCTGCGGCAATCATCACATGGGCTATTCATGCTTACCTCCGTCCATCTTCGCGCCGCAGTTTGGGCAGTAATTCCACGCGCCGAATCCAATCCTAAAATTTGGATTTTTTTGCGCTCCACAAACAGTGCAAGCATGTACTCCAGATATAAAGTCGCTTTGTTTCCACCGCCCATGCACCACAGGCGCAACATCGGCGGCTGGAACAGCTTCAATTGCATGCTTTACAATAACTGGCAGAAAATCCCGCCGTTTCAGTTCTTCGATCAGCGCTTCACGCTCTATGTATTCCTTACTCATCGTTCGCTCTCCTGTTCCATGCTTCGGCCGCTTGTTCTTGTGTGGGCAGCAACTTAAAATTTGATGCATAACACTTAGTACATTTAACCCTGTAAAGTATATTTTCAAAGAAGCGTATACTGTCGTATGGTACTATTTTAGCTTTACCACCGCCTTATCCGCTTCATCAGGCATTACTTTGTTCCAGCAGTCGCAGCATTTATGCCCTTTACAAGCAAAAACATCTCCATACACATCACATGCATCGGCAATAGGATCGCCGTCATCATCAAGTTTCGCGTTCGGAAACTTCTCAAGGAAATCCTGCAAGTACGTTTTCTGCGGGTGTTCTGCGCACCATTTG
>ENA-UOJO01002297-UOJO01002297.1-human-gut-metagenome-genome-assembly--contig:-P57-NODE-2297-length-20787-cov-25.316226_pt1 | contig 20787 bp, 16 predicted proteins | sample MGYA00242351_ERZ723898 | MGnify/ENA metagenome assembly ERZ723898 | reverse complement strand
CAGCGCTGCCGACCCCGCCATGCAGGGGATCTTTGATGCCTTTGTGGCGGCCTGCAAATAAATTATGAAAGAATCAGAGCCAGCTTGAACGATTTTTAAGCTCTGGATCGTATTCCTTATAAAGAGAACAGGAGGTTCTGCCATGAAATCTTCCAAAAAGCGTTCCCGCGCCGTGGTCACGGTGGTGGCCTGCATTCTGGCGGTGTGTCTGGTGGCTGCGCTGGTCCTTTTCAGTCTGGTCAACAGCAAAGTCCGTGCCTTACAAAAGGGTGCGGCCTTTGAGTTCAGCTATAACATCACCGCACAGGACAGTGCCAGTACCCCGGCCCTGTACAATATTCTGAAACAGGTGGGTGCAACCTCCGGCGATGTGGCCGGGCTGTATTCGCCGGGGCAGCTGCAATTGTACCTGTACCCCTCCGGCGGGCTTACCCGCGCCGAGACCGGCGGCACCGACTTTTTCACTGACCTCTATATCGATGCCAACGATACCTACTTTGATGCCGGGCGGCTCTACCGCACCCTGCGGGATTCCATCGCGGACAGCGCGCCACTGGTGGGTGCGTTCCTGCCGGAGTGGTCTCTGCCCAACTACATCACGCAGGCCCAGCTGGCAAAGATCCTCGGCGTGCCCAACACGCAGGTGGCCATGCAGGAGATGTCCGGCTACACCCTGACCCTCAGCCGCCAGTGCGTCGTCCACCCCGATTATGCCAAGAAGGACTACACCTACTATCAGTTCCCGTCTGAGGGGGAGGACGCGGCTGTCCTTGTGGTGGGTCTGCCGCTGAAGTCCCTGCTCTTCGATGACACCATCCCCGTGGATGTGCATGTGGAGATCCCCGCCCACGGTGTCAACGCAGTCCTGAGCGGCACACTGAAAGCCGGTGTCAACAGCCTTTCGGCTCCCGTCAGTGTCATTTCCGACAGCGACATCGATTCCATTGTCCAGCTCCGGGAACGTCTGGAGCAGTTTGCCGATCTCATCAACACAGCGTTAAAGCGTGTGCAGTAACAAAAAAGCAGAGCCGTGCAGCGTTTGAACTGCACGGCTCTTATCTATTTCAGCGCTTATGCTCAATGTGTTCCTGGATCCATTTGCCGCCATCGCCGCTGCCCACCGCACTGTTATAGACAATGCCGGTCAGCTCGCTGGTCAGGTCGGACTTCATCTTTTTGTACTCCTGCTCTGCCTGATCCGCAACGCTCTGGTCACGGCCATTGTCCCGCAGGTACTGGCGCAGCTCTTTCAGGATGGCGTTGAACTCCTTGTCACACTCGCCCTGAACACTGGTCAGCTTGGCGGTTTTGGACACCACGATGGAGACCTTCATCCCCAGATTGCGCTCCTCCACCGGGTGGGAGATATACTCATTGTAGGCTTCGTAGATCACGCCGTAGAGCTTAGATTCCGTCTGCCTCTTCAGGTTCTGCAGCTGGCGGATGTAACTGTCGATCTTGGCATCCACCTCATTCTCCGAAGCAGCGGAGCTGCTGGAGGCATGGCTGCTGCCGGGGGCCTGACTGCTGGCCGCATGGCTGCCGGAAGCCGCAGAGGACGCGGGCACCGAGTGTGCGGCACTGGAACCGGACACTGCGGAGCTCACGCTGTCCGCCTTGCCTGCGCTGGCGGCAGAGGAGGCTTCACTGGACGAAGCTGTCTCCGAAGAGGAAAGGCCAAGTTCCTCTTCCAGCTGTTCCAAAAAGGACGAAACCGGGGATTCTTCCGTCACCTCACTGCTGACGGCACTCTCGCTGGAAGCGGCGGCGCTGGAGGGTTCCTCAGCTTCCCCGCCGGACAGAACGGAGGACGGCACAGAGCTGACCTGCGCCTCGGACACAGGGGTGCTTTTCCGCATCCCTGTCAGGATCAAAGCAGCTGCCACGGCCACCACAAGAACGATGGCCGCAGCCAGCTGATAAAGCTTCTTTTTCTGCATCTGGTACAAAATTCTCCCACTTCAGATTTCGTTCCCGGCCTTTTGCCGCGCAGGAACAGGTCTATCATATCATCCCCGGGGGAGAATTTCAATGGATAAATCGTGAAAAATGTCGCCCAACTGCCTTTTTATAACTGGATTTCGTCCCATTTCACAGCCTGCCGGAGACGCGGTCAGTCTTTTTTCACGGCTACAAGAACGCGGATCTTTCCGCCCGCCGCGCTGCCGTGGGCATCGTACCAGCCGATGAGGCTGTAATCCTCGGCGTTGATCTGGGAAAGGGTAGTGGCGTAATACTTGCCCTTGTACCACAGATACACCTGCATGTCATCGGCAGTCTCATAGCGGGTGGAGCCGCTCCGCACCGAGGCCGCCCCCAGCTGATCCACCGTGACCGGGAGCAGCTGGGCCATGGTGCCCACACTGCCGGAAGCAGTCTTGCGCACCGAGATGCCGCCCGCCAGCACGGGATACTTCACGCTGGTCTTATAGGTGGTCTGCTCACCGTTGACGTAGCAGACATAGTTTGCGCCGCTGCTCAGGTAATCCAGCACCGAGCTGACCACGCCCGTGGTGCTGTTGGCACCGATCTTGAGCAGATAGCTTGCCAGGCTGGCGGTGCTGCTGGTCACGCTCTCCCACAGGGTGCTGCCGATGCTGCCATCGACCAGGCCATACAGCAGGGTGCCGGTGGAGGGCATCACGCTTTCCACCGCACCGGCCACAAGGTCAGAGGCGCTGGAACCGGTGGTGTTGGAGGTGGACGAGCCGGAGCCGGTGTTCGTGGTGGAGCTGGCTGCGGTGCTGATGAGGTTGGTCACATCATCCAGCACACCGTAGGTCCACAGGTCGCCGGTGGCATCGTTCAGAATGAGCCGGTCAATGGCACCGTTCTCATCCACGGTGTAGTAACGAACATCCGAGGCAGAAAGTATCACCCCCGATAGGCGGCTGGGACTTACTGTCCCAGCCAACCCCTCCGCTGTCGTATCCAGGATCTCCACATCCGAAGCAAGGGCCGCATCGCCCAGCGCGGTGCCGTCCGCACGGATGGTGCCGCTGACCGATTGGCCGCTCAGGGTCTCTACGTTCTCACCGTCGGCGTTGACGGTGATCTTCACCAGCCAGCCGGTGGGAAAGTTCAGGCTCTTGTCCACATTCACGGTGCGGGTCACGCCATCGGTGCAGGCCACCTGCACGCTTTGGAGCACATCCGCGCCGTTTTCTTCGGTCAGGCTGCGGGAAGAAGTCTGCACCACGCCATAGAACACGCTGTCGGCTTCCTCGCCGGTCAGAACGGCCACCGCCTCGTTGTTCATGCCCAACAGCAGGGTGACCACCTGCCCCACTCCGCCGCCGTTGAGGGACGAGAGGACCGATGCCGCTACCGAGGAAGCCAGTGTGTAGCTGGTGCCTGCCACCGTCACACTGGTGGGGGCGCTGGCGCTGGGCGAGACCGCCGTGATGCGGCCCGCCGCCTTGCGGGAGTAGATCCAGACCGTTCTGGCGCTGGCGCTGTAATAGTAGACATCGTAGGCGTTCAGAGCGGCATCTGTGGCCACGGTATCATTGCGGTAGACCGCCGCCGGGGCAAAGGGCAGCTGGGTGGTGCCATCGGCCACAAAGGGGCCCTCCACACTGCTGAGCAGCACCGAGGACAGGTCGATCCGGCCATCCGTCACGGTAAAGCCCAGCGTGGCGGCATAGGTCTGGTTCTCAGCGGTGCTGGCCGTCAGGGCATTATAAAAGAGCACAGCGGCATCCTCCAGGGTCAGGCCCTGCCCCTGCACAGCGCTCAGACCAGCCCGCAGGCCCAGACTGCTGGCCTTGTTGAGCTGTGCCGCCGGGAAGCTACCGCTCAAGGTGGTAACATCATAGCCCAGCAGCTTGAGGGCGGCGGTACAGGCCTCTTCCAGCGTCACGCCGTTATCGGGTCGGAAAGAGCCGTCGGTGTAGCCGCTGAGCCACCCCTGCTGGACGGCAATGCAGATATAGGGGGCATATTCGTTTCCGCTGTCCACGTCGGTGAACAGGGTGCCGGTGTTCCCCTGCGTGGCGGCGCTCTCCCGGTAGGCCGAGAATGCCACCAGCAGCTTTGCCAGCTGGCCCCGGGTCAGGGTGGTGCTCAGGGCGGAGGCCTGTTCGCTGGTCAAGCCGCCCAGCGTCACGGCAGTCTGCACCGCCGCATTGCTGGCAGCGGCATTTGCCGACACCACCAGCATCGAGCAGGCAATGCAAACGGCCAGAAGAAATGCTAGAAAACGTTTTTTCATATCGAACTCCTTAACAAAGGGTTTCATTGATCCTTGGCTCCCCTATCAGGCAGCAACGACGACCGCCGCCAGTGGCGGATGAAGGGAGGAGTTGTTGGGGCAGCGGCCAACAGGACACGAGTGCAATACTTTGCACGAAGTGGACGCTGGGAGCCGCAGCTCGTATGCTGGCGAGCGAAGCGAGACTGAGAGGTTTAATCATATCTCAATGCTTCAATGGGGTTCAGCCTTGCGGCGCGCTTGGCGGGCAGGTAGCCGAACAGTACACCGATGCCCACCGAGATGCCAAAGGCCACCAACACTGAGGTCATGGAGGGGGCCACCGTCAGTTCCATATCCGACACCAGCAGCGGGAGCACCCGGTTGGCCAGAGCGCTGAACAGATAGCCCAGTGCAATGCCAAGCAGGCCGCCCAGTGCGGAGGTGGTGGCCGCTTCGGTGACGAACAGGCCCAGAATGCTGCGCTCCTTGGCACCCAGCGCCTTGCGGATGCCGATCTCCCGGGTGCGCTCGGTGACGGACACCATCATAATGTTCATAATGCCGATGCCGCCCACCAGCAGGGAGATGGCTGCAATGGCGGTCAGGATCGCCACCACCATGTTGATCATGCTGGTCATGGTCTCCAGCATCTCGCTCAGGCTGATGATGAAATAGCCGTCCTCCGCGTGGAGGATGGATTCGATCCCTACTACCAGAACATTCTTGCCCTCATCGGCAAGTTCATCGCTCACCAGAACCACGCCGTAGGAGCTGGCGCTGGTCCTGCTGATGCGCTGGGCGGTGGTATAGGGCACAAAGATCATGTCATCGTCGGTGCCCTCCTGATCGGTCATACTGCTGACATTGGCTTCCAGCACGCCCACGATGGTAAATCTCTCACTGCCGATCTTGATGGTCTGGCCGATGGCGTTGCCGCCGTAGGCCGCGCGGGCAATGTAATCGCCCACCACGCAGACCTTTTTATTGTCCGTGATGTCCACATAGGTCAGGCCCCGGCCCTGGGCCAGCGTGCGCCCCATCATATCCAGGTAGGTCTCACTCACGCCCTTGACGCTCGTATAGCCATAGGTGGTGGTATCCACCTTCACGGTACTGTCCAGCGTGGTGGTGGGCGACATGCCAGTGAACACCTCCGGGTGGCTGTCCACGATATCGTACATCTGCTGCACGGTCACGGTGCGGGAGCCGCGGCCCGTGATCTGGACACTGAGGACATTGGTCCCCATCTCAGAAAAGCTGTCCTTGATGCTTTGGGTCATGCCATTGCCCAGACCCACGATGACGATGACCGCCGTGACACCGATGATGATGCCCAGCATGGTCAGAACGGTGCGGAATTTGTTGCTCCAGATATTCTTGACTGCTTCGCGGAAGGTCTCGTAGATCATGCGTCCCCCTCCTGTTCTGCCGGTTCAAAGTTCAGTGTCGGCTGAACGATGGCCTCCGGTGCCAGGGCATCGCCGTCGTAGACCACGCGGCCATCCTCCAGCCGGATGATGCGCTGGGCCTGCACGGCAATGGAGTTGTCGTGGGTGATGAGCACCACGGTGTTGCCCTGCCGGTGGAGCTGCTGCAGCATTCCCAGCACCTCGCGGCCGGTGTGGCTGTCCAGCGCGCCGGTGGGCTCGTCGGCCAGAATGACCGCCGGATTCCCGGCCAGCGCCCGGGCAATGGAGACGCGCTGCTGCTGGCCGCCGGAAAGCTGGCTGGGCTTGTTTTTCAGCTTATCGCCCAGCCCCACCTGCTCCAGCGCCTCGCGGGCCCGGCGGCGGCGCTCTGCACGGGGCACGCCCGCATAGATCAGCGGCACCTCCACGTTTTCCAGCAGATTCAATTTGGGCAGCAGGTTATACTGCTGGAAGATGAAGCCCAGCATCTCGTTGCGCACCTCGGCCTGCTCATTGCCGGACATGTTGCCCACCTCCCGGCCATTGAGCCGGTAGCTGCCCGCTGTGGGCACATCCAGGCAGCCGATGATGTTCATGCAGGTGGATTTACCGGAGCCGGACTGGCCCACGATGGCTACGAACTCGCCCTTTTCAATTTTCATGCTGATGTGGTCGGCGGCTTTTACCGTGGTGTCACCCATCCGGTAATATTTGCACACATCCTCAAATTCGATCAGAGCGCTCATTGCGGGCCACCTCCCGGTGCACCGCCACCGTTCGGACCGCCGCTTCCACCGCCGCCCTGACCGGGCCCGCCGACCACCATCATCTCCTCCATCTGTCCGTCAGCGCTGACAGAGGCGGTGCTGCTGGCGGTGTAGGCCACGGTGTCGCCTTCCTGCAGGCCGTTTGTTACGGCGATGTAATCATCATCGCTGGTGCCGGTGGTCACCTTGACATAGACATAGCCCTCCGGGGCGGTCATGCTGGGGTCGGCGTTGGCAGCGCTGGGGGAATCCTTGGTCACCAGCACATAATTGCCCCGCACCACAGCGGCATTGGGAATGGAAAGCGCGTTCTCGGCGCTGGCCGTCGTGATCTCGGCGGTGGCGTTCATGCCGGGCAGCAGGTCGCCGGTATCGTCGATGCGGATGGTGACGGGATAGGTGGTGGTGCCGCCTGCCGTGGTGCCCGCCTTGGATACGCTGGTGACCACGCCGGTAAAGGTGCGGTCAGAGATGGCATCTGCGGTGATGGTCACGCTCTGCCCCTCCTTGATGGAGAGGATCTCCAGCTCATCCACATTCACCGTCATCTGCAGATAACTCAGGTCGTAGATGGTGCACAGGCTGGTGCTGCCCGCAGTATTGCTCACGGTGTCGCCTGCCTTGACCACCTTGGAGATGACCGTGCCGCTGATGGGTGAGGTGATGGTATAGCTGTTCAGCTGATCCTCGGTGTCCTCCATGGACATCTGGGCACTGCGCAGGTTATCGGAGGCGTTCTGCACCTGCTTGGTCAGCTCCTTGCCGGAGATCCTGACCAGCGCGGTATCGGCGCTGACAGAGGAGCCCTCTTTCACGCAGAGGGCGGTCACGGTGCCGCCGGTGGAGGCGGTGATGGTCTGCTCGTTCTGGTAGCTGAATTTTGCCGATGCCAGTGCGCTGACCCCGTTGACGCTGGCCGTTGCGGCCTGCGCGGTGGTCAGGCTGCCGGTGTTGTTCACCGCAATGGTCACGGTGCGCACCAGCAGGTTCCCGCTGCTCAGGGCATCCGCACCGGAGACGGAGCGCACGGTGCCGGAGATGGCCTCAAAGGTGCCGTCCAGCGTGACCTGTGCGGCCTGCCCCACGGTAAAGTTCGCCGCATCCGCCGCCGGGAATTCCAGCGTCAGCAGCAGGGTGGAGGCATCCCGCACAGTGGCCACCTCCTGCCCGGCGGTGACCACATCGCCCACCGCCACCTTGTAGGAGGCCAGCGTGCCGCCGATGGTGCTGCGGACGTATTGGGCATCCACGGCATCCTCGTAATTGCGCTGGGCCTGATCCAGCGAGAGCTGGGCCTTTTCCACGCTGTTGGCGGCGTTGGAGCTGTCGATGGTGTAGAGCACCGTTCCCTCTTCAATGGTGTCCCCCACCGCAAAATCGGCGGTGAGCACGGTGCCGGACACCAGCGCATTGACGGTGTAGGTGTTGGCGGCGGCAATGGTGCCGGAGCCGCTGAACACATTGGTGATATTCCGGCGCTCCACCGCGCTTTCCAGATAGGCGATATCTACGCCTGCCGGTTTTGCGCCCTTCCCGGGCAGCAGGAACGCACCGGCCACTGCGGCTGCGCAGGCGGCAGCGGCAATGCGCTTCCAGTTGCGCCTTACAAAAGGTCTCCAGCCCTTCGGTCTTTGTTCTGCAGGCACTTCCAGCGCCAGATTGAATTCCTGGTCGCTCTGTTCCTGCGGCGTTTGTTTGTTTTTTCGCAGCATTGGTTGCCCCTCCCTGATGTTATGGCAGGGTGCAAAGCCGCACCCGCCCTTCTTCCAACAAGTATAGCGGGCCTTTCTTAACATTCGCCGGAGATATTTCTTAAGACTTGCTTAAGTTCGGTGGAAAAAGTGTAAAAAGAGACCCTCCCCGTCATCGCTTCGCAGTTCCGCTTTTCCCGAGGGGGAGTGGCGCGCGTCAGCGTGACGGAGAGGGTCGTTTTTATTGGCTGATGGGGAACAGCAGCGTCATGGTGAACTGCTCATTCTCCTGTTCGATCTTACAGTCTGCGTGCATCTTATCCATCATGGTCTCGATGCTGGTCAGGCCCACCTTGGTGCTTTCCACTGCCGGGGGCGCGGGCAGGACATGGTTGCGGAACACAAGGCCCGCCTTCCCCTCCTGCCGCAGGAACCGCACCTCGATGGGCCGGGCCGGGTCGGCATACTTGATCAGGTTGGAGCCGATGTTATCCAGAATGCGCCGGATGTACTGCGCCCGCACAGTCAGGAGCACATTCTCGCTGCCCAGCTCCAGCGCACAGGCAAAGCCGCGCTGCTGCAGCATCTCCACCATCTCGGCCAGCGGCTCTTCAAAGATCTGGGAGAAGCGGGCTGGGGCATCCAGCTGCACCACGGTGTCCCGGGTGACCAGCGCGTACTCGAACAGATTGTCGGACAGCTGCTTGATCTGCCGGGCCTTACCGTCGATCTTTGCCAGATATTCATCCTGCTGGGCCTCGGTCTCGTATTTGTGGTGGCGCAGGATCTCGGTATAGAGCAGCAGGGTGGTCAGCGGGGTGCGCAGGTCGTGGGACATCTCAGTGATCAGGCTCTTGACCTTGGCGGCAGCCTGAGCCTCCTCGGCCTGCTGCTGGCGCAGGGTCAGACGCAGACCATCCAGACTGGTGGCCAGCAGGGCCAGCTCATCGTCTCCCTGGATCGTGATGGCGTGGTCAAGGTCGCCGCCCTCCATGGCCTGGATCTCCCCGCTGAGCAGGAGGATATAACGGATGATTTTCCGGCTGCTCAGGAAGAAAAACAGCGGAAAAAGGGCAAAGCTGACAAGCAGCAGGATCTCGCACCCCTTGCCGTAATAGGCATCCACGCCGTTGTAATAGAACATGGCTGTGGCCTCTTTGTCCGAAAAGGTGAGCGAGTACATCGGGAGCCAGCGCTCGGCCGGAACCGTTTCCGTCACATTTTCCCGCCCCTCGTAGACCGGAGCGACCAGCGGATAGGAGGAATAGAGCATCCGGGAGCGGTCGTAGATGATGAACATCGTGCTGCCGTTCCGCACAGACCAGTCGTCCAACTTGTCGATATCCCGGCTGGAAAGACCGCGCCGGTCGATATAGCTCTGCAGCTCCTGCACCTGCTTTTCCACAGCCTTCTGCTGGGTTTCCGGCTGGTCAAAATAAAGCCACAGGGCTTTGTTCAGCACGACCTGCATTCCCACCAGAAATACAGCACTTGCCAGTGCTGAGAACAGGATCATCAACACCAGCTTGCCGGAAAGCCCCAGCTTTTTACGCATGATCCTTCTCCTCCCCGGGCACAAAGCGGTACCCTTTCCCCCACATGGTCTGCAGACGGGCGGGGTTCTGCGGGTCTTTTTCGATCTTCATCCGCAGATTGCGGATATGTACCATCACGGTGCCGTTGGAGGTGTAGAAATAAGGTTCCTGCCACACATCCTCGTAAATCACCTGCACCGGGAAGATGCGCTGGGGGCTCTGCATGAGCAGCCGCAGGATCTTGTACTCCGTCTCGGTCAGGTCGATCTCCTCCCCGTCCACCCAGACGCGGTTGCAGTCCAGCGCCAGCTTCACGCCGTGGCTGCACAGGGTCAGGTTTTCGGCCCGGGCCGGGGCCTGCCCCTTGCCCTGATAGACGCAGTACCGCCGCAGCAATGCCTTGACCCGGGCGCTGAGCTCCGCAAAGGAAAAGGGCTTGGGCAGGTAATCGTCCCCGCCCGCGGTCAGGCCCAGCAGCTTATCGGACTCCTGTGATTTTGCCGTGAGGAACAGGATCTGCACTGTGGAGAGCTTGCGCAGCTCCTCGCAGACGCGCAGGCCGCTCATGCCCGGCATCATAATATCCAGGATCACCAGATCGACCTCCGGGCGGAACACCTCCAGTGCCCGGGTGCCGTTTTCGGCTTCGATGATATGGTATCCCTCGCCGGAAAGCAAGATGCGCACGCCGTCCCGGATATCCGGATCGTCCTCCGCGATCAGAATGGTCTGCTCTGCCATGGTCTTCTCCCCTTTTTGTCATTCTCGGTTCTAGTATAACAGCAGTTTCCTGCATTTTCCATGAAATTTTTCTAAGGATTTCTTAAGAAAACGCTTCTTCCGGTCAGCCCCTGCTGCGGGGACAGAAAAAAGGCATCCCCGCACTTCACAGAACGAGGATGCCTTTCTCAAAACGGTTTTCTGCCCCAAAGCGCCCGCTCCGGCGTGGAGCCGGGCCGGGTCTCCGGCGCAGAGGCTTACATTGCAAACTGGACGGCGCAGAAGGCTGCATAGATGCAGAGCAGCAGCACACCCTGCCAGCGGGAGAGCCTGCCCTTGAGCAGAGCGGGCACGGTCAGGAGGATCATGACCGCGAACATCACGGGCAGATCCATGACCAGAGAGGAATTGATGCCCATGATGGTGGAGTTCTGCGGGATGCTGAAAGGCGACACCGTGATGGACATGCCGCTGACCAGCACCAGATTGAACACGTTGGCACCGATGACATTGCCCAACGAGAGGGAGCCGTGGCCCTTTGCCAGCGAGGTGATCGCCGTGACCAGCTCAGGCAGAGAGGTGCCCAGCGCCACAAAGGTCAGGGCAATGACGGATTCCGGCACGCCCAGCGCCTGCGCGATCAGGGTGCCGTTGTCCACCAGCAGGTTTGCGCCCACAGCGATCAGGGCTGCGCCGAGGATGAGCAGGCCAATCTCCTTGGCAAAGGACATTTCCTTTTCCGGCTCGTCCTCATCGTCTTCCGGGGCGGGGGCGTTTTTCATCGCCAGCACATTGCAGACCATGTAGGCCACGAACATTGCCAGCAGCACAATGCCAATGGGGCGGCTGAAGTAGCCAGTGGTGTAGGCCACGCCCGCATACAGGGCCGCTGCCACAAAGAAGAACAGCACCGGCACCCGCAGGCTCTTGGGGTCCACCTTGCCCGGGCGGACCGCAATGGTGATGGCCGCGATCAGGGCCGCGTTGCAGATGACCGAGCCAATGGCGTTGCCATAGGCGATCTCGCCGTGGCCGGTCATGGCCGAGGTGGTGGAGACCATGACCTCAGGCAGGGTGGTGCCGATGGACACCACCGTGGCACCGATGAGCAGCTCCGGCACCTTGAAGCGGCGGGCGATGCCGGTTGCACCGTCCACGAACCAGTCGCCGCCCTTGATGAGGCAGAGCAGGCCCACGATAAACAATAATACAGGGATCAGCATATAAAATCTCTCCTTTTTAATCCAAAAAGTATTATACCTGTTTTCCCTGCAAAACGCAAGCAAAATCGTGCATTTTTATCCAGCCTTCTCCACCTTTTTGGCGTTGGGGTAGATGCGCTCCATTCGGGCATTGTCAAAATGCTCATCCAGCAGCACATCCACTGCATTGGCCGGAGCCGCGCCGCTGGTGCGGGCATCGTAGCGGGCCAGCGCCAGCGCACTGGTCACAAGGTTCACGGCCATGAACACGGCCAGCAGAGCGGTCATCCAGGGGCGGATCCTGCGCTTGACCGCCTTCATCCCCTTTGCCACCAGTGGGTAGCCATAGCGGATCCAGGTCACGGCCGCAATGCCCCAGAAGAAGCAGTACAGCAGGTTGATGCGCCCGCCCAGATTGAACTTGAAGCCGCTGTAATCCCAGAACACGGTGCCAAACAGCAGCTCTGTCACGGCGCTGCACACATACTCATACGCACCGCCCAGGATCACGCCGAACCAGAAGATGCGGCTCTCGCTCTTCTGTTCGCCGCCCCGCAGCAGGATGGCTGCCAGCACCAGCGCCAGCCCCCACACCACGCTGAACGGGCCCCAGACCAGGCTGGAACGGCTCATCCAGACCCCGGCGGTGATGCGGCAGAAGATGGTCTCCACCACATCTCCGAGGAAAGCCCCGATGACAAAGAGCCAGAGCAGGTCGGCAAGGGAGAGCTGCTTTTCGGCACTGGTGGTGGGCTCCGGACGAGCCGCAGCAGGGTACGCCCGCTGGATCCGCTTTTCCACGCTGGCGGTAATTTTCTGCCGCAGCCTCTCCGAGCCCCTGCCCAGCTCCCGATTCAGCTGCTCGAGCCGTGGGTGGCGGTTCGCATACCGGCTGACCACCACCATGGCAGAGATCTGGTCGAGGACGGCCAGCGCCATGCCGACCCATACCACAGCGTGGAACAGCAGCGGCGGCAGGTGGGCGCAGAGCCGGAACAGCAGGTCGTTGCCCCAGCGGACTGCCGCCATGCCCAGCAGACCCCACAGCAGGGAGTACTGCAGGCAGACATAGCCATCCAGATTGAACTTTTTATCGGAGTAGTCCCACCAGCGGCGGTGGTGGATCCTTTCCAGCAGCTTGGCGGTCAACCACTCCACCACCGTGGCATAGATCATGCTGCCGAAGAACAGTGCCGCCAGGCTGGTGCGCTGGTCGTTCAGGCCGATGGTGATGAGCACCCCTGCCGTGCCGTACACAAAGCAGAAGGGGCCGGAGGCCACGCCGCGATTGGTGAACCGGCGGCCCTTTGCGGTTGCAACAACGGTCTCGCCTACCCAGCCCAAAAAGGAATATACCAGATAAATTACACAAAGAGTATAGAAATTCAGGTTCATAGCGCTCCTTTCCCGGAACAAAAAGGGGCCGGGAAGCGGCATTCCCGACCCTCTTTGTTCAGTTTACGAATTACAGCTGGCTCTTATACAGTGCCTCGATCTCCTCCACGCTGGTATCGCGGGGGTTGCCAGGGCGGCAGGCATCTGCAAAAGCAGACTCAGCCAGGAAGTGGATGTCCTCTTCCTTCAGGATGCCCTGCAGGTTTGCGGGGATGCCCACATCCGCACTCAGCTGCTTGACGGCGGCGATGGTGGCATCGGCAGCCTCAGCATCGTTCATCTCGTCGATGCCCTTCACGCCCATGGCCTTGCCGACCGCGCGGTAGCGCTCCCCGGCAACGGTCTTGTTGTACTCCAGACCCACCGGCAGCAGGATGGCGCAAGCCACGCCGTGGGGGGTATCATACAGAGCGGACAGGCCGTGTGCCATGGAGTGGACGATGCCCAGACCCACATTGGAGAAGCCCATACCGGCAATGTACTGGCCCAGAGCCATGCCCTCGCGGCCCTCCGGGGTGTTCTGCACGGCACCGCGCAGGTTCTCGCTGATGAGCTTGATGGCTTCCAGATGGAACATATCGGAGATGGTGCAGTGGCCCTTGGTGATGTAGCCCTCGATGGCGTGGGTCAGAGCGTCCATACCGGTAGCGGCGGTCAGGCCCTTGGGCATGGAAGCCATCATATCGGGATCGACCACAGCGATCTCGGGGATGTCGTTGGTGTCCACGCAGACGAACTTGCGCTTCTTCTCCACATCGGTGATGACGTAGTTGATGGTGACCTCAGCCGCAGTACCGGCGGTGGTGGGCACGGCAATGGTGAACACAGCGTGCTTCTTGGTGGGAGCCACGCCTTCCAGAGAGCGCACATCCGCGAACTCGGGGTTGTTGATGATGATGCCGATGGCCTTTGCGGTATCCATGGAGGAGCCGCCGCCGATGGTCACGATGCAGTCTGCCTCAGCAGCCTTGAAGGCTGCCACGCCGTCCTGCACGTTGGCGATGGTGGGGTTGGGCTTGATCTCGCTGTAAACAGCGTAGGCGAAGTTTGCAGCATCCAGCAGGTCAGTGACCTTTTTGGTCACGCCGAACTTGATCAGGTCGGGGTCAGAGCAGACAAAAGCCTTCTTGTAGCCGCGGGCGGTCAGCTCGGGAACGATGTTCTCAATGGCACCGTGGCCATGGTAGGAAATGGTGTTCAGAACAATGCGGTCAGCCATAATTATTTTCCTCCAAATCATTCTGCCCGCCTGCCAGCGGGCTCTCTCTGTTGTTAAGGATACCACATTGTTAAACAATATTCAATGCACTTTTCTTGTGATTTCTATGAATTTTTTACACTTTCCAGCAAAAGAAAACGCTGTACTACTCCCTCAGTCTCGCATTCGCTCGACAGCTCCCTCTAGGAGGGAGCCTTAACGCGGCAGCCAACGCAAAAGCCTCCCTCTGAGAAGGCGGCGGCATCGCATCAGCGATGCCGGAAGGAGTGATACAGCGTTTTTATCGTTTCATTTACCACAGCCGGATGACCTTGATGACTCCCTCGGCCTTATCGCGGGCCAGCTCAAGGTGATGCTGCAGCGCATCGGCGGCGGTGTTCCAGTTGTCGCTCAGGGCGGCATTCAGAATTTCCAGATGCTCCTCACAGGTCTGATCCTGATTGATCATGCTCACCTTGCCGGTCATAATGCGGAAACGGGTGTTCAGGCCGGTGATGCGGTCATAGCCAGAGCGCAGATATTTGTTGGGCAGGCTGCTCATCAGCAGCTCATGGAAATCATCGTCGGATTTGCAGAAGTCGTCGATCCGCTCGGGGTGGTGCATCAGCTCAGTGTAGGCCTCCAGCTGCTCCCGGGGGATCAGGTTGCCGTAGGTGCGCAGGGCGTAAGGCTCCACCAGCAGACGCATCTCGAACATGCTGTGCACGTCCTCTTCGGTAATGCCGGAGACCATCAGCCCCTTTTTGGGCAGGATGGTGATCAGCCCCTCCTGCTCCAGGCGGCCCAGCGCGTCACGCATGGGGGTGCGGCTGATGTTGCCCATCTCGGCACAGAGCTTCTGCTCGTTCAGAAATTCGTTGGGGCGGTACTCGCAGTTCAAAATCTTCGTTTTCAGGTACTGGTAAGCCTGCAGCTTCAGGCTGAGCTTTGACTGGGAATCCATCTCTTTCATTGTTCTATCTCCTAGTTCGCAAGCAGGACCATTCAGGCAGCAATCAGTCGCCCGCCGGACAGCTTGTATCCCTTAAATAATCCAAGTAATCATTAACATTATTATCACATATCCGGACAATGTTTACAAGACTTTTTTGAAAACTTTGGGAGCTTTTCCGTTTTGAACAGATATCATGCATTATTTTGCTATAAATTGAACAGTTTTTTTGTGCTTGTCGCCAGTGTTTTGTTCTTGTTTTGCATCGAAGGATAAATTGTGGTACACTTGACCCAGAAAGGAAGGCTGATACCATGGCAGGTCGCGGGGGGTACAACACCAAAACCCGGCAATTGATCCTGGATTATCTCATCAACAACCGCCAGCACGCGGTCAGTGCATCCAACATTCTGGAACATCTGGAGGCAGAGGGGGCCAGCCCCAATCCCACCACGGTGTACCGGTATCTGGACAAGCTGGCAGGTGAGCAGCGCATTATGAAATATGTGGCCGATAAGGGCGAAAAGGCCGTGTTCCAGTATGTGGACGAAGGCCGCCACTGCCGCGAGCACCTGCACCTGAAGTGCGTGCAGTGCGGGCGCATCTATCACCTGGACTGCCACTTTATGGATGAGGTGCGTGCCCATCTGATGGCGGAGCACGGCTTCACCCTGCAGTGCGAGGGCAGCGTTTTGTACGGATTGTGCCGCAGCTGCGCACAAAAGCCCCCTCAACCGGGGCAGACCGCACAAAAATGCGAACACTGTGTTGACACGGACAAAGAGCCGTGATACAATGCAGGCAGGAAAAGCGTTGATCGGGAAAAGTAAGTGCTCAAGGTTCTTTTGCAGCGAGTGCGGGCCGGTGGAAGCCGCACAGAGAATGAGCCCCGAACGAACCCCCGTGAGCTTCCCCCTGAACCTGCTTCGGGCAGTTAGTAGGGGCCGACGGCAGCCGCTCGTTATCGCGGCAGTGCTTTCAACGGGGAGAGTACACAAAAGTGACTGGTGTGTTCGCGCACCGGTAATTTAGGTGGCACCACGGATACGGCAGCATTCGTCCTAGCAATGGGATGAAGGCTGCCGTATTTTTTATTTGCAAAAACCTCTCAGTCACCGGGAAACCTGCCTCTCCTATCAGGAGAGGCGGCAATGCGAAGCATTGACGGAGAGGTTTAGAGAGAGAGGGGTAAGAAATATGTGTTGTGTTATGGGTTACACGGGGCACGACCTGAGTGCCGCCAAATTCAAGGAGTATCTGCTGCGCACCGTGATGCGCGGGCCGGACGACCAGCGTGTGGTGGAAGGGCCTTTTGGTCTGATGGGCTTTGGCCGCCTTGCCATCATGGGCCTGACCCCGGAGGGGATGCAGCCCTTCTACCGCGGTGCCGACTGCGTGGTCTGCAACGGTGAGCTCTACGGCTTCCGCTTTGAGAAGGAGATCCTGAAGCGCCGGGGCTACAAGTTTGCCTCCGACTGCGACTGCGAGATCCTGCTGCCGCTGTATTACGAGTACGGTCTGGATATGTTCCGCCACATGGACTCCGAGTTTGCGCTTATTCTGTATGATTCCCGCAAGGACCGGCTGATCGCAGCCCGCGACCCCATCGGCATCCGTCCGCTGTTCTACGGCTATTCCAAGTCCAGCCACCAGATCGCCTTTGCCTCCGAGATGCAGAACCTGATCGGCTGGTGCGACGACATCCGCCCCTTCCCCATCGGCAGCTACTACTGCGATGGCCGCTTTGTCCGCTATGAGGACATTGCCGACGTGCCCGCCCCCATGGAGGATGACATGGAGACCACCCTGCGGAACATCCGCGAAAAGCTGATCGCAGGCGTGGAAAAGCGTCTGGATGCCGATGCCCCTGTGGGCTTCCTGCTCTCGGGCGGTCTGGATTCCTCGCTGGTCTGCTCCATTGCAGCCAAGAAGCTGGGCAAGCCCATCCGCACCTTTGCCATCGGCATGGACACCGATGCCATCGACCTGAAATATGCCCGCCAGACCGCCGATTATCTGGGCAGCGAACACCATGAGATCATCATCAACCGGGACATGGTCATCCAGAGCCTGGAGGAGGTCATCCGACTGCTGGGCACCTGGGATATCACCACCATCCGCGCCAGCATGGGCATGTACCTGCTCTGCAAGGCCATCCACGAGCAGACCGATGTGCGCGTGCTGCTGACCGGCGAGATCTCCGATGAGCTGTTCGGCTACAAGTACACCGACTACGCCCCCACCGCCGATGCCTTCCAGCAGGAGAGCCAGAAGCGCATCCGGGAGCTGTACATGTACGATGTCCTCCGGGCCGACCGCTGCATCTCCGCCAACAGCATCGAGGCCCGCGTGCCCTTTGGCGATCTGGATTTTGTGCGCTACGTCATGGCCATTGACCCCGAAAAGAAGCTGAACAGCTACGGCAAGGGCAAGTACCTGCTGCGCAAGGCCTTTGAGGGCGACTGGCTGCCCCCGGAGATCCTCTGGCGCGAAAAGGCCGCCTTCTCCGATGCCGTGGGCCACAGCATGGTGGACGACATCAAGGAGTACGCCGAGAGCCTGTACACCGATGAGGAGTTCCAGCTCCGCCGGGCAAACTACTCGGCCCACTGTATGCCCTTTACCAAGGAGAGCCTGTTCTACCGCGAGATCTTCGAGAAATACTACCACGACCAGAGCCGCACCATCGTGGGCTTCTGGATGCCGAACAAGGCATGGCCCGGCTGCAACGTCAACGATCCTTCTGCCCGTGTGCTGGCAAACTACGGCGCTTCCGGCGTGTAATCCTTTTTCCAGACAGCAAAAGACGGTGTGTCCGCTCCGGGCACACCGCCTTTTTGTTTACTCCAGATTCAGTTTATTTTTCATCAGCCACCGGGTCAGGAAGAAGTATGCCGCCGCAATGGCTGCAGTCACGGCAAAGCAGAACAGATAGCCAACGTCTGTTCCAAGTGCCGCCGTCAGCCAGCGCATCGGGGTCACTCCATAGCTCACACCGGTCACGTTCACATCCACGACCCGGTACGTGACATCCACGATCATACTCACATCATTCGTGCCCAGCAGCTTATCGAGCTGGGTCTCCACGATGTTCAGGCCGATAAACGCGAGGATCCCGGCCACCATCACATGCTTGGGGAATTGATGGGCGATCATACAGGCAGCGTAAACGCAGAGGATGAGGCTTGCCAGCCGGGCCAGATTGATGAGGATGGTCCAGAACGTCACCAGCCAGAACTTCGCGCCCAGTTCCCCATACAGCATCCCCCACAGCTGCATCCAGCTGTCCCAGTTCTCCGTGCCGAGGACTTCCGCGTCCAGCACACCAATGCTGACCATCCCTGTGATGCAGACGATGCCCACCAGGCCGCTGCACAGCACCCAGACCATGCTGGTGAGGAGCTTGGAGAGGATGAGCTGGTTCTCATTGACCGGCAGCGTGTGCATCAGGTAGCCTTCCCGGCCCAGCAGGTTCTGATAAAAGCGCTGGATGGTGTTCACGAAGCAGAGCACCGCGATGGCAAGGATGACCGAGACATACACGATCATCAGAATCACTTCGAGATTCTGGAAGCTTGTGCTGTGAGCCAGTGCGTGTTCCTGCCGGAAGGTCACGCCCAGCACCACGCTCAACAGCGCCAGCGCCAGATACAGCCCGAAATACAGGCGTTTCGTGGCCTTGAACTCATATTTCAGCAATTGTTTCAGCATTTGAATACCTCCCGGAAATATGCATCGACGCTCTTGCCCTCGGTCTCGCGGATATCATCCACAGCGCGGTGAGCAAAGATTCGGCCGTCCTTCAGGAACACGGCCTCGTCCAGCACCGGCTCAATGTCCTCGATGAGGTGGGTAGAAATGACAACGGTCGCGTCCTTGCTGTAGTTGGAAATGATGGTGTTCAGGATGTAGTCCCGGGCCGCAGGGTCCACGCCGCCGATGGGCTCATCCAGCAGGTAGAGACGGGCGTTGCGGCTCATGGCCAGCACCAGCTGAACCTTCTCCTTGTTGCCCTTGGAAAGGGTCTTGAGCCGGGCATTGGGGGCGATGTTCAGCCGGGCCAGCATCTCATTGGCCTTGTCGGCGTCAAAGCCGATGTAAGCCTTGGCCTGACTGGGCGTGCCGTAAAAATCCCGGAACATCTCCACCAGCTCCTCCACCCGCATCCAGTCGGGCAGCCAGTCGGCATCCGGCAGGTAGGAGACCAGCTCCTTGGTCTCCGGGCCGGGGGCCATGCCCGCGATCCGGATGCGGCCTTCCGTGGGCTGCAGCAGACCATTGGCCAGCTTGAGCAGGGTGGTCTTGCCGCTGCCGTTGGGGCCCAGCAGCCCTACGATGCGGCCAAAATCCAGCTCCAGATCGATGCCGTCCAGCGCGGTCTTTTCCTTTCCGTATACTTTTGTCAATTTTTCACAGGTCAGCACCTTACTCATGGGGTTCTACCTCCTCTGTATCCCAGTGCTCCAACAGGGCTGCCGCCTTTTCCGGCGTGTAGCCGATGCTGCGCATCTTCTCCAGAAAATCTGCCGCGATGTCATGGGCGGCGGCAGCCCGCAGTTGTTCGATCAAATTCGTATCCTCCGTGACGTAGCGTCCGCTGGTGCGCTCGGTGCGCACAAGGCCCTCACTTTCCAGCTGGGCCAGAGCCCTCTGCATCGTGTTGGGGTTGACCCCGGCAGCTGCGGCCAGATCCCGCACCGAATCCAGATGGCCCCCCGGCGGGTAGGTGCCCGCCAGAATTCTGGCTTTGAGCCGTTCCACCAGCTGGGCATAGATCGGGCGGCTGGCATCAAACTGTTCACTCATTCTGCTTTGCCCTCCTTATGTGTTGCTGTATTAAGCAGCTAATACAATAATACACATTTTTGCATTTCTGTCAAGAGGAAACCCAAAAGTTTTTTCGGACAGCAAAAAGGGACCCCGCAGCCAACCGGCTGTGGGGTCCCTCTGATTTATGGATTACTGCTGCTCCTGCGCGGCGCGCTTGGCTTCCAGCGCCAGAATGGCATCGCGGCGGCTCAGGTTGATGCGGCCCTGCTGGTCGATGTCCGTGACCTTGACCACGATGGCATCGCCCACGGCAACCACATCCTCCACGCGCTCCACACGCTTGGTGTCCAGCTTGGAGATGTGCACCAGACCTTCCTTGCCCGGTGCGATCTCAACGAAGGCACCAAAGTTCATCAGGCGGGTCACCTTGCCCTTGTAGATGGCACCGATCTCGGGGTCCTCCACAATGGTCTTGATGGTAAAGATGGCGCGCTTTGCGTCCTCCTGATCCACGGCGGAGACGAACACATGGCCGTCCTCCTGCACATCGATCTTGCAGTTGCAGGTGGCGCAGATGTCCTGGATGACCTTGCCGCCCTTACCGATCACGTCCTTGATCTTATCGGTGGGGATCATCATGCTGAACATCTTGGGAGCCCAGCGGCTCAGCTCCTCACGGGGCTGTGCGATCACGGGCTTGATGATCTCGTCCAGGATGTACAGGCGGCCCTTGCGGCACTTCTCAAAGGCCTCGGCAATGATATCGTAAGTCAGGCCGTCGATCTTGATGTCCATCTGGATGGCAGTGATGCCCTTGCGGGTGCCGCCCACCTTGAAGTCCATATCGCCGTGGAAATCCTCCACGCCCTGAATGTCCAGCATGGTCATCCAGCGGTCACCCTCGGTGATCAGGCCGCAGGAGATGCCGGCAACAGGTGCCTTGATGGGCACAC
>ENA-UOJO01002287-UOJO01002287.1-human-gut-metagenome-genome-assembly--contig:-P57-NODE-2287-length-20887-cov-13.677035_pt1 | contig 20887 bp, 28 predicted proteins | sample MGYA00242351_ERZ723898 | MGnify/ENA metagenome assembly ERZ723898 | reverse complement strand
TACTATAAAAATTGTTATTTACATATATTTTTTTAATATTTACAAAAACTTACCAATATTTTAACACATATTCTATTTGTTTTTGATATGACTTTTTCTCAGCTCCAATATTTAAGTTTACTTTTATTAAATTTTTAGTCACATTGTTTACAGTATATGTTGCTGGTTCAAATGAAGCTGTTCTTATATTTTTTGCAATTTTTTTATCATTTCTATATATTGATTCATCTTTATATTCATATTTTGTTCCATCTTCAAAAACTATTGTTGTACCTATTATACTTGCAGCTTTATTAGCCTTAACATCTTGTATAAAAAACATATTAAATTTATTATATTCTACAACATAATCACTTTGATTTTTTACAAGTTGTATATTAGCAAAAAAATGTGAACTCATAACTGCCATAGTACTTATAAGTACTGTAGCAACAGCAATATATATTACAAGTGAAGTTAATGTAACACCTTGTTCAGATTTCATGTTTTCTCCTTATATTTCTCTTATTTTTAATCTATTAATAAGAATGTTTTTCTCTTCTTTGTTAAGTGTGTAACTAATATTTGTACTTACCATTTTTGTATATACATCATATTCGTCAGTAGTTATTTCTGCCTCTTCAAAGTTTGCTTGAGTCTTTAAGCCTGATTCTTTAGTAGATTTAGTACTAGTTTTATATTCTGTTACTTTTATATCAATATTAAATCCACTTGGAATATTAAACATTTCAACAACTTCTGTTGATAAATTTTCAGTAACGTCTTCAAAAGCAATTTTATCTATATACTCTACTATTTGTACCGCATATAAAGTTGCTACCTCTTGCGCATTACTTTCTGCTTGCATTATAAATATATTTACAATTAGAGTACATATTAACCCTGTAAATATTGAAAATATAGTTATAGCTATTATTAAGTCTTGCATCGTAAAGCCTTTATTAGATTTTAATTTAAAAATATTTTTTTGATTCATCTTTTCCTCTATTTTATTTTTTATAGTCTATAAAAAATGTAAAAATTAGTAATAATTAAACATATAATATTTGTCATGCATAAGTAAAATCCTATTGGAATTTTGCTTGTCTTTTGCTCTTTTTTAACTGTCTTATTTTTTCTTGAATCTAATTTGTTTAACAGAAGTTGAATAACTATACATGTTAATGTATATGTAATTGTTAAAAATGTAGTTATTTCATAAGTAAATCCTAGTAATAACATGCAAAGCAGTAAGTTTTCAACTGCATAACTATTTTCTGCTTTTTTTCTTAATATGAATATATCTATTAATACTAATATTACAATAATTCCTAAATATATAACATATCTATATATATTAAATTTTTCTTCTACTATATATAGATAAATTATATATAGTGCTTGAACAATAAAACCAAATAATAATACTGATTTTTGAACTTTAATTTTCTCTTTGTCAATTCCTGCAATTATAACTAAACTTACTAAATAAAATATTCCAAAAACAAAATATACCCATGTATTTATATTTGTTGTAAATAAATTTAATCTTAAAGACACAGCAAATAAAACAAAAATTATACCTGAAGCAATCTCTAATAAAAGATACCTTGGGCGTATTTTTTGTTTACAATATCTGCACTTTCCTCCTAAAAATATATAGCTAAGAATTGGAATCAAGTCAAAAAAGCCTAGTTTATGATTACAGTTTGGGCAAAATGAACGTTCATGTGTTATGTCTTTTCCAAGTGGTATACGATATACAGCTAATGTAAAAAAACTTCCAAATAATGTTCCTATAATAAAAATTAAAGCATATAATATTGTATTCATACTTTCCTACCTATAATATAATTTTAGGCATATACATGTATGCATATGCCTAAATTATAATTGAATTTTAATTAAATATAATTCACTACATTAATTAAACTTATTCAACTCCTGTAACTATACCATTTGCTACAGTAATTGTGTAAGTTTTTTTTGCATCTTTCGCATAAGAAATTGTTCCTGTTAATTTACCATCTGTGAAAGCTAAGTTAGTTGTTGAAGTTTTTGCTTTCCAATCATCTGGTAAATAATTCTTAACCATCGTTAAAAGATCATTTGGTTCTTCTGAAACAGAATCATCTGGATCATGTAATTTAATTAAACATTCTGCTTGTGTAGTACTTACTGCATCTGAAAATGTAGCTTTAACTGAGCCAAGTTCTGCTTTTTTTGCAGTACCAAATATTCCATTATCTCCTAGAGCATAAGTAATTGTTACTCCTGCTAAAATTAATAATACAACTATAGTAACTACTAAAGCGATTAATGTAATACCTCTTTCATTTCTCATAGTTTTTTCACTCCTTTCTTCTTTAGATTTATTGTATATATTTATATAAAGTAAAATAAATATAACCTTAAATTATTTCATTCCTGTATTATTGTAGAATGTACCTGTTGAATTTTTATCAACATTTGTATTTGTTTCTGTGTTGTTTTCAGTGTTTTCTACATTATCTACACTTGTGCTCGCAGAAAACGGATTTGTTTTTCCTGTTGTATATCCGTGAGTAGCTTTATATAATTTTAAGTCTGTTCCATCTATTTGGTATGTTATTTCTTCTTTTTCAGCTGCTTCAACTTCTTCTTCTATTTCTGTTTTCACATTTTCTGGAGTTGTATATGCTGCTAATTTATTTGGTATAGCCTTATTTGTTGGAATATAGTTATAAAATATAACTCCCAAAATTAATACTATGGCTACACATAATAATAGCATTATTAATATTTCTTTAATAACTGATTTGAACATTCTTTTCTCCTTTATGTTTTATTTTATTGTGCAATTGGTTGTGTTTCAGTTTCAGTTTGTGTACTAGTGTCTGTATTTTCTTGTGTTACTAAAGGTGTATCACTAGATGATGATGTGTTTGTTGTGCTTTCCTTTTTTATATTTACATTTCTTGTAGTAAAGCTTGCTTGTAGGTTTTCACCACTTGGTACAAGTTTGAAATTTTCAATTGTGAATCCTAGCTTACTATCATTTTCTATTGTAGCTATAAAGCTAAGAATTGGTATATATTCTCCAACAACTGTAAAGTTTATACTGTTACCACTAGGTGTGTAATTTAAATTTACACCTTCAGCAGTAGCATGTCTTCCTAGTCTTGTCCATAAGAATTCAACTGTATAAGTTTCAACTGTACTTGCCTTACTTAGTTCTGATTTAGTACTTACACTTGCTAATTCTAAATATTCATCTTTTGCTGTTAATAATTTCGAAACACTTGTATCTAGTTCTTCTGTTTTAGTTGGATATTCACTATTCATTAATACTTCTGTGTCTGAAATTTCTTTTGTTAATCTATCATTTTCTTCAACAATTTGACTTGCACTCAAAACTTTAAAGTCTCCAAGTTCTAGTCCTTTAAAAATCATCAAATACGCCATGATAACTAACAATACTATTAAAAATCCTATTAAAATTTTTCTCATGGCATATCTCCTTCTATTGTAGCTTTTACTAAGTTTTCACTCTTTTCTCCTGGAGAAGAAGTAATTGTGTCTGGTGTTAATATACCTTTAGTTCTTAATATAGCTTTAAAGTATCCAAGTTGTTCATATTTTTCTGATTGTGCTTGTATAATAATGTGTTTTCCACTTGTATTTTCTATAGCTGTAATTTGAACTCCTTTTGGAATAGCATACATTATTTCACTTAATAAGTTTGGTATATTGTTTTTATTTTTGCTATTTTCTGAAACTTGGTTGCTAATATTTTTTAAGTTGTCTGATAGTCGTTGATATTCATTTGTTTTTGCATTTACATTTTGAATATCTGCACTTACTTCAGCAATTTTTTTTTGTGTATCTAATTTAACATCTGCTATTTGTTCATTTTTAGTATCTATTGCATTACTTATAAACATTGCTAATGCTATATACACAACTGTTAATATTAAAATTCCACCAATTGTTCTTAACATCCATCTTTCAGTAGCATCAAACTTTCCTTTAAGACTCATGTTAAAGTTAGTTAATACTTTTGGTCCGCTTGGTTTACCATTTTCGCCTTTGCCTTCTGTTTTCATACCAGAAAACATTCCACTCAGACTGTCTTTAAATGTTTGTTTTTTAAAGTTAACTTCTTTTATACCATATTCAAGTCCCTGTAGTGCTAGTGCAATTGCAGAATTTACTTCAATATAGTCTTTCATATTTACCTTTAAACTGTCTTTTATAAAAAATGGTTTTAATATTTCACATTTTTCTGTTCCAAGAACTTCTTGAAAATATAAGTCAATATTATTTACAACAGATAATGTTCCAGTTAAATAAACTTTATCTATTTTCATTAAACTACTTGAAACAATTTCTTTTACAGCTGTTGCAATTTTATATAATGTAGGCATAATATTATCTAAGTATTCATTTGTTTCTTCTTGTAATTCTTGACCTTCCATTGTATAAATTGTACTATTTTTACAAATTTCATAAGCTTTAGAATATGAGTTTTCTTTTAATCTAATTTCTTCTAGTGCTTCTGCCGCACCATTTTCTAATTTATCTATTTGATATATTTTTTGGTCAGTGATTGTCGTAATTGTAGTTTGATTTTCCATATTAACAATTAATACATTTTCTTTTTGTTTTAAATTTGCAATATTGGAAATACTAACTGATATTGGAGATATTGTAGAAACTCTATATTCAGCTAAAGGTTGTTCTTGATTAATCATTGATGTTTTATTAGTTGCAATATGAATTACTTTTATTTTTTCTTTATCATCAATGTTATTTACTAGTATATATCTTGTTTCTAATGTATTTCTGTTTATGCCTTTTTCAGAGCAAAATTCTTCAAATTCTGTTTGTATAGCTTTTCTTAAATCTGCTTTATTTAGTAATGTAAACATATTAAAATATTGATAAGATTCTTCTGATAAGTTTATACTAATTGGTGTTTTAAAGCTATATGTATCACTAATTATTTGATTTATAGCTTCACCTATCTTATCATAAAATTTTATTCCAAACGATTCAACTCTTAGATTATCATGGTCTTTTGAAATTTTAGCATATTTGATTATATTCGGTTCTATGAAAATTCCTAAACAGCTAGTCATCGTTTTCTCCTTCGTTTAAAATTAAAATAAAATTTCTATTACTATATTTCGCAAATTAATAAAAAAACATACTTGTAATTCTTCTTAATTCGGCATATTTTTTCCATTTGATACTATCTATTCTATCTATTTTTAGTAAAAAGTCAATATAATTCATTTATATTTAATAGAATTGTAATATTTTTGTAATATTTTTGTAATAAAAAGACACTTTATAAAGTGCCTTTTTATTATTTTTTAATTTTACATTCTTGTTAATGCTAAAATTATAATTATTATTCCAAATATAATTCTATAAATTGCAAAAATTTTGAAATTTCCTTTTTTCAAATAATTCATTAAAAATTTTATAATCAAAAATCCAACAACAAAGCTTGCAAGTATTCCTAAAATTAATGCTAAGTCAAATTTAAAACTTCCTATTTTAAATATAACTGCTGCAAATGTTATAGGCATTGCTAACATAAAAGAAAATTTCGCTGCACTTTCTCTGTCAATTTTTAAAGCTCTTGCAACAGTCATTGTAATTCCACTACGTGACACTCCTGGAAATGCAGCTGCTATCGCTTGTGATATTCCAACTAGCATAGATTGTTTTAATGATATATGACTATAATCAGTAGTTGATTTTGCTTTTTTATCTACTATGTATAATATAGCACCCATTACAATTAATGAAATTGCAATTACTATCATTTGAACATTAATATTGTCTCCTATTATTTTTTCAGATACTTTTTTTAAAACAATACTTATTATTCCTGCAGGTATTGTTGCAGCTACTAAATACCAAAATATTCTTCCATCTGTAGAATCTTCTTTTTTTACAGCTTTTTTATATCCTGCTTTTATTAAATTTATCCAATCTTTAAAGAAAAATATAGCAAGTGCAAGTAATGTACCAAGATGTAATGCTACATCCATCCCTTCAGATAAATCGTTCCAATTAAATATCCATGGAAAAACATTTAAATGTGCTGAACTTGATATTGGTAAGAACTCTGTTAGTCCTTGAACTATTCCCAAAATTATTGATTGACATATTTCTTCCATCTTTGTTCTCCTTTGTAACTATTATATGTTTTAATATTTTTTATTATTCTTTTTGTTTTTCATCTATATCTATTTCATTTTGTCTATTTGCTTTTGCATTTCTTATATCTTCTTTACTTAAATTTTTAACTAAAATACAAGTTTTCATTAAGTGTCTATTTACGCTTTTTTCTTTTTTTGATAAAGTTTTATTTTTTTCATTTTCTTTATTTTCTTCTGGCGGATTTATTTTTTCTTTGATTGGAGTAAATACAGGATCTCTTTGAGCTTGTTTATATACTTTTGGGTCTAACTGAACTGCAACATTCATATAATTTTTCGCCTTATCTTCATCTCCCTTTAATAAAGCGATTTGAGACAAATAATAATATGAACCAGCTTCTAAATCTTCTTGTTTTCCAGCTTGTATAAACCATTGTTCCGCTTCATCTAAATCTCCATAAATTAATGCAATTTGTCCTAGGTTTAATTTAGCATTATATGCAAGTGTGTTTATTTCTGCTGCTTTGCTATAAAATTCTTTTGCTCTTTGAAAATCATTTATCATCGTATATGCCATTCCTAGACTATAATATAAATCATAACTTCCAGGATTGTATCTAAGTGCTGACATATATACTGATATTGCTTCTTTGTACATTTCTTCTTCAAAGAATATTTCTCCTAATAAATTACTAGCTTTTTCATATTCCGGCTTTTGTTTTAAAATTTCCTCTAGTAAATTAATAGCTTCTTGGTTTTGTTTATTTTTATTTAATACTTCACAAAGTTTATATGTAGATACAAAATCATTTCTTTTTATATCTGTTACTCTCATATATTCACTAATTGCCGCATCATAGTTGCCTTCTTTTTCATAAAACTCTGCTAACCATTTATGTGCAATATAACTATTTGGATTTTTATTTAAGAAATCCATAATCATTTTTTTAGCTTGCTCTTGTTTTCCAAAAGCACTCAAAATTTGTGCTATAGTTACATTGAATAATTCTGGAAAGTCTATTTTTTTTACTTTTTCTATCCATAACATTATACCAGGAATTATTATTGAAAATATGTAAATAATTATTTTTAAAATAATACTTAATTTTATTGAGAAAAATAGTTCTATAAAGTTAATTGCAAGGCCCACAAATTCTAATGCTAACACATATATATAACTAGTGTCATTTTTTCTTATTAATTTCAGAAAAGTAATAGTAAAAAGTGCCAATGCTAACACATTAAAAATTATTTTTTCTAACATTTTTTATTTTCCTTATTTTTCAAATTTTTCTATATAACTGTTTATGCATTTTTCAATTATTTTTTCAGCTTCTTCTCTTCCAAGAATATTATCAACTGCTGTTTGTTTATCTTCTAATTGTTTATACACTTCAAAAAAGTGCTTTATTTCTAATGAAGTTTGATGTGGTAATTCATTTATATCTTGATAACAATTTAAAAATGGATCTTTTTTGCATATTGCAATAATTTTTTCATCTCTTTCCTCATTATCTGTCATTATTAATACTCCTATTGGGTAACACTCTACAAGTGTAAGCGGAGTAATTTCTTCTTGACATAGAACTAATACATCTAATGGGTCATTATCTTCTGCATAAGTTCTTGGAATAAATCCATAGTTTGCTGGATAATGAGTAGATGTGTATAGTACTCTATCTAATCTAAGCATTCCTGTTTCCTTATCTAATTCATATTTGTTTCTGCCATTTTTGCTAATTTCAATAACTGAAACAAAATCATCTTTTTGTATTCTTTCTTTTTTTATATCATGCCAAATATTCATTATTTCATCTCTCCTTTTCTTTTTTTAACTGTTTGTATATTTTTTTACATAATTCTGGAAAGCTTTCTCCAGAAATGTAACTAATTGATGGAGTTGTTAAATAACTTCCTTTTACAGCCATTTTGTTCCACTCTCGTTCTGTTGGTATAGTTTTTGTATCAAAAATGTGTTTTGTTAATACTTCTATACTTTTTTGATAAACTTGTTTACTGTCTAGCATTTTTTGACCTCACTTTTATATTTCTATACTATTTTAACACCAGAAGTGGCTCAAGTCAATGAATAGCAACAAAAAAGCACTTTAATATCAGTTTACACTAATATTAAAGTACCTTTTTTATACTAATACAAAGTCTTTTAGAATATCCTTTAATGTGATTGGTGTTACCTTGTTTCTTATTAAAAGTTCTAACATATTATTTGCATCATTTTCTTTACTAAATATATGATTAAACTCTCTTTTTTCAACTTCTGTTTCAAGTTCATCTGAATATGTTTTTATTACTCCTATTCCATAAGGTTTTTCTGTACTCTTTTTCTTATTATTACATATTTTATAATATTCTACTTGAATTGGATTATTAATTTTTTCATCTAATTCATCTTTTATTTCAATGTTGCCATATACTTCAATTGACTTTTCCAATGTTTTCCCCTCCTTCTCATTGGTATGGTTCTTATTATATCTATCATTGTATAAAATAGCAAGAAATTTCGTATGACCGAATTCGACACTAATTGTCGAATGTTTAAAAAAGACTTTCAAACCAATGATTGTATGTTAAAGAATTCTCACATATATTTTTTATGCAATAAAAAAATGCAAAAATTTTGCAATAATTATTGACAAATGTGAAAGTTTTGTAGTACAATACTAAATGTCAGTTCAATAAATGCAGATGTGGCGGAACTGGCAGACGCACAGGACTTAAAATCCTGCGGTTGAATAAACCGTGCCGGTTCGATTCCGGCCATCTGCACCAAGAATACAGATTAGAAATCAAATTTCTAACCTGTATTTTTTTGCTTATTTTCAATAAAAGTCCCTATTTTATATAGGTTAGAAAAGAGTTTTTAAAAATTCTAAAAAATCCCCTAAAATGTATATAAATTGTCGGGATTGAATGTCGGGACAATTTTCATTCTTTGATAAGTCTATCAAATACTCCCTTTATTTATTATTAGTCCTATTCTGAGTATCAGAAAGGATGTAGAAATGGAATTTATACCATACAAAGCTCATGAATGTTTTGAGCATTTATATTATCAAATACCAATGGAGTTATTCTTTAATAAAAAGTATAAAGATAACTTAAATTCAGATAGCAAAATTCTTTATGGCTTTCTACTAAATAGACTAACATTATCAGCTAAAAATAATTGGGTTGATGAAGATGGAAATATTTTTCTAATATTTACTAGAAAAGAAGTACAAGAATTACTAGGTTTATCTGATAAAACAGTTACAAAAGCTTTTAATCAATTAAAAGACTGCAAACTAATACACGAAAAAAGACAAGGAGCTAATAAACCAAATCTAATATATGTTGGAAAAATTGACCATGATGAAGATTTAATAAAACTGATTCGTAAAAATTACGAGTCCCGAATCGTAAAAACTACGACTCAGGACACGGAAAATTTACGATGTAACTATAACAATAATAATTATAACAATAAAGAAAAGGAAAGTAAAAATAATTTTCAAAATTATCCTCAAAGGCATTATGATAATTTGGACTTTTTATATGCAAATTAGAATAAAAAAAGAAATGGAGTGATTTTAAATGGAATTAGAATACAGAAAATGTGGAGATTACTATATACCCAATACAGTAGCTCCAGAAAATATTAAAAATTTTAGATTAGGTAAATACGGAAGGTTAAGACTTAACTATTTAAAGGCTAATAAAAAAGCTGAATATATGATTTTACAAATGGAAAATAAATTACAAAAACATTTAATGGATGTAGATGTTACAAATACAAAAAGAGTAAGTGCTATCGTAAAAGAACTAGCCAAAAAGGAAAATGTTACAGAAGAATTAAAAGCAAATAACCAACTCGAATGGGTGCGGAAAGATGAACAATATTAAAAATAGAGCCGAAGAAATTGTACTAAAAGAACTAATTTATGATTAAAAAGTGAGGTAAATGTTATGAGTGAAATTAAAGGTTTTTATAAAGAATATGAAGATATGTTTGAAGAATATTTAGAAGACACCATTGGAAATTTAAAAAATAAAAATGAAAAATATAAACAATTACAAGAACAATATTATGAATTATTAAGAAAAAATAAAAACTTAAATTGGGTTTTAGAAGGACAAAATGAAGGCAGAAATTTGAGCAACTATGAATGCAAAATGTTATCTAAATTGGTACAAATATTTTACGATATGAAAGAAATTGAAGCAAAAAAATTGTTCTTTTTAGGTGGCAATGAAGCTTACTTTTATTTCAAAAATATGGGCATTTTAAAGTAAAAATAACTCTGGCGTGTGGTAGTACAATTGTTGTTTTTATGTATAAAGCAAGCCATGAATTTGTACTACCGCACAATTCTTAAAGTACAAATTATAAAATATATACTTTAAACAAAACTTTAGAAAAGTTTTATAAAAAAATATTAGAGATTGGAGATGATAATTTATGCGAACAAGATCAATAAAAAAACAAGTATGGCTTAATAGTAGAGAAAATGAATTACTAAAAAAGAAATGTATAAAGGCAGGTTTATCTGAATCCTCTTTCTTTAGACATGTAATTAATGACACTCAAATAAAAGAAAAACCTGATGAAAACTTTTATAAGATACTAAATGATTTAAGAGGTATTGCTGTAAATATAAATCAACTTGCAAGAGTAGCTAACACTTATCAGTATATCGATGACAATAAATATTATCCACTTGCAAATAGAATTAATGATATGATTGATGATTTACAAAAATTCTACCTTACACCAACCAAGAAAGAAGGTGGAGTTTATTATGGCGGTCACAAAATTTTTGACTAGGAAAACAAGACTAGATACAATAATTAAATATATTATGAACGGAGAAAAAACTGAAAAGATGATGTATGTGTCTGGTGTAAATTGCAGACCAGACACTTCAATTCAAGAAATGCAAGATACCAAGAAAAGATTTGATAAAGAAGATGGAATAATATCTTATCATTTAATACAATCTTTTGATGGAAAAGAAATATCTCCAAAGAAATGTCACGAACTGGGATTACAATATGCAAAAGAATTATTTGGAGATGATTTTCAATTTGTAGTTGCTACTCATTTAAATACAGATAATGTACACAATCATATAGTTATAAATTCTGTATCTTTTAAAAGTGGAAATAAATTTTATAGTAATAGAGAAACAAAAGATTTTATAAGAATAACCTCTGATTTTATATGCAGAGAAAATGGATTAAATGTTATAAAAACTCCGTGGAAGAATAAAGGCTATTATAAACTGTATGCCAAAAATAATCCATATATGCAATTAGTAAAAAAAGATATAGATGAAGCAATATCTATTTCAAATTCATATAAAGGCTTTGTATCAAAACTAGAATCAAAAGGTTATTATGTTTCAGAAAATGAAGATACAGGACTTATTATTGAAAGAGATAATAGTTACCAAGTTGTAAGACCACAAGAATTATTTGGAGATAATTATACTAAAGAAAAGATACGATATAGAATTGAAAATAAAACTTATAGTCAAGTTTATATTCCAAAGAAAAAATATAAAATGAGTATTGAAGAATATAATAAATTTAAGCAAAAACAAAGAGAGCATCAATTACGAGAACTTCCTGCATTATATATTCTAATATGCATATTATTAAGAATTGACCCACTCCCTGAAAAAATTGAAATTGGAAACTATAGAGTACCAATTACAAAAGAAATGAAAATATCTTTAAAACATTTAGAAAGTTTAAGTAAGCAAACCATTTTACTATCTGAAAATAAAATTAATAACTTAGAAGAACTTAAATCTTATAGATTCAATTTAGAGGAGAAAGTACGAAATTTAAAAGGCAAAAGAGAAAATCTATGGCGAAAAAGAAAAAAAGAAATAAACCCAAAAATCAAAGAAAAAATTATGCACGAAATTAGCGATTTAACCTCTTTAATCAAGAAAGACAATAAAGATATCGTTAACTGCTATGAAATTGAAAATAGGACTATTCTGCTTAAAAATCAACTTGAACTTGAAAAATCAAAAGAGATTGTTAAGGATAAGAAAAAAGATAAGAAAAAGTTGAGAGAACGATGATTTTTGACATTTTATGTTAATTGTAGTATAATAATTATTAGATACCTAATGGTATACTACAACTTAAATGGACTACAGATAATGTGGTCAAGTCCTATAAGGGCGGAAAGGATTACTATGAAAATCAACATGAACGAGACTCTCTATGCAGGCTGTGTATTCCTCGGCGGAACTTGTGCTAACAGCACTTGGCGGAGTGAGCTGATCGAAAAGCTCCATGCTAATGTTCCTTACTTTGACCCGCAGGTAGCGGAATGGACCGAAGCTGACGCAGCGCGTGAAGATGCGTGCAAGCCGGTGGCAAGATTCAATGTCTTTGTCATTACCGGAGATGCTCTCGGAACATACTCTGGCTGGGAGATTCATGAAGAAGCAACGAAAGACGCTTCAAGACTGATCTTCTGCACGGTCGGAGAACTCCCTGCAAACCAAGTCAAGGGAATCGGCAAAATCAAGAAAGGACTTACCCGTATGGGCGCAACTGTTTGCGAAAGCCTGGACGAAATTGCTGCCATTCTCAACGAGGCATACGCAACCGAAAAGTAACCTGGCATCAAGCTTGGTGTACCTGGCATCAAGCTTGGTGTACCTGGCATTATGCCACACCCGTTTGAGTAAAATCATTCGGGTGTTTTCTTTTTATTCAATATTACTATCTATCCAATTCAAAAATGCCTTACTTCCATCCTTTATTTCAATGTATGAAATTTCAGCAACTTCATAATTATGTATTTTCTTTATTTCAGTTTCTATTTTGCCAAATAAACTTTCTTTTGTTCTAAATTCTAATTTATATTCATCACATTCTTCCAATTCATTATTCCACCAATATTTAGAATGAACTTTTGAAATTTGAGTTCCTGCTACTAATTTTTTATCAAGCAATATATTTATTATATTGTTCGCTATTTCTTCTTTATTACAAAATGTTGTTACAATTATATATTTATCCATTTTCTTTAATCTCCTTACTTTTATTAACCCTTTTTTCATTATATACGGCTATAAATGTTGAAATAATAGAAACAATATTTGAAGTTATTCCAGCTATTGAAAATACACAAATATTATATACAAGCCACAAAAAATAGCAGTAAAAAGCACATTTTTTAACTTTTAATTCATTCCCATTCCATACAAAGTATAAATATATCATTGCTGCAATAATTGGTAATATAGAATATATATTTTTATATGTTAATATTCCTGATACCAAATATATGATAAACATTGCAATTAGTACTATATTATTATTAAATTTCTTATTCTTTTCTTTAACAATTATTATTTCATTTCTAACTAATGCAATTACTTTGGTAATGCAACCACTATATGCACCTAATAATATATAGTGAATTATATCTAATACATTTGCAACCATCATAGTTTGAAATATTTCGCTTTTCTTTTTTCTATGGTACGCAATTAAAGATAAAATAAATGCTATAAATCCTGCTACTTGTGATATTACATAAACTATATTCATTTAATTTTCTTCTCCCATATTTTTCTTATGTATTTTAAAGATAGTGTTGATAATGTGAAACCAATAACAGGAACTAATGAGCTTAAAAGAATATTAGAGTAATTCCTTACTATGTATGAATAAGCAATCACTACTATATATGTTAATATGCAAATACATATTTTTCTAGTCCAACAAGTTTCCCATTTTTTATCTAATTCAACTCTTTTATTTCTAGTTTTAATATTATCAATTTCTTTTTCTAATTCTTTTAATTCCATTTTAAACCTCTTTATTCAAAAATCTTTTTTCTGCTTCAATTACATTAGTATTATCTTTTATTAATGGTTCTTCAGTACCATCTTCATTTATGCAATTAATATATTCAAAATCTCCACCTATCCTTACATATTGACTTCCGCCATCAATTGAACAAGCTCCACATTTACAACTTACACAATCATGTAAATCTTTTGATTCAATTATATCATTGCATTTTAAACATCTAATTTTCATTGTTATTAATTTATCTCCTATAAAATATTTATCTTAAATTTACTTCTTTTAAAAATTCATCCAAAGTAAATTCTTTGTTATATTCATCAATTATAATATATTTAGACTCATTTTCTTTATAAAAATTCACAAAACGACTTAAGTCTGTAAAATTACGAAATCTAAAATCTCCTGCAATTTGTACTCCAATGACATAATTATTTATAGGGTCAATATACAATTTTGTTTCATTTATGTATTCAGGCTCATATTGTCTACATTCTTCCATTACATCTTCATTATTGATAGGCAAGATACTAGCAACTCTATTATTAAGTTCTTCATATAAGCTATTAAGTTTTGTATTAAATTCTTCTTCTAACACTTTTAATTGCTGTATTGTTTTATTCGTAATTTTTCTATCCCTTAAATAATATGTACAAGACATATTTAACCTCATTTCTTAAATTTGCCAATGATATTGGCAAATTTATAGACTATCTTACAAATTCATAATCATCAGTAGGAAGTTTTGCACCACTTCTTTTTAGTAGTTCAAAATCATCATATTCTGTCATTCCATAAGTTGCCAAAATTTCTTTAATTTCTGGTCTTGTTGGCTCTGGCAATCTTGCTGCAAAATTAGCAAATAGTTTTGGATTATCATATAATGCATTAATTTGTGGAAATGCTACAAGTAGTTTAAATCCTGCTTTTTGAGCTTCCTTAACATTATCTAAAATGTATTTAAAATAAAATGTATTTTCTTGTTTATATAATTCTGCAACTTGATATTTATTACCTGTATTTACATCTGTCCAGACTAAATATACTAAATCCTTTTCCATTTTAATCCTCACTTTCTAGATTATATATCTCAATAATTCTATTTTTTCTATCAATTATAAATTGTTTTAATAATTTCTTCATTTGATTACTTATAATTGTATCATCAAAATTACTTAAAATAGTATCAATTGATTGTTCTGTTATATTTTCTCTAATAATTTTAACAAAATCTACTGTTTCATTATAGTATTCATCTTTTAGATTTTTAACTAACTCAAAATGTCTAATAGGTCGTATATTGTTCCAACCTATAGCTGATTTTGATTTTGTATTTATAATAGCTTCATATTTCATTTTATCTTTTAAAATTGTTTCTATATCATTTTCATTAATATATGAACATAGTGACGAACCATTATCATATAAAGGACTTATAGTCATTGCATTAACTGGGAAAAGTCCTTTTTCTAAAGATAAAAATGCTTTTGTTTCTGTAATTCCCCAATTACTATGATGTCTATCACTATTTCCTATAAGTGCATCAAATAATACTATTTTAGAAATTGTGCTTATTCCTAATATTCCTTTCATACTTTCTACAATCATTTGAAAAGAATAAGGCATATCAGAATATTTATCTACCAATGTATCTCTATCATAATAAGGATATTTTCCTAAAATAAATTCTACCCCTTCACTAAGAGAAGTAATATTACTTAAAAAACTATAACTCATTGAGCCGATTCTTCCGTTTATATGTACCCATATCAATTTTAGAACATTCAACATTTATTAGTTTTCCTATTTCTTCAGCTAATTTTTCAGCCCAATATTCGCCTGTTATTGTTCCATCATGTTTTACTTTAGGAAATTTAAAAAGTCCTTTTTCATTTGTTTCAGGATTTACAAGCCATATTTTCTCACTTGCACCGCTACCAAATTTTCCTGAGACTTTATCTTCAATCCAATTATCAAAGTTTTTTACTTCAAACATTTAGTACCTCCAATCTATAAATCTTTATTATTTTTCATCCAATCATTTAATGTCTTTTCATTAATTTTACCACTTTTAAAATCTTTAATCTTTCCTTGTGCTGTTTTTTTCCAATTATTAAATCTTTCCTTATCTTTTTCAGTAGCATTAGGATTCCTTGATAGTTCCATTAATCTTTTTTGGTATGTTCTTCTATAAATTAATAAACCTTCAACATCATTTATAGCTTTATTATATGTAGTACGAGCACCTAATTCTCTACAAGTTTTATCATTGTATTTTTCAGGTGGTAGATCGCAATAAACTTCTGCGTGTCTATGTAGTGGAATAAAGTATCTTCCACAATTCTTACAAATCTTAATGCTTATATCGTTATTTACAAGTTCATTAAGTACTATAAAAAGAATACTACTTAATTCTGTACTAGAATATTTATTACTTGTTTGCAGACTTATTTCATCTTTGTTAAGTAATTTATTAATGTCAGAAAGCTTTACATGTTCAAAATCATTTTTGAAAATAGATGAAGTACTATATAGTATCTCAACATTTTCAGAATATTTAATCATATTATTTTTAATTGCATATGCTTGAAATTTAGTAATACGATTATATTTTTCATCTTCACTATCTTTGTTAAGGTTATATACATAATTTATACAATCCCTAAACTGATTTTGCAAATGCGTAAGTTTAGCTCTAGACGCTTCAAAATATTTTTTTGTTATTCTTTTAAATTCTTCTGGATTCTCATAATCTATTTTTAAACGAAAATTCTTTTTAACTTTGTTATTAGTATTTGGATTATTTAATAATTCAAAACCATATAAGCAAAAGAAATCTTTATTTGCATATTCATATTTATCTAATCTACAATTAATAAAATTTATTAAAATTCTTCCTAATTGTTCTTCAAAAGGATGATCCATATCTAGTAGCATCATTTGTATAAAATGTTTATTAAATGCTGCTTGATTTTTTTTTGGACTCGTCTTTGGTATAGAAAAATGAGGATTATAGAAAATATGACGATATTTTGAATTTTTGCTATTGGCTATATTATTATAATAATGATTCATTGGTGTAGCATAGTATTCTTTTTTATTGTTTATATCGAACCATATAAAAAAGCCAGAAGCATTATCAGTAGTAGCTTTTAATGACATCTTTTCATTACCTCCCTAAAAAACTTGTGAGAAATTTTATAAAATTTGTAAAATTTTATTGACATTTATAAAATGTGAGTATATAATGACAATGAAATTAGAAAAGTAAAATTTCTCACTTCTTAATTAATGATACTACAAAATGGAAAAATATGCAATAGAAATGAGAAAATTTATTGAATATCTATACGAAAGGAGGGATTAGATATGTCAGATGTAAAACTTAAAGAAAAGCCAATGCCAGTAATTTATACAACAGAAGATATTTGCAAAATATTTCATATTGGTAGAGTAAAATGTTTAGAGCTATTTCACAGAGCTGATTTTCCAGCACAGAAATATGGCAGAGGCTTTGGAATTGAAGCAAATGCTTTAACAAACTATATGAGCTCTAGACACATTATTTGTTAAAAAAAGAGATTTAGAAATTGCACTTCTAAACCTCATTTAAACCACATGGGAATGTCTTCCTATGTTAATTCACAAAATTATTATAGCACAAGTAAGTAATTACTTGCAAGACATTCCCTTTAAGTTTTATTATGAAGGGAGTAAAAAATGAGCAAGAAAAAGGAATTTGTTGAAGGTATCGACTATGTAATAACAATAAGAAAACGAAAGAAATTTATAAAGAATCCAAAGAGAAATATTTGTCCTATATGTGAAAATTGTAATCATAAAAATCTATGTTTGAATAGAAGAAACAAAGAAACTATGGAAAGGTGCAATAAGTGTAAAAATTGTAGTGATTGTGATAATTGCGATAAATTCCACTTTTACAATGAGTATGAAGGAAGACTATTAAAATTAGGAATAAATGCTAATACAGGAAAAGCTATTAGACAATCATTCTCTGGTAAGTCTGAAGAAATTGTTTTAGAAAAATTAAGAACGCAGTTTATAAAAAATAAAGAAGAAGGAATTAAAGAAACAATTTATACACCAAATGAAGTTTCAATAATTGAACTTGCTAAAGAAATTGAAGAAAATAAATATAAACTATCAACAACTCATGGCTCTGGCTATAACAGAAATATGCAAACTATTAAAGCTTGCAGTGCCTACAATTTTATGTTTAAACCTATTCAGAATGTAACAAGAATAGAAATTGAGAGATTTTTACAAGCAGAAAGGCATAAATCTAATTCAAGTATATCAAAAGAATATAGTATTATAAAGAATGCCTTTAATTTAGCTTATAAAAAACATCTTATAGATAAAGAAATGGCATTAGATTTCAATATTGATCCAGTAGAAAAGCCTAAAAGCCATAAAGAAGATAAAGATGTAGTAGCTTTTACAATAAAAGAAGAATATATGCTAATTCAGTATATGAGTTCTAATCATACAAAATATAATAATATGCTTCTACTAGCATTATATACAGGAATGAGAATTGGTGAAGTATTAGCTTTAACTACAGATGACTTTGATTTTGATGAAGATTATGGAACGATTAGAGTAAATAAGACAATAACTCAAAATAAGAGTGGAAAAAGGATTGTTGGAAATGTTACTAAAACAAAAAATGGAAAAAGAAATTTGCATTTAGATAAGAGGTCAAAAGAAATTGTAGAAAAAGCTATTAAGGAAATGACACCAAATAAAAGAAACATGTTATTTCTTCGTAAAGATGGCAAAATATATGATGATAGCCAAGTAAATAGTGCTTTTAAAAGAATTTGTAAAAATGCTGGAATAAAAGTAATTATGACTAAGCATAAGAAAGTTTCTAAATCAAAAGGAGTTCACTATGTAAATGAAAAGACAAGTGATGTGCATGTTCATATGTTAAGGCATACTTTTGCAACTAGATGTATTGAGGCTGGTATGGATTTAGCAACATTGCAAAAAGTTCTAGGACATGCAAATATTCAAACTACAATTAATATTTATGGAGATATATTTGATTATCATCAGAAAAATCAAATGTATAAGTACACAGAATATATGGACAAGATGAATGAAAAATATGAAAAACTATTTGAAAATAATACGATACAAGAATAGAATAATAATAAATAATTTGATAGAAAACATATTCCCGACAATGTCGGGACAAAGATACGAAATTTGAAATCAATTGGTATTAAAGGGAAAGATGGCAAAAATAATTTGCTCATCTGCGCCATTAGAACCTCAAGTGTTTCAGAAGATGAACTTGAGGTTTTAATTTATAAAAAATGTGCAAAGTTCTAACAAAAGTTCTAACACTTTTCCAAAATTAGAATTTTTATAAATAGTTAGAAATGTATTTTGTAAAACAGATTACCTAAAGTGCAAGTTTGGTAATTTGTTCTTTTTTTGTATCTTTTGTATCTAATGCAAGTTTATCACTAATAACACTTGCAGAAATTCTTTTATTTTCTATATCTGCATGGGCATATCTTAGCGTAGTTTGGAAATTAGAATGACCTAGCCATTATTGGTGGATTTATTAAATATAGGAAGAATATGTATAGATTCAGAAGATGATTAAACTAAGTTTACTTGTGCATATTTCTTTGTAGAGCAATATGGTTTACTAGGTTTTATGGTTGAAGCACCAATTAATGCAGATTTTCTATTAAATGAAGAGATAACATTAAAAGAAAATAATTTTATTAATAAAAATTGTGTAATGAGAACAAAAGAATATTTTGATTTGTTTTTCCCATTCACAAAAGATAATGAAATGAATTATACAGTAACAAATGGTAAAGTGAAGCTAGAAACAAATTCTGATTTGCAAAGAATGCTAAATCATACATCTCTTAACAATCAATTAATTTATTCTAGTTTCTATTGTGAAAAAATAGATTGGATAATTGAATATGCAAAAAAAATGTATAAAACATTCAAAAAATATGTAGATTTAGCAAATAATAGTATAAATGATTATGATGAATATAGAGCAAGAGAAACTATAAATGATTATTACTTTTCTGGAATACCATATAAAATAAACATGTATGGAAATACACCAGAAATCTCTTGGAACCTAATTGTTTAAAACAAGCAATAGATATGGCTTTTGGATTTATGCTTTGCAGTGAAAAAAATCCTTTAAAAATATGCAAACATTGTGGTAAAGTATTTTATGCAAAAAAACCTAAAGCTGAATATGATAGTAGTCAATGTAGAAATCAAGCAAATGTATATAAAAGTAGAAATAAAAATAAAGTTGATTAAAAATAATTGTTGAAATTGTAGAAAAAGCATTGTTTTTAAACTAAAATTAAAGTATAATAAATCCATCCTTTTCCAAAGGAAATCTTTGAGGAAGGAGGTGCAACTAGAGTGAGTTCATTTGATTTAATCTGGCGATTAATCGTTTTGTTACTTTTAAGTAATAATGATGATGAAAGCCAAGACACAAACAAAGATTAATCTTTTGGGCAGGCGGACACCTGCCTTTTCTTTATTTTGAACAATAAAAAAAGAGATATGCGGACACATATCTCGTGCAAACCTTTGTGAGTTCATTCGATTTGCTAGCTAATGTTATTATAACATCAATTTTATTATATGTCAAATGATTTTTAAAAATTCACTATTTGCATAAATTTTATTATTTTTTAGTCGTTATCATCTAAATCATCAAATAATTTACTATCATAGAAATCTTTTATAGAAATTCCTAAACCAATACATATATAGTAAATCGTATCAGAAGAAGGAGCTTTTTTTATAACTTTAAAAATACTTCTACAGGATATAAAATAAAGCCTAAAAATAATAGGCTTAAGAAGGATTTTTCTTAAGCCCTA